>CEUS01109005.1_pt1 | contig 45268 bp, 39 predicted proteins | sample 427031 | NCBI WGS metagenome assembly CEUS01 (sample SAMEA2622837, study PRJEB7988) | marine metagenome | biome: marine biome (ENVO:00000447); feature: marine epipelagic mixed layer (ENVO:xxxxxxxxx); material: "saline water (ENVO:00002010), including plankton (ENVO:xxxxxxxx)" | depth 140 m | reverse complement strand
TGTATGGCTAATAATTTAACTGGAAAAATATCACAAGTTCTAGGAGCGGTTGTAGATATAGAGTTCGATGGCGAGCTTCCTGCAATCATGAATGCTCTTGAGGTTGATAATAATGGAACAAGATTAATGTTAGAAGTTGCACAGCACTTAGGTGAAAATGCTGTTCGCACTATAGCAATGGATACTACAGATGGACTTATAAGAGGTCAAACTGCTACGGACACTGGCGCCCCCATTTCTATGCCTGTTGGACCAGAAACTCTTGGTCGCATTATGAACGTAGTAGGAGAGCCTGTTGATGAAAGAGGAGATATTGGTGCAAAAAAAACTTACCCTATTCATCGTCCAGCACCTGAATTCGTAGATCAATCAACAGAAACTGAAGTTTTAGTAACTGGAATTAAGGTTGTTGATCTTCTTGCACCTTATGCTCGTGGAGGTAAAATTGGTCTATTTGGTGGAGCTGGCGTTGGCAAAACAGTTTTAATCATGGAATTAATCAATAACATTGCAAAAGCTCATGGTGGATATTCAGTTTTTGCAGGTGTTGGCGAAAGAACACGTGAAGGAAACGATCTTTATCATGAAATGATTGAATCAGGAATTATTGATTTGAAAGGTAAAGATTCTAAAGTTGCTTTAGTTTACGGTCAAATGAATGAGCCACCAGGGGCCCGTGCTAGAGTAGCTTTATCAGGATTAACACAAGCAGAATATTTTAGAGACGAAGAAGGGCAGGACGTTCTATTCTTTGTAGATAATATATTCCGTTTTACCCAAGCAGGTTCAGAAGTTTCCGCACTTCTTGGTAGAATTCCATCTGCTGTTGGTTACCAACCTACATTAGCAACAGATATGGGAGCTTTACAAGAACGTATCACTACAACAAAAAAAGGATCTATTACTTCTGTTCAAGCAATATACGTACCTGCTGATGATTTGACAGATCCCGCACCAGCAACATCATTTTCACATCTAGATGCTACAACAGTTTTAAACAGAGCAATTTCTGAAAAAGGAATTTATCCTGCTGTTGATCCACTCGATTCAACTTCCAGAATTTTAGATCCACAAGTTGTTGGTGATGATCATTATAGAGTTGCAAGGGAAGTTCAAAAAGTTCTTCAAACTTATAAAAGTCTTCAAGATATTATAGCAATCCTAGGAATGGATGAGTTATCTGAAGAAGATAAATTAACTGTTGCAAGGGCTAGAAAAATTGAAAAATTCTTAAGCCAACCTTTCTTTGTTGCTGAAGTATTTACTGGATCACCAGGCAAATATGTTGAACTTGAAGATACGATAAAAAGTTTTGATGGTTTAGTAAAAGGAGAATACGATCATATGCCTGAAGCTGCTTTTTATATGGTTGGCGGTATTGAAGAGGCAATTGAGAAATCTAAAAAACTTGAAGCAGAAGCTGCTTAATGGCAAAAATAAATTTTGATTTAGTTTCCCCTGAAAAACTCATCTTTAATGATGATGTTGGAATGATTATTGTTCCAGGAAAGGATGGCGATATTGGTGTACTTCCCGGTCACAGCAAAGTATTATCATCTCTTAGACCAGGTCGTATAATGATCTATGGAGAAGATAAGAATTTACTGAAGTCATTCTTTGTCGCTGGTGGTTTTGTTGAAATTAATCCTGAAAAATGCATTGTTCTTGCAGAAGGTGTTGATGAAATGAACACATTAGATAAAAATTCAATTGAAAAAGAAATGCAGGAATTAGAAAATAAAGATTCAGCAGATTCAAAAAATCAACTATTAGTTGCTAAGGCAAAAGTTGATGCTTTAAATTCTTCATTTTATGAAAAGATTTAATTTTTAAATAATAGTCTTTTTTAACTTTTCCACTTTAAAAATAATTATTGGTGTTTTTTTAGTAATTTTAACTACTAAATCTATGGATATTAATTTTTTTAGTATTAAATATTAATGTTTAGATAAGTGAAATAGTTGTAGAAGTATAGAAATGATTAAAATTGATTCTATAGAAGTTTATAAGTTAGACTTACCTTTGAAGGAAGGAAGTTATAATTGGTCCCATCAAAATTCTGTGTCAGTTTTCGATTCAACTATAGTTAAAATTAATACAAATAAACATATTATTGGATTTGGAGAAGTATGTACACTTGGGCCAGCATATTTACCAGCTTATCCAGAAGGGGTGAGAACTGGTATTAAAAAAATTGGAAAATCTCTCATTGGCAAAGATCCTACTAATCTTAATGATATTAATCAACAAATGGACAGACACTTAAAGGGTCATAATTATGTAAAATCGCCAATTGATATGGCTTGTTGGGATATATTAGGAAAATATACTAAGCAACCACTTTGGAAAATATTGGGAGGTAAATTTGGCAAACATGTAGAATTGTACAGAGCAATATCGCAAGAAGATTCTAAACAGATGTCAAAAAAAGTTAAGAAATACAAAAAAGAAGGTTATAAAAAATTTCAACTAAAAGTAGGTGGCAAGCCAGATGAAGATATTGAAAGAATAAAGCTTGTAAGATCTATTTTAAATAAAAATGATGTCTTAGTTGCAGATGCTAATACAGGGTGGTTAATGCATGACGCTTTAAATGTTATTAATGCAACAAAAGACTTAAATATTTATATTGAACAACCTTGTATTTCTTATGTAGAAAATTTATCAGTTAGAAAAAAAACGAATAAACCTTTTATTTTAGATGAAACAATAGATTCCGTAGATGCATTATTAAAAGCTTATAATGATAAAGCTATGGATTTAATAAATATCAAAATAAGCAAAATTGGAGGATTAACTAAAAGTAGATTGTTGCGTGATTTGTGCGTTGAATTAGGAATAGCAATGACAATTGAAGATTCTTGGGGAGGAGATATTGCAACTTCAGCAATATCACATCTTGCTCACAGCACTCCTGAAAAATATCGTTTTTCATCAACTGATTTTAATAGCTATAATAAAATAAATTATTCTAAAGATTCACCTCAAAGAAAAAATGGTAATTTTGTAGCATCGGATAAATTTGGATTGGGGCTTACAGTAAATGAAAAAAAATTAGGCAAACCTTTGTTTACAATTTTATAAATATAATATTTTTGATTAATATTAACAAAAAATAAATTGTTATTTGAAGTTATAAAATTTTTGAGCTTGTTCTTTAGTTATGTATTCATTAAGTAAATCTTCTTTTATAAGATTACGATCTCTTTCCTTAGGGTTACCGCATCCTCCGCCATTTCCTGTATGAATTCTTACTACGTCATTAGGTTCTAGGGAGAGTCCTGTAACTACTGAGTATTTTTCTTTTTTTCCATTTTTTCTTATAATTTCAATATAATTTGACCCTCCTTCATTACCTCCATCTAAAGGCCAGGGAAGACTTTTTGATCTGGTATAGGCAACAGATACCCAAGCATTTTTAGATCTGACTCTATAATCCATGACAATTCCTTTCCCTCCTCTAAATTTTCCTTCACCACCATCTTCATCAGTTAGTCTCATTTGATCAACGTAAACACCATGGCGCGCTTCTGAAATTTCTGCAGGTGTATTAAATGTATCTCCGTGAAACGCAGAAAAATTAGCATTACATCCATCACTTACACTACTTGCTCCCCAGCCACCTACCTGAGGCTCTATAATAATAAATGTAGCTCCAGTATCAGGATGTTGTCCACCCATAAAAGTTCCACAAATAGAGGCAAAGCTTCCTGCAGAAGATTTATCTGGATTTAAGTGTGAAATAGTTTTCCAAATTAAATCATAAGATCTTATGTCTGTTTCATAATATATACCTTGAGCTGCTGGTCTAACTGGATTAAACATAGAACCTTCATCACATATGACTTTTAATGGACGAAAAGTTCCTGCATTGCATACAAAATCACTTGAGGTTATACCTTTGAATGCCATTTGTGCGGATACAACTGTTCCATCATAAGAAGCATTATTAGGACCTTCATCTTGCGCAGGATTATTTCTTAAATCAACTATAAACTCTTTTTCATTTATGGTTACATCAACTTGAATTTTCCTACCATCATCAAGTAAATCCTCTCCATGAAATTTACCATGCGGTAATTTAGATAAAGCATCTAAGGAAGCATTTTCTCCATAATCCATAAAAAGTTGAACTGATTGATTAAAAGTATCTTTTCCGTATTTAGAAGCTATATCCTTAATTCTTTTTTCTCCAACTCTTATTGATGCTATTGCTGCCCACATATCTCCAAGCGTATATTGTGGAACACGACTATTGGCAGTAATAATATCAATGACAGATTGAATAGGTTTACCTTCACTAATCATTTTAATAACAGGTAATTGAAGTCCTTCTTGAAATATTTCTTTAGCATCTGCAGAAATTCCACCTGGTGCCATTCCACCAAGATCGGGCCAATGAGCAATATTTGCTGTCCAAGCAATTTTTTCATCTCCAGAAAATACAGGCATTACTACTATAACATCATTTAAATGTGTAACTCCACCATTATAAGGATCATTAGTTGCAAAAACATCTCCTTCTTTAATTTCAGAATCATCATATTTTTTAATAACGGCTTGAACAGCTTTATCACACATGGCTATGAAGGCAGGAATACCAGCTCCTGAAGCAGCAATATTACCTTTGGAGTCTGTTACAGCAGTACCAAAATCTAAAACTTCATAAATAATTGAACTCATTGCAGTTTTTCTCATTGCAACAAACATTTCATCACATGCAGCCTGTAAAGAGCTTTGAATAATTTCAGATGTAATTGGATCTATGTTCAATTTATTCATTCTTTTCTCCAAAAATTGAAATGTGTAAATTAGCATAGTCATCTACTTTACATTTTTGATCAGGAAAAATTACAACAGTAGTACTGGGATCTTCAACAATTGCAGGACCATTAAATTCCATTTCAGGCTCTAATAAATCAAAGTCATAAATATTGGAGTTATGTATACCCATTTGATCAAAATCAACCTTTCTCTTTTCTTTAATTGTTTTTTCTATTGGAATTCCTGTTTTTTCTCTCACTTGCAGATCTGGTTTATCAATTTTTGCAAAAGCAACTAAATGAAACTGAATCATATCAACTTGACTATCTAATCTATAGGTAAATTCTTTTTCATATTGATTATGAAAATCATTAATTATTTTTTCAATTGAATTTTTATCAAAGTTTAAATTATCAACAGAAATTTCAACAGAATGATCTTGCCCTAAATATCTAAAACTACCAAATCTTTGGAAGGAAATTAAATCTTTTGAAATATTTTCTTTATTAAAGCTCGCTATTGCTTGGCTCTCCATATCATTAAAAGTTTTATTTAAAACATCAGCCGCATCTTCATTCATTGTTGTTAATTTGGTTAAAATATAATCTCTTCTTAAATCACTCATCAGCATTCCCCATGCAGAAAAGACAGATGAATTAACTGGTATAATTACTTTTGGGATATTTAACTCTTTAGCAAGAGAAGTTGCGTGCATACCTCCCCCTCCCCCAAAAGCTACCAAAGTAAATTCTCTTGGGTCATAACCTTTATTTACAGATACTAATTTTAAGGCATTTATCATGTTATTATTAGCTATTCGAATAATGCCTCTTGCAGTTTCTTCATTTGTAAATTTCAATTTTTTGGACAGAGATTCGATATTATTATTTACTCCTTTCATATCTGCTTCAATTTCACCTCCACAAAAATATTTTTGATTAATTCTGTTTGTAATCAAATTTGCATCCGTTGTTGTTATTAAAGTACCTCCCTTACCATAAGCAACTGGTCCAGGGTCTGCACCAGCGCTTTGAGGACCAACATGTAATTTATTATAATTGTCCACCCATGCAATACTTCCTCCTCCATTTCCAATTTCTACAATATCCACAACAGGTAGCATTACCGGATAACCAGCTGATAAACGATTTTTTTCAATCCAATAATTTGTATTAATTTTTACATTTCCACTTTCTATAAGAGAGCATTTAGCAGTTGTTCCTCCAACATCTAAAGTAATAATATTTTTTTCATTTATTAATTTACCTAATTCAGCAGCACCTAAAACCCCACTTGTTGGTCCTGATTCTATCATTGTTAATGGTATATTTTTTGTAGATTCAAAAGTATCAATACCGCCATTTGATTGCATTACATATGGATTCCCTTTAAAATTTGATTCTATTAATCTTTTATTTAATTTGTCCAAATAATTTCTTGCTATTGGTTTAACATACGCACATAAAGCTGTAGTATTTGTTCTCTCATATTCTCTCCATTCCCTTGTTATTTGATGAGAAGCTACAACATCTATTTCTGGCCAGCTCGATTTTATATGTTCGACAACTTTTTTTTCATGAGATGAATTTGCGTATGAATGAATTAAGCAAACAGCAATTGACTGAACTTTATGTTTTTTAAAACTTTCTAATATTGAATCTAAATTAGCTAAGTCTAAAGGGATTAACTCTTTTCCTAAAAAATCTATTCTTCCTGGAACTTCCGCTCTAAGATATCGAGAAACAAATGGTTTTGGTTTTTGATATCTCAAATTAAAAAAATCGGGTCTGTCTCCTCTAGCAATTTCAATACTATCCCTAAAACCTTGCGTTGTAATTAATCCTGTTAAAACACCTTTTCTTTCAGTTATTGAATTAATAACTACTGTTGTTCCATGGGCAAAAAAAATAGATTTTTCAATATTAACATTAACTTTATTAATTGTATCAAATACACCTTTTTCATAACTACTTGGAGTTGTATCGCTTTTAGCTGTCTTTATTTTAAGAGCTTTTCCTGTTGATTGATCTATTTCAAAATAAACTAAATCTGTAAATGTCCCTCCAACATCTGTTGCTACTCTATACATTTAACTTATACTTACTTCTGGATGAAATTTTTTGATATATTCTTTTGAAATATAACCTTGTTTTAAATCATCCAGAATTTTTTCTGAACTTCTTTCTTTAGGATTACCATATCCACCGCCACCACCACATTGTATTAAAACTCTATTTCCTTTTTTTACATGAACCCTTGTAGCTTTAGGCTTTTCAGTAATTTTTTCATTTTCTTCGATTACGTAGCAGTTATTAGCAAGTCCTTCTTTTCCACCATTCAGCCCCCATGGAGGTAATTGTGTTCTTTCACACACAGTTGTAGCATATGAATCTTCAAGCATAGTGAATTCTAAGTTTACTCCAAGTCCTCCTCTGTATTGACCAGCACCACCACTATCTTTAATTAACTCGACTCTATTAACTAACCAGGGATTCCTATTTTCCCAAACTTCTGCTGGAGCAAATCTAGTTGCTGATTCAGCATGATGTAGACATGTAGCTCCATCACCAAAACTGCTAGCACCCTGACCAACTGGATGAGGAGCACCATCTGCCCATGGTTCACCATTTTTTTCTCTAATCCCCCACCAAACTATGGCATTGATGCAGCCTCCACTACTAGCTGGAACTTTTTCAGGAAATTTTGAACCTAAAGCTCTATAAAACACTTCCATAGCTTGAAGTGCAGGCCAGCCATATAAAAAAACTGGAGCAGGAGATACTGGATGAAAAAGTGTTCCTGTTTTTGTAATAACTTCTATAGGTCTAAAAAATCCTTCATTCGGAGCTTCATTACTGCCAGCAAGCATACTCATTGCCACTCTAGCAGTTGATACTGTAGAAGGTAATGGGCAATTAATAGGACCATTTTGTTGAGGAGGTGCTTCAGACATGTCTAATATAACCTTTTCATCTTCAATAATTACTTTTATATCAAAAGGCACATTGCCAGGTTCAACTCCATTGCTATCCATTTGACCAGATCCAGAATATTCACCGTTAGGTATTTTTTTTAAATAATTTTTAACAATCATTTCGCCTGCATCAAAAATAGATTCTGCTGCAGCTCTGAATTTTTTTATTCCATATTTAGAAAGAATTCTTTTTAATGCAGTTGCACCAGCTTTAACTCCAATAGCCTGCGCATTTATATCTCCTGCAACAGAATTTGGAACACGGCTATTTGCTATACACATTTTGTATATATCATCTACAAGCTCTCCCTTATTAAATAATTTAACACCTGGATAAACAGTTCCTTCTTGAAAAACATCTACTGTATCTGTTGAATATGGTTCCTTCCCAGCTATATCAAGCCAATGAGCTTTTATAGCTGTGTATGCAATTAATTCATTTTCAAAAAAAACTGGTGCCACTAAAGCCGCATCTTGAGGATGAGAACCTGTTCCATAAGGTGAGTTATAGATAATTATATCTCCATCATTTAAATTTTTTTCGCCACCAACTCCCTTTACAGCTTCTTCTATGCAAAAATTCAAAGTTCCCATGAACAAAGGAAGACTAGGTGCTTGAGCAAGAAGTCTCATATGATTATCGTAAATAGCACCAGCAAAATCTAAAACTTCATATATTACAGGGGACATTGCAGTTCTGCACAAAGCCCTTTTCATTTGTTCTGCGGCAGAGTTAAGAGAATTTCTTATAATTTGTGTTGTAACTGGATCAACATCATCTCTTTCAGCTTTTCTATCAATACCGCACTTATAATGATGTAATTGATTTTCCATATCTATTTCATATCCTTATTAATTAAAATTAAATTGTTGTTAGCATCTTTTCTTACATCATAATTTACATCAACATATGTAATGGCTGTACTCTCAACAATAATTTTTGGACCAGTAAAATTTGAATCGATGTTTGATCTAGAAATTATTTCAAAATCAATAATTTCATTTTTATTAAATGAAAAACATTGAATTTTATCTTTGCTTATTTCAATATTTTCTTCCTTAATGTTTCCAGTTTCTGATTTTCTTGGAAGAGGAACTCTCAAAGATGCTCTTGTAGAAACAATTTCAATAATTGTATCTAATTTACTACCAAAAGTACGCTGATATTCTTTCATAAAAAGATTTTTTATTTCTTCTGCTTTTAAATTAATTTTACCATCTTTTTCGCTGTCTAATTTTAATGTAATAGTATGTTCTTGACCCATCCATCGCATATCAAGAGCTATATCCTTTATTTGATTAGATGTATCAAAATCTATTTTTTGTCTTTTTTGCAATTCTTCAAACAATTCATCAAGAATAACATTGCAATCTTTTATTGATTCTTCTGACAAACGAAGAATTTTAGTTTTAGCATTCATCTGTAACAAATCTGCGCCCAGCAAACCCCATGCAGAAAAATTTCCTGAGTAAGGTGGAATAATAATTTCTTTAATATCAAGTTCTTGAGCTATTAAATTTGACATTAATGGTCCAGCACCTCCAAATGCTAATAATTTTAATTCTCTCGGATCAATTCCTTGTTCTATTGTAATTTCTCTAATAGCATCTGCCATATTGGCACTACTTATTTGTAAAATACCTTTAGCTGTCTTAAACGCTGATAATTTGATTTTTTCACCTACTGAATTTAATGCTTTTTCAGCTAAAGATTTATTTAATTGTAACCCTGAGGCAAGTTTGCCTTCTCCAAGCATACCTAAATAAAATGCAGCATCAGTTGTAGTTGGTTCTTTACCTCCCCTATCATAACATGCTGGACCTGGTAATGCTCCAGAGCTCTGAGGACCTGATCTTATTAAACCCCCTTCATCTAAGTATGCTATGGAACCACCACCGGCACCAATAGATCTTACATCTACCCAGGGGGATTGAACTGGTAATCCTACAATTTTTCCTTCAAACTGAATTTGAGGTCTACCATCAATTATTAAGCATGTATCAAAACTTGTTCCACCAACATCCGCTGTAACCATATTAGTATTGTTTAATTTTCTTGAAAGTTCCCCAGCACCTTCTGCTCCAGCTACAGGTCCTGACATGATTGTCTCGAATGGACGATCCTCTGCTTCATCGAATGTCATAGATCCACTTCCAGACCGTGTTACCAAAAATGATCCTTTATAACCAAGATCATTTAGACTTTGTTTTAAGGTATTTAGATAATTTGACATTCTAGCTTTTACAAAAGCATCAATAACAGTTGTTGTGGTTCTCTCATATTCTCTATATTCACCAGAAACCATTGAAGATAAGGATATTTGACCGTTAAATCCTGATTCAATTAATATTTTGCTTGCCTCTAATTCATGATCTTTATTTGTGTATGAATTAATAAAAGCTATAGCAACACTATTAACACCTTCCTCAATAAACTTTTTAGATGCACTTTTGATTTCATCAGTATTAATTTTTTTATTTATACTTCCATCAGCATATAATCTTTCATCTATTTCTAATCTTAAAAAACGAGGAACAAGTGGAGGTGCTGGTTGCCAAAATAAATTATACATTTCATCTCTGTCTCCTCTTCTAATTTCAAGTATATCTCTAAATCCTTTTGTGCATAATAACCCAACTTTAGACCCTTTCCTCTCCAGTAATGAATTTAATCCAACAGTTGTGCCATGAAGAAAAAAATCTACTTTTTCTAGCTCTTCTTTATTAAGATTTCTTTTTATTACTTCTATAACAGCTTTTTCTGGAGATTCTGGAGTTGTTGGAATTTTATCAATTATTACCTTGTCTCCTAATTCATCATAAACAATGAAGTCAGTAAAGGTACCACCAATATCTACACCAATTCTAGAACTCATATGATTGAAATAAGCTATCAGAAGCAATTTAGATTTCAACAATTTTTGTTACAAGAAGGTTAAAAATTTAAATATAAAAAAAAATTTTAAATATAAATAAATATTAATAATAATAAAAAATACATGACTATAAATATATTTAAATCGAAAATTTTTGATAAAAATAGCAGTACTTCAAATGATCCAATCACAACTGAGATTATTAGAAATAGTTTGAATTCTGCTGCTGAACAAATGAAAAAAGCATTAATACGATCTTCTTTTTCACCTATAATTTATGAGGTTTTGGATTTTGCTAGTGCTATTTATGATAAAAATTACTGTATGCTTGCACAATCACCTAGTCTTCCAGGTTTTATGGGCACATTAAGTTTTTGTGTAGAAGAAGCAGTGAAGGAGGTCGGTGGGGAGGATCATTTATTTGATGGAGATATTATAATATATAACAATCCTTATGGCTCAGGCTCACACTCTCAAGATGCAGCATTAGTCAAACCAGTATTTTTAGAGAAAAAACTTATTGGATATACAGCTATAAAAGCACATTGGCTTGATACAGGTGGCAAGGAACCATATTCAACAGATACTGTTGATGTATTTCAAGAAGGAACTATCTACCCCGGGCTTAAACTTTATAAAAAAGGAGAATTAGTAGAAGATATTTATAAATTAATAGTAGCTAATACTAGAGTTCCAAAGGCAATAGTTGGAGATTTAAATGCGCAGCTAAATGGAGTTATAGCTGGTGCAAATGCTTTGAAAAGGATCGTAACTAAATTTGGTTATGAACTTTTTTATAATTCGGTTTTTGAAATTTATAATCATGGAGAAAAACTTGTTAGAAAAAGTTTAAAAAAAATTCCTAATGGTACTTACGCAGGTTTTGGTCAGATGGATAGTAATGGTGTTGATGAAGGTACAGTAAAATTTAAAATATCTATAGAAGTTAAAGATTCGAATCTAATTTTAGATTTTACAGAGGTACCAGATCAACAAAATGGTCCTATTAATTGTCCATTACCTTCTACAGTTTCAAAAGCTAGAGTTGCGTTTAGTATGATGGCTGGAAATGGCGAGCAACCTAACGAAGGATTTTTTAGACCTTTAGTTATAAAAACAAAAAAAGGATCAATGTTTGATCCTATTTCACCAGCTCCATGTTTTTTAAATGGATGGCCTGGCCTTCAAGTAATAGAAATAATCTATAAAATATTATCTGAAAATTTACCCCAAGCTTTTCCAGCAAGTAGTGGCGGGTGCTTAGCTGCAGCTGTTTGGTGGGGCAAAAGAGATAAAGATGGTGAACCGTGGGCAGATGGTGCTCCTCATCCAGTTGGTCAGGGAGGTTTTTATGGCGGAGATGGAGTTACTTCAATGCATCATAATTCAGCGGGTACAAGAATATCTCCAACTGAAATATGGGAGTCAAGAAATCCGTGGTTAATAAAAAAAATTGAATTAGCCAAAGATTCATGTGGAGCAGGAGAATTTCGAGGAGGACTTGGATTAGATTTAGAATTTGAAATGCTTGAAGATACATTTATTACTACTGTTGTAGAAAGAACAAAATTTCCACCTTGGGGAATTAATAAGGGTAAGGAAGGAAGAGCAAATAATGTTGAAATAGTTAAAAAAAATGGAGAAAAATTTTATATGCCTAAAAAATCAGGCTATAAACTAGAAAAGGGTGATAAAATTACTTTTCTAACTGGTGGTGGAGGAGGTTATGGTGATCCTTATAAAAGAAAAATTACAAAGATAAAAAATGACTTGAAACAAGGGTATTTATCAAAAGAATACGTAATAAAAAATTATAAGCATTACAATTAAATTTATTTATATTTAAAAAGTTAATTTATATTTAAATTTTTTTATAATTAAGCTAGGATTTGAATATAATTTATACAAATTCTGGTTTTTTTATAAATTAGAATTTAAAAAATTTTTTTTGGAGGGAATTATGAAAATAACAAATTGTTTAAAAGCAATTTTGCTTTCTTTTTTTATTATCTTTTTTTCATTTACATTTGTAAATGCGAAAACAGTATTAAGAACCGATGAAGCAGCAATTGGAGAAGCTGATCCTGCAAAGTTTTCTGATAATATTGACTCTATTATTATGTTTAACACATATGATGCTTTAGTTGATGAAGGAAAAAATGGTGGAGGACTGGTTCCGTTACTTGCCAGTGGCTGGGAATATGCAGATGCCACAACCCTTAATATCACATTAAGAGATGGAATTAAATTTCATAGCGGTAATGTACTGGATGCAGATGATGTTGTTTATTCATTCAATAGATTAATGGATATGGGACAAGGTTTTTCTTTTTTGTTTGGAACAGTTGAAAGTGTTTCAGCTATAAATTCAAATACAGTGCAATTTAAAACAACTGAACCTTTCGCACCTTTAGTTGCAAGTCTTATGCGCCTTGCTATAGTTGACAAGGATGACGTTCAAGCAAATACTGCTGATGGCAATTATGGTGATAATGGGGATTATGGAGAAGCTTATCTTCTTACTACTTCAGCTGGTACTGGTGCTTATAAGATTACTCAACATGACCCAAATGTTAAAACAGTTTTAACAAAAAATAGTAATTATTTTCAAGGACACAATCCAAAAGCTCCAGATGAAGTAATTATTAAATATAGTGTTGAAGCTGCTACAATTAAAACTTTGTTGGTAAGAGGTGAGCATGAAATTTCAAGCATGTGGCTTCCAAATGAAGTTCTTGCAGCGCTAGAAAAAGAAGATAGTGTTGATTTAGTTAAAATTAACAGACCTGGATCTTGGTATAATAAACTAAATAATCGTAGAGCTCCATTTGATGATGTACATTGTAGAAGAGCTATTCAGTTAGCGTATGATTATGATGCTTTATATCAATCATTTGCAATTACTGAGAGTATGGTTGCAGGTCAAAAATCTAGTGGAGCATTAATCTCTGGTGTTCTAGGGTATGATCCTAATAAATCACCGATTGAAAGAGATATTGACAAAGCTAAGGCAGAATTAGCAAAATGTAAATATAATCCTGGCGATTATACTTTAGATTTAGCTTGGATAGCTGAGGTTCCTTATGAAGAACCTTGGGCACTTCAACTGCAAGCTAATGCAATGGAACTTGGTTTTAATGCTACTGTTACAGGGTTACCTTGGGCTAAATTTACTGAACAAGTTGCTAGTTGGGAAAATACACCACATGCAACTGTTGTTTCAGTTCTAGCGAATGTTCCTGATCCTGATGCTTTGATGTATGCACAATGGCATTCTTCAAGAGGAGGAACATGGATGTCAGCTGAGTGGGCTAATGATTCAGATCTAGATGCTCTTTTAGAAAAAGGGAGGACCGAAACAAATGAAGCAGAAAGAATAAAAATTTATCAAGCAGCTAATCAGCTTATGATTGATAATGCGATTACTTTATTCATTACTGATTTTGTAGGTTATCAAGCTATTTCAAGCAATGTTTCTAATTCCGATACTACAAGTACTCAACAAGGGTATGGTACTATGGGTAGAAACTTATCTTTCAGAGAGATGGCAGTAAATTAATTTTTTTTCTTTTAAAGGCCGGATTATCCGGCCTTTAATGTTTATAAACACATCATAGCGGTTAAATTGTTTTGTCTACTACTCAATATTTTTTAAGAAGAATTTTTGTTTCAGTTATTGTTTTTTTTGGGGTTTCAATAGTTATTTTTTGTCTTGCAAGATTAATTCCTGGTGATCCAGCAAGAATAGCTCTTGGCCCTTTTGCAACCAAGGAGATGGTTGAGCAATTAAGAGAAACATTACATCTTAATGAATCAATTTTTATTCAATATAAAATTTTTATACAACAATTGTTTCAAGGAGACCTGGGTATATCAACTTATACAAAAAGACCTGTTCTTACAGATATAATTAGTTATTTTCCTGCTACATTTGAATTAGTTCTTATGTCAGGAACTCTTATGATTTTAATTGGAATGCCCTTAGGTATTTTATCAGGTAAATTTAAAAATACATTTGTTGATCATATTGCAAGAATAATTTCTTTGTTAGGTGTTGTGACCCCAAGTTTTTTATGGGCAATTATATTAATGTTGGTATTTGCCTATTGGATACCAATATTCCCAGTCGCTGAAAGATTTGATGAAGCTTTAGATCCGCCTAAAATAGTTACTGGTCTTTTACTAATTGATTCTTTGATAGCAGGAGATCTAAATTTTTTTAAAGATGCTCTTTTTCATCTATTTTTACCTGGTCTTGCTATTGCAATGCCAGCAATAGGTAATGTTTCTCGTTTAACAAGAACAAATTTAAGCGATATTTATGAGAAGCAATATATAGAATTTGCAAAATCTTATTCTTATAGTGAATATAAAATTGCTACTAAATATGCTTTAAAACCTGCATCAATTCCTACAGTAACTATAATAGGTTTAGATTTTGCTTTTATGTTAGGAAATGCTTTTTTAGTTGAAACAGTTTTTGTTTGGCCAGGAATGGCAAAATATGGAGTAGAGACAATTCTTGCTAAAGATTTAAATGGGATAATTGCAACGGCACTAATTATTACTACCTTTTTTCTTATTATTAATATGCTCGTTGATTTTTTTGTTTTACTTTTAAATCCAAGAATAACAATAAAGGAATAATATGAATTTTTTCAAATCAAAGTATTTTTATAAATTTAGCAGAAATCCTTTATCTATTTTTGGTTTGATTATTGTTTGTGTAGTGGTTTTATTAGCTATTTTTGCACCATACATAACTCCTTTCCCAGAACATGTTGGTCCTTTCACTGATTTTGCAAATAAATCTAAACCCCCAAGTTCCACTTATATTTTTGGAACAGATAAAATAGGAAGAGACATATTTACTAGATGTATATTTGGTTATCGTATCTCTCTTATTTTAGGTATTGTTGTTTTAGCTATAGCTGTGCCCATAGGCGTTACCATGGGATTATGTGCTGGATATATCGGCAGAAAAACAGAACTGGTTTTAATGAGAATCACTGATGTCTTTTTAGCAATACCAGCTTTAGTATTAGCTTTATCTATTATAGGTTTATTGGACAGACCTAATTTATTATACACAATGATAGCAGTTTCAATGGCTTGGTGGCCTTGGTATACAAGATTAATTTACAATATTACCAGATCAATTAAAACAGAAGGATATATAGTTGCAGCTGAAATTATGGGAGCATCTAAAATCCATATAATGTTTCGTGAAATTCTCCCTAATTGTTTGCCTTCTTTATTAACAAAAATAACTTTGGATCTTGGTTTTGTTATTCTTGTTGGATCTTCTTTAAGTTTTTTAGGACTTGGAGCACAACCTCCAACTCCTGACCTTGGCACCATGGTAGCAAAGGGTGCTTCTATGCTACCTGATACATGGTGGTTTTCACTTTTCCCTGGTTTTGCAATATTGATAGTCGTTCTTGGATTTAATTTAGTAGGAGACGGTCTCAAAGACATGTTTGATGTTGATGTCTAATAAATTATTGAAAATTGAAGACTTAGAATTATCTTTCAAAATGTATGAAGGACTTTCTTATGTATTAAAAAAAATTAACTTAGAATTACATAAAGGAGAAAAAGTTGCTTTAGTTGGAGAATCAGGTTCTGGTAAGTCCGTCACTACTAAACTTATTTTAGGATTACTTAATCAAAAAAACGTAACTAAAAAAGGGAAAATAATTTTTAATGATAAAAATATTTTAAATCTTTCTCAAAAAGAATTTAAAAAAATTAGAGGAAATAATATTTCTATAATTTTTCAAGATCCAATTGCAGCTCTTAATCCTGTTTTTAAAATTAAAGATCAATTTTATGAGGTAAATTTAAATAACAAACCTATGTCAAAAAAAGAATCTTTTTTTATCGCTAGTAAAGCTTTAGAAAAAGTTTCAATAAGAGATCCTGAAAGAGTTTTGGAGTCATACCCCTTTCAATTAAGTGGGGGTTTAGCTCAAAGAGTAGTTATTACAATGGCAATGATAAACAAACCTGAATTACTACTAGCGGATGAACCTAGTACAGCTCTTGATGTAACTATACAAAATCAGGCTTTGGATCTAATGCATGATTTAACGCAAGAAACTAATACTGCTGTATTGCTTATAACTCATAATATGGGAGTTGTTAGAAAATTTGCAGAAAAAGTTTATGTAATTTTTAGAGGAGTAATTGTTGAGGAAGGAACTAAAGATCAAGTTTTTAAAAATCCTGGTCACCCCTATACAAAAGCTCTATTAAATTCAATTCCTAAACTTACTAATAATCAATTGCCTAAATTTGATGAAGATTCACCAGATTATGCAGCAATTGCAAAATATACGCATAGATAAATATTATGATTGAAGTAAAAAATATTTCAAAAAAATTTATTATCAAAAGCAATATTGTTCAAGCATTAGATAATATAAGTTTAAAAATTGAAGAAAGCGACTGTTTTGCAATTGTGGGAGAATCTGGATCTGGAAAAACAACATTAGCAAACATTATTCTTGGAATTTATAATCAAGATAATGGAGAAGTATGGTTAGAAGATAGTTTGTTGTCTTCGAACAGAAGTTTGAATTTAAGAAAACTTATACAATTTGTTCAACAAAATCCGATGTCTACTCTAAATCCAAAAAAAACAATTTATAATACTATTTCTTTGCCTTTAAAAATTCATAAAATTGTTAGTAATGACAAAATTTCAGATAGAGTTGAAAAACTTCTTTCTTATGTAGGATTAGACGCAGAATTTATGCATCGATACCCTGATACTCTTTCAGGGGGTCAAAAGCAAAGAGTTGCAATTGCTCGTGCTTTGGCATCTGAACCAAAAGTTTTGATTCTTGATGAGCCTACATCAGCTTTAGATGTAATAGTTCAATCTAAAGTTTTAAACCTTCTATTAAACATAAAGAACAAATTTAATCTAACTTATATTTTTATTACGCATGATTTGAGTGTTGTAAAAAATATTGCAAATAGGGTATTGGTAATGAATAAAGGTAAAATTGATGAATTTGGTAAAACGATGGAAGTATTTTCTAGACCAAAAAGTGATTATACCAAAACTTTAATCAGAGCTATTCCGACAGTAACAGATGAAGAAGATGAAATTAAACCAAAATAATAGAAAGATAGTTAATCTATTATCTGATTCAAAAAATTTTAAAGCTAGTGTGTTCTATAAAAAACTCGATGTTGCAATAAAAAAGTCAGTTGGTCATAAGTTATTCACACTAATGGTAGTTGATAATTCTGAAAAATATGTTGAAAGAGTTTATTCAAATAATAAAAAAATTTATCCTTTATTAGGAACTAAGCCTATACCAAAAAATGCTTGGACAAATAGAGTCATAGTAAACAAAAAAGAATTTTTAGGTTCTAACTTTAATCAAATAAAAAAATTGTTTTTTGATTATGAAGTTATAAAATCACTTGGATGTGGCTCAATTATTAATATACCTATTATAAGTAATAAAAAGGTATTAGGCACCTTAAATATTTTACATAAAGAAAATTACTATAATAAAAAAAGTATTAGTGATGTTAAAAATTATGCTCAACTTCTTGCTCCATTTTTTATTATTCACCAAATGAAGATGAAAAAAAAATAATTTGATTATTAGATAATAGTAAGTTGTTTTGGAAATGTAGTTAAGCTTTTGCACCCACTTTTCGTAATAACTACATCATCTTCAATTCTCACTCCAAGACTTCCTTTTTTATATAAGCCTGGTTCTATTGTAATAACCATTCCTTCTTCCAGCACATCATGATTTTTTCTCATCACATATGGATCTTCATGAACGTCCAAGCCCAATCCATGTCCTGTTTTATGAACAATCAATTCCCTATAATTTGAATCAGCTAAACTTTTTAAAACAGTATCATCAAGTTCATGAAGAGTTAATCCAGGTTTTGATATTTCTATACCAATTTGATTTGCTCTTAGAACAGCTTCATAAATATTTTTTTGCTCATCTGATACAGATTTAACAAAAAAAGTTCTTGTTATATCTGAATGGTAACCATTTACAGTTGCACCAAAATCAAAAAGTAAACAATCACCATTACGAATTTTATAATCTTTTCTCGAATGACCATGTGGTAATGCAGAATTATCTGAAGCTAAAACAATAGGATCAAAAGCAATTCCCTCTGCTCCATAACGATATAATTGTTGAATAAGAAAATTTTTTATTTCAATTTCTGTTTTACCTTCTTCAACAAACTTTATAGTTTCTTTTAATGAAGTTTCGGCAATATTAACTGCTTTTTGTAAATTGTTAATCTCTGCTTCATCTTTATTTAATCTAATTTTATTAATAAATTTGTGAGCATTTATTATCTCAATATTTTTAAAAGCTTTTTCGATTGCCTGTGACTCAAAAACTCTCATTCGCTGACCCTCAATACCTATTTTTTTGATTGGAGCCAACTTCTCATAAGCTTTGTTAAATGCTGATTGATAACCATCACTATCTTGCCACTCAATAATATCAGCATCTAATTTTAACTTATTAAAACTATCAACTTCTAAAACTGGTAAAATTGCAATTGGTTTTATGTTTTTTGAAATAAGTAAAATTGTTGGTCTTTCCATAAGATGAAAATTGCCTCCAGTTAAATATAAAAAATTTGAACCTGGAACGATCGCTAATAAGTCAAGATTTTCATCAATTAAAGCAGCTTGAAGCTTGTTAATTTTTTTATTTGTCATTTTATAAAACTCTTACTTAAATTATATAATATTATAAAATAATTAAACAAATTTTTATTAAAAAATTATTATTTGATTGCATTTTGTATTCTCCTTCATATAATCTTATAAGAATGAAAGATAAACCATTAAAAATCATGTATCTTACTCCAGTTGGAGTAGATAGTTTAGATGTTCTTTTTGAGGATATGGTTAAAGATACAAAAGATTCAAATACAGAAGTTCATATAACCTCTCTAAAAGATAATAATGGAAGTTTTTCACATATTGAATATAGATCTTATGAAGCACTAGCGACTGCTGGTATAATTAATGCTACAGTTTGTGCAGAAAAAGAAGGTTTTGACGCATTAGCTATAGGCTGTTTTTATGATACTGCCCTTCATGATGCAAGGGAGGTTTCAGGTGATATGGTTGTAGTTGCGCCATGCCATTCATCAATGGAAATAGCTCTAAGTTTAGCAAACAATTTTGGAATAATTGTTGGAAGAAGAAAATGGGTTAATCAAATGAAAAGCAATGTGCACGAATATGGTTATGGTGATAAGCTTACTGGGTTTTATGATGTTGGACTCGGTGTAGATGATTTTCAAGAAGATCATCAAAGAACTGTAAATTTATTAATTGATGCATCAAGAAAAGCTGTAGAAAAAGATTACGCAGAATCAATCATACTAGGATGTACAGCTGAATTTGGGTTTTATAAAACTTTGCAAGAAGAAATTGGTGTTCCAGTAATCGACCCTTCTTTAGCTGCATTGAAAAAAGCAGAACATCATGCCAATTTAAAAAGAAGATTTAACTTAATTCCTAGCAGAAAGTGGAGTTGTGAATCCCCATCAAATAAAGAAATAGAAAAATTTGGATTATTTAAAGATGAAGATCCATTCGGAAATAGAATTGTTGTAAGTTAATTTTTGAATTCTTAAATTAATAAAAGAAGAATAAAGTTGTAGAAAATTTATTTAAATGTTAGCTTAAAATCATTTTTAGGAGGTATTATGAAGTATAGAAAAAAAAGTTTATTTTTTTCAATTTTATTTTCATTGATTTGTATATTTAGTTTCAACAAAATTGTTTTAGCAAAAGAAGTAGCATACCTTTCTGCGAGTTCTGCTAATACTTGGTTGGCAGCATCAGTAAGAGAGATGGAGGCTGTAGCAAATGCAAATGGAATTAACATAACCGAATTTGATGCACAATTTGATCCAGCAAAACAGACAGCTCAGTTACAAGATGCAATAGCATCAGGTAAGTATGACGGTATAGTTGTTTGTGCAATTTACGGAGTGGGATTAATTCCTGATATTGAATCAGCAATAGCTGCAGGCATTGAAATTGTAGTTCTTAATCAAGTTGTAGGACCAGATTTAACAACCTCAGATCCACAAGTAGACGGAATTGCAGCTTCAGTTTTAGCAGCACCTTATAGATCGGGAACAAGACATGGTAATCTAACAGTAAAAGCATGTGAAGGTGATGATAATTGTGAAGTTGTATTTATTTATGGAATAAAGGGAATTCCTTTGGATGATGCAATTCGCCAAGGTTTTGATGATGTTATTTCAAATCACTCAAATATAAAAGTTGTTGCTGAAGGTGAAGGTAAATATCTAGGTCCTGATGGCGGTATTGCAGCAACTCAAGATATTTTAAGCACAGGTAAATCTTTTGATGTTATGGTTGGTGCCGATCAATCTATGCAAGGTGCTGCTATAGTTTTAGCTGACGAAGGAATGACCGGTAAAGTAAAGTTAATCGGTCTTGGTGGATCTGCGCCAGCAATAAAAGGTATTGCTGATGGCTCATGGTTTGCAGGTGTATTTGGAGCACCAGGAACTGAAGGAAGACTTGCAATGGAATCCATGGTTGATGCTCTTAATGGTACAGACAGAGGAGGTATTGATCCTTTAAGTTCAATTCCTGATGAAGGCTTAATGACTACAGATAATATTTCTAAATTTACTGCTGAGTGGGACGGTTAAATATAAATCAAAAAACTGCTGAAGCTCTTATATCATTTAAAAATGTTTCTAAGAGCTTTGGCGCTACAAAAGCTTTAATCAATTGTAATATTGATTTTAAAATGGGTGAGATACATTCACTTGTAGGTGAAAATGGAGCTGGAAAATCTACTTTAGGTAAAATAATTTTGGGAGCGTATAAGCTAGACTCTGGGCAGATGTTAATCGAAGGGAAAGAATCCCAAATTAATTCACCAGTACAATCAGTTAATCTTGGTCTTGTAGGTATTTCTCAAGAACTCTCTCTTTTACCTAGCAGAACTGTTGTAGATAATATTGCAATGGGAAGGGAACTAACTTCAGGATTTTTTGTTTCTTCTAAAAAAACAAAAGAAAAAGTATTATCTGTAATGAACCGTTTTAATTTGTTTTTAAATCCTGATTCAATAGTAGGCTCATTATCTGTTGCTGAGCAACAAAAAGTTGAGATATTGAGAGCGCTAAATAGTAATGCGCGCTTAATAGTTTTTGATGAGCCAACTGCAAGATTGGCTAGTAATGAAACAGAACAACTCCATTTTCTTGTAAATTCGTTGGCTAAGACTGGAACTACAATAATATATATCTCACATTTTTTAGAGGAAGTTTTGAGTATTTCAGATAGAATTTCACTTCTACGTAATGGGCAATTAATTAGAACTAATATTGCAAAAAAAGAAACAAAAAAAAGTTTGATTGAAGGAATGACTGGAAAAGAAGAAGGCAACTTGTTTCCAAAAATTAAACCTGTTAGTAAAAATTCTGAAACAATTTTACAAGTATCAAATTTAACCAGAAAAAATGAATTTGAGAAAATTTCTTTTGAAATAAAAAGAGGTGAAATAGTAGGTTTATCAGGATTGGTTGGATCAGGGAGAAGTGAATTAGCGCTTACAATTTTTGGAGATAAAAAACCTGACAAAGGAAAAATTAATTTTTATGGAAAAGAAATAAAAAATAATTCTATTAATAAATCTATTGATATGGGTATTGCAATGGTTCCAGAATCAAGAAGAACACAAGGTTTAATTTTAGCTCGATCATTAATTGAAAATATATCTTTGCCTTATTTAAAAAAATTTTCATCAATTTATGGAGTTAATAAAAAAAAGGAAAAAGTTGATGTAATTGAGGCTTGTAATAAAACAACAGTCAAGCACAATGGTGTTGATTTTGAAGTACAATATTTGTCAGGTGGAAATCAGCAAAAAATATTATTTGCAAAAGCTGCAATGGGTAAACCAAGACTTCTTATTGCTGACGAACCCACTAGAGGAGTTGATATAGGTGCAAAAAAATCAATTTATGAACTAATAGCCAAATTATCTGATGTTGGTGAGTCTGTACTATTGATTTCCTCTGAAATTGAAGAGATCATTGGAATGTCTAATAGAGTTTTGGTAATGTCAAGAGGTAAGCTTTCCGCTGAATTAGAGGGATCAGCAATAAATAAAAAAACTATTATGGAAGCAACATTTAAAAACTAATTATGAACATCATAGAATTATCAAGAAAATATGGAATAGCAGTAATCACAATATCATTATTTTTAATTTTAGCTCTCACCACTGAAGGGTTTTTTACTGAAAGAAATATTAGAAATCTTCTTGATCAACAATCGACAATTTTAATTGCTGCTTCATTTATGACTATCGTAATAATATCTGGTAATTTTGATATATCAATATCAGCAATTTTTGTTGTAGCACCTTTATTTGCTCTTAATATTGAAAATGCAACAGGTAATGTTCTTTTAAGTGTATTTGGAGGAGTAGGGTTGGGAATTATATTAGGTGCTTTTAATGCAATAGTAGTTACGTATTTTAAGGTAAACTCTTTTATTGCAACTCTTGCAACATCATTTATGTTTTTTGGTTTTGGTTATTTAATAAGCGATAGATCACTTATGAGACCTGTTACTGATACTTATCAACAAATAGCCCGAACAAAATTTTTTGATATTACTTCAGCTACTTGGATAGCTTTAATAACAGTAATTATTGCAAGTATTCTTCTTACCAGAACTCGTTTTGGAAGAAATGTTTTTGCAACTGGTGGGAATCAAGAGGCTGCTAGGTTAGCAGGTATAAATGTTCCTATGGTTCAGGCAACAACCTTTATTTTATTAGGAGCCTCTGCAGCATTAGCTGGTATAGTTAATTCTTCAAGATCAATATCAGCGCAACCTTCTGATGATTTTAGTTTTGTATTTTCTGTTTTAACTGCAGTTATTGTTGGAGGGACTTCTATTATGGGTGGAAAAGGTGCTATTTGGCGTACAGTTGCAGCAGCCTTCTTTTTGGCTTTTATGAATAATGGTTTCAATCTTCTACAGGTTGATCCACTATGGCAAAGAATAATTTTAGGTCTCGTAATAGTAATTGCTGTTGCCCTAGACTCATGGTCGCAAAGAAAAAATGTTTAAAATTATATTTCTCTGTGTAAGATAAAATAATGATTAGAATCGGAGTAGATGTTGGTGGAACTAATACTGATGCAGTTGTTATGCAAGCAGAGAAATTTTTAGGAGGATCCAAAAGGCCTACTACTCCCGACATTTTATCAGGCGTTGAAAATGCTATTAAAGCAACTCTTAAACAAGCAACAATAGAATCATTTCAAGCAGAAGCATTGATTATTGGAACTACTCATTTTGTTAATGCTATAGTGCAAAGAAAGAATTTAGCAAAAACAGGTTTGATTAGAATATGTTTACCATCTGGAGGATCTATTTTACCTTTTGCAGATTGGCCAAAAGAGCTAGTTGATTCTATGAATGGTAATTTTCAACTTGTCAAAGGTGGTTTTGAAATGGATGGAAGTGAAATTGCAAAATTAGAAGAGAAAGAAATTATTGATGCATTAGAAAAGTTAAAAGTACTTGGATGTGATCAAATTGCAATAAGTTCTGTATTTGCAACTGTTAGAGGAGATATGGAGCAACAGGCATATGACATAATTAAAAAATACTCACCAGATACAAATATTTCGCTTGGTAAAAATATTGGAGGAATGGGATTATTAGAAAGAGAAAACGCTGCACTAATTAATGCAACACTTAAACCATTAGCTAAAGAAGTTGTTGATTCATTCGAAGATCTTCGAAAAAAATTAAATTTTAATTGCCCTATGTTTTTTACAAGAAATGATGGAACTTTAATTCAAGCATCTGAAGTAATTGATTTACCAGTTTTGACTTTTGCTTGTGGACCTACAAATTCAATGAGAGGAGCTGCTTTTTTATCAAAAGAAAAAAATGCTCTTGTGGTAGATGTTGGCGGCACAACAACAGATGTTGGAGAAGTTAAAGATGGATTTCCAAGACAAGCAGGTACCTCTGTTACAGTAGCTGATGTAAGAACTAACTTTTCTATGCCAGATGTAATAAGTTTTGGCTTAGGAGGAGGATCTATAATTAATAAAGAAAGTCCATCAGTAGGACCGCAGTCTGTAGGCCATGAATTAACCGATAAAGCTATGGTTTTTGGAGGTAGTATTCTTACTGCTACAGATATTGCTGTCTCATATGGAAGATGTAAAATAGGCACTAAATGTGCGCCTAATGTTATTAATAAAGATGAGATAATTAATATAATAGATCAAATGGTTGAAGATAGAGTTGCAAGAGCAAGAACTTCTAGTCAAAAAATTCCTGTAATTGCTGTTGGGGGCGGAAGTGTTATGCTTGCTGAAGAAATTGATGGATTAGAAGTTATAAAACCACCTCACAATGATTTAGCAAATGCTGTTGGTGCAGCAATTGCGCAAGTTAGTGGTCAAGTATCCAAGATTGTATTAATTGAAAATAAAATTGATAGAGCAACTGCAATTAATCAAGTTACTGAAGAGGCAAAAAAGCTTGCTATAGAAAGAAATGCTGACCCTAAAACAATTAAAGTTTTAGCAGTTTCAGATATGCCGCTATCCTATTTACCGGGCAATAATTTGTTAATTAATGTAACTGTTGTTGGTGATCTTAAGATGGAAAGTAAATCATAAATGAAAAAGATAACATTAGTTGATAAGGGTAAATTAGAGGCTATAGCGATTGGCGGAGCTGTTCTTGGATCCGGCGGTGGAGGTGATCCTTACGTTGGTAGATTAATGACAAATCAATGTCTAAAAAATGCTGAACCAGTAAAGGTTATTGAAGTTGATGAACTTGATGATGACTCTCTAATACTTCCAATAGCAATGATGGGCGCCCCTACAGTAATGATGGAAAAATTTCCTTCTGGAAATGAATTTACACAACTTGTTTCTATGATGGAAAGATTAATGCAAAAAAAAGTTTCCGCAATACTTTGTATTGAAGCAGGTGGCTTAAATTCTACAATTCCATTTGTTGCTGCAGCTAAATTGGGATTACCTATTGTTGATGGTGATGCCATGGGTAGAGCTTTTCCTGAATTACAAATGGTTTCTTTTACATTAGGAGGAATCACAGCAACTCCAATGGCAATGATAGATGATAAAGGAAACGGAGCTACATTCGATACTATTAGCAATCAATGGACAGAAAAATTAGCAAGAGCTCTTACAATTCAAATGGGAGGATCTGCTATGGTAAGCTTATATCCTGTTACAGCAGCAGAATGTAAAAAATATTTAATTAAAAACAGTTTATCTTTAATTCATTATATTGGTTGCATAGTTAAAGAACATTCTTTTAATGCATATCTAGTGCTTGCAAAAGAACTTAATGGAAAACATTTATTTCAAGCAAGAGTCAGAGATGTTGAAAGAACTGCAGGTGAAGGCTTTACGAGAGGTGTTGTAAAATTAGAAGGAATTGGTGATTTTGTAGGAAGAAATGCTAAACTTGATTTTCAAAATGAATTCTTAATTGCTAAGGAAGGTGAGAAAGTGTTAGCTACAACACCTGATTTAATTTGTTTATTTGACGCTAATACCGGAGAACCTGTAACTACTGAGGCAATGAAATATGGTCTTGCAGTCAACATATTAGGTCTTCCTTGTGATCCTATATGGAGATCAAAAGAAGCTATTGATTTAGTTGGACCAAAATATTTTAAATACAATATTGATTACAAACCTTTATAGATCAATCTTTAACTGTTTCCATTGAAACAAACGTAGAAGTTGAAGAAACATTTGGGAGAGCCGATATTTTTTCTGAGAGCAAAACTCTATATTCTGAAATATTTTTAGTTCTTACTTTTAATAAATAGTCAAAATTACCAGCAATCATATGACATTGTTCAACACTTTCAAGCTTTGAAACCTCCAAGTTAAATTTTTCTAAAGCTGATGCTCTTGTATCAGATAGCGATACTTGAACGAATGCAATGTGTGCTTTTCGCATTTGTTCATAATTTACTCTTGCGTGATATCCTAATATATATTTTTTATCTTCTAATTTTTTTAATCTAGCTTGACATGGTGAAATTGATAAATTTACTTTTTTTGCAAGGTCACTTAATTTTATCCGTCCATTTTTCGCTAAAAACTGGATAATTTGTTCATCTATTTTATCTATCATAAGAATAATTCGTGTTATTTTATATTATATCAAAAATATTTTCTAATTAAATCATTAAATACAATAAATATTAATAAATTACATCAAATATCAGTAAAAATTTTTTTAAAAATTATTGTAAATTCCATCATAAATGCAAGAAATATTTGAAAATAAGTTTACCGAACAGATAAAATTAACGCATGAATTTTTAGTTCCAGAAATTAGCAATTATCTTCTTTATCATGAGAGAGAAATAAAAGAGACAGCAAAAAATATTATAGAATCTGCGAAGCAATATAATTCCTACAACGCTTTTGAAAAATTAATGCACGAGTTTGATCTTTCAAGTTCAGAAGGAATTGTATTAATGTGTCTTGCAGAAGCTTTGTTACGAATACCGGATAATAAAACCATTAATGATTTAATTGAAGATAAAATACCATCAGGACAATGGAGAGATCATATAAAAAATGACAACAATATTTTTGTTAATATTTCCTCTATTGCTTTTTTAATGACAGGAAAAATTTTGAAAAAAGAAGAATTGAAAGAAACGGATATTTTTATGTCTGTTTTAAAAAAAATTAGTAAACCCGTACTACGCTCAATAATAAAGCAATCAATAAATATTCTTGCTAAACAATTTATATTTGAAAAAGATATTAATAGAGCATCAGAGTTATCATCAAAATTAGACGGATCAATTTATGCATACTCTTTTGATATGTTAGGTGAAGGTGCTAGAACGTATGCAGATGCTAATAGGTATTTTGAAAATTACAAAAATGCAATTAACGTTATTGGCAAATCATCTTCAAAGAAAAGACACAGTATTTCAATAAAATTGTCTGCATTACACCCAAGGTATGAACGTAATAAACTTGAATTGCTTAGAAAAGAACTATTGCCAAAGTTAATTGAATTAATAAAATTAGCAAAAGTATTTAATTTGGATATATGTTTTGATGCTGAAGAAGCAGATCGTTTAAACTTATCACTTTTTTTAATCGAGAATATTTTAGATAATAATATAATAAGCGAGGATTATTCAGGTTTTGGAATAGCAGTTCAAGCTTATCAACAACGATCTATATTTGTACTAAAATGGCTGGATAATAAACTTCAAGCTTTAAACAAAAAAATGAATGTTCGTTTAGTAAAAGGAGCATATTGGGATACAGAAATAAAGCTTGCGCAAGAAAAAGGGCTAGAAAATTATCCTGTTTATACAAAAAAATTCATAACAGATTTATCTTATTTAAAATGTGCTCATATCCTTGAGAAATCAAAGAATATATTTCCACAGTTTGCTACCCATAATGCTTTTACAATTGCTTATGTTCAGAAGCTTTTTCAATCAAAGCAACATGAATTTCAAAAATTGCATGGAATGGGAGATGAAATTTATAATCATTTTAAAAATAATAAAAATTTCTCTTGTCGAGTTTATGCTCCTGTTGGTGGATATAATGATCTTCTACCTTATCTTGTCAGAAGACTTTTGGAGAATGGAGCAAACACTTCTTTTATTCATCAACTAAATAAAAAGAATACGGATACAAATAACTTAATACAATCACCTTTATTAAAATTAAATAAAATTGAAAATAATCAAATAAATAAACCAGAAGATATTTTTCTTGATAGAAAAAATTCTGCCGGGGTTGATTTAACTGAAGAGAATAATATTATATTGTTTACAAATTTACAAAATATTCATAATGTTCAAGCATGTAGTATTGTTAATGGTAAAAATTATTTTACCAAAATTGAAAAAAACATTATTTCTCCTTACTCAAATTCAAATATTATTGGCAAAGTATACTATGCAAATGAAAATATAGTAACACTGGCAATAGAAAATCTATCTTCATACTGCAAGGAATGGAAAAATAGTAATATAGATAAAAGAGTTGGTATCGTAAATGCTTTTGCTGATTTACTTGAAAATAATTATCATATGCTTGTATCCTGTTGTGTGAAGGAAGCTGGCAAAACCATACAAGACTCTATAGATGATATTAGAGAAGCGATTGATTTTTGTAGATACTATGCAGAAGAATCTAAAAAAATCTTTAAAGATAAGAATTTGCCTGGACCCACTGGTGAAAAAAATATTTATAAACTCAAAGCTAGAGGTTTAACATGTGTTATTAGTCCTTGGAATTTTCCGATAGCTATTTTTGTTGGACAGTTAATTGCAGCACTAGTCTGTGGTAATGTTGTTTTAGCAAAACCTGCAGAACAGACATCCAATCTGAGTTACGTAATTTTTAACCTATTATTAAAAGCAGGTCTTCCAAAAAATGCTGCTGCTTTAATATTAGGAAGGGGAGAAGATATTGGTCCGAAAATTTTTTATAATAAAAATTTACAAAATGTTGTTTTCACTGGGTCATTAGAAACTGCAAAAATCATTCAAAAACAACTTTATGAAAGATCTGATTTAATAAACTTAATTGCTGAAACTGGAGGTCTTAATTGTCTTATTGCAGATAGTTCTGCATTAACAGAACATGTAGTAGAAGATGTTATAAACTCAGCATTTAACAGCGCAGGCCAAAGATGTTCGGCTTGTCGAATATTATGTATTGAAGAAAACGTTTATGCAAAAACTCTGGATATGCTTAAGGGAGCTGTAGATTCATTAACCATTTCAAATCCAGAATTTATTTCAACTGATGTTGGACCTGTTATTGATTTCTCTGCCAAAGAAAAAATCTTAGCTCATGTTAATAGCTTTGATAAAAAATATCACTCAAGTGAAGTGTATGAGAAAGGCAATTTTGTCAATCCTGCAATCATAGAAATTAATAATATAGATGAAATTAATGAAGAAATATTCGGTCCAGTTTTACATGTATTGTCATTTAGTTCAAAAAAATTAGTTGAATTATGTAATCAAATTAATTCTTTAAATTATGGTTTAACATTAGGTATTCATAGCAGGATAAATAGTGTTATTGAAACTGTCATAAATAATACCAATGTAGGTAATACATACATAAACAGAAATATAGTAGGAGCTGTAGTTGGATCCCAGCCATTTGGCGGACATCATAAATCTGGTACAGGACCAAAAGCAGGTGGTCCAGAATATCTAAAAAAGTTTTGTTATGAATATAGTATTTCTAATAATATTGTTGCTATGGGAGGAAATGTTGAGCTTTTATCAACTATTAATGATTAGAATAAATCTTTAAATTCATTAAGAATAGATTGATAAACTTTTCTTTTAAATGGAACAGCATTTTCGACTAGTATTTTATTATCCATCCATTGCCATTTGCTGAACTCAGGATTTTTAGTTTCTACATTTATATCTGTATCATTTCCTGAAAATTTAAAAATAAACCACTTTTGCTTTTGTCCAATATATTTTTTCCCCCAAGGCAAATGATTAAGAGTTTCTTGCGGTATATCATAATTAATCCATTGATTAGAAGTTTTATATAACTCTGCATTGTTAGTTCCAATTTCCTCCATCATTTCTCTCCACACTGCTTGTTCAGGATTTTCATTTTCATCAATGCCTCCTTGAGGCATTTGCCAATAACCACTTGGATGATCAAGCCTTTTTCCAACAAGTATTTTTTTATTAGAATTTAAAATCATCATACCAACACATTTTCTATATTTATTGGACATTTAATTTTCTAAAGATTCTTCAAAAAGACTCATCCCTTTTAATAAATCTAAAGCTCTTTTTAATTGATAATCTCTTACCAATCTTTTTTCTTTTTCCGATAATTCACTATCATCTTCATTTTTTGTTTCATCTATTTCTTCTTTATCAAGAGATTCTTTCAAATCTGATTCAGAATATGTTCTATATTCATATGACTCAAATTCACCTTGTTCTATAATTATATCAGGAGTAATTCCCATACCTTGGATAGATTTACCAGAAGGTGTATAGTATCTTGCAGTAGTTAATCTAATGCCTGACATTTGTTCTGAGTTAGATTTTTGAAATGGTATGATTGTCTGAACAGAACCTTTCCCAAAGGACTGGGTTCCTATAATTATTGCTCTTCTATGATCTTGTAAGGCTCCTGCTACAATCTCTGATGCTGATGCAGATCCTCCATTTATTAGTACAACTAATGGTTTACTATTTGTTTCATCTTTATTTTTTGCTCTATATCTAGTTATATCTTTTTTTTCTCTTCCTCTTGTTGAAACAATTTCACCTCTTTGTAAAAAAATATCTGTTACTTTAACTGCCTGAGTTAATAAACCTCCAGGATTAGAACGTAAATCTAAAACATAACCTCTTTCTTTTTCATTTAGATCTTTTTTTATTTGATTTATTGATTTAATCAAACCCTCCTCAGTTTGTTCTGTAAATGATGTAATTCTTAAATAGCCTATATCATCATATATTTCGTGTTTGACTGATCGTATTTTTATAAAGTCTCTTACTATATTAATTTCAAAAGGCTCTAAACCAGCTCGAGATATAGTTATTGTTATAGCAGATCCTTTTTCACCCCGCATCAGCTCTACAGCTTCGTTAAGAGTAAGGCCAAATACAGGAGTGTCATCTATTTGGATTATATAATCTCCAGCTAATACACCAGCTTTAAAAGCAGGAGTATCTTCAATAGGTGAAATAACTTTCACAAACCCTTCTTCCATAGTAATTTCTATTCCTAAGCCTCCAAATTTGCCCTGAGTATCCATTTGCATTTCTTGCCAAACTTCTTCATTCATGTATCCTGAATGTGGATCAAGTCCTGTGAGCATTCCATCTATAGCTTTTTCAATTAATTCTTTATCACTCACATCTTCTACGTATGACGATTTTACTCGATCAAATACTTGTCCAAATAAATCCAAATACTCATATGTTGATTTACTTTTTGGCGCACCAAAAACAGTAGATGAATTTATTAAAATTATTATATAAGTTGCAAAAGTAAGAATTTTTTTTATCATATAAATTTTTTAACAATACATAGCATTATGCTAATTTTGTTTCCACAGAATCAAAATTAATTTCCCATAATTTTTCCAAATTATACAAGTCCCTTATTTCTTGTCGAAACAAATGAACAATAATAGATCCTGCATCTACAATTACCCAGTCACATTTAGGTCGACCCTCTGGAGAAGGGCAACTAATTCCAAGCTGTTTTAAATTTCTTGTTAATTCATCAGCAGTTGCATTAGCATGTCTTGTTGATCTACAAGTTGCTATAATAAATGAATCAGCAATTGACGTTTTATTTTTTAGATCAACAATTTGAATATTTTCAGCTTTAGCATTATCTAAAATACCATAAATTTGATCAGTTAAATTTATTTTAGTATTAATTTTTGGACCTCAAATTTTCACGTTGTTTTCTAATATCAGTTGAGGATATTCTTATTTCCTTATTTTGAATTATTGTCCAAGCAGGTAATTTTACGAAATCTTCAAATATCAATTTTTTATTATTAATTTTAAAATTTTTATAAATATGTGAAGTACGACTTTTCAATGCTTTATTATTATATCCATGTCTTTTAAAAACTACAATAGCGATATCTTTAAAAATAGCATTAAAATTTTGCCAATTATGAAAATTTATTAAATTATCAGCGCCCATTAACCAAAAAAATTTAATACTTTTATAGTGAGAATTTAAAAAATTAATTGTTTGATAAGAATATTTTGAATTAATTTTTTTTTCAATTTCTTTAATTTTTATTGGGTAATTTTTTGTGATATTTATACAATTTTTTATTCTTTCTTTATAAATTGCAGGTTTATCAATTTTAAGAGGATTTTGAGGAGTAACCAACCACCATATATCATCTAATTTTAGTATTTTTTTTGCTTCCAAAGAAATATAAATATGTCCCTTGTGGGGTGGGTCAAATGATCCTCCAAGTAGTCCAATTTTTTTCAATTAAGTTCTTTCATGTCCATTGCCTTGAACAATATATTTAAAGCTAGTTAAGTGTTCAGCAGCAACTGGTCCTCTTACATGTAATTTATCTGTTGAAATACCAATCTCAGCCCCAAAGCCAAATTCACCACCATCGGCAAATTGAGTTGAGGCATTTTTAATTATTATTGCACTATCAATGTTGTTGTAAAATTTTTTAAAAGTTTGATCATTTTCTGTTATTATACAATCTGTATGGTTAGAAGAATAAGTGTTAATATGCTCTATTGCATTATCAATACCATTAACTAGTTTTACAGATAGAATTTTATCCAGATATTCAGTTGACCAATCAATATCTTTAGCTCTTTTAAAACTTTTATCAAGTGATTGAATAAATGCATCTCCTCTAACTTCACATCCTAAATTTCTAAGTGGCATTATTAAATCAATTGCTTTATTTTTTATTTTTTCATCAATTAAAACTGTTTCTGCAGCTCCGCAAATTTCTGGTCTTCTTAGTTTGCTATTTAAAATTACCTTTTTTGCGATATCTATATCAGCTTCATGATCAACATAAATATGACATATACCTTCAAGATGTTTAATAACAGGAATTTTGCTAATTGATCTGATTTTTTTGATTAAACTTTTGCCCCCTCTTGGAATAATTACATCAACATATTTAGTCATTTGTAAAAGATGATCAACAGCTTCCCTATTAGTAGTAGGGATCATTTGAATAATATTTTTTGGAAGTCCAGAATCCTTAAATGATTTAGAAATTATATTAACTAAATATTGAGCTGTATGAAAACTATCACTACCTCCTCTTAAAATAAGAGCGTTTCCTGATTTTAATGAAATGCAAGATGCGTCAACAGTGACATTCGGTCTTGATTCATAAATTACCCCTAGAACACCTAGAGGTACAGTAATTTTTCTAAATCTTAGACCATTTGGTTGCGTCCATTCACTTAAAGTTTTTCCCACTGGATCTGGAAGATCTATAATTACTTTAATACTTTTTATTAATCCCTCAATCATATTTTTATTCATTTTAAGTCGATTTACAATTGATGATGATAAGTTATTTTTTTCAGCAATAGCCAAGTCTTTTTTATTTTCTTTAATTATTTTATCTGAATAATTTTCAATATTTTTTATTAAATTTTCTAAGGCTAAATTTTTATTTTTATTATTCAATGATCCCATTTCTTGAGATGCAATTTTTGCATTTTTACCTAAATCATAAATTTCTTCTTTAATATTCATTAAGTAAATTTTACTAGATCATCTTTATGAATGATCTCATCCCTTCCCTCATATCCTAAGATATTTTTAATTTCTTTACTTTTTATTCCAATAATTTTTTTTGTATCAGCTATATCATATGCGGCTATTCCAATAGCAATTTTTTTTCTTTTTGAAGAAAGAATCGTGATTATATCGCCTCTACTAAATTTTCCACCTACATCAGTAATTCCTGCTGGCAGAAGACTTTTATTGTTTTTAATTGCTTTTAGAGCTCCTTCATCTACAGTTATTGTTCCTGATGGATGTAAATGATTTAATAACCATTGTTTTCTTGATGAGGAGGGGGTTTTATTTGAATAAAAAATTGTTGAATTTTTAGGTGAAGCTTTAACTAGAGGATTTTTATTATTACTGTTTGTAATAATAGTAGTACAGCCATTGTTCATGCATATTTTAGCTGCTAAAATTTTAGTAGCCATTCCACCACTTCCTAGTTCTGAACTTTGATTCTTGGCAATTTGTTCAATTTTTTTATCAATTTTAAAAATCTCATTAATTTTCTTAGCATTTTTATTTTTAATTGGATTCTTATCATATAGCCCATCAACATCACTTAAAAGTATAAGTAAATCTGCATCTATCATTTGAGCAACACGAGCTGCTAACCGATCATTATCACCGTATCTTATTTCTTCAGTAGCTACAGTATCATTTTCATTAATTATAGGTATTATATTATTTTCATGAAGTGAATTAATTGTTTTTCTTGCATTTAAATAACGTCTTCGTATCTCACTATCATCAAGCGTAAGAAGAAGTTGAGCAACATTTATTCTATGATTTTTTAATTTTTGTTTCCATTTATAAGCTAATTCTATTTGCCCCACTGCAGCTGATGCTTGTTTATCTTCTAAACGACGCAAATTCTTTCTTTTTTTTATAGAATTTGACCCAAGAGCAATTGCTCCAGAACACACGATAACTATTTTTTTATTTTTTTGAAGTTTAGCAATATCTTTACAAAAATCCGTAATCCACTTAGATTTAATATTTTTAGTTTTCGAGTCAATGATTGAAGATGAACCAATCTTAATTACAATTTTTTTATATTTATCAATCATTTTCAATAAGGCATTTTTTAAAAAGATGTTGAATTAACTCTTCTAATCCTACTCCATTCAAACTTGAAATCTTATATGTTTTTTCCCCTGTCATTTTTGAAATTTCCTTTATCATTTTATCAAAATTTTCATTAGAAAGATCTATTTTACTTAAAACCACAATTTCTTTTTTTTCTATTAGCTTTTTTCCATATTTTGCTAATTCATTTTTTACGGTTAAATAATTATTTTTCCAATTTATATCTGAGCAATCAATTAGATGAAGTAATATTTTACATCTTTCTATATGGGCTAAAAATTTGTCACCCAATCCTCTGCCTTCATGAGCACCTTCTATTAATCCAGGTATGTCAGCAATAATTATTTCTTTATCAAATTTCTTAACTACGCCAAGAATAGGATGAATGGTAGTAAATGGGTAATTTGCAACTTTTGGTTGAGCATTAGATACTTGCGATAAAAATGTTGATTTTCCTGCATTTGGTTTTCCAATTATGCCCACATGTGCAAATAATTTCAATGATAGCCACACCCATTGTTCCTCCAATGCTTCTCCATCAGTAAATTGTTTTGGAGCTTGATTAGTTGAAGATTTAAAGTGAGAATTTCCAAGGCCTCCTCTACCACCTTTTAACAATGTTAATTTTTTATTATTTTCTAGAAGTTCAGCAAGTAATACAGTTTTGTCTTCATTATAGATCTCTGTTCCAGGAGGTACTTTAACTATTATATCATTTCCATCAGCACCTGTTTTATTTTTGCCCATTCCATTCCCGCCCTTTTTTGCCTTAAAATGTTGCTGGTAACGAAAATCTATTAAAGTATTTAGATTTTGATCAGAAACAAAAACTACATCTCCTCCTTTACCGCCATCTCCTCCATTAGGACCACCGTATTCAATATATTTTTCTCTACGAAAACTTACACAACCTTTTCCGCCTTTACCTGAGGCAACATAAATTTTTGCTTGATCAAGAAATTTCATTAAAAATAAAGAGGTTAAAAACCCCACCTAATATAATTTATGCGGGAATTACAGAAACGTAAGTTCTTACGCGTGTTTTTTTAAAAGCAACTTTACCATTAATTGTTGCAAAAATCGTATGATCTCTTCCAATTCCAACATTATTACCTGGGTGGAATTTAGTTCCTCTTTGACGTACAATAATATTGCCAGATAAAACATTTTCTCCGCCAAATTTTTTTACACCTAATCTGCGACCTATAGAATCACGGCCATTACGTGAGCTTCCACCTGCTTTTTTTGTAGCCATTATTTAACTTCCTTTTTTTTTGTCGTTTTTTTAACTACTTTATTTATATTTTTTTTCTTTATCGTAGTTTTTTTTGGAGCTGCTTTTTTTGCAGAAGATGTTTCCATTTTTGTTTTTTTCTGACTGGGTTTTTTATCCAAAGTTTTTTTTGAAGTTTCAGATTTTTTCTTACCTAAAGAAATTGATTGAATCTGTAATACAGTTAAGTATTGTCTATGACCTTGAGTAGACCTATAATTTTGACGTCTTCTTTTTTTAAAAACTATGATTTTTTTGTTACGAATTTGATCAAGAATTTTTGCTTCTATTCTAGCTCCCTCAACTAATGGTGAGCCAATTGTACTTTTTGATGAATCAGATACAGCAAGTACATCCTTAAAAGAAATACTATCACCTTTATTTCCTTTAAGTTTTTCAACTTTTAGAATTTGTCCAGCTTTAACTGAATATTGTTTTCCACCTGTTTTAAATACTGCTAGCATTGCCTATCTCAAGAAAAGCGGGATTTATAATGAACCAATCTAATAGTCAATTGAAAAGAACTAAAAAATTCCAAATTTCCCTTAAATTTAGTCAAAATTGATTCTTTTTATCTCTTAAAAAAGTAAATAGCTCAATATCAGAAAATTTTTGTTCCACTTTTAATTTTTTAGCTAAAATAGAATTCTGATTTAAAAAAGGATTGATTTTTTTTTCATTAGCGAGATTAAAAGGAATAGTTCTGCCATTCATTTTGATTTCTAATTCTAATATATTTCGTAATTTTGTTAATTCATCATGATTTACAAATACTGTTTCGAGAAATTTAAGATTTGATAATGTATATTCATGACCGCAATAAATAGTGGTATTATCTTCTAATAAATTAATTTTTTTTAAAGAATTATACATTTGATTATAAGTTCCTTCAAAAACTCTACCACATCCAAGTCTAAACAGAGTATCGCCAGAAAATAAAATTTTATTATCTTTGTCATATAAAATAACGTGATCAATAGTATGTCCAGGAGTCTCAATCACAGAAAAATTATTAATATTTGTATTTATTATACTTCCTTCTTTAATTATATTTACTAAATTTAATTCTAACTTGCTTGGTGCAAAGATTTTTGTTGAAGGAAATTGTTTTATTAAACCTTCAACACCCCCAGTGTGATCTTGATGATGATGTGTAATTAATATATTTTGTAAGATTAAATTATTTTTATTTAAATAATCTATAAGATTATAACTTTCAGCTGGATCAATTATTGTAGCATTCGCATTATCTTTTTTATAAAGTATATAGGAGTAATTATCCTTAAGTTGTTTAATTATTTTAATATTTAAATTACTCATTAGCTAACTATGGCAGAATTTTTTGCAAAAATTTTATTTGCAGTTTTTATTTTTATTGGTTCAAAATTTTGATAACTTAGGAGGAAAATTGCTTCATGTGTAAATAAATTTGAACTAATTATATTATTTTTGATAATAAATTGTTTTCCTTGGGAAGTAAGTCCAATACTTTTTTCAATTATAATATTCATTTCTTTGCATAAGTTTTGAAAATCTTTTAATGTAAAAAAATGAATATTTGGAGTATCATACCAAGCAAAAGGTAAACCTTCAGTTACAGGCATTTTGCCTAATAACAGAAGCTGAAGACGAATTTTCCAGTGACCAAAGTTTGGAAATGATACTATAGCCTTTCCTCCTATTCTTAATAGCTCTGCAAGAATGTCCCTAGGTTTCATCATTGCTTGTAATGTTTGACTAAGAATTACGTAGTCAAAGCTTTGATTAGAGTATTGTTTAAGATCCTTCTCAGCATCACCGTGTATAACGCTAAGACCCTTTGCTATTGCTTTTTGTGCAAGTTCTGCATTTAATTCTATGCCATGAGTGTTTGCATTTAAATTCTTTTTTAATAGTTGAATTAATTCACCCTCACCACAACCTATATCTAACAATCTTGCATTTTGACTTATTAAAGATTCAATCAATTTCCAATCTTTTCTTATACTTTTTCTCTTGTTCATTTATCTAAAACCTTATTATTTTCTAAAAATCCTTTTGTTACAAAATCTAATTCAGGCTCATCTAATAGAAAGCTATCATGTCCTTTGTCTGTCTCAATTTCTATAAAACTTACTTGTTTTGATAAATAATTTAATGTTTCAACTATCGTTTTATTTTCATTTGTTGGGAATAACCAATCTGAAGTAAAAGATATTATCAAATATCTTATATGGTTATTCGGTTTGTAAGAAAATTCAATAGATTTTTGATAAGAATCAGAATGATCAAAATAATCCATTGCTCTTGTTAAATATAAATAGGAATTAGCATCAAATCTTTCAACAAAAGATCTTCCTTGATAACGTAAATAACTTTCTATTTGAAAATCTGCATCAAAACCAAAAGAAATAATATCTCTAGATTGAAGTTTACGTCCAAATTTACGATGCATTGCATCTTCAGATAAATAAGTTATATGTCCTATCATTCTTGCAACAGAAAGTCCTCTTTCAGGAACTTTGTTTTCTAAATGATAATTTCCATTTAGCCATAGCGGATCATTCATTATTGCCTGACGACCAACTTCATTAAAAGCTATATTTTGAGTTGAGTGTTTTAGTGCACCAGCTATGTGAATAATAGTCTCAATCCGTTCAGGGTAATCTATAGACCATTGTAAAGCTTGCATTGCCCCCATAGAACCTCCAATTACTGAAAATAATTTTTTAATTTTTAATGAATCTATTAGATAAGTTTGGGCCTTAACCATATCTTTTATTGTAATTGAAGGAAAGTTCCCTCCGTAAGGTTTATTAGTTTTTGGATTTCTTTCCTTTGGACCAGTTGAACCTGCACAACCTCCGAGAACATTTGAGCTAATTACAAAAAATATATTTGTGTCTATTGGTTTATTTGGGCCAACCATTCTAGACCACCAACCATCCTTGTTGGTAATTGGATTTTTTCCTGTAACATACTGATCTCCTGTTAACGCATGACATATTAATATAGCATTAGTTTTATCTGCGTTAAGTTCGCCAAATGTTTTAAAGGCAATTTTTAAATGTTGTATAGATAGCCCAGATACTAATTTAAAATTTATATTTTCAAAATTAATTATCTGACAATCTTTTTTGTCATTATATATAATATTAGACTCAATCATTTGGTTTTCTAGACCAACTTTTCAGCTTCTTAGGAGTGTATATCGCTTTAGCTGTATAGATACGCACCCGCAAGCTGTTTCAAATCGGTGTTAAGGAGCTATTTAGAGGATATAAGATTTTTAGTCAATATCTCTTAATTTTTACCCGCAAATCTACTTTTTTTTGATTTATTTAAAGATACTTTGTAAAGACACATTCACATTTATGAAAAATGACGAATTAGATAATTTGCGCAAGAAAATTAATGTTCTTGATGATAAAATATTAGACTTATTAAAAGTTAGAGCTGATGTTGTAAGTGAAATTGGTAAACACAAAAACTCACTCGATAATATAGTTGATTTAAGTAGAGAGCAAAAAGTACTTGATCGCCTTATTACAAATTCAAATACAAAGTATAGTAAAGATTCTATAGTTCGTATTTGGAGAGAATTATTTCAAGCTTCTACAAAACTTCAGAAATTAGATAATGAATTCATTCAAACTAAGAGAACAATAAATAGTTTACAGATTTATAAAGGTGGGAAATCTAATATTAATGGCAAAACAAATGCTATTAAATTATCTTCAAATGAAAATTCTTACGGTCCATCACCAACTGTTTTTGAAATTTTAAATTCTAAAAATTTTTTTTCTAAATCTAATCGATATCCACAAATAAATGGTGAATCTCTCAGAAGAGCAATAAGCAAACATCATAACATTGCTTATGATAATATTGTATTGGGTTGTGGATCTGACGAAACACTTTTATTTGCTGCTCTTGCATTTTGTCAAGATGGAGATGAAATCATTCATGCTGAACATGGATTTGAAATGTACCCAATAATTTCAAAAATAGTTGGAGCAACATCAAAAACAATTAAGGAAAATAATAAATTTAATATTACTGTTGATTCTATATGTAATGAAATTACAGTATCAACAAAATTAATCTTTCTTGCAAATCCAAATAATCCAACAGGAACATATTTAAACAGATCTGCAATTCTTGAATTGATGGAGAAGATTCCTAAACATATAATTGTAGTACTTGATGGAGCGTATGCAGAGTATGTTATGCAAAAAGATTTTGATAAAGGTTTTTCATTAGCAGATCAGTTTGATAATATAATTCTTACACGTACTTTTTCAAAAGTTTATGGTTTAGCAGGATTGCGAATTGGTTGGTGTTATTCTAGTAAAAAAGTATGTGATATCCTTAATAAAGTAAAAGGTCCTTTTAATACTTCTTTTATTGCCCAAAATTTAGCAATAGAGGCTTTAAAAGATCAAGATTATATAAACAAAATTATAAAATTGAATATGGAAGTTAAAAGTTGGTTTGAAATAGAGTTGAAAAAATTAAATATACCAGTTTATCCTTCTGAAGGAAATTTTACTTTTATTGAAACAACAGAGAAAAAATCTGAAGAAATTACAAAACAACTATTGGCTACAGGAATTCTAATCAGACAATTGCATAGCTATAAACTACCAAATTGTTTGAGAATTAGTATTGGAACAAAAAATGAAATGGAAGCAGTTATTAATAGTTTGCGTCAAATGAAATGATGAATAAAAAATATAATTCAGTTTTAATAATAGGAATGGGTCTAATAGGTTCTTCTATAGCAAGAGCTATGTATGAAAATCAGATGGCTACTAATGTATATGGAGTTGATTCAAGTGAAAAAGTAATTAAAAAATGTGAAGAGCTCAATATAGTATCAAAAGTAGAAACAAATATAAAAAAATTTAATGAACAATTTGATTTAATTATTATATGCACACCTCTTAGTAAGTATAAAGATATATTTAATGATTTAAATTTATATGTTTCTAAAACAACTTTTTTAACAGATGTAGGTTCAACCAAAGTAAGTGTTATTGATGATTTTAAAAAGTCCGTAAAAAATGAAAATTTGAAATTTCTTCCAGCACATCCAATTGCAGGAATCGAAAAGAGTGGACCAGAATTTGGATTTTCTAAATTATTTCAAAATAGATATTGTATTGTTACTCCAATAGATAATGACAAAGAAGTTTTTGAAACATTATGTGTTATGTGGAAAGAATTAGGGATGAAAATCGAAATAATGGATGCTGAAAAACACGATAAGATATTAGCTATGACCTCTCATATTCCTCAATTAATTGCTTATTCAGTTGTTGCAACTGCAACAGAATTAGAAACACATTTAAAAGATGAAGTTATAAAATATTCCGCAGCAGGTTTTAGAGATTTTACTAGATTGGCAGGAAGTGATCCAATAATGTGGCGTGATATTTATGACAAAAATAAAGATGCAGTAATAGAAATGCTAGGTCGGTTTAGTGAAGATTTATCTTCTTTTCAAAAAGCAATCCGCAATAATGATCTTAAATATTTGGAAAATAAATTTTCAAGTTCAAAAAATATAAGGAAAATTATTGAAGACCTTGGTCAAGCTGGGCATTTTGATCCGACTGAAAAGAAAAATTAAGTTAATAATTTATTTGTTGCTTCCTCAATAGTTTTTTCAACTTTATCTAATACTTCTTTTTTACCCAAGCCAGTATTTATAGAAGGTAAAACTTGAATAATAATATTACCTTTTTTTATAATGTTTGGATGTTTGGGCCAACATAATCCAGAATTAAGCGCAATTGGTAAAAGCTTCCTATTAGCAATATTGTAGATACCTACGAAACCTGATTTATAATCAGGTTTTTCTCTAGGTATTTTGCGAGTTCCTTCAGGAAAAATGATAATTGAAGAACCTTGATCAAGTTTATTCTTAACATTATTTAACATTTTACGCATTGTGTTTGCATGACCGGATCTATTAATAGCAACCATATTACTTTTTAACAAATATTGTCCAAAGATAGGAATATAAAAAAGTTGTCTTTTATGAACAAAAAAACTGTTTTTAAAATAATAGAACAAAGCGAATGTTTCAAAAGCTGATTGATGCTTAGAAACTATTATTAACGGCTCATCGGGAATATTTTCTAATCCTGTTATTTGATGGGTAACTTTACAGATTAATTTTAAAAATAAAAAAATTCCTTTAATCCATAATCTTGCAGGTTTTTGAATATATTTAGTAGGTAAAAAAAAATAAGGAAATGAAAATATTCCCATAAATATTGTCCAAATACATAAAACAAGATAGAAAACTAAGGTTCGTAGGATCATTTTAATAATTTTTGTTTTATATACCACCCTCTCTCCTCTATATATACATTATGTTCATTCAATGCTCAGATTGTCATTATAAATATTTAGTCAATTCAGCAGATTTGAAGCCAGATGGAAGAATGGTAGAGTGTGCTAATTGTGGTAATCAGTGGTTTCAGGAAACCTCTAGTGAAGAAGAGTTATTGTCACAATCTGTGCCATCTTCAAAAATTAGTAAAACTAATAGTCAATCTAATATAAATTTAAATGCTACTGATGATACTGAATCAAAAAATAATATATATCTTCCAAGTACAATTGTTAATGAGCAGAAAGTAAGCATAATTAATTCTTTTCTTGTAATTTTCATTTTATTTATTTTGATAACTTCATTTTGGCTGCTTCGTTTATATGGAACAAATATTTTTGTTATAATTAATTTTTATTTACAAGAATTTTTTTTTAATCTTAAATTAATTATAAATGATATAGCTAAGATAATTTATTTAATTTTAAATTAGTTTAATTGAGCCAATTTGGAATTAAATCTAGATTTATATTTTCTTCTATAGTCTGAGGCTTATGAATTATTGCAAAACTATTTTGATTTACCAGTATTTCGGCCGGCAAACCTCTAGTGTTATAGTTTGAAGCCATTACTGCACCATAAGCCCCAACATCTTTAATTATTAATTTATTTCCAGTTTTTTGTTCAGGCAAATTAATGCTTTTAATAAAAATATCAGAACTTTCACAAATAGGGCCAGCAATACTATAATCTATTATTTTTGAAGATTTTTTTTCAATGGGCTCAATTGAATGAAATGCATTGTAAAGAGCTGGTCTAATTAAAGTGTTCATTCCAGCATCAGTAATTAAATAATTCCTCCCACCATTTTTTTTAGTTGTAATTATTGATGTGATCAGAATACCTGCATTAGCAACTAAATAACGACCAGGCTCAAATGAAATTTCATAAGGTATTTGATTAAAATACTTATTTATCTCCTTTTTTAACAATGCTAAATTTAATGTTAAATCATTTTCATTATATTGAACACCTAAACCTCCACCTAAATCAACATGATTGATATGAATTCCTTTATTTATAAATTGTTCAGCCGCTTCTTTCATAAATTTAAAAACATTCCCAAAAACACTTATATTTGAAATCTGACTACCAATGTGACAACTAATTCCAGTTAATTTTAAATTTGATGATGATTCTATATAATTTACAATTGTTGGTATTTCTTCAACATCTATTCCAAACTTATCTGTTTTTTTACCTGTGGAAATTTTTTTTATTGTTTCACTATCAATATTTGGATTTAGTCTGACTCCCACATTAACTTTTTTTTGTAAAGATGATGATATTTCATTAATTATCTCTAATTCCTCCATTGATTCTGCATTAATTAATTTAATATTTGAATCCAAAGCAAATAAAATATCATTTCTAGATTTACCTAAACCTTCAAAAATAATATTACTTGGATTTATACCAGCGTTTAAAGCACGCTTTAACTCACCTATAGATACTACATCTGCTCCTGCGCCAAGACTATTCATTAGTTTAAGAATAGCTTGATTGGAGTTGGCTTTTACAGCAAAATAAACTTTTGTATTTAAAGCGTTTTTTAAATTATTATACGTTTCTATGATTTTTGATTGAGAATAAATATAAAATGGAGTTTGTTGAACTTTTTCAATATCTTCAAGTGGTACCCCTTCTATGTAGGGCTGTTTGTTCTGATAATTTAACATTTTATTCAGCTTGAATTACAACAGATTGTTGACGTTCTTTTTCTTCCTCAAATTTTTTCATACATGCTTCATCACATGGATATGTAATTACTGACTTATCTAATTTATCTTCCGGTAAGCTTAAGGGCCCTACTTTACCACAGCTATTAATTAGCAAGCTCAAAAAAAACAAAATTATTAAATTTTTCATTACAAGTATTTTCTTATAGCATATTGAATTGTTTTTTTAGTATTTTGTGGAGAAGTTCCTCCAAAACTTGTTTTATTTTTTATACTTTCAGCACTTGATAATATTTTTTTTGCTGAAGCAGAAATATTTTTATTAAAAACTTTTAATTCATTTAAAGACAAATCTTTTAATAATTTGCCATTATTATTCGAATAAGCAACTATTTTGCCTGTTAATTGATAAGCTTCGCGAAAAGTTAAATTTAATTCTTTTACAAACCAATTAGCTAAATCTGTGGCTGTAGAATTAGATTGATCTACTGCATTTTTCATATTTATTTTATTAAATTTAATTTTAGACCATAATTCATTCATTACTTTTAAAGATAAAATAATTTCATCATAAGAATTAAAAACTATTTTTTTATCATTTTGCATGTCTTTGCTATAACCCAAAGGAAGACCCTTAAGAATAACAAGTAAACTATTTAAATTACCTATAACCACACTTGAATTTCCACGAACCAATTCAGCACCATCAGGATTTCTTTTTTGTGGCATTATAGAACTTCCAGTTGCTACATCATCTGGCAATTTAATAAAATTGAATTGTTGGTTGGACCAAATAATAATTTCTTCTGCCATTCGTGATAAATGTATATTTAT
>CEUS01038708.1_pt1 | contig 45290 bp, 69 predicted proteins | sample 427031 | NCBI WGS metagenome assembly CEUS01 (sample SAMEA2622837, study PRJEB7988) | marine metagenome | biome: marine biome (ENVO:00000447); feature: marine epipelagic mixed layer (ENVO:xxxxxxxxx); material: "saline water (ENVO:00002010), including plankton (ENVO:xxxxxxxx)" | depth 140 m | reverse complement strand
GGATGACGCACCATACCAGCAACGGGCTTGTACGGGTCTGGTACGGCGTCTGTGGGGGCGTGGAAAGTCTCAAACTGGGTAGGACCACCCCCAAGCCACAGCCACACGACAGACTTGTTGTTTGGAACTATGGCCTCTTGAGCAAAAGCCACGTCAGAGAACGGCATATAGCTTAAGCCGCCAAGAGCGCCAGTTTTGATAAAATCTCGTCTGTTAAAATTAACCTGCAACATGACTACTTCTTCTCCTCAATCTTTTCAGATTTGTTTTCTGTAGGTTTAGTGATTCTAATAAGGTGTGGAAACGACTTGGCATCCTTGCTTTGTGTTTTACTTGAGCCGGAATCATTTTCCACGTCTATTTTTTTAATTTCTTCTAAAGTGGGCATTTTTGATTTGGGATCAAGCACCCACCCAGCGCCACGGGCTTCGACCCAAGATTGCATGCGGCGTACAGGTACAATCAAGTTGAATGTTTCGCCAGCTCCGCGCACGAGCATTCCCACATACTTACCGTCTGTGAGAAATACACCACCACCGGAAGATCCGGGGAATGCGGTTACTGTAGTTTGGTCGAAGACGGTGCCTCCACCAGAGCCTAAGTTTAGAACTCTACCAACTTGAGACATTATGCCCGCCGTCATCGAATTTGCCCCGGACTGGCCAAGCAGGCTTCCTACATGAAATAGGTCAGTACCAATTTCAACAGGCTTGCCTTCTAAGTAGAACTCTGTATTTGCGGCAACAAAACCTCTTTTCCGCACCATGAGGAGGGCAAGGTCTTCTCCCTCTTCCGCATCAGAGTACATAATAACTTTGGCGTCCATTTTGAGTTCGCCCACTTTTCTGCCATTCTCCACCAACTCTTTAACAATTTGAGCGTCTTTGAACTCGACAACAGTTTTGGGCCTGCCGTTTTCAATGACTTGGCGCGTAGATCGGAGATTGTCGATAACGTGGGCGCATGTCACGACAAAATTAACCTTGATCTTCTCGTTGTCTTTTGCTGTTAGCTCTCTTGTTATCAGTACTCCAGAGCCTTCAGCAAATCCTGACTTAATGGTCACGCTTACATCTTGAAGATGCTGGGCCACATTCTGGGCGTAGGACACAGTCATACTAGAAAAAATGAGAGCCGCCGTTAAGATTCCCGTCAAAAATCGTTTTCCGCTGCGATCCATGTTAAACTCCTTCATGGTTTTATCCCGGGGCCTCGTAGAAGCCTATGTCAAAGCCCGGACGTGTACACTGGTTAATTGTTTCCTCTAGTCCATGTTTTTGTAGGTGCTTCTCTATAAATATACACATATTTTGACTTGTTTCTGGCCAATTATTCTTATAAAAATGGCAGCATTTCGAGCATTTGAAGTGGTTGGGATGCCTAAAATTGTCCCTCCACGGGACGGTCTGGGGGTTTGAATTGTCTTTTATCTCTTCAAACCTATTTTTTAGCATGTTCATGAACTTTTCTTGGTCTTTTTTATCAAAACACATACTAAATGGACCGCCGTCCTTAATATAAAATATGGTCATAATAGCTTGTTCGTAGTCTGGATACAGCTTGGATATTGCGTAGTTATACAATAGCAACTGGGGATCTACAGTGAGTTTTTCGTATGTTTTAACTTCGCCAGTAGCCCAGTCCTTTCGCATCCCCGTTTTCCAGTCTATCACCTCTATTGTGTCGTCACCCACCCTTGTCACAAGGTCAATAGTTCCTTTTATGGCTAATTGCCCCTCTACGGTTTTTCCGTCAGGTAGCGTGTAATTGTATTTTGCCCAATCTTCTTCGATGGGGATATCAAAATGAGGCTCTGGATCTACAATGTCTCTAAAACGTGGATCAAAAGCTCCATCATTATAGGTAATTGCCGTGCGTGTCAATTTCAAGGCATCCCGCCTATCTGCTGGACGCCACGCATGTTTTGAGTTCTTGGTGTAGGAATCAAAGCTGAGATCAAGCAGTTCTTCTACTAATTCGTCAGTCAGCAGCTTGTCTTTGTGGGTGCGTACCTTTCCAACGGCGTCGTCAACAATTTCTAGGTACTTACGCCTTTTGTTGTCTTGTTGAAACTTTTTAAGTCCAGCCAATACTTCCATGACTTTGTGAACTATCGTTCCTAGCTCTGCCTTCTTGCCGCTATCTGACTGATGCCCTAATACGTAAGTAATGAAATACTGCATCTGGCACGAGTCGTAGTTATTGTAACTAGAGCTTCGCATATAAGTAATTAGCATATTGTCCTCTATAGTTTCTTGTGAAATGATTTAACTTGACTTATCAATGCGTCAACGCTACCCGTATTGTCAATATAATGGTCAAAATCATAGTCGTCTAAGGCCGTTTCGCTAGGGTGGTTATCCGCCCTGTTCGCCCTGTTCAATCTAACCACAGAGCCACCAGCATTTTTGATTGCGTCGACCTCATTCGGAAATCTTACATCTGCGACGATAGCAAGGGATGATTGCTCGTGCTTAATCTTGTTGACGCAAGACTGAACCCACACCGGCTCATACATTTTACGCATAACGTCTGTACCAAGGAACTGCATGAACTCACGGGCCGTCATTGGTCCTTCCTTCCAACCATGAGATGTCCGTGCATCTGGCGGCAAAAGCTTTTTCATCATCGAAGAGTTGATGGCTTTAGGCATGTTTTCCCAAAGTAGGTGCTCCTGCGGTTGGTTCTTTTGTTCGTCAGTGCCCCAAGCGCACTCCGGCGGGATACTAAAAAGATCTACACATATTTGTTTCAGATTGTCAGCAAAGCTATACAGTTTGACATGCGGCCACATATTGTGTTCTGCGTACTCAACGAACGCAGCATCTTTTCTGGTCACGTCAAATTCACCCCAGTCTTCCTCTCCCTGACTATTTGAGGTGAGAATCACCAGTTTACCATCGCCGTCTATGTTGCAGTCCCTAACAAGCCCTTGATCTTTAAGAACTATCCCGTGTAGAATATTAGCAGTAGTGTTTTTGCCGCTTTGCTTCTTTCCTGCTATCCCAACTATCTTCATTAGTAGCATCCTTTTAAGTCTGTTAGAATTTGGTCGTGAATTTGTTCGGTAGACATGTCTCCCAAATCCTTAGTGTGCATTTTTGGAAAAACCAAATTAAACAGCCTACCCAGCTCTCTTTTAATCTTTATTTTAGATTCTCTACCCGCCTGATCATTGTCTGTAAGAATAATCAGGGTCGTTACTCCGCTTTTGAGTAACAGCGTGCGCTGTGTCGAAGAGACATCTTTACCAAACAGTCCAACTGCATTATAAACACCGGACTCATACAATTTCCACACATCCCCCTGACCCTCGACTAGAAACATAGCGACCTTGTTTTGGGCCGCTGAGATTGCATTATCATAGTTGTATAAGTAATCAGTTTTTCTTAACCCTCCCGAGAATAGATACTTGGGCGTTAACCATTGCTTGTTAGATCTGGCTATGTGTCCCACTCTAACGCCGTCAAAAATAATCGGTATGATTGACCTGTGCCTCATAGGAGACATTGAGTCCGAGCAATCTTTTACTCCGAAATGCTTTAATGTTGCTGGCTCAAAACCTCTGCTCTCAAAATACGGGGAATTGTTCAAAGTTTCTACTTCCTCTTTAGACCACTCCGGTGTGCTAGCTTCTCTTTTTGCGCGGATAGCTTGCATTAAACATCTAAAGTTGTCGTCTCTAACAGTGTCTTTCTTTTGTTCTTTGGTTCTCGCTCCGTTAACATCATATAACCCGCATACATACTTCAGTGCTTCCGAAAAGGAGTCTGTGTCTAGCACACCCTTGATAAATCCGAAAATATCTGTATTATAATGTTCGTGACACCCGCGAGTCCAGCACCTCCATGTGTTCTTTGTCAAAGATATAGAGACCGCCTGATTATTGTCGCTACCTTCGTGAATTGGACATCGCATAAATATGTTATCTGCAACTTGGGTATATTCCAAATCTAAATCGTCTAAAAGTTTACATATATCGTCAAAGATGATTTGTTTAACCTGATTAAGATCTAACATGGTTTTGGTTTTTTGTTGGTACATTTCACACCGATTGATTGTTATGGGTTCGGTTTACTCTGACAAATCTTGCGGTTTTAGAGAAATCCTTTAAAGAAATCGCTCCGGTATATGCACAGGCACTTCTAACCCCACCGAGGGTATCTCTTATTACATTTTCAACTGGGCCTTTATAGGGAATTTTCATTACTCGACCCTCACTGGATCGGTATCCATTTAATCCACCCCCATGTTTTTCCTGAGCCTTTTCGGATGACATGCCATAGAATAGAAAATTGGATTTATACCCATCTCTGTCGTATTCCCACTCTCCAACACACTCACTGGTCCCTGCAAGCATACCACCAAGCATTACGAAGTCAGCTCCAGCCGCAAATGCTTTGGCGACATCCCCGGCGTATCGGCATCCTCCATCGGCACAAATCAGTCCGAGCCTGCCAGAATCAGCCCTTAAGCCGTGGGCGGCATAAGCACACTCGCTAATACAAGATAATTGTGGGTAACCACAGCCTGTTTTCAGTCTGGTAGTACATGCTGAACCCGGACCAATGCCAATCTTAACTATATCTACACCGCCATGCAGAATAATTTCTTGCACCATTTCTGGGCTACACACATTGCCCGCCATTATGATTGGGGAATAGTCTGGGCCTAAATTATTGAATTCTTTCCTTACTAAGGCGCAGAATGACACAAAATCATCAGTGTACCCATTGGCCACATCAATACATAGATTGGGCACAATGCTTGTACTTTCGATAAAATCAAAAAGCTCATCTAGATCTTTATCTTTAATGCCCAAGCTATACCAGATATAATCTGGTTCTTGAAAGTTATGTATCCTGTCGTCTAGTGAGTAATGTTTATTTATACATGTTACTATAAGATGACTAGACAGGCACTTGCCCATCTCAAATGTTCCAGTTGTGTCCATGTTCGCTGCCATCACGGGCACCCCACTCCACTTCCTGCTGGAATGGTAGAATTTGAAATTGCGGATTAAATTCACTTGTTTTCTACTGGCAGCTTTTGATCGCTGTGGAACGAGTAAGACATCATCAAAGTCCAATTTAATTTCGTGGTCAATATTCATGGTTACCTCTTAGAACGGTGGCTCTGCTCTGGAGTAGTCATCTTCGTATCTCGTTATGTCATCTTCTTGACACAAACCGAATTGCAACTCGGTGATCTCGCAGGGTTCGCTTGTGTCATTTATTAGGCGGTGGGCATGTCCCCGCTCAATATGAATAGTACCCCATTTCCTTAGTCTCCATACATTTGGTCCAACCTCACATAGACACTCGCCATCAGTAACAACCCAAAACTCTGCTCGATGGTTGTGTGCTTGCAGCGACAGTCTCTGTTTGGGATCAACGGTAATCTTCTTTAGGACAACCTCATCTGTTCTATATAGATCCTCATACTTTCCCCAAGGCTTGTTTACTGTATGCAGTAACATCCTTTTCAATACCGGCATCATTCATCCTCCAGATCAAATGGTAAATCAGCACCCTCAATGGCTCCATCAGAGTCGGGGGCAACGCGAAATTCATCTCTAGTTCGTAGCTCATCCAAGCGGGCGTGGTCTCCGAGCATCCTCATGTTAATATAGTTGCCATCCTCCATTCCCGGGCCATGCCTGCAAACAACTGGGACCAACTTTCGGTTACCCGCATTAGGACCATCTTCGGCTAATTCTTCTGGAGACTTGACCTTGAAAATAGAAAAAGATGTACAAAGCCAAATTAGTCTGTCAGAGCCACTTACTGTATCAGTTGTTTCTCTTGTGATTCCGTCTCGATTCAGTTGAACAAAAGAGAGGCAGGGGAAGTCATACTTAACTGACAGGTTGTGCAGAGAAGTAATCTGAAAGCCAAGAGCCTGATACTCTTGAAGATTGTTTGTTATAGAGCTAGACGACATCAGCTTGAGATAATCATATATGACGACGCATTCATTGGTACGACCAGACTCATCTTGACCCACCTCTTGCATAATCCATCTCTTAATGGCATTCATGATCTGCTCAAAAGGCGCTCCCGCCACACTGATATAAGTATAAGGGATATCTTTGATCTGATCTATAGCCCCTTTGACACTAATGGTTTTCTCGTCGTCATCGGTGAAGCTACCAGTTGCCACTTCGTTAATGGGCACACCGCTCAGGTTAGAAATGATGCGGTTGAGGTGGTCCTCTTTAGACATCTCGGTGTCGAGCATGAGGACGGGAACACCCTGATTTGCCACATTGAGGGCCACATTATCAGCAAAAACACTTTTACCAACTTTTGGTCGTGCTGAAACCAAGTCAACACATTTTCTGCGCAATCCTCCCCCAATAGAAGCGTCATATCTAGCAAAGCCAGTGGGCACGCCGATCTGGTCGCACTTATTCTCCATTAAGAAGTCTAAATACTCTTCGACTCCTTCCCCTAGCCTTTCTGGCTTTTGCCCGGAGTCATCCTCTCTGAGGAATTCCATAATGGGATTTTCTACTATCCCAATAATGTCATCTATAGACTCATCCCCATTGATGGATTCTACATCTCTGGAGATCTTAGAGGTTAAGCTTTTAATCTTTCGGGCAAACTCAAACTTTTTGATTTGAGCGGCAAAATAGATTACATTATCCTTCTTGATGGGAAACTCCATCAAAGAGTTAATATACTCTAGCTCCTGTCGGGTATTTATAGCGTCGGAAAGATTGAGCTGTTCTGCTGCCGACAAGATGGCGGGAAGGTCAACCTCAGCCTCATTTTGCAGGACTTTTTCTATGCATTTGTAAATAACCTGATTGTTCTGATTTCCAAAACTTCCATGGTCAAGCAGGTCTGATATTTCTACGTAAGATTCTAGCCCATAGGTAAATAAACCCGCCAAAACGGCGCGCTCCGCACCTATATCTGATAACTGAGGACTCATTGATTATCTTCCTGTACAACGATTGCACCGATGAAATTCGCCATAGATAAGATTTTCATTGATAGAGAATTCTCTACCGCAGACGTGGCATTCTACTTGCCTCTTATTGGGCTTGCCTCTCTTTCTGGGCGTCTTTTCAAAATTGGGAGTCTCCACATCTCCAAACTCCCCTGTATCTTTCCATTTGTTTTTTTTGAACTTCACTGGTGTCTTCCTATTCTTCGAGGTATCGGGTCTTGTAACCTTAAAATCTTCTGTTACGGTTGGTTCAGGTTCAGATGGATTTATCTCCAGAGACTCTTCTCCTGTTGTTTGAACTCCCATAGTTTCACCTACGGTTTTAAAGATATTTTCAAATTGTTTCTTCTGTTCACCATTTAAGGATTTAATGAACTTGACCATGTCTTCTGGATTCATTTTCTCTTACCTTTTTCAATTAAAATATCTGCCTTTCGACGAACGTTATACTCTCTGCTTTTGAGCATCTCCAGCCTGCTCTCTGCTGTCATTAACCACTCGTTGATATTCTTTGCTATAATATTATTTCGCTTTATGAGATCAACTTTTGTTTCGTATTTCATAAATTGCACTTCAATTTCTGCTACTTCACTGGCTACAATGCTGCCTAGACTGTCTTTGCACCACCTAACCACGTTCTCGGATGATGCCCTCTGCCAAGCTATGTGATCCGCATACTGGTATAACTGATAAGCATAATGAAAGCAATCGTCCTGAGTTAAGTTCTCCATTTGCTCTACACTCAGCGTTTCGGCCACGGCAAATTCTGGACTGAACTTAGTCGGCGCTATATTGCTTCCGGTTACGTAAGTATCGATTCCAGACAGAAACTTTTGTAGTCTATCTGCTACGCTCAATTTTCTCCCTCCAATGATCTATGTCTTCGTTCCATTTTAGTTCAACCAACGTGATGTCATTGATTCTACACCATTCTTTTTTATCTAGGTCGCGTTTCTTTGCTTTTGCAAACCCTGCTTTGCTTTTATGAAAAAATGGAACAAACTCATAGTGTTGTCTGCCATGAACTTCAACCCCCATTTTAACATTTGGAATTAGGAAGTCAAGGTATAAAACAGATTTTCTTGCCGGATTTACCGATCCCGGTAGCTTTACTTCTTCTAGTATATTGTAACCATGAAACACTTGGTGGATAAGGTCTCGGGCTTTAGAGTGATACTTGGATACCTTTAATCTGTCATTGCTCATGTACTTTTTGAGGTCAAGATTGTATTCCCTTCCGTTCAGTCCTACGACTTTCACAGCAGGATCTCTTTGATCTGGTCATATATAAAGCTAGTTATCGTCTCGTTGTTCTCTAAGAATGAAGTTAATTTTTCCATACCTTGGAATTTAAACGCCTTCTCTACTTCTTCGTCTGAGTCTGGGTTCACGCCGATTTCTGTCAACCAACTTCTAATCGTGGGATCGTCTTTGTTTTCAATAGCTGTGCTGAGCGTGTACCAAGCTCCGCTACGTTTGACCAGCGCAAACTCATTTGCAATTTGAGCTATCTCTTGTACCTCATCAATACCCACACCATACCTAATCCAACTCATTGCCGTAGAGTTGGGGATGCCTCCAGCAGCAGAAGTTTTAACCACCCAGTTGGCCACTTGCCCTACATCTCTGCCGCTATCATTGGTGGCGTCCCATTTGCCCCTGTGTGTTATTACCATGTTGGTTCCAGCTTGGAACTGTAACATGTTCCCGCAGTCAGCCATCTTTGCGGGTGCCCATCTACTACCGCCAGTATTAGCAATATTATGGGTGATAAAAATGAGAATGGCCTTAGTTCTTGCGACATCATTGCTGATTCTTTTTAAGAACATAGACAGTAAGCGGGGTAGGGCATTACGAACACCGGTACGAATTTCTCCATCTAGTTCGTCTTGCGGGACCATGTTGGAAGCAGAGTCTATAATAGCCACTAGATCTGGAGTACCCTTGACATGTGCCTCCAGAGTATTTAAAAACTTCTCAGCAGAGACAACTGGCTGATTATCGGTTGCCTGTACGATTTTAATTTCTTCTATGTTCAGGTCTTTTATGCCTGTGAAATTTTCCTTGGTCAGGCGGCCCTCGGTGTTAAAGTAGTACACCTTTTTACCGGCCCTTTGCGCTTTAGCTGCGAAATAGAGAGCGGTAGTCGTTTTTCCAGTCTTTGGGTCGCCCGTGATCACCACGCAGCTACCCTCTCTCAATCCTCCACCGAGAGCAATGTCTAATGCTGGAGATACGCCTAGAGTCTCAAATTCTTCTAAGCTGGCCAGCACTTTGCTGCCAGACTCAATAATATCCCCATATTTACTGTTGATCTGATTGCTTACAATGTCGTCGTCAAATGTGACTTTATTCTTCTTCTTCGGCATACAGGTCGATGCTCCTGAGTTTGTCTATTTGTGATCTCTTGCCAAAAGTCTTTTTTCTAGATTTGGCATTATGTTTTAATTCTAAGTCTTGCTGCTTGTCCGAATCTTGAGAGATGAGACACTCGTACTTTTTAATAATCTCTATGGCTTTCGGGTGTTTGAGTGAGAAGATATTTGCTCGATTAAACTCTTCAGAATTTACTGCCTTAACAAGGGCTTTCTCACTAATCTTTTTATCATTAAGCAAACTGTTTGCCAGAGTCATCTGGTACCGAAACGTGTGCTTCCAAGGTTCGGTATTCCAAAACTTGAACGACAGAGAACCTACATTTTTGTACTCTGCCTTTTTCTTGCACATAATCTCTGCAACATAAGCCGCACAGGTGCAATGATCGCCCGTGCTCTCGTGCTGGTACCTACTCTTCTCAGTTCTCTTGCGTTTTTTCATTGTAGATGATCGCCTCTTCAAAACATTCGTCGATTTCATCAGTTAGTTCCTTCTCGACTATCAATTCGGGTGTAAGCCACATCTTTTTGTGCATCTTGCCGCCCTCTAGTCTTCCCGTAGTGTAATACTGCCTGCTTTCACCACCCATTTGCCCCATGACAGATCTGACTAGATAAACAGCTTCAGCGTCCTCAACATCTATTGTAACCTCGTGAGACCTAAATTGCAAGTGTAATTCTTCAACAAACACGCCATTATTTTTGCACGCCTGCTTGATCAGCTTCCATCCAATTTGGTGATCATAAAAGAATTCTTCGCCATTGGTTAGCTTACACTTAATCCAAACAGCATCCTTGTTGGTCCGGTATGCTTCCAGCCACTTATCATTGTTCATTTTATACTCGTTATGCATTGATTTTTACGGACACCTTGACCCGACATCTTTCCTCTCAAATTGTCTGCCATTTCAGAGGCATTAGGAGTCATTACAGTAGACCCTCCGTTGCGTGCAAATTGCTCGCTAATGTCCTGTGGGGTAGACTCTTTTTTGCATTTTGCAATATGCTTCTTTACTATTGGTTGCGCCCTGTCCAAATCCTTGCAGAGTGTGTTGAGGTCGTACTCCTCGCAAAAACTCTCTATGTAGAACTTCTCGGATTTACTAAGTGGTCCTTTTTTAGTCATTGGACATTCCCCTTCTGGCTCTGGTCATGTAAACAGAATTGTTAGTTTTCAGGTATAGCATGTAGAAATCAAAAGTGCCCTTAGATACTGGCGTCATTTTCGTCTGCAAGTCTCGCGTTCGGTTACCGTATGACCCCAAGGGGTCAAGAGGCACGCTTTGATATACCCTTATATAATATGTCTCTCGGTCATTTTTTACAATTACTTTTGCATAACTTTTCTCTTTTGTTTCAGAATTTATCTGTTTGGCGTTTTTGTTAAACAATATTTCTGTACGTTCATCAACAGGGGTGTGTTTTTCTACGTATTTCATTTTTTACCCTTCATTATGTATTCGGCCTTTTGCTTCTTAGTCATCTTGTTTATATCCTCAGATGAGGCGGTTCCATGTTTATGATACCAAGGTTTTTCGGGTTGAGCAGACTGTTCCTTGTGTTTAGCTGCATCTTCTCTTGCCCTACCCATGTCAATTTGAGTGCTGCCACCCTTGATAAATCCATGACACCCACCGGTAATTATTCTCTGCAAGGTCTTCTTCTTGCATTCCGGGCACTTGACAAGGGGTGGATCTCTCATTTTTTGGGACACATCGGTAAGAATGTTGTCACAGTTGGTACACTTGTAGTCATATAACATCTTTATTCCTCCAGAGCCTGTAATATTCTGCCAAGCAGACCGTTGCGCTGTATGTCAGAATAGTTTAATTCGCATATGCCGACGCCCTCCACAGAAGACAACCGATCTATGCACTCGTGAAGTCCACTTCTGCCTCTAAGGTCTGTTTGATCCACATCTCCATTGATCAAAACCTTTGAGTTCTGACCCATTCGGGTGATGAACATCTTTATTTGATCAAAAGTGCAGTTTTGGGCTTCATCCAATAGCATGTATGCGTTGTGAAAAGTAGCACCCCTCATGGTTTCCAGTGGGGCGTAGCAGATCTTTCCCTCGTTGACATACAGACCATAATAAGCCTGAGTGAGAAAGTACTTTAAATTCTCCTGCATTGGGCCTTGGTAGGGAGCTATTTTTTCAAATAGTTCTCCCGGTAGAGACCCCACATCCTTGCCAGCGCAGACCAGTGGTCTGGTGACGATTATCTTTTCAATCTTTTTCGTATGTAGGTGTTCTGCCGCAACCCCTGAAGCAACAAAAGATTTTCCTGAGCCTGACGGACCAGAACAGAAAATTACATCGTTCTCTATTATCGTTCTGATATAGTCTTTCTGATTGTCAGTTTTGGCCTCCAGTGGAACAATTTTGTTATATCTTTTTTGCCTTCTATTAGATTTATCTCTCATGAATATGCCTTTTTATAGGGTAATTTTGCTATTGGTCTTCCTCCTTCACAAATACACCATCTACCATTTTACCCTTGCGGTCCTTGATGTCGTCGTATGCTGTTTCTAAGCATTCCGATAATGATAGACCATTTCGTTCCACGATGTTTAACATAACAACAAGCATGTCACCGATGTCATCCTTAATGTCCTTGTTCTTACACACCGAATCCGATAGCTCCCCTAGCTCTTGGGCTAATTTGAGTACTTGATCCTTGTCCGAGCTACCATCAATAAGATTGCGGTCGCGGTGCCAAAGAATCACTTTGCTTATCAAAACATCTAAGTGATTTTTTCTCCAGCATCCCTTTGGCTTGGCATTATGTTCAACTAATTGTTTCATCCTTGCTGTCTGATCATGCATACAATTCTCAGAGTCTTCTGTCATAGTTTTAAATCTCCGAAGTCCACGTCTTCCAAGTCATTAGTGCTAGCACCAATTTTATAGCTAGTGATCTCATGCTCTTGAGGCGCAACCTGCACGGCTTCACTATTCATCCAAGGTTCAGTCCAACCAGCGATTGGGTTTTTTCCCGTGCTGTAAGGCAGGCCGATGGTCTTGCGTCTTGTCATACATAACCAGTCAATGTATTGGTGTAGCACAGTTTCGTTTAGCCCAATGATAGAACCGTCTTTAAAGAGGTAGGATGCCCATTCTTTCTCCTCGTTGGCAGCATGTTCAAACATTTCCACAGCAGCCTCTTCACACTGCTTTGCTGTTTTAACAAAACCCTCATCTTCTTCCTTGTGTAAGATCTTAAGTATTTCTTGGGTATTAGATAAATGTAAAGCCTCGTCACGCTTAATAAGCTTGACAATATCTGCATTGCCAACCATTTTTTTGTTTTCCGCAAACGCAAATGAACAAACAAAGCTAACATAAAATCGAACGGCCTCAAGAATATTTATACTCATAATTGTCATATAGATTTGCTTCTTTAAATCAGCTATCTTTGTGCTATCACAAGCCATACCCATTAGGTTATTATAATCCTCAATGGCACTTTTTGCTCTTTTCATAATCTCTTTATCTTCATAGATGCCCCCAAACACTTCCTTGCTGTCGGCATAAACGTTTTGAATAATATATGAGTAACTCTGGCTATGTATCTTTTCAAAGAACTGCCAAGTCATCATACAGGCTTCCAGCTCTGTGTTCGTCACATATTCCAATAGGGTGGGTACGCCACGGCAGATGACACTGTCGAGCATCGTTTGATATTTAAGGTTAGATGTAAAAATAAATTTCTCGTTATCAGACATCTCCTTAAAGTCGCCCCTATCCTTTTTAAGTTCTATTTCTTCTGGCCTCCAGAAGTTCATCATCTGTCTACTGTCGAGATTTTTAAACACTGGGTATTTAACGATGTCGTATCTTTGAACACCGAGATCCTTCCCCAGAAAAAGAGGTTGATTCATTGGGTCTACATTCTTCATATTGAATATGGATTTCATTTTACTTCCCTAAAGAGATATTCTAGGCTACTTTCAAACTCTTCGTAGGAGCAGGCAATGTCTTTGTAAGACAATGGTTCTGTGCCTAGCTCATCTCGATCCTTGTTTCCCATAATAGTAGCTACAACAGCCACCGGGAACGCTGTGGCCATCTGCATCGCTGAAAATTTATCGTTCCGATATATAACTTTTTCTGTATTCCAATCACTTGCGTGTCCAATTCCCACTCTAGCTTTAATGATCACTAAGTCGTCCGCTGGGGGGCACGCATTTTGCAATAGTTTGACAAGCTCATCGTCGCTTAGTCCGCATTCGCTCATTAAAAACTTTATGGCCTCGCAATGTCCTTGATACCGAATTGTTTTGTAGTGGCAGTTCTTAACACCTCTTTGTAGCATAGTCTTGATGGTATGAGAAGCCCCTCCACTTGTATAAAATGCCTCCATGTCACCTAAGCCTGTTTGTATGTGAGTGAGTCCAGACATCCCGTCAACTAGCTTGATGTCTCCATCAACCAGAACTTCACATTGGTCTTTATATTCATTGACTAACCCATCATATGACCACGTACAGCTATATTTTAAATAGTTACTAGGATGAATAGGAAGTCCTCCAACCATCATCTCTATTAATGTTGGGGTCCGGGCGACTTTGCTATTGGCATTATACGATTGATATCCACGTTCCGCTAGGATGTTTACCCACCCGGGGGCTAGACCCAAATCTGTTGCTACTACTTGGTTATTAGATGTAGCGTACTCGTTAATCTTCTTGCTGGTTTCTACATGCCCACCAAGATCGCAGTAAGGCACGTTATGGTCTATGCAAAATTTGGCAACCTTCCAATTTTGATGGTAGGGCATTGCAGAGACCACTATGTCATTATTATTTAGCGGTGAATAATCAGGTGTCCATTCAGATAGAAGACAGCTTTTAAGTGGTGAACGTTCCACGTTATCTGCGCACCGGTTAAGACTATCCGAGTTGGAATCAACCAGCGTTAACACATCTAAATCTGATAATTTGTCTATCGCCCAAGCTATGGCGCTACCCATTCTACCTGTTCCAATTACTGCTGCTCTCATATGATCATCCTTATGTATCGCTTGGTCTAACTTCTAAGTTCTTGCTCCACGCACCCTCCAACATGGTGGGTTCGACTCCCAATGTTTTAGCAAAGCTAATCATAGCCTGTATGTCCTTTGGGAAACAGCTACCTCCAAAACCATACTTACCATCGGGACCGGGAACTGACAGGTGTGAGTGACCAACCCTGCCGTCTCTTGAAAAGCCGTCTATAGCCGCATCCCAATTGACCCCACATTCGCTAGCAATCTGATTCATCTCGTTTAGAAAAGACACTTTCGTGGCAAAATAGCAATTATTCATATACTTAATAAATTCTGCCGTTTCGTAATCAGTCTTTATAATAGGAACGCTGGGGCCGAATCTCCATTTTAAAAGGTCTCCCGCTTTAATTGTATGGTAGTCCAGCACCTTCTGAAAGCCACCTAGTATAAACCGAGACGGGTTTATGAAGTCAAACTTGGCCGACTTCTCGGTGAGAAATTCGGGATTAAATACTATATTCAAGTTTGGGCAGTCTTCTTGAATCTTTCTTGTGGTCCCCGGGACCACGGTGGACCGAAGTAGGAATATGTTGTTCTTGCTTGTGTTAAGCTCATTCATTTCAGCAAAGACATCTTCTACTATATCTATATTGACAGAGCCATCGCTGTTGGCGGGGGTTGGAACCGACACGAAGATAAAGTCAGACTCGTTAACAACATCTGATAGCTCGGCTGACGACCTTGATTTATCTTTGTCGTACACCCTGACGTTTGCCTCGCACCCTGTGAGATGCGAAAATCCAAACGCTACGGCTGAGCCGACAAAGCCATTGCCCACAACACCTATATTCCGCAGACCATTATTGCCCACTATTTTGGCCCTCTTAAATAATCACCGACCCAGATGTATGCAAGGTTGGATACTGCATAACATAGAAACACGAGTGATAAAGCATAGTTCTTTTTAGAGAATAAGTCTATAGACACAACAAGATATAATAGAAAGGCTAAAACTAAAGCCCACATCCCCATTATTTCATCCCCTGTGGAAAGCTAAGAGTGTCATCATGGTTGACAGTCCATGACACTTCATGAGTAACCGCCCTGAACGTTCGGGCCGCTGACGGGAATCCGTTCCCTGACTTTTTCACTCCTCCAAAAGCCATGTGAGACTCAGCAGCGATAGAACCACCATTCCAATAGCACATACCGTAATCACAGTTGTCACGACAAATCCTCGCTTTTTTGAAGTCTTCGGTGATCACTCCAACGGCCAGTCCATAAGCAGTATCGTTATAAATGCGGACAGCATCATCAACATTATCAAAGGGAATAATAGAAACATGGGGACCAAATACCTCGTTCTTTAAATAGGAAACATCTCTCCACTCAGTCTTGTATACGAGCGGGGTTACAAAATAACCCGGACCTGAGTATGCAGGCTTTACTAAAACTTCGGCCTGTGGATCTTCAAGCACCATGTGGTTATATCCCATTACCGTATTAATCTGCTGCTGATTGATGAGCGGACCCATGTACGCCAATTCATTTGCGACTGGGGTTACCCAGCTAGATCTACCCTCTCCAAACGCAAAAAAGTTTCTGCTTTCTTTAAGTTCGGTGGCTTGATCATTAAACGGTTTCCCGGGAGAAACTTGAGACGCATAACTAGCAAAGCTGTCTGCAAACTCGTCGTATATACCTCTTTGCACTAAGATTCTTCCGGCAGATACACATCTCTGTCCTGATAATTTAAAGGAGCTTGCAATACATGCCGACACCGCAAGATCAAAGTTTGCGTCATTAAATACGATAACCGCAGACTTACTACCTAGTTCGCAGGAGCACGTTTTGTGCCAGCTATCCGCACAGATCCTTCTGATATGTTGTCCTACTTTTGCGCTGCCGGTAAAACAAATGTGATCCACCTCTCCATTCTTAGCAAGCATATCTCCAACATTTCCATCGCCGTGCAATAGCTGAAGAACCCCCGCTGGGATACCTGCCTCTGCGTATGCCTTTACGGCCAGTTCAGTGCTGAGGGGTGCATCTTCACTCGGCTTGATAATAACAGTGTTTCCTTCCACCAAAGCCGGAGCAGCGCACCAAAAAGCACCAATGGCAAGAGGAAAATTCCAAGGACTAATGACAGCAATAACACCTTTGGGCTTTCGCAGCATATAGGCATCTTTTTCAGGAATTTCGGACGCAATGCATTCTCCTTGTGGGGTTCTGCCAGAGCCAAAGGCATATTGGGCCATATGAAGGGCCTCGTTGACCTCGGCTATTGATTCGTTATAGTTCTTTCCGGTTTCTACAGAAATAGCTGTGGCAAACTGTTCTAGATCTCTCTCTATAATTTTAGCGACTTTATATAGATATTCCGCCCTGTTGACTCGGCTGAGTTTTTTCCAGTCGTTAAATGTTTCTCTCGCCAAGGCGCAGGCATCTCTAACCTCACACTCTGTAGATTGGGGAAACCTAGCCATCTCCTCCCCGGTACATGGATCTAACTTAGAAAACATCTGATCCGAATCGCCGCACCATACACCGTCTATAAAATTCCGTCCCGCATAGTCTTTGAACATATTGCTCTCCTATTTAACCTGTGCTATATAGCACATGCTCCCGATTCACAATTCATTTCCTTCTCAAGGTCGCCATCTCCATCTGGGGTGTTGGCGTAATAAAAGTTCTTGAGTCCGTATTTGTATCCATAAACCTGATCTTTAATTAATTGGCTTAGTGGAATATTTCCATTCTCGTAGTGATCATAATTGTAGTATAAGTTTGTGCTCATACTCATATCTACAAACTTCTGAATCACTGCTGCCATATTCATTATATCCTTATTGTCGGTGATTTCCCAAGCCAAAGTATAATAATTTTTTCTCATATGGTAGTTCGGGACTAATTGCTTTAGAACCCCATTCTTAGCCTTTTTATATGAAAGTAGGCTTCTGACTGGCTCAATACCATTAGTGCTGTTCTGGATGACACTAGAGGACTCACAGGGCATCACAGCCGACATTGTGGAGTGGCGCAATCCGAATTTTTTTATTCTTTTGCGCAGACCTTCCCAGTCCATGTTGTACTTGGGTTTGACTAATTCGTCCACCTCTTTCTTGTACCAGTCTATCGGCAGAAGCCCCTTGGAATATTTTGTGTCACCAAACTTTGCGCATGGGCCTTTTTCTTCTGCCAAGCTGCAAGAAGCATTAAGGAGGTTCCATTGGATTTGCTCCATGGTTTCGTGAACCAACTCCAACGCTTCTTGATCGCCATATCCGAGCTTGTTTTTCGCCAAGAATCCAGCTAGATTTGTTACCCCCACACCTAAAGATCTGCGATTTTTGGTAAAGTTTTCTCCAGCAAGGACTGGGTAAGACTGGTAATCTATGACAGATTCCAAAGACTTCACAATGGTCTGGCAAGAGTCGGCTATATCTTTCTCGCTATTGAGTTCCAGCAGGTTCAACGCTGAAAGGATACAAATACCAATTTCTCCATCTGGATCATCAATAGATTTAATGGGTACAGTCGGGTGAATGATCTCTTGGCACAGGTTGGACATATATACAGGTACGTCCCACGAGCCGTTTTCGTTGGCTGTGTCAATATTCATGGAGTATATACGCCCAGTCTCCAGTCGCTCCCTTGCAAAAATCTCTGCGAGTTTTCGAGCAGGAACCTTTTTCTTGAACTTGAGAGATCTGGCATTCTCGTATTTTTCGTACAGCTTCTCAAAGGATTTGTTGTTACCGAACGCTTCATACAAACCCTCTGCTTCGTGTGGGCTAAATAGGGTCACGTCTTGATTCTTGATTAATCTTTCGTAGAATAATTTACAAAACTGAACTGAGTAGTCCAGCTTGCGAACCCTATTATCATCGGTGCCCGCATTGTTTTTGAGAACCATGACATCTTCAATCTCATAGTGCCAAAAAGGAACGTGGACTGTGGCAGAGCCTCCCCTTAGTCCGTTTTGACTAGTGGATTTGACGGCAGACTCAAAATTCTTAAGGTAGGGAATGAGGCCCGTATGAATAACTTCCCCGCCCCTAATTGGGGAATTGATGGGACGCATGCGGCCAATGTTGATACCAATGCCTGCACGTCTAGCTGTATATTTACCAACAGCGTGGAGAGAAGAAAAGATGCCGTCGAGATCGTCGTCGATGTCAACCAGAACGCATGATGCAAATTGCTTGATGCAGGTTCTCACTCCAGCCATTATAGGCGTTGGAAGATTTATTTTAAACGTAGAATAGCCATCATACGCCCGCTTTACGTCTGAGACGGTATCGAACAGACACATGGCAATAGACATGTACGCTAGTTGAGGGGTCTCATAGATCTTGCCCGTGCTTCTATTTTTAACTAGGTACTTGTCAATAAGTTGCTGCAATCCAGCATAAGTAAAAAGTTCATCCCGACCGTGGTTAATATAAGAACTAAACTCTTTTAAATCGTCTTCAGACCATCTGTCTAAAAACTCTGAATCATAGATGCCGTTGTCTACTGTTCTCTCCACGAACGTAACGAAATTCGTAGGTTCAGAGCTTCCCCACACCTCTTTACGCAACTGCATATTTAACAGTCTGGCTGCCACATACTGGTAATTGGGATTGTTTGTAGAAATTAAGTCATTGGCAGACTTGATTAATATCTGGTGAATTTCAGAGCTAGAGATGCCATCATAAACAGATAGGTTGGCATTCATTTCTATATCTGAAAAAGAAACCCCGTTGATTTCTTGAGTCGCCCACTGCACCACTTTGTGAATTTTCTCGACATCGTAATCTTCTTTGTCTCCATTCCGTTTTGTAACTTGCATTTCTTCCCTTTTGGTTTCAATTTGTGCATTCGGTGATCGTGGTACAGGTGATTATACAACAAAAACCCTCAAAACGCAAGCGCGAAATGAGGGCTGTCGATCATTTTTTTATTTTTATCTCGATATTCCTGCCGATCCTCACCATGATTACCTCTTCGCCTTCAATCACGGTTGTCTCAATCATATCTAGTATATCTCGGGCTTTGTCTATGTGTGATTGGTCCAGACCCACCGCATCTAATATCCCAGCAATAATCTTGTCAGATAATCCACCGAACTTCTTGTCGTCTCGTTGGTTCATTGCATGCTCCATGCTATTGCGTGTAGTACGTTATATAATGCCTCCCTCTTCTTGCTGTCTAGTGGAACATCCTCTTTGCCAAGTGCGTCCATGATAATATCATCTATAGCTTCTCCTAAGTCTGGGTATTTATTTTTCATCTCTAGCCCAGCAAAATTTAACCCGCCTGAGACTTTGTTAAATTCCCTGAACTGACCAGTCGTTTTAATAATGTTTGGCTCATTTTGTACAATTTGAGATAGCTGCCAAAAGAAATCTCTAATCTGAGAAGCGTCCCTGCTGTCAATTTCCATCTCGCGTAAAGGTTGAACTAACGACCTGTATCCGGTGGATGGTTCTGGTATGGTTGTCTTGTGGGATTCGTCAATCACATCTATATTATCTTTGACAAGCTCCCGTATGTTCTCCCCCCACAGCCCACCTATCAGTAAAACCGCAATAAGAAAAAGCTTTACCGAATTACTCATCGTTAGGTTCCTTATCGTCTTGAGGGGTGTGTACCTCGTCCGCCTTGATTAACAATGGGAATATCTCACACAGCTTTTCACATACGGTATCTAACCCCGCATCCTCGCATTGCCCCTTAAAGGAATTCCAGCCAGCAATAATTTGCATAAACTCTTCTTCTGGTTGGGGTGTGTGACTAACATTCTTAACCACGTTAGTAATTTTAGGCCACACCATAGATAGCCCTATTAACCCAGCAATACCAACTAACACTATTTGATAAGTCTCCATTACGCCTCCTTAAACAACTCTTTTGAATCATAAAGATTAATTATGTTCAATACATCTGTTTCATCCATCTGGTGAGAATGCTCCCTCATGGAGTCATATACGTCTGCCTCGTATTCCTTATCTACGTGCTTGCGAATCTGTCTCTTTATTATGAAGCGTTGAAACATATTGGGGTCACGTAGATCTTGTAACGCCACATCTCCGCGCTTAGAACGGCATGCATATAATAGTCTGATCACCCCGATAATGCAATTGATTATTGCTATAATTGTGATGGGATCTATCGAAAAGTTCTCATTTTTTTCAGACACCTTGGTTAACACGCTGTCTGCGATAGCTTGTACGTTGTCGTCCAGTAGGTGGTAATTGCTCTCGGTGGCTCTAATCATTTTGTTCTTGCTCCGTAATGCGTCTTTTATAACAAACATAAATGGATACGGGAATACCCACAGCCATAATGAAGGAAAAGCATAAAAACCCCAAAATCATTGATATTGCGGTAATGATATCATTAAACATGCCATCACTTAAGCCTACTTAAGAGGCGCATGATAAAGCCCATCCTGACACTTCCCACAGTCCTAGCTTCACAATTGCACTTGCCGTACTGGTTTACACAATCGCAATATGTAGACTTGGTGTTGCACTTGCAAGTCTTTTCTGGTCTCACTTTGTTTTTACACGCTTTACACCCCGGGCATTCTGTTTTGTGGCCATCCCCGTGTGTGATCCAGCCAGACCCATCGCATAACTCCTTCTCGTCTGGCTTTACATCATCTGGTACTGTATTATCTGTTTGTAATATAATCTTAGCTAAAGTGGTTGATATGTAGGGTCTGTAATTTGTTGTTGGAGTGCTAACTGGTATATACATAGCTCCCGTTAGGGCGATAGCCAGCACCCCCATAGCAACCAGTAATTTGTTTGCAGGCATTCAAATCACCCCCTCTCATTCGTTTTTCCATATTCTCGCAAAGTGATCCGCCTCGTCCTCGTTAAGACCGAACGCCGCCGCCCTTCTTAAGGCCGTCTTTCTAAACCATGACGATTTCAAATACTTAGCTAGCTTGTTAAGTGTCTTTGCTATTTTTGATTTTTTAGGAGCAGATCTTTTAAGTATTTCATGTTGATCCTCTTCTTCCAAATCCATAAAGCATTCTTTAAGTTCTGGCGTCTTGAGAATCATAATAAATTCATCTTCAGTTATTATACCGTCTTGCCAAGGAACACTCATTGTTTCTACTCCAAAAACCAATTAGATTGTAATTTCTCCTATAGGTAAGAGGATGTACCGTAATCGGGAAGCTCCCTAGCCGGGAAGCCATCCACGTCACTAAACACCCAAGAGCCTTTTCCACTAAGCATTGCCCGGGCGTCTTTTTCTCTCACCCAAAAGCTACCATCTGGCTGGTCATGCCTTTTAGGTCCAGAGTTCCATTTGCCCCAAGAGTTTTGCACTAAGAATAAGGTCTCTCTATGTACTTCTCTTGTGTCATCGCAACCGATCCATGCCATCGCGTGGCTCCAGCCGCTCGACCTTTTTGCTATACCGTTTTTGTCGCGCTTACTGGAGAACCCATATCCACTGCATACAGATATGGCATAGCCGTTGTTTAATGCGTCTCTAGCTTCATCTACCGTAGTGATGAGCGAGATGGTTTTAACCTGATGTTTTTTTGCTTCGGCTGTGTATACCGACGACGGTATTCTGTGGTTCGCACCAAGCGATGAGTTGTACTTGGATAGATCTATGTCTCCATAGTCTCTTCTGAGTAGAATACCACCATTTTGATGGACGTATCGCGCTGCTACAGAGCACGACATCCCTTGCCCCTTATGGCCTCTAGACTGGTAAATAGCCTCTGTGGCTCCGCGAGCTTCAAAAGACTCTGCTTCACCCTTTATGTCTATTTCAACAGCCCTTGTTATATCTACGGCATTTCTGGTAGAATGGGATACACAGTCCCCTGTAGTTTGCCGTTCAGATGGGCCAAAGCCGGGGTCGAATTTAAGAAGGGACTTAAATGGTAGGGAGAGCTTACGCTCTCCGCTACCATAAAGTCTATGTGCAGCAGCGCCAAACAGCGGGGTTTTTAGTTCCCCGAGCAACTTAGCTACATCTTCTTCGTCGCAAACGCTTCCGACAAATCCGTCTCGATACAGTTGCCAGATACGCCTTGGCGTGCTGAAGTCTGGTTGCATGTCTATCGCCTTATGCAGGTGGATCGACAGGCTTGTTGGTGTTGTCCTTCAGCCATTTAATAGCCGAATCTAATGCAACAGCAACGATGGGCACAATCAGCGCACCCAAATTACCAAAGTCCAAGTCTCCCAAATTGCCAGCAACGTAAGTAAGGGCAGCGGCGCTACCAACTAGCAAAGCATTTCTACCGAGAACGGACAAGTCAGCCATGTTCAACGAGAATCTTTTGGAATCCATGTTAAACCCCTTTCACTTTAGTTAAAAGATAAATTAATTAAGAACCCAAGGTGAGTGTTTTCTGTAACTTTGTATGGATATCCTACCAATCTTATGGGTTCTCCATTTATAGATGTGGTCTCCATATCCAACCTTCTTGACATTGATAAACAAGAGCTGAACTCCTTTAAGAACGCTTCACGCTCTGGCTCATCTATAAAAGTAACCCAATCATAACCTTCCGTGATTTGAAGGCTCTCACCTATAGCCTTTTGAAATTTATCGTTACTCCAAGTCAAATGTCCTTTCATGTTGGTTTCAAATAAAGCCCGATCATGATAATGCAAAGATGCCTTTGATCTTTGATCCAGAACCTTTTGTCGATCCTCGATCCTTTCGCACGTCCCCTTTAAAGAATTCACTACATCCTTGATTGACAGGCCGCCGTTGGTCACCACTTCTTTTCTGATAGTTTCTATGGAAGATTTAATATCCTCTTGATCTGCCATGAACTGCTGGGTGGGCTTAACCAGTCGCTTCCAAGTGAAAAGGGTGAATCCAGTTAGTCCGCTAATTAATGTGAACAAAAATAATAGGTTGTCGTGTGAAAGCCATTGCATACTTGCTCCCCTTTAAAAAACCCCCGGCCCGCTGATGCGGGCGGGGGCTAAAAGAAGGTACAGTTACTTAAAGAAACCTACTCATTGCTATCTTTGGCCTTGTACTCATCTGTGGTGGGCCTACCGAGGCCACCAAAGTGGTAGGTCAACTCACCCGGCACTGAACGGCTGGGGAAGATTTCGTCCGCGACAGCAGCACTTCCATCGGCAGGATTAACCATGGTATTTGCGGTGCCAGCGCCTGTACCTTTAGTTCTACCCGGAACGATTTGAGTGCTAGGCACAGCCAATATGTCGTGCGCACGATCATCGTCAGAACCAAGCTTTCTATCAGCAATGGTGCCATGAATATTATCATAGGTTCCATCGCCAACATTGCCCCCTAAGAGGACTGTGTTAGCAACGTCGCTCAACTTAGTTGTCACTCCTCGCATGACCCACGTTTCAGAGCGATCATCTCGTTTATCGAGAGCGTTGGGATTAAAGGCAAGTGTGCCACCGGAAACCGCTTTGCCAACACCGGCGCGGTCAGTAGTGGCAGCCCCGGTACCATCATTGGTAACAACGATAGAACCAATAACACCGCCACGGTCATCTGCAAGGGTGTTGAGACCCATGTCTTTAGTAACGGGGCTATCAGAGGCTTTGTTGCCAGCCATGACAATCGCGCCACCATTCACTACCTCACCAGCACCAACAGCCTCATCTCCAGCTCCAGAAGGACGTACAGTAGCCATAGGAAATCTCCTCGAATAAAAAAACGTAAAAATGTATGGTCCCTATGTCCTACAGTAAGTCCTGTTTTCCTGAAGTATTATACACCTTCTACCATAGAATTTCTAAGATTTTTTAGATTTTTTTTGAGTTTAATCCTAATCGTTTCCCCACAAACACCCCGCTGCTTGGCTAACTCTTTTATTGTCATGTTCTTGTAGAACCTGTCATACACAAGATCAGGATCTTCGCATTTAGTATTAATCTCATCCAGTATATCTATGCGATCATAAGAGTTTTTACGGTCAGGTATATTGTGATGAGTAGAATGTGGAGAATAATGGTTAAGATTAAATTTTTGCTGAGTTAAGCACTCCATCACAACCCCTCTATATAGGTAGGTGGTGAACTTGGTTCCGCCATCTAACCTGTATTTGGTGGTCGCTTTCCATAGTGCATTTAAAATGCAAGTCTGTATCTCATCGTGAGATAATGTGGAAGTAAAAGTTGAAGCCGCCTTTGATACGACCCCCATGATATCCTTGTCCTTAAGCTGTTGTTCTATCTGTTCCATATGAATTTCCTGTGTTTCACTCAATGTTTTTTCCTTTATTAGTAAGTTCTTTTTCAATATTTTTCCTGACCTCAGAGAAGTCAAACATTTTTCCTACGCCTATAAAAAATCTGTATCTACTACAAATCTTTAATACCTCTACTCCGTCAATTGTATTTAATATGGTTTTGATTTCGTGAGTCAGATTAAAGTTTGTATGTCCGAGCCAACAATCAAAATTAGAAACTAGAGTTATATCATTGGCTAACTCCTGTTGATCTATATTGATCATTATTGGATCTACTGGTGCCTCACCCTCCTCTTCAAAAGCAAATGTATCCATATCTTCTGGCAAATCTAAATCGGAATCTTGTGTAATCACATTGGCTAAAGACCTGTATAGCTGCCCCATTAGGGGGGACTGAAGTCTTGTTTCTAGTACATCTTCGTACTTTTGCCAGCCTATCTTATGTGTCTGTTTCATTGGAACCTCTTTATAACATATCTGAGGGTTTAATGCAAGGTTCTTCCTCCGATTTCTGTCTTTTGTGTGTTTCTTCCAAGCTTAACGTATCTTGTTGGGTCATTAGTACTACGTATCTCAGTAGTTTTTCATACTCTTCTGCCCTGTCTTCCTCCATGAAGCCATTTTGAACCATTTCTATGGTTTGCACTTGGAACCTCAAGGATGAGACCCCAACTATAAGTTTGGCAAAATTCTTTATTGTGTCTTCCTCATAGTCAACCAGACTTATATCGCAAAATATCTCACCGTCTTCTTTGATGTAGTAGGTAAGGGAGGACTCGCCCTCCACTCTCTCTTCTTGTTTATTTTTAAAAAAATTAAACATTGCTTAAAATCCCATTGGCGGTGTTATCCCAGCTAAACTGTCTGGCTGTTTCTATACCTTCTAGGTTTAATCCTCCGTCGTGGTTTTGTATAAACTTCTCCATCTGCGCTTGCAGCTCATTGATAGCTGTATCATCAAGATTGGCCCAGTTTCCCTGACCAAAGAACCACTTATTGTCAAACGCTGGCTCTACGTCTCTTATCGACACTAATGAAGAGTTTTCTTGAGTGCAAAATTCAGTATGTGCGGAATAATTTGTGGCGATTACGTGCTTTCCACAGGACATAAGCTCTAGAAGTTCTAGGTTCCAACCCTCTCCTCTGGATGGAAATACTCCACAGTCCACCTTACTCATAATATTATACACTTCTTGCTGTGTCTCAGCTCTGGGAATAATTCTCACTTGGGGATGACTATATAGTTGGTGCCATTGAGCCTCTTCTTCTGGGGAGTTAAATGGATTTGTACACATCATCCACAACTCGATGTTCTTGTTGTTGTCGGACACCTTTTTGAACGCCTCTATCAGAATATCGTGCCCCTTGCGAACCTCCCATTTACCACAATTAAAAAAGATTGTTTTATCGTCTTCTCTTACTGGTGCTGGGGAAAATAGTTCTGCGTCTACACCAAGGGGAACGACGTGCGTGGGCTTAAAACTTACTGACGACTGGATAATATCTCTAGCCCAGTTAGAGCACACCATCCACTCATCACACGCAGAAAGGTGATGTTTCTCTAAATCAGTGAATGTATCTAACTCAAATATGGGAAAGCCAATGAACTTGCCCGACCCTATGCGTTCTGCCATCTGGTTTTGATGCCAGATCTTGACGCATGGGGCTTGGCTATCAAACAACTTGGAAGCCTCTATCCCCTTCGTCACGGCATCTGCGTCCGCCTGATTGGTGACTTGCGGTTGTCCAATGGGAAACAGAGACACCTCACATTGCTTCTGTAGGGATTTTAGTATATTAAGGCCAGCAACGCCATACCCTAGCTGGTTAATCGGGGCCATTAGGTTAATCATCTGAGTATCTCAATACCTTTTGTTGATAGAAGTTTTTTAAAATGCGTTCACTATCTTTTAGCTCTTGCGATCTACTGTATCCATCTTTTATCCATTGTTCAAGTAAATCAGTTCCGATGCGTTTGGTTATGTTTTCTATCTTGCGAGCTTCTGTGTCCAATTTTTCATTTTCAACTTCCAAGCCAACTCGTGCTAACTTTAAAACTGTTTTTAATTCCTCTCTAGTCATTTGTCATCCCTTTTTAAATATTCCCTCAATAAATTGCTCGACCGTTGTGATATCTGGATTGCTTAAGAGAAACTCTTTTGCCGCCCTCTTTGATTCAGATCTCGATGTTCCCAAGCTAACCAGAGCGGAGCAACAATCTCTCATTAATGCGTCATCTACAGTAGGCTTGACTGGCTCAGGTTTAGGCTTTGGCTTAGATCTAGCCTTTGGTTTAGGTTTGGCCTTTGGTTTAGGTTTGGCCTTTGGTTTAGGTTTGGCCTGTGATTTGGGCTTAGCCTTTTTGTTCTTCTTCTTCTTTTTCTTTTTGGGTTGTTCAATAACTACCACTGGCTCATCTGACTCAATGTATCCTATGTCAAATTTGTCAGAGAACTGAAGTGGCTCTATCTTTTCATTGATCAAGCCATGAATAAAGCACGTAGCCCAGAATACTGCTAGGAAAACTGTGCAAATCATAGTCAGATAATTAACAAGCTCTGGTTCATACATAAAAGGCACGCTGCGATATTGTAAACTAGTTAATAGCGAAAGTCTTAGGTTGCTTCTCTTCAGGCAAGACTGTCGAGAAGGAGACATATAGCATGCCGTCCTTCATGGACACATCATTAACCTCAAGATATTGCCCAAGAGAAAACTTCATTGTAAAAGCCCTCTTGGCGACTCCCTTGTAATTATACTGTATATCGTCGTCTTTGTCAACCCCGCTTGAGGAGATTGTCAAAATTCTTTCCTGAAGCGTCACAGAAATATCATCCTTGCCGTATCCGGCTAAGGCCAATTGTATCTCTGCTCCACCCCCTTCGTCCTGAACGATATTGTACGGAGGGAAATTTGACCTATCCCTTGAACAGGCGATAGAGTTAAATAAATTGTCCCACCCAACACTGCGATTTAAAAAGTCTTGAACTAAAGTTGAGTTTGTCATAATAAACCTCCTTTTGTTACCCTATTAGGCATAACGTGTAATCGCAGCGTGCCCTATAGAAAAGGGGGGCGATTCTCTAAGAACCACCCCCCTGAATCAGAGTGCAGATAAAAGTTATGCACCACTCGCTATTGAAGTGGGGTCATACCCAAGAGAGATCTCATCTGCCATAATGCAAACCGAACTCCTCTTGTTGTTATTCTCATCTTCATAGTCGTCAATATTAAGCTTGCCTTGAATCGAAGCTTCTCGGCCCTTGACTAACTTAGGCTGAAGATTTTCTGCCATCTTGCCAAAACATAAAACATTGATAAAGAGGGTCTTGTCGTTTCGACGGTCGTTAACAGCCATGCGAAACTTAGACATTGGGGTTCCCTTTTTGGTTTGAGAGAACTCCGCATCCTTAGTCAATCTTCCAACCCCATTCCAACAATTGCTGTCCATACTAAATCTCCAATGCTGATCGAATTTTTCCACGCACTACTTGTGCATTTCCACGGTTTGAAACACTAGTGGCGGCGTCGTATGCCGTACTAGCAAAAGTACGAGAGAGTCCAAGGGCCTTGCCAGCTTTCAGGGTTTCTCGCTTGTTGGTTCCATAAGTCCCCAACCCCTTAGACTGGGCCACTGCCGTGACTGGATTAACAGATGACCCTCGATCCTTGCCCCGGGTCTTTGTGGCAGTAATGCTTTTGTTATCCCCAACGGTCCAACTATAGGACACCGGCAGGGTGGTAAGGCTCTGGTAAAATTCACTAGTTTCCATCATTAACTTTCCTCGCTATTCTATTCTGTAAAAGTGGTAACATGGTCTGTGTCACCTGAAAGAGGCACTTCGGGAGCTTGAGCTTGTTCCGCTTCCGCATTTGACTGAGCTTCTTGAAGCTCCCTAGCGCCATCATTCAGGTAAGCTGTAAGGTTTTCAATTTCTTGTTCTATCTGGGCCTTTCTTTCTGTCAGGTTTTGAATTTCCCGCTGCACATTCAGTAAGTGTGCTTCTGCCATTTCCGTGACTCTACTCATAATCTACTCCTCTGGTTTGTCGTGGCGCTCTTTGATATATTATATCCGATAGGTGGCAAAATGCAAACCGAAATTCATTCATTTTTCGGTTTTTTCCTAACCTCATCAAACGCCTTGAATAATGGGGTTGGGTCGAGATCTCCTTTCGGAATGTATCTCAAGTTGATCTTGTCTTTGATAAGGTCCATGATTTGTTCGTAGTCATCCCTCCATGTGCTCATCTTTGGGTTAGAGACATCGGAGAAAATAATACTACTCACGCCACATTGGTAAAGCATCTGTAAGCAGTTGCAACATGGCAAGGCTGTAATATATGCTGTTGCACCTAAAGTGGATTTGCCTTGTCTTGCGCAATTGTAGATTGCATTGGCTTCTGCATGGATCATAAAGGGATACTTAGCGGGTCTTACTCGTGGTAACGCATTGTCATCAATATCTCTAACAAACCCATTGTACCCCTCGGAAAGAGGTGTTTTATTTTTTACTATAACACAGCCGCATTGAGTTTCTGTGTCATGGCTTCTTGTGGCCCAAAATGTTGCGTCCAACAAAAACATGTTATCCCAATGGGAAGGTTTTGATTGAAGCTGATAGATTAGCTGGTACATCTTCATGATCCTTTAAATAGGCCACTTCGGGTCTGTTACAACCCTCGACCCAGTCAGTTCCTCCAATTCATCCTTGAGTGCATTGATTTCCTTGATTGCGTGATATTGTGCTAGGGTGAGTTTGTTTCCCCCTCGGTGCCATACTGCCAACCCTCGCTGCCGCCTCCTGATCCCATAGTTAATACTGTTGATTCTCTGCTGCGTGAATTTCATTCCATTCTCATGTGTTAAGTTAAATTAAAAGCCCGTTTGGGTAACAAGGGCGGGCAACCCCCCGTAGACGCGATTAAGCGGCTAAAGCAAAACTAGGTTTTGCACTTATTGTTCGGTCTATTTTTAGGTAGCCATAGACCAACTACCACATGCAGTTGTCACTTCTTACAACCTGTCGAATCCGTTCACCCCCATTTGGGTTTTGTCACGGCATCACCCTCGTTTGGGAACCCTGACCCAACTTTATCGGGCGAAGTAATGGGTTTTGAGACGCCTGTGTTCTCGTCTGGGAACCCTGACCCAACTTTCTTGACACAGAGTGGAGGTGGGGGGAATCGAACCCCCGTCCAGTGATGTATCCACAACAACATCTACATGTTTAGGCAGACAAACTGCCATGTCTAACTCGCAGGCGCTATCCAATTAATCCCCTCATTAATCCTCGTCTTCTCTAAAAGGGAACTTGACGACTGTGTCTTAACTCCCCCTACATTATATATTAGTCTGATTTGGTTCTTCTCGCAAAAATCTGACTCCGGCGTATTGCCAGCCTTTCTGTCTCCTCCATTCATAAAACAGAAACCGGAAACAAATGGGTCGTTGTAATTCTCTTCGTAGATACTCTTAATCGTTTTAACAACCGTCCCATCTTTGTCTACGGATAGGACAGCCTTGTAGACATCGCGTAATGCGTCAATAATTCTAACGCGAGACGCCTCATCTAAGAACTCCCTGCTCTGCTTCAGTTTGACTTGGAGGTCACTGTTTACAATAACATATAAATATTCACAATGTGCCTTAGCTTCCTCGATGTAGTCTAGGTGTCCTGTGTGTAATGGGTTAAAATAACCAGATACAATTCCTATTCTCATCTTCCAAAAATCCTTTTTCTAAAAAGCCAGTACATAGTTTTAAAAATATTCTTATATTGGACGTGTCCATTTTTTTCATACAGACCGAAATGATCTAACGAACACTCGGAGCAATAATGAGTAAAACATATTCTACATCTATAACTATCCTTGTACGAGATTTCTTTGCCACAAGGACATTTGACTTTATCTACCATTAGTAGCCCCGCGAGGAATCGAACCCCGAATTAGGGTTTAGAAGACCCTTGTTATATCCGTTTAACTACAGGGCCAAGTATTATTTACCCTTGCCAAAGAATCTTTTCCAATCTTTGACATGCTGCGGAAATAACGCTTTCTTCTTTGCTAATTTCTCGCCCTTCTCTGTTAGTTCGTAATAAAAATAACCATCATCTCCTACGAGCTGCTCCACCATTCCGTCTTTCATTAGTTTGGATAGGTGGTGGTCTCTGGTGTCATTAATTTTTTCTTCCATCTTGGTAAAGTAAGTCAAGAGATAAGGTTCCTCGTCCATTTGAAAGTCAATAATATCAAATGTTGCTTCTTCGTATTTATCGTTTCCTAGCTTATTCCATGCTTGCTCTAGTTTCAGCACGTACTCTAGGGCGGTTTCCATATCCTTGTAGATCGCTACTGGCTCCATAGCATAAAGTTTGCCAAACTTAGTTATCCAAATTATTGCATAGAGTTTCATTGTTATCCTCTAAGCTACTTGTACAATCGTAACAAATGTAATGTTCATCAACATATGATACACATTTGAAGACTCCGCACCAATCACAAGCGTCGATCATGGGCGGAAATGGTTCTATGATATTCATTATATAAGATACTTGTCTAGTGCTTCTAATCTGTCATCGGCGTCAGCTAAATTAGATAACGCCTCGTTGAGATTATTGTGGAGATCATCTGTGCTGTGATCTCCAATCCCAGCGGGGTGTTCAAGCATAATTTCCAAGCTGGCTAAAGCTGAATGTTTGTCTGCTAAAGCCTTGTTTCTCAATGATTTCACTGCCAACTGTTTAAAATCACTCATCTTGTGTACTATTCCCTATTTGAAAGTAAAATAAAAGCGTCCATAAATCCGGGTTCATCAGGGTTGACGGCATTAATAGCCTGCCCATTATGCCACATCTCTCTGTCATTTAATACCACTGCCTCTCCAGACTGCACGGCATAAGATAAAATCTCGTTCCCTCCATTTTCATGGTACAGTAATAAATTTCCTCCGGTAATGTTTTTCCGATTAATACCAACAATGGCGATTACGTCGTACCCATCTTGATGCGCCCCTTCTGGGCTTATCTCGGAAGCATCTGAGCCATCAGTAATGATTCTCATTTGGTGTACGTCAATATCCTCATGGTTTAACTCTGCAATTTCTCGGAATTGAGTGAGTAAGCTAAGGAATGCTTCATGTGTGGCGATTTCTTTTTCGATGGGCTGAAACGTTCTGGCTACATCTCCTTGATATTTGTTATACTCTGACGATTGATTAAACTCTGTTGTATCTAGCTGGTCTCCTCGGCATGTAAAAACAGAATACCGCCTCAGTCTAAACTTCCCATCTTTGTGCTCTGTGCTTGGAAGGTTGTCAAAAGACTTCACTAGCTCTTCGGGTACTGTTTCTAACAACGTACTAAGTGTGAATTTATGCATGTGTTTTACCTTTCATATGGCCAAATCTTGGCGAGTTCGTCCGTAACTCCGGGTATCTCTACAATCCATCGTCCATATTTTCCTGTCTTATGAGTCCTTATTATTAGCTTCCCCTCATATGGGAAAGATGCTGCTGCTTTATTAAGAAGCTCCCTGCATTTCTTGGTCGCCACCACGAAGTCTCTATGTCCTCGTTCTGGAGTGTCTACCCCAGAAAGCCTTCCACGTATTTTCATCCCTACGCTAAATCCAAGATCAACATAGAAATCAACTGTATCTCCGTCGACCACTCTATCAACTATTGCTTTGTATTCGTACATTAAAACATTATCCTGCAATATAAGTATCCGTTGCTACAAACTACAAGCATCATAGCTATGTTTAGGATACATAAAAATTCATTAGTTATCTTCTCTCTAAAATAATACAAAGCTAAACAAACAGCTATTTTTTGAATCCAAAGTCCATATGGTACTAAAAGCATGAGAACTGCTACCGGCCCGACCTCTTGATATATGGGCCACCTTGTTATTTCGTATGTAAATATATTATCTACTACACATAAGAAAACAAATAAGACTGCTAGTATTATTCTAACCGGCATTTAATTGCCTCTAGCGTGTGTTTAAATGGATTATACTCTATGTTCTGCACTAAGTCAAGCATCTTTTGTGCAATCTCTCGTATTTCTTTTTGGGCGTGCTCACTATTACGCAGTTTGATAAAGTTGGCGAAGCTGCGTATGTTAAACATAATATCCGCTTGGATTTGTGAGTTGTATGTTTTAAAGAACCGAGCTGACTCCTTTGTTCTTTTACGTCCTAATGTTGGCTCAAGTTCTTCTACACATTGATGGTAAAGTTCATTACCTGCGTCTGTGTAGTCTGTCAGTATATCTTGCCATTTTTCAGGCCAATCATCAGGTATATAGTATTTATCCTCTTTCAATTCTTTGTACCTAGCAGACTCAGCGTTGAGGCTACTGATTCGATGTTTGAGTAAATGAATGTGACTAGCAATGTCGGTATCAACTAAAAAGTGAACAACCCCTTTTTCAAAAGGCGTCTCATGTCCGTTACTCCATAGCATATGAATTAATTTATCTATTCTGGCCCGCTTTCCCTCTGTCAGTTCACGGGACGTTGATGTCCAAGCTGAACACGCAATAACTTCATCTGATCCGTAATAACCTAGCAGTTCAACGCTATTCATATTTAAGGTCCATCCTCATGCAATGTTCGGCGGAATAAAATCCACACGCCTCATAGAAAGGTATGTTGTCTTTTGAACAGTCAAGAATTACTTTATAACAATTGTGTAACATAGACCACCCTATACAGGACTGAATTAATTGTTTCCCGATTCCCAATCCTCTTGCTTCACTATCTATTACAACGTCCTCTATATGCCCCACCTTAGATCCATAATGAAGCAACTTGTGTTCAATTAAAACACTAGCGGTTCCAACTATCTCATGATCTTTTTCGTAGACAAATACTATAAAGTTTTCATTGTTACGGTAATGATCCCACCACTCCTTATAAGCAGCGAAAAAATCACGGTGTTTCCACCCGTCCTCGTCTCCACTCAACTGGCGTAATAGGATTTGGTAGTGTTCATCTATATCGTAACGGCTAATTTCTCTAATCATGTTAACAACACCTGCGGGAGTGGACCCCAAAAATCTTTGCCTGATCAAAGAATCTCCAGCGGTTATGTGTTTCCACTGTTTCGGCAAAACATACGTCGTTAATATACCGTTTAACATCTTTCCAATTATCAAAAAACATTTCGCAACAAGATACACTGAAGACCCAATTTGGTATCTCTGCAACACCTTGTTTGCAACATACAATAACTGGCTTACGCTGATAGGCTGCCATGCAATTTTCATGGTAGCTACCGCACATGTGGGCGTCTTTGTCTATGTATAAGATCAACGCATCTGCCTTATCTACCATTCGATAATCATCGGCGGCAACTGGGCGCATTTTGTCATGCACCGCTTGCCAGTCTCCCTGTTCTTTTAATTCACTGATTTCATTGAAGTAGGCATCATCTTCATTCACAGAATCTAACAGTGGTTTATCGCATGGGCATAGAACACCTATATTCAGTCCCCACAGATATTGCTTAATATCCATCCTCCATCCTACCCCGCGATCTGCCACATCATCCATTGGTCCAGCGAGGTAAAACATTGATCCAGAAAGCCTATGTGTCATAATATTCCTAATGTTAATACTTATTTAATCCTGCCCACTCATTCTTTATAGCTATCCTTCCACTGCTGAAATTCTAAGTCATCTTCTTCTTCCACAAAACAAATATTAAACTCTCTCTCGAACTGCTTAAATAATTTATGGGGAAAGGATATATGAACACCATCAGTGTCGGCAATCATAGTAAAATTCTGTTGCATTTTACCCCAAGCATCTTTTAGATCTTTAAACACAAACATTGTCCTTTTATTATAGCTTATGGTTTCAATTTGTCAATAGATAAATTATATATTTAAACTTTCATTGGTCCTTTTCATACTCTCTGTAGAGCTGCACATTCTGCACGCAGCTCTGATTGCATCAATATTTTCTGGTACAACGTCGCTCTCCTGATGTATAGCCTGCAAATAAAACAGCTTGTTTTTTTGGATACCCATAGTTTCTTTCCAAACACATACTTCTGGCATATCCCCCCTGCTTCTTCCAAGGTCTTTAGCATATTCCAAAATCTCAGCGGTAGACCTAATACCGTCAGAGTTATATACCATTCGCACTCTTGCTGTATCTTTAAAGATATCCGCCACTTCGTCAGTACTGGTCGCCGGGCTGTCTAGATCCACGGATATGCTGTGCATGTGCATGAGGGTTGTGGGAACCGATACCGAAGTTGTAAAGAGTTGAACATGGGGTAGAATGGTTTGAACGTCTGGCCCGTGGTGTGATGGTACTACCAAATGTGGAACGAGGGCGTTGACTGGGCCATGATAGATATCCCAAGGATCAGAGGCTCGCCTTATAAGGGTTGCGTGAGCCTGTTTAATACCGAACTCAAAGTCTACTGCTTGTAACGTCCTGCATAATCCAGTTGTGTTACAACTAACCACTCTAATGAATTCAGCACCCCAGCCATTCCCATAGTTACACTGAGACACAAAGCTAGTTCCCACGTCAGCTTTTTCGCCTCCCTGAAATATAGCTTTAACCTTTTGTCTTTTATACCACTCTCGGTTTTCTGCTCCCACGCCTTTCGGGGTGCAGTCAACTATAATATCACACTGATTAACTAAGTCGTTTGCAGTTCCTGCTATACTAGCTATACCATAGCTAAGGTGGTCTGACTCACCGTAGGGTTTCATGGGGAATACCCTGATACCCTTCTTGTGTGCCGCCTTAATCTTATAGTTGTAGCTATTAGCAGTCACCCCCATTAATTCCATGTCGCTTTGTAACATGACTGCATCGGCAACTCTTTTTCCTATAGTGCCATATCCCACAACTCCAACTCGTGCTTTATTCATAATCGCGCCTTGTAAGTTCTAGTATGGCCACTGTTAAGACCATAGCAACAGAGATAACCAAATTAATTACGTCATCATTTAGTAGGTAAAAGAATAAATTGCTCGCCGCAAAGAAAGCACATAAAATTTGACTAGCCCTTGGGTCGGTTGTCATCTGTAGATTCCATTAGCTTTTTAACTGAATGTTGGCAGAAGCCTTTGTGTCCTCGTTGGATTAACTCAACAATAGCCCCACCGAGTTCAGGTAATGGCTTGGTAAAGATTTGTCTTAAGTCGTCCTCCGGGCAGTCTATCACCTCATCAGATAAGAACTCTACCCCTTTACTTAACCAGTCCTGATAAACACTGTCAATATCTTTAACCTTATAAGCAAAGTGGTGAACACCGCCGCCATTATTTTCTTCTACCCATCTTCCAACTATGGAATCTGGACTCCCATCTGAAACAAAAATCTCTGGCCCCTGCCTAACCAAAACCTCGGGTATAATTGGGCCAACTAAAGCAAAACAATCTGCCGTTGATCCATCATTAAACTTGAGGTCAAATTCGGTATCAACTTCATACCCCAGTGTGCTTTTAAGGAAACTTACCGTGCTGTGCCTGTCCTGAACCCTGAAAGCTATATGATCTAATTTCATTCTACAAAACTATCCCAGTAGGCTCTTTGCTCATCAGTGAAGTTGCCGTACTTATCTTTGCCTTCTAAGTTCTTAACCTCTTTCCAAACATCAGCCCACCCCCCTTGGTCGTTACCGTTTACTCTGGCGGCCTTGTCGTCAATGTAGAGTACACCCGCTGGCTTGCCCATGTAGGCATGGTGATACTTAACACCATTCTCTTCGAGCCAATCTGTCCATTCTCTAAAGCCCGCCTCGTACATCAGGTTGATATTACCCTTTCTCCTCTCGCCATATCTGGCCGTGAAGAGAATAATTTCATAGCCCATATCATGTAGCTTATTAACCTGTTCAATGCCATACTTTAAGGGGGGAGCCTTGGAATAATCTCCTCCATGTTCTTTTCCGGCAATCACGCCGTCACAATCAACTACGATTTTTTTAAGTGGGTCTCCCATCTCTGTCTCCTTCATTGCCGTGGTTTGGTAGTTCTAAGTCTGTCTAAGTGAGCTTCCAGTGCGATTGACTGGCCAAACATACTGGAGGACGCGCTACTGACGCTAATCCTTAACTCTTCAGAATCTTTAAGTAATTGCTTAAAGGTTTCTGGTACTTCTTCAGTCGTTTCCTCGTGGTCTGTGATGGTATTCTTTACTAGTTCTTCTGACGCACCCTCGCCACACTCTGGGCAAAACGGGACTCTTTTTACGTCAGGGTTGTGATGGTTCATATAGTGGGAATACCGCATGATAGTGTCTGAGTTCTTCCTAATGCGACGAAACAGGGTCTCATTCTCCTTGTATATCGCCGTGTTAGCAATGAGAACTTTAGCTATATTTTTAGTTTGTTTGTTTTTATGTTCATCTCTTTCCTCTCTCAAGATCATAACGCTATAGCAGGTACACAGCATGCAGAACCCCATGACTCCCATGAATGCAGTCAAGGGATATTTTTCACACAACTGGCAAAATTTTCTGATATAACTTCTCATTGAGTTTCCTCTCACAGATTGCTGACTCATATATAATAGTGTACCGAGGCGTAAATGTCAAATGAAAATTCAGTGTTTCACAAAATATTTTACTCATACTCTGGCTGGACCGACAGCGTTTGTACCTGTAAAGAACTATAAAAGCCTTCGCAGGAACAAGGTAGTGTTAGTAAGCAGTATGGACTTTAACGCTAGTAGATTCTCAGTGGCTTAATAATTTTTGCAATTTGCTCTTTACAGGTCTAGGGTGCTCGCCAGCAGAGCCTAGTTTTTTTGGTTGCCATACCTTGGAGTCGTCGTAAACTCGCCGGTCACTTACTGTCTCACATGGGTCAGGAACGCAAGACTGTACCCAATTACGTCTTTGTACAAATTTAGTGAGTCGATGATACTATACTACCATTATCATCTTACGAATAGTACCGAAGGTGGGACTCGAACCCACACGCCCATTATGAGCAACGGATTTTAAGTCCGTTGTGTCTGCCTATTCCACCACTCCGGCATTTAGGGTTTTGGCCTTTCTGCCACCTCGCGTAAGAACCCTGTAACTCAGCTTAATTAGTGGCAGTATACCTTTGTGTACTCTCTCAACTCGCCTCAGAGGTATCAACTGAACTTTCTTGTTGAGAGTATTCTTTTACCAGAGTGTCTACTGCGCGTCTTCTATAATTCCCATAGGGGACACCCGCATTATACATTCTCTGACCTTGAAAGACAATATTTTTTGCACCATTATTTTGTGCGTCACACTTATGACCACAATCTTCACAATGGAATTCGTCTGTGTTTACCCTGTTACCCTTAGCGATATACCCGCAAGATGAACATCTACGAGATGTATTTTTGCATGGTACGACATAGAATGGAACACCTTGGTTCTCACACATTACTTGAAGCGTCTCGATTAAATGATCTTGACCAAATGTGCCATTTTTCTGCCCAGTTGTAACACTGTCAATACACAGCAGTGCTTTCTCATCTCTAGCCTTATTCACGACAGTCTCAGCCACCTTGCTTATCTCAGCTTTTAGTTTACTATGAGCTTTCTTCCACTTCAACCTAATAGGTCTCCTATCCTTGCTTCTAAGGCTTCTCTTATCAATAGGAGCCTTCTTATCCTTGTCCAGAGTTGTATTTAAAACACGGATGTTCTCTGTGGAGTCTTGTATTTGTTGATTTGGAGTGATTCTTTGCCCATCGTCAAGAACTATCCAAGATTTCTTATCTTTATTAAGATCAAACCCAATCAATTTTTCAGGTTCGTATGCAGGTTCCCTCTCGTAGTCAACAGCGATCACATATGTTTTTGCCTTGTTCTTTTTGCGAGGAAAAGTTAAATTGCCACCATGTTTCTTATCCTCTGAAATTTTATCTCCTTTAAGCACATACTTATAAGGAACCTTCCTGTATTCCCTGTCCCCCGTGAACATTGTTTTTACGTACAGGATTTTATTCTCTTTATCTATCTTATTGAAGTTGTCTTTAAAATAAAAAGAGGTATCCTTGATAGAGATGGGTGATTTGATTTTTAGAAATCTATCCAGTCCGTTCCGACTGATATATCCGGCATATCTCTCCATGACATAGATTACAGAATTTCTCCTAAGAGACTCTGCATGAGCATCGTCGTCAAACAGGTGACTGACTTTGTTTTTAAATGCGGTATTGTCTAAGGATGTTCCATCTTTGTAGATAACCCGCTTATTGATCTCAACAATATTCCCATCCACTATTTCTTTTCTAATATACTTTGAGACACGTCTACACAACTGGATCGTCCTTTTGTGGTCTTCATCAATCTCTCGTGTATCTAATCCGATTAACTTCGCATTACGCTTAACCTTTATCCTCATCATAAATCCCTTTAAAAAAATGGCGCTTGTCTATTCTGACGCCTACGGTTGAGGCGCCAGCTCACCTTTATTGGCGTAGTAAATAAAATGAAAATTAAAAGATTCGGTTTTGGAACGACTGTGACCTCGCTTGAGAACCGAATAAAACTCAACTTTACCGGCGACAGAGTAGGGTTGGCGGGAATCGAACCCGCGACTACCGCTTTATAAGAACGGCGCTCTAACCACTGAGCTACAACCCCATGCTCGGTTTTGCTCGTCCTTCCACCTCGCATGAGAACCGTAACTCAACTTTATCGGTGGAAGTTTTCAACCTTTAATTCTGACTCCTTATACGGGATAACAGACGTGTATTCTTTTCCATCAGCGGTGAAGTGAATCTCTACCCACCAATTGTACTGGTCGTCATCTCGATCCCAAGGTTTCAAGATAACCCCACGTTCCTCTTGATGTGTAAGAACCTCATCTCCAATTTCCATGCTATCTATTATAGTCTGTGTATCGTCAAAGTCAAGACCGAAAGTTTAAAAAAAAGCTAGGGCGAACGAATCAACCCTAGCCGATGGGATTATAAAATTTTATGAATAAATTCCCACCTTAGAAACTCTTAGAATACAGCACCACGAAATTATTTGGTCGTGGAGTGTAATACAAGGGGTGGTAGTGCCGTTGATACTTAATCTCCTTCATCTCAATCTCAAGATTAGTATCTTCGACTGGTGCTTCGGGAACTCGATAAACCTTACCGGGAGTCCAAAAACCCGGACGCCACTTAAATACTCGTGGCTTAGGCAAGCACAGGTTAGCCCTGAATGGGGCAGTAAGAATCTGCCCGGTTCCCTTAACAACACGCTTCCCAACATCCAACGTATAACATCCAACCCCGAGAACAATATCACATGGAGAAACACATCTCAATGTAACCTCACGCCTCGGCTTGTCACACTTCTCTGCTGCCGACAGATTGCCAGCAAACAACAAAACTGCAACAGACAAAATTAAACCTTTCATCTTTCCTCCTTAGATTAACGAGATCGAAACAGCTTCCTAAAACGACTAGACGGTCTACGCTTTATTATTTTACACGTCTTTTTCCCCTTTGCAATAGTGCATTTTTCTTCAGTTTCTTCAATCGGTAATGGCGGCGCGTATGGCTTTTTATCTGGCGGTGGGATTTCGAGCGATAGGGCTGGTTTAGATAATCCAGCGTTAGCGGCTGGCTCTAGGGTTTGTGGCGTAACGCCCATATATGTGCCTGCCACCATTCCAACCAGTAGCAACAAAAAGATATTAACAATCCCCAATAAATGCCTCGCCATTTTATAAGCCCCCCACATTGTCAAAAAAATAAACTTCCTCGATAAAACTCAACAAACTTTTCAACTGTCCTCCATGCGTCATCAGATATTAAACTGTCCTGAGTGTAAAATGTTAGGTATCCAAAAAGGAGTAGCTGAATAATAAATACTGGTAAAATAGTTACTCTATATTTTGTATAGACTAACCTACACATAATTGCGGCAGCAAGTATCGTTCCTGCGGCTTTGATTTGAACTAACAGGGGAACTCCTCCGTAGTTTATTACCGCTGACGCTACTGGATTCTGTTCCATCTCTGGTAGAAACTGCGCAAATACGATAGTTAAAACCGTATCATAAACAGCAACCAACCCGGACAAAAATATCATCAAGAAGAAGATCCAGTTGTTTTGTGGTTGGTTTTTTACAGAAGACATCAAATAGTTGCACCTTATGCGCCTTCCCAGTCATTGTTTTCTTCAGGTACTCCATCCAACTCACCCGTTTCTAACCACAAATAAATATGGTCATGTGGGTTATATTTATCTTCGTCCTTATTGTCGCAAGTTATTTCTTGTAAGTTTGGGCTATTTGTCACGTCCTCGCTCCAGTTCTTTCATTTGAGACATCAATTTATGGATATTATCCTCATACTCCTCTACCTCTTTAATAGAGAAGGCAGAATCAATTGCTCTCTCGTAGTAGTCTATAGCAACCGCAACCTGTGTTATCATCCAGTCTACATCTCTCTTATCATTCTGACGATCCGTGTCCATGTCTGTCACTCCTAAAAAGGGGATGAAGGAGAGGGGGGTTAACCCCTCTCCCCTCCCACATCTAACCAACCACGATTAGAAAGTATCGTATGTATTCTCGATTTCATCTGAGTACTCATCGTACTCATCTTCATACACTTCTTCTTCGATTATGTCACGAGCAACCCCGATGACAGTATATCCACTGACCCGCATCTTCTGGAAGTCAGAGTCAGTTGGAACGCTAACGATGTCGGCAGGATCGAACTTAACAAGGACGACCTTTCCTCCATTACCAGCCCAGTCAGAAGCATACTCGTAAGTGCCTACGTGTAGGCCAGCAGCACACCCCTGAGTGCAGTCATCGCTAACCTTACGTCGATTCATATTACACTCATCAGCGACGTTGTTACGGAAAGAATTTCCCGTGTACTTATCTACCAAATCCCCATCCTGAAGAGGTCGCCCCATCTTATCAGTGGTATCCGCACCACTATACACAGAGACTCCCTTATAACCAACCAGACATCCATCAGGAGTGATTGGCAGACCTTTATGGGCGCACCAGTCGTATGACTCCATTACAGCGCGATTGCTGACGTTCTGATACAGACGGTCCAGATAAGCCAACATAGGCTTGTGGTCCCACCCATTTTTAATAAGTTGGAGGATTCGATTAGTTGGCTGGCTAGCCACCTGCTCATCCTCGTAATAGAGAAAGCCGTCTCGGAACTCGAAGTCGCCCTCACTCCAATTCTCAATGACTGTCCCAGTCTCCAGCAATTCCAGAAACTCATCCTCGTCCCCAACCTTAACACATTCGACTAGCCCCTCGTATTCGCAATGGGTATGATCGAACTGGTAAGACTGACTTCCAATAACAACCGTCCAGTGATTCTTCGCATCCTTAATGTGAGTAAGCATCTTAATCTTTTCCTCTGCTTAAAATAAAAGTGATTGGCTTCTTTACTCTCTCTATTATATCCTATACATCGTCGATGTCAAGGTAAATCTTTAGAAAATTTTCTCTTCTTTTGGTTTTGGTTGAATAGTCTTGTCGATAATAACACCATTGTGATAATGGACAAAGAAGGATTTAACGATATTATACTTAGGAACTACGTTATTTTCCTCACTATATGTTTCTGTCCAAACATTTATTCTAAATCTGTTCTCCCATAATTTGTTAGCATCTATTTGAAATAAGTTTTTAACATGCCCAACAAATTCTTTTAGTTTATCATCAGGGATAGTTAATTCCTCTTTAGGCTTCATTACCTTCTTGTCCTTGTCTAATTTCTTAGAGGTCGGTCCCTTTTGTACTGGGTCTTTAATCATTTTTAATTGCTCCATTGATATACTGGGCGATAGTTTCTTTGTTGTCTCTATTCGTAACATCATAGTAGCTAAGCAGTTTGATCATTGGATACTGCTTGAAGAATTGTTCATGCAGTTCTTGGATCAACGTATCTTCTTCCATCTCCAAGTCACACATCCTGCACAAACTGAGCAGATTCCTGTCTGGCTTGAGAGCATTAAGCTCACTCCACAGCGTCAAGTCTTCATGCTCATAGCACTTAGCAAGAGCCTGCACCAGTTCGTAGTCACAGTCACTGTAGACTGGCTTAGTCTTAAGGGCAATCTTTTTAACCTCTCTAATCATGAACTCACTGAGGGTCGTATAGTTGCCGTTTTTAAATGCCTTTGTGGAGAGGTGTGCGCTTTTCAGTCCATGAATAGTGGGGACAGTTATTCCTGCCTTTTCCATGCTTTCTATAGCCCTCTTAATCCCACGATTACTACATAGATCAAAAACTCTACCAACGCTATTTCCACAGGGGTTGAAGCGATTAATCTCAACGTAGACCATCTCGCTACCGTCTACTTCTGTAGTGTTCTCGTCCCAGAAATCCCGATCCCTACGCCAACCCTCATTTTGCTTGTCAAAAGTAAATGTCTTGACTGTAGATCCTGCTGACCCGGTAGATCGGTATACTTTAGGTAGATCATCCAGATCGTGGAGGAGGTCACTAGGGATTCCAAGCTCAGTGATCTGCTTTTTAGTGAGCAGAACCATCGTGTGCCTATTGAAGTCCTTGATGTGACTACGGATACGAGATTGCATTCTCGGCTTAAACTCGTAGTATGTGATATTATCTCCGAGTGGCAGACGTTTTGTTTCGCTCTTGTCGGTTGAACGATAACTTCTTGCAAAGTACATGATCTCCTCAGATGGTTCTGGAAGTTCATACTTAGTCATGTCGGCTTTAATAAATCTACCAAGACTACCCAACTTCAACTGGTACGCGAGGTTAGCCCTATCCCATGCTGTAGGCAGGGCATCAATTTGCTGGGCCGCCTCATCTGCCAGTTTATTTTTGACTGACTCAAACTTAGCCTTGATGGCCGCTTTGGTTCGGTCGTCCAGACTCAGGGACTCACGCCCCGCATCGAAGCTGATCTCTCCCAAGTCAAACCTGAGATAACCATCCACATCGAATTCATCCAACTCATCAGGGATTGAGTAGGCGACATTACCCATGATAGCGACCATACTCCCCCAACTGGAGGACAGGCCAAAGTCTGACCCAGTAAACTTATATTCATTACGGCATGCTTCCACTCGATCAATAACATTCTGATTGTTAATATTAGGAGTGTAACTCCAGTAGCGAAAAACATTTACTGCTTCTTTCTCAAATTCATACCACTTATCTTCAATGGTGAAAGAGACTTCCAGACCGTTAGGTTCGTCGCTCTGGACCTCAGTGAGCAGAGCCACGTTAGGTTTACGCTGCTCGTCACGGTAGCACGAGTATGTACGGCACATTCCACCGTGCCAGCTCCTGACCGTGAAGCTATCAGTCAGACAGAAGGGTGATTTGCTGCCTAGCCCTAAGCACCCAATTTGCTCATTGGTATTTTGCTTAGTGGACTTGAATGTGTTGCAGAAAACAAATCGCACATCTTCATCTGACAGACCGACTCCATAGTCACGGACGCAAAAATGCGGCTCTAGCTGGGTCGGGAGATGCACGTCGAAGGGCTGTGGATTACCAGCCTCCACATGGGCATCGTGTGCATTACAAGAGATTTCACGGATTACCGCACGCTCTTTGTAGGTGTAAATCTTGTCTGCAATAATGTCGAAGGCATGTGCTGATGCTTCCATGCCAAAAGCAGAAGTTTCAAAATCACCAGCGACGGCAACGTCTTGGGGGGTAGTGTCCAGTTTCATTCCTAATTTCCTTGTGGTTGGTTAAACAAAAGACAGGATAGTAGCCTCAAGCCTCTGCTACTAGGATCTGTTTGCCTTAATCATTACTGATGTGGGTATCCTGCCGGGTATGACTCGATTATACCATAGTTATCGGCGTTGTCAAGGTCATACTTCAATTTTTTTCAAAAATTCTCCCAAATAATCCTTTGATCCATACATACTGCACAAATCTGTATAACAGTTCGCTCATTATTGAACAACAATTGTTACAGGATCGAATTTATCTGCTACAATTTGTTCCATTTGCTCCTTAGAAAGATAAGAACCAATACTCCATGCAACAGAGTTCACAATCTTTTTGACTCTGTATCTACAGTGATTTTTTGGTCCTTGTTGAACAACGGTCAGCGTAACCTGTTTCTTCATTGCTAAGCCTTCTTCCAATTGCTATAGTTTTCTTTGACATGAGTGACCCCGCATCTTTTGCATTTTCTATGGGAGTGCGAGCCATTGCTCTTATATACATATTCCCATAAATGCCACCCTAAGTAACACAACGCTCTAATACTGTAGGATAAGATTGTCTTCCACATTTTTTGCCCCTTTGTGTGTTGTGCCTCTATTATACAGTGTTATCGCTCATTGTCAATAGAGAACTTTAGATTTTTTAAAAACTCACCTAGCTGGCTCGTCACACCAGTCCTCCCTTTCGGGTATGCAGACTCACACCACTAGGCAAGATGGCTATTTTCAAATGCACACTCGTAACATTTATACACCACTTCGCCCTCGTCGTAACACTTATATTTAACGCTAACAACTTTTAAACAGTCTTGACAAATTACTTCAGCATCGTTTAATATTGTCACTAGATTATATTCCTTGACTATAGGGTGATCCCTGAATTTCCTTTTATTGCACTCACATTCAACCTTGAATGGTAAATACCCCAGTCACCAGTTATTACCACGGGAGGTTGTCATCAGATCCTAGCATCTCGTTAATTTCTTCCTGTTCCCACTCCTGCATTTCAAGTTCTAATTCTTTCCTGAACTCAGGATCACGCTTTGCGCGCTCTTCTACGGTTTCCTTAAATGGTTTACTCATCTTCAACT
>CEUS01198084.1_pt1 | contig 45391 bp, 50 predicted proteins | sample 427031 | NCBI WGS metagenome assembly CEUS01 (sample SAMEA2622837, study PRJEB7988) | marine metagenome | biome: marine biome (ENVO:00000447); feature: marine epipelagic mixed layer (ENVO:xxxxxxxxx); material: "saline water (ENVO:00002010), including plankton (ENVO:xxxxxxxx)" | depth 140 m | reverse complement strand
CTGGTGGATGGATACTTCGGCGGGAATATCTTTCCCAATGGGGCTGAGCCCGACGCCTGGTCCGCTCCTGACAGCTGGAGTGAATGGCGTGATATTGCCGTAGTAGCTATGGCCCTACTAATTGGACTGGCCGGGATCCTCGCCTGCACTTTACTCGCAGTACTGATCGGAATTGCCTTGATAGTTAGACGTGCTGTGAACCAAAACGTAGTCCCACTCCTGGACTCAACCCGCAACCTCGTGGACGAAGTACGAGGAACAGCCGAGTTCGTAGGCGAGTCTGCGGTGACCCCAATCATCCGTTTGTACTCCGTCGTTAGCGGTATGCGAAAAGGATTGGATGCGCTCGGATCACTAAGTGGCCGGTTTCGGAGCGATTCTTGAGCCCAGAGGAATCACTGGATGAACCCGTCATTGGGGATGAAAACAACCCCACTCCCGATGAGATCCTGGAAGAACTCCGCTCGGCCGCGCGCAAGGCAATCAACATCGCCCGGAAGGAAGCACAGCAAAAAGAAGAGCAACTATGGGCTCGCTACCATGAACTTACAAAGGGACGACGCCAAGAGCGTTAGCAGTAGCCCCACAAGCCCAAGTCGCTAACCCTTGCTACGCTAGCCCAGAAACCTCGCGGAGAGGTGCTGGAGTGGCTGAACAGGCACGACTGGAAATCGTGTAGGGGTGCAAGCCCCTCGTGGGTTCGAATCCCACCCTCTCCGCCAGTCAACCCACCTACCTAGTGTCGAAAGTGACGCGTGCCCGTGAAGACAAGGGCAACCCCGTACTTATCGCAACAATCAATGCAATCCTGATCACGCCGGCTCCCGCCAGGATGGGCAATAGCAGCAACCCCAGCCTGACAGGCGCGTTCCACTGCATCATTCCAAGAGAAGGGGAAGAAGGCATCACTAGCGAGGGCTGCCCCCCGAAGCTCATCGCCTGCTTTCTCCATAGCAATTTCAACGCTTTTAACCCGGTTGGGCTGGCCACTGCCCATTCCCAAAAGCCGTCCGTCTTTTGCAAGGGTGATGGCATTACTCTTGATGTGCTTCACGCACCGCCAAGCGAAGCGCAGATCGTTAAGTTGCGCCTCGGTGGGCTGCGTCTTCGAAACGACCTGATAGTCGATTTCCTCCGGTGCGATCTCATCCGAATTTTGCAATAGCCAACCACCCCCAACCTGTCGAAGGGAGCGCCCACCTGGTATCCGAGGATGGGCCTCTAGGATCCGCAAATCCTTTGACTTCCCTTTGAGCACACGCAGACTTTCTTCAGTGTACTCAGGTGCTATTACTATCTCGTAGAACATGCGCGTTGAACCATCAGTTGGATTCCGAAACTCACGCAATTCCTGGGCTAAGGTTTCATCGAGCGGACGGTTGAAAGCGACGATTCCCCCAAAGGCACTCACTGGGTCTCCTAGGACGGCCAGACGATAGGCCTCTTGAAGGTTGTCACGCGACGCCGCACCACAGGGATTGGTGTGCTTAACAATTACACACGCAGGTTCAGGGAAGTCGTTAACCGCATTCCACGCAGCATCAGCGTCTAGATAGTTGTTGTAGGAAAGTTCTTTGCCATGGTGCTGAAGAGCCGTAGCAATACCCCCCAGTCTGTTCTCTCCAAGGGAATCGTCTCGATAGAATGCAGCACCCTGGTGTGGGTTTTCCCCATAACGCAGGCCGGCGACGCGCTCGAGCGAGACACTTATTGATGGCGGCCAGTCACCCCCATCCCAGAGCCACTCCGCAACAGCACTGTCGTAACTGGCCACATGCTGGAATGCCTTCCAAGCAAGATGGCGACGGGCAGCAGAATCCAATCCCCCTCCACCAAGTGCTTCTAGGGTAGAGCCGTAGTCACTAGGACTAGAAAGGACGACCACATCAGCGTGGTTCTTAGCTGCAGCGCGAAGCATGGTCGGCCCACCGATATCTATGTTCTCAATTCCCTCTGCAAAAGAGGCACCACCTTCCTGCGTAACGACAGAACGGAATGGATAGAGGTTGCAAGCGACTAGATCTATGGTTTTGAAGCCATGTCTTTCCAGCGAATCACCATGCTCGGGCTGATCACGGCGGGAGAGGATACCTGCATGTACAGCAGGGTGGAGGGTCTTCACACGGCCATCAAGCATCTCCGGGAAACCGGTAACCTCTTCGATACCGGTAACAGGCACTCCTGCAGCCTCAATCGCCCTCCGGGTCCCACCTGTAGAAACAAGCTCCCAGCCAAGTTCGTGTAACCCTCGAGCAAAGTCCTCAATGCCAGTCTTGTCGTAAACGCCGAGAAGAGCGCGCACTCCCCACCTCCAGGCTTCTATCCAAAGAAGCAAAAGGCCCGTCCGTACGAACGGACCGGCCCAGGCGAACGGCCATTACTGAAACTACTCAGGCTCCCCCGCGGTACTCCGCACATTCGCCAGTTACCCAAGCAGGCTGAGGGTAGCAGCATGAAGTCAAGTGCGTCGACTTGTTTGAGCTAATCGCCCCTAACTCCGCCAGGCCCGGGCGATAGTGCCACCTCCAAGAACCTCCTCACCCCGATAGAAAGTCACCGCCTGGCCAGGGGTAAGAGCGCGTTGTCGGCTCTCAAAACGGATAGTGGCAAGATCACTATCAATTCCAACCAAGGTGGCGGGAGCTGCTTCCGCCTTATACCGGGCCTTCGCTTCGATAGGCTCACCAGGCAAAGCAGGGACACCGGCCACCCACGATAGCGCCTCTATTTCCGCATGATCGGCATATAGGTCAACCTCATCGCCCACTACGACGACATTCGCAGAAGCGTCAATGGAAGTTACATACTGGGGCTCACCAAGAGCGAAACCGAGACCTTTGCGCTGGCCAACAGTAAAGCCAATGACACCTTCGTGATCCGAAAGCACAACGCCGTTAGCATCACGGATCTCACCGGGGCGGGATTCAATCCGATCGGAAACGAAGGCCCGGTAATCGTTCCCCGGCACAAAGCAGATGTCGACACTATCGGGCTTTTCCGCAACATCAAGGCCAGCTTGCCGGGCGACCTCACGGACTTCGCCCTTGTGCAAATTACCCACGGGCAGTAGCAACTTCTCTATCTGTTCCTGCCCAAGCATGTAAAGAACGTATGACTGATCTTTACTGTCATCGACACCCTTGAGGAGACGGTGTGGACGGCCTTTCTCGCCATAGTCCACGCGAGCGTAATGTCCGGTTGCCAAGAGATCAGCATTGAAAGCGGGTAGCCGATCAAGCAAGGCCCGGTACTTAATGTGCTCATTGCATCGGGCACAAGGGTTTGGAGTACGGCCAGCCACATACTCAGATACGAAAGGGTCAACCACATGCTGGCGGAACGCTTCTTCCAGGTTGAGGACGTAGTGTCGGATGCCAAGCTGGCCAGCGACACGCCGAGCATCGTCGATGTCCTCAACACTGCAGCACTGCTGGTGGCCACGCAGCTCGCCTGGGCGCTCCTCAGTCCATAGACGCATGGTCACACCCACAACGTCATAACCCTTATCCACCAGGATAGCGGCGGCAGCAGAGCTATCCACGCCGCCAGACATGGCACAAACAACCCGAGGCGCATTCATCTCTGTGCTACCATCCTTATCTCCGCAGCAGGCGGAGTGGAGCTGGCGCTCTGGAACCCGAGCCCCTTGCCCACAGGATCATAGATCTTCTCTCTGAGCTCCAGGCTGAGGACATCGCGCTCCTCGACATTGGTAAGGCTTCGAGCTTCGCAGACTATTTTGTCTTGGCAACAGCACACTCTCCACTGCAATTCAGCGCAATCGTGGAGCGCCTTGGGCATGAACTCAAGGAAGCTGGAATTCCCCCACGCCACGAGGAAGGCCACAGAGAAAGCGGCTGGGTTTTGATCGACTTTGGCGACGTGATAGTTCACGTATTTTCTCCGGAGAAGCGAGACTACTACCGACTAGAAGACCTTTGGGGGAAGACAACTCCAATAGTGCGTTTCACCGGATAGAACTTCGCTCAGCCACAACAAAAGCTATTGGAGAAACGACTGGTTTCATTGACCAATCCCATGACCTTACTCTATGCCCTAAAAGAACTCCTCTAAGCCTAACCCCACCCGCATGACCAACGCGCAGCCTATACTCGGGTACCCACCGGGCAAGACTAGGCAGGAGGCAACTAATGGAATACCGGCGCCTTGGACAATCGGGACTGCATGTCTCCGTAGCGGGACTAGGTTGTAACAACTTCGGTATGCGCATCGACTATGAAGCTGCGGAACGGGTAACTAACGCAGCCCTCGACGCGGGGGTGACCCTCTTCGACACTGCCGACGTTTATGGCCAGGGTGCCTCAGAGGAAATGTTGGGGCGAGCACTAGCAGGACGCCGCCACGAGGTCTTAATCGCAACGAAGTTCGCCATTCCCATGGGCGACGGCCCCATGCGTCAAGGTGGCTCACGGCACTGGATTACAGAGGCCTGCGAAGCAAGCCTGCGCCGCTTGGGTACGGACTACATTGACCTCTACCAGATGCATATCCCTGACACACACACCCCAATCGAAGAAACCCTCCAGGCACTTGATGACCTGGTACGAGCTGGAAAAGTGCGCTACCTCGGCAACTCGAATTTCAAGGGGTGGCAAATAAGTGAGGCACACTGGACGGCAGACAAGCACCACCTCACAAAGATGATCTCAGCACAAAATCATTACAACCTAATCGAGCGAAGCGTCGAGACAGAGGTTGTGCCAGCAGCAAATCGCTACGGACTCGGCATCCTGCCCTACTTCCCTCTCGCAAGTGGTTTCCTTACTGGTAAGTACCGCCCCGGCGAGGAAACAGCTGAAGGTACGCGGCTTGCCGCCTGGGGCGACCGCGCCGGTGGCATCCTGACCGAAAAAAACTTCTTGACCCTTGAGCGGCTGGAAGCATGGGCGGGGGATCGCGGCCACACGGTGCTCGAGCTTGCCATCGGATGGCTAGCTTCCCAACCACACGTGGCCAGCGTCATTTCGGGTGCGACAAAGCCGGAGCAACTCCAGGCGAATGTATCCGCAGTCGAATGGAAACTCACACCGGAAGAAATCGCGGAAGTGGTATCACTGGTGGCGTAGGAGAAAAGGCGGCTGCAAACTAAGCGACTGGTACACTGATCAGAGACCCAGAGATAAGGAGCCTTGAGCCCTTGGCCTACGCCGATAAGCAAATCGTCTGCCGCGATTGCAGCACCAGTTTCACATTCACCGCCGGTGAACAAGAGTTCTACGCGAACAAAGGGCTGATGAACGAGCCCTCGCGTTGTCCTTCATGCCGCCAGTCAAGACGTTCGAACCGTAGCTCACTGGAGGAGATGGACGGATACGTACGCTATGGGAACTTCGCCAGCTTTGGGGGAAAGACTCCCCGCCAAATGCACCCTGCCGCCTGCGCCGACTGCGGCCAGATGACTGAAGTTCCATTTCAGCCTCGGGGGGACCGTCCCGTCTACTGCAGCACCTGCTATAACAAGATTCGCCCGCCCCGGCAGGAAGCCCCCCCTCGATAGCCAGTTTAAGGGCGGGAAACCCGTGTCCGACGAGATACATTTAACCCAACTATGCAGGATGCTGGAAGAGCCGTTTACCGACCTCAGTGAGGCAGGGCAGGCCATTGCCAACGACCCGATTCGTTTCTCACGAGCGCTTCTTAAAGAAGCGGCAACGAGTGACGACGTGTATAGCGTGGAGTCGGCACGTCTATATATAGGAGCCCGCCTAGCTGACCTTGGTAAAACAGTGCCAACAGAAACTGCAAAAGTCATCAACGAGGCAATCGACATTGCACTTACAGAATGGGAGTAGAGAACTACCCTAGAGCGTGACCGTGGCGAGCTGAAGGCTGATACTTGCTCGCGCACTTTGTAATTACCAATAGCAACATCAGGGAGACGTTTTAATGCCCCGACATCCGAATGAAGCCCTTTTCGAAGGTGAGCCTTTGATGCCTGTGATTCCGTCCTGCGAGCATTTTGCAGGGACGGAACAGCGCATTCAGAAAGCATTCGAACTCCAGCAAGAAATGGGTGGCGTCTTCGACATCACTATGGACCTTGAGGACGGCGCTCCTACCGGCGAGGAACAGAATCACGCACAGATGGCCGCACGGATGCAGAGCAGCCCGGAAAACAAGTACAACATGTCAGGAGTCCGTATCCACGATTACACCCTCCCCAACTGGCGCTCGGACGTCGACATCGTGGTTGGTGAGGCCGCGGACCGGGTGGCCTACATCACCGTCCCTAAATGCACTGATGCGACCCAGGGCGACGAAATGATCGAATACATCCGCGAGCGCACCCAGAAAGCAGGCATCAACCGCGAAATTCCCATTCACATCCTGGTAGAGACACATGGTGCCTTACACGATGCTTGGGCACTTGCCGCTCTGCCGAACGTCCAAGTTTTGGACTTTGGGCTAATGGACTTCGTCTCGGCTCATCACGGGACTATTCCAGCCGCAGCAATGCGCTCGCCAGGGCAATTCAACCATCAGCTCATCCGCCGGGCCAAGGGCGAGGTCGTAGCAGCAGCACTGGCACATGGCGTGGTACCAGCGCATAACGTGACGCTTGAACTGCGCGACGAAGAGGTGATCTATGGAGATGCTCGACGTGCCCGAGAAGAGTTCGGCTTCATGCGACAGTGGTCGATATACCCTGCCCAGATCGAACCAATTACCCGTGCCATGGCTCCTGAAGCACCAGAGGTTGCACTGGGAGAGGCGATCATGTTGAAAGCCTACGAAGCTGATTGGGGGCCAATCCAGCACGAGGGAGACCTGCATGACCGCGCTACCTATCGCTACTACTGGGAAGCACTGCAGCGCGCTCGACTGATGAACGTCAAGCTCTCGGATGAAGTCGAGAAGATGTTTTTCAGCGAAAACGTCTCCTAAGCGCGGCGTGACCCTTTATTTGATCCGTCACGGCTTGGCCTCCGCCGGGCTCGATGACCTCGACCCGGGGCTGGCCCCGCTCGGGCATCAGCAGGCCTTGCTAACTGCAGAGACTCTGAAGCACCTGGCACCAGCGCGGCTTATCGTCTCGCCCTTGCGCCGCACACGAGAGACAGCGAATCCACTTACAGAAGTCTTTGGTCTCGATCCTGAGATCCGGCATGAGGTCGCCGAAGTATTCGATCCCTCCCTTTCCCCCAAAGAACGAAAGAAGATCATTGGGCCTTTTATGGACGGCCATTGGAGCAAGCAGAGTGAAACTCTCCAGGCCTGGTACAGTCGTGTCATCTCAACTCTGATTGCTCTCGGAAACGACGGCACCGACATCATTGTTGTGACTCATTACATCGCCATTTGTGCGGCCATCGGCAAGGCGCTAGACGACGATCGAGTAGTTCCAGTTAAGATCGGTAATACCTCAATTACCACAATCAATGTAGTCGAAGGACAACTAATTCTTGTAGCAGCGGGCTCGACCTCGCACCTGGGCACGGACCAAATAACAGGAGTGACTACAGCCCTTCCAGGTGGCCCATAGCAAACCCTTCCCCGTATTCGTACCGCATCGTACCCTTGGGTCCGCAAGCGATTGCCGGAGACCTCAGGTCCCCAGTGGGGATAAGCCTTAAACAAATAGGCGCCTGTCGAGGCGATGCGCGAGGAGAGCGCCTAAACGCGCGCCACTCGCATTCCTCTCTCCCCTTCGCTGGACTGGAGTTTCTTTCGTGCCTGCCGCGAAGAAAGTGGCGCTCGTCGCCGAAATCAAGCAGGACCTAGAGCGGGCTGAGGTTGCTATAGGAAGCGACCACAGCGGTCTCGACGTGCAAGCCTTCCAAGCATTGCGCCGGGCTCTTGGTTCCGCTGACGTGCGAATTCGCGTCGTCAAGAATTCTCTCGCAAAGCTGGCTGCTGAGGAGTCCGGGCGTCCGGAATTAGCTGAACTCCTGAAAGGTCCTACCACACTGACACTTGGCTACGGCGATCCCGTTGCACCAGCGCGTCTGTTGATGGAGTACCTGCAGGCAGAGCGGCTAGAACTCCCCATTCACGGGGGCTGGCTCGAAGGTCGGCTGCTGAGCGCCGCCGAAGTGGAGGAACTTGCCAAGATCCCCTCGAAGGATGAGCTCCTAGCTCAGATCATGGGGAAACTGCAATCGCCGGTCCAGAATCTCTCAAGTCTTCTACAAACCACACTGCGCGACTTCAGTGGACTCGTCGAAGCCCGCGCCAACCAGCTAGAAGAGGGTGAAGCCGCCTAGCGGCTCCTTCCACCAGAAATGCCACACATATCAAAGGAGAACTGCAATGGCTACTAAGATCGAAGAAGCCCTGGAAATCATTAAAGACATGACGCTGCTAGAGCTCCGTGACCTTAACAAGGCAATAGAAGAGGAGTTCGACATCACAGCAGCCGCACCCATGATGATGGCAGCAGCAGCTCCTGCTGCCGGTGGCGAAGGTGCGGGAGCAGGAAGTGAAGAAAAGGCAGAGTTCGACGTTGTCCTAAAGGACTTTGGCGAGAAGAAGATCAATGTGATCAAGGCCGTTCGCGAGGTCGTGACCGGCCTAGGCCTCAAAGAGGCCAAGGAACTCGTTGAGGGTGCTCCTGCCAAGGTTAAGGAAGGCATCTCCAAGGAAGAGGCCGACGAGATCAAGGGCAAGCTTGAAGAGGCAGGCGCTACCATAGCCGTCGAGTAAGTCTGCACCTCACGGTAGAAAAGCCTTAGCGCCGCTTTTTTCTCTGGACTGCTAGCCATTTGCAGCCTGGTCTTTGGGCGGCATTCTCCATACGCCCCTTAAGTGAGACGGAGAACGCCAAGCCGTCAATGCACTCAACCCAAAGACTCGAGTGCGAGGCTTCCTCCTAGAGAAGATAGAATCCGGTGCGCTGGAGGTGGTGTATGCCGGATATTGAGCGACCCGACGGAGCAGTCATCCATTACGAAACATTTGGCAACGGATTCCCCTTGCTGTGCTTCGCACCGGGTGGAGTGAATAGCGAGATTGACTTTTGGTCGATTAGCGCAATCAACCCAATCAAAGAATTCGCGTCAGACTTCATGGTTATCGGAATGGACCAACGAAATGCTGGCAAGAGTCCTGCTCCCGCTAGGCCAGCGCCCTACGACGTACTGGTGGCCGACCAGATTGCAGTCCTCGACGACATCGGCGCAGCCCAAGCACACACCTATGGGGGTTGCATCGGGGTTGCCTACATTCTCCGCATCGCCCAAGAAGCTCCGGCCCGCATCACAGCCGGGGTGGGACAGGACCCCGTAGGGCTGAACCATACGAACTCATTGGAAACCTTCATGGACATGTTTCAGCCGACTCTCACTCTAGCGCGACGCGAAGGGGTGCAGGCCGTCGTTGAAGCAGCCTTAGCGAATCCAATCTTCATGGCGAACAACGCGGCGGGACCGTTTGCTCGGCGCATTCACGACGATGCTGGATTCCGTGAGGAGATCCAAGCAATGACCACAGCAGCATACGTCCGGCTCATCGAATCTTACGCAGATGCTATCTGGCCAGACCGACCACCTTACTTTAGCGTCGACGCTGGATGGGTACAGAATTGCGAGACCCCTCTGCTAATTCTGCCAGGCAGCGACCAATTCCACCCCACTAGCATCGCCGAGCAGATATGCAGAGATGCAAAAAATGCTCTCTGCCTAGACGTGGACTGCCGCAGCGAAGCAAAGGTAACAGAAACTATCGAAATCATTCGCAGCTTTCTTAAAGAGCACACCCCATGACGATGTCCGGCATGGGAGTCGATGCCACGGTGCAAGCGCAGTACGCGCGGCTAGTCGAAAGAGTACTCGACTACTGCAAACAGGCAGTATCCGGCTTGACCTACGAAGAGCTTTGCGACACACAAAACCGGCGGACAAACTCAATAGCCTTCGATGTATGGCACGTACAGCGCACGATCGACAACATCATTCACTTCGCTTTTGACCGGGACCAACCCATCTGGCTAACGCAGGGATTCGACCAAAGCTGGCAACTACCACGGGTCGAACAGGGCACAAATATGACACCAGAAGAGGCATACAACCTTCGCTTCCCTGGGCCAGAAGAATTCGACCGTTATACCGAAGCACTGAGGGATGGGGTGGTTCCACGCATTGCAGCCATGAGCGACGAATACCTAACCACTTTCCAACTGTTCCGGCCATGGGGAGAGATATCTCGTATGGAGGCGATCGGACACGGCCTCATCGGGCACGCGAACGGACACCTAGGCCGCGCCTCCTTTGCCCGGTCCCTACTGGGAAAGGAAGGCCTCGCTTACTAGCTGTAAGACTTCTCCCTATCGGCTGCTCGCGCGGTAATCTCGATAGGGACCATCTCTCCAATCGAGCGCTTCCTTCAATCCGCCCCCGCTTTCCATAGCCTTACTAGTACGATCCTGCCAGGCATAGGCCTGAGCAGTGAACTGGCCAGCGGCATCGAGATCGGTGGAGCTACGGATAGATGAGTAGATGCCCATGTTTTCGTAAAAGCGGTTCATGCTGGTCTTCGCTATCGCCAGGTGATCAGCGCTTAGGTTAGCAATTCGGTCAGCGAACGCAGTTGTGCGGTCCTCAAGCTCGTCCGCAGGCCAAGCATAGTTGACCATGCCAATCTCCTCGGCTTCGGTACCAGTAACGTTATCGCCTGTGTAGTAGAGCTCTTTGGCCTTACGCATACCGAGAACAAAAGGAAAGATAGCCCCATTCCGAGCTACTCCGAGGCCACGAACTCCGGGGTGTCCTATACGAACATCTTCCGCAGCAGTAACCATGTCGGACATCATTGCCATTTCACAGCCACCCGCGAGAGCGTAGCCATGCAGCTGGGCGATGGTCACCTTGGCCATATTCCAGTAGTACATCTGTATGTCGGTGATTTGCTGCATACCAGTGCGCATGTTCCAAAGAAGACGACGGCCTTGTTCGTCAACCGCACGATGGCGCCGGACAACAGCATCAGCACCACGGCCCTGGGGTGGGGTGAGATCATAGCCAGCGCTAAAACAGCGGCCCGCACCTTTGATGATGATGACCCGCACACTGTCATCAGCCTCGTAATCGTGAAGAGCCCCGTTGAATTCAAAGAGGAGCTCCTGCGAGAGAGCATTCATCTTTTCAGGGCGATTGAGGGTGATCCGTCCGACGCGCCCGTCGGTACCGACACGGTCGAGGAGCAAGTTCTCATACTCAGGCATAAGGTCCCTCCTGGAATTTCGTATACAAGGAATTATAGGAGTGCTGGGGAAGAGGATTCCTTTTTATTCAAGACCAAGACGTTCGGCCAAACCAATCCGCTGTAGTTTCCCTGTAGGCCCTACTGGGATCTCATCTACAAAGATCACAGTACGGGGTACCTTGAAAGCAGCCAGATGCTGACCGCAGAGATCTCGAACAGCAGCTTCGTCAAGGTCACTTTCAGGTTCGGGAACCACTGCTGCTGCCACGTCCTCTCCAAGGGTAGCGTGGGAAAGTGCGAAACAAACAGCCTGGCGGACAGCAGGATGACGAAGAATTACTTCCTCAATCTCACGAGGTGCAACCTTCTCACCACCTCGATTGATAAGCTCTTTTAGGCGTCCGGTAAGAAAGAGGTAGCCATCCTCGTCGAGATAACCCTCATCGCCGGTACGGAACCAGCCAGTAGCAGTGAAGGCCTCTGCGTTGGCCTCTGCATTAGCCTCGTAGCCATCGGTCACGCTCGCCCCACGGATGCAGACCTCGCCACGTTCATTGGCAACTAAGCTACCGCCGCTGGCGTCGAGAATAGCCATCTCAATGCCGGTCGGACGGCCAACAGCTCCGAGCTTACGGAGCCCCGGCGGAATAGGTTGAGCAGCCATCTGGTGTGACGCCTCAGTCATACCGTATGCCTCAATCATGGGAGCCCCAAATAACTCCTCAATCCGCTCCAGAACTACTGGCGGCAAGGGGGCAGAGGAAGAGCGTACAAAGCGCAAGCGGGTGCGTTGAAGAACCTCGGCATGCCGTTCTGCACGAGAAAGTACAAGCTGGTGCATGGTAGGAACAGCGGTGTACCAACTAGGCTCAAACGCATCGAGCCACTCAAAGAAACGGAAGGCATTGAAGTCACCAGGGCAGGCGATTGCACCACCAGTAGAGAGAGGTGCCAGCAGACCTGCAATGAGCCCGTGTATGTGGAAAAGCGGCATTACCAGCAAACAGCGATCCGCAGACGTAAGTCCCAGAGACTCTGCAATATTTCCCGCGGAAACAGCGAGATTGGCGTGGGTAAGGGGTACTGTTTTTGGGCGAGAAGTAGTACCTGAAGTCTGAAGCACCAGCGCCAGATGATCAGGGGAGGGAGAAACACCAGGGGAAAAGCTAATGACATCGCCATTCTCAGTAAGGGTCAGCTCGAGCCCATTGCCTTGCAGATCAAGCCGTCGGACCCCAGGCATCGAGGGAATCCCTTCTGCCTCGGCAGTGGTTACCACGACGCGAACGTCGAGCTCCTTGAACGAGAGGGTTAGCTCCTCTTCACCGTAGCGAGGGTTGAGCGGGGCTGCTGTACCAGCAGTGGCGGCAGCAAGAAAAACCACGGCCATCCCTGGGCTATTGGGAAGGACGATGCCGACTCGAGCACCAGGAGTGATCCCAACGCTACGCAGCTGGCCAGCTAGTCCTTCTACCGCCTCGCGAAGCTCTGCAAAGGTGGCCTCACTCTCCCCATCACCTTGCAATGCAACCGCATCTGGAATACCAACGGCAAGTAGTTCAGGAACCGTAGCGAAAGAAGACACGTTAGTCGTCTTCCTTTGCTCGGGGAGACTTAATTCCAAGGGATGAAAGATGATCACGCATGTGCTGAGGTGCGCCAGGAGTGCCCACCTCATAGGTATCCCCATCATGCCTAGGAATGACGGCGAAGGCAGTGTTGAACTTGTGAGAAAGCTCTACAGTGCCAGTAGTAATAGCTAGTTCCACCAGTTCACGCTCACTGAAATGTTCAAGTAGCTTTGTGAAGAACGTTTCGTCGATAGAACGAGCATCGTCCCTCACCCAACGCTCTACAAACATCATGGCCAACATCACCCGAGGTTCCAGCTCCGCCCCCTCGAGGTCGTGTATAGCCGAGACCATTCTCTCATCCATACCATCCTGCTGCGCCGCAGCAGTTCGCGCGGGCGCTCAGAAATCGCAGGAGTGAAGAGAAGCAGACTTAATGCGGATTAGGTCACGAATTCGGGGCTCAAGGGAGCCATACTCCCAGATAGTGCCCCATTGAACCTGGAACGCCTCCCAGAGCTCGCGGTGCTGGCTATAAATGCCGGCGAAACCGGCACCACTATCGTCAAGTCTAGGCATCGCCAACCTCCTGCCCCTCCTGGGGATGGTAGTGGTTTGTAAGACCTATTGTTACAGACCAAGTTTCCGGAGCTGACCCTACAATTTTCAGATGGGTAGTGAGAACCCAAGCCTGGGGAAGGGTTCAGGCCGGTTTCAAAGCCAGCGTTTGGTTCACATCGACGCCAACAGCAGGGCCCATAGTGCTCGTAAGCGTGACCGAGCGAATAAACACACCCTTCACATCCGGTCGAGCCTCATTGATTGCTTCAATGAAAACAGCCATGTTGTCGCGCAGCTTGTCCTCATCGAAAGAAGCCTTACCTAGTGAGACATGGATATTGGCCAGCCGATCAAGGCGAAACTCGACTCGTCCTCGCTTAGCCTCGGTCACGGTACGCCCAATATCTTCAGGGGCAACGACAGTACCGGAACGCGGATTAGGCATTAGCCCACGGGGACCAAGAATACGACCAAGACCACCCACCTTACCCATCATTTCGCGGGTAGCGATGGCGGTATCAAAGTCAATGAAGCCATCCTGCACACGCTGAATAAGATCATCACCGCCAACGATATCGGCACCAGCCTGCTGAGCTTCACGAGCAGGCTCCCCCTCGGTAAAGACAAGGATTCTTATCTCCTTACCCAAACCGTGCGGAAGAACTGTGCTACCCCGTATCTGCTGCTCAGCATGACGCGGGTCCAAGCCAGTGAGTAGATGCATCTCAACCGTCTCGTCAAACTTGGCAGTGGCAGTTTCTTTCACAAGGGCTATCGCCTCGTCGGGCGAGTACTTTTGTGTGCTATCGATCTTGTCCGTAGCCGTTGTAAACCGCTTGCCTTGCTTCATTGGGAGCTCTCCGGAACTAATTTTCTACATCGATGCCCATACTGCGGGCAGTACCGGCAACGATGTTCATTGCGGCTTCGATGTCGTTGGCGTTGAGGTCAGGTAGTTTCGTTTCGGCAATCCGACGAATATCTGCGGTTGTAACCGTACCCGCCTTTTCTATTTTGGACGCTCCAGCGCCCTTCTCCACACCAGCGGCCTTGCGAAGAAGGTCGGCGGCAGGGGGTGTCTTGAGGATAAAGCTGAAAGACCGATCCTCATAAATCGTTAATTGGGCCGGAATGATGCTCCCAGCCTGTGACTGTGTGCGGGAGTTGTACTCTTTACAGAACTCCATGATATTGGCCCCATGTTGCCCTAAGGCAGGACCAATGGGAGGCGCAGGATTTGCCTTCCCGGCCTCTATTTGGAGGGTGAGCGTTGCGCGAACTTTCTTTGCCATAGGTTTCGGCTCTCTCTGCCGTGTCTGCGAAAGCGTTTAGCTCGCAGACGAATAGCCCGCCATCCGGCGGGCCCGCTCAGTATCAGCTAGCTCGCCCACATGGGCAACGCACCCTAGTACTTGGAGACGTTAATCTCCTCCATCCTTCCGGTTACAACAAAAATCACACGTTCACAGATATTCGTACAACGATCAGCTATTCGCTCAAGGTTGTGGGCAGTCCAAAGGTAATAGGTATTGCGCTCTATCGTCGCTGGTTCCTCGATCATTCCACGTAAGGTCTCGTCGTACACAGCATCCTGGAGCCGGTCCACTTCATCATCAGCATCGCAGACACGACGCGCCTCCTCTACATTGCGTTCAACGTAGGCCTTCAAGCTGTCACGCAACATAGCAATTGAGCGATCGGCCATAGCAGGGATGTAGCCAAGACGCCGGGGAATGGTTTCCGACTCGCCCAGTCGTAGATTGATGCTAGCTATGCCCTCAGCGTGGTCTGCAATACGTTCCAGGTCGGTGATTATCATCAGGGCGCTAATTATTGAGCGCAGGTCGCTGGCAAGTGGCTGCTGAGAAGCAATTACGAAAAGAGCACGCTCTTCGATGTCAAAGCGCTTCTTATTGATGGCTGCATCTTCGTCGATGATACGCTGGGCCCATTCAAGATCAGCAGAACGGAGGGCCTCCACACTATCCACCACGGCCTTCTCGGCCATGGAGCCCAGGATCAAAACATCATCCTGCAGATCAGTTAGCTCTTTTTGAAAAAGCTCTCTAGTCAAGAAGCACCCCCTAGCCAAACCGTCCGCTGATGTAATCCTCGGTGCGCTGATCGCCAGGCTGGGTGAACATCATTTCAGTTGGAGCATACTCTATAAGCTGCCCTGTAATTTCTTCGTCAGTGAGCATAAATGCGGTGTAGTCAGAAACCCGCGCAGCCTGCTGCATGTTGTGGGTGACCACAACGATTGTGTAGTCAGTCGAAAGTTCCCTTATAAGGTCCTCAATTTTAAGAGTGGCGATGGGGTCGAGAGCTGAACAAGGTTCGTCCATTAGGATGACATCAGGATTGTTTGCTAGAGCCCGGGCGATACAAAGCCGCTGCTGTTGCCCCCCTGAAAGAGCCAACCCTGACTGCTTGAGGTCACCCTTCACCTCGTCCCAGAGCGCAGCACGCTGCAAAGAGCCTTCTACGAGGTCATCCAAATTGCCTCGAAAGCCATTTACCCGTGCTCCGAATGCAACGTTTTCATAAATGGATTTGGGGAATGGATTTGGCTTCTGGAAGACCATTCCAATCCTGCGCCGGACCTCCACGGGATCGACACCAGGCCCGTAAATATCTGCACTGCGATACCTGACATTCCCCTCGATAGTTACTCCAGGAATAAGGTCATTCATCCGGTTAAGGCAACGCAGAAGGGTGCTCTTACCGCAGCCAGAAGGCCCAATAAGGGCCGTAACCTTCTTGCGAGGAATATCCAGGCCAACATTAGTCAAGGCCTGCTTCGTCCCATACCAAAAATTCAGGTCCGAAATCGAGAAGGCCGGCTCACCCTCAGGCTTGGTGATGTTGTGGGACGGCACATGTTCCTCTGCAGGTCTACCTTGCAGGGCCTCTCGCGCCTCGTCGTCAGTAGGGTTAGTTGATCGAACACGAATGGACACTGGGGACTCCTATCCTACTACCATCAGCTTTGGCGTAACCGATCGCGGACCACAAGCGCAAGGGCGTTAAGTCCTATGACGGCAATCATGAGAACAATGATTCCGGCAGCCGCATTAGCACGGAATTCAGTTTGGGGACGCAATGTCCAGTTGTAGACCTGGATCGGCAACGTAGTGAAGGAATCTAGCAGGCCACTGAAACTTAGCGCGGGATCGAAGGCGATAAAGGTAAAAGCGCCAATCATAATTAGGGCAGCAGTCTCGCCAGCCGCCCGAGCTACGGCAAGAATAGTGCCGGTCATTATTCCGGGCATAGCGCCGGGAAGAACGTGGTACCAAACCGTCTGCCACCTGGTAGCACCTAGAGCTAACGAACCCTCACGAATGCTGGGGGGAACCTGATTGATTGCCTCTACAGAGGTAATGACCGTCATAGGCAGAATCATGAGGGCTAAGGTGAGTGCACCTGCCAGAATGCTAGGTCCTAATTCCATTAGGCGAACAAATACCGCCAGCCCGAGAATGCCGTAGATGATGCTAGGGACACCGGCAAGGTTCGCTATATTCAGACGGACAGTGGTAAGAATAGCGTTCTGAGGAGCAAATTCCTCCATCCAGATGGCAGAGCCCACTGCTACTGGAATGGCAAAGGCCACCGTAAACACCAAAACCCAAACAGAGCCGAAAATCGAAGAGCGAATCCCTGCAATTTCGGCTTTCCGCGACGGATAGCTGGAAAGAAAGTCCCAGTCGAGCGAGGGAATGCCAACAATAGCGTTGTCTATTCCGAGGATAACGAGGACGACCAAGCCCACCCCTGTAGCTCCAAGGAGAATCCACCGCGAGGCTCGCGACCAAGCCTGTCGCCTCGCAACCCTCCCTTCTGCGCGAAGAGTGATGGCATCTGGGGTAGCTTCCACGAAACTCATTATTCGTAGGCCTCTCGGAAGCGCCGGACGATGATCTGGGCTGCCACATTGAGCGCAAATGTCATGACGAAGAGGAGGGCACCTACGGCAAAGAGAGAGGTGTAATCGGTAGTTCCACGAGCAGCATCACCAAGAGCCACTTGGAGCATATAGCCCGTCATGGTTTGGATACTCTCGTGCGGCCAAAGAGTTAGGTTGGGCGTAGAACCTGCCGCGACTGCAACAATCATCGTCTCGCCAATAACCCGAGCTATAGCGAGAAGGATCGCGGCCATAATGCCAGAGATCGCTGCCGGGAAAACCACGCGAAAGGCGACCTCGAGGCGGGTAGCACCGAGCCCATAAGCAGCCTCGCGCAAATCGCGAGGTACGCTGGCCATCGCGTCCTCCGATACTGAAGCAATCGTCGGAAGAATCATTACTGCAAGCATCACGCTGGCGGAAAGAGAGTTGAAAAACGAAATGTTTTCGCCGAATAGCGGTAACAAAATATCGTCGGAGATGAATGTTAGGGCGAAGTACGCGTAGACCACGGTAGGCACTCCAGCCAACAGTTCAAGCAGCGGCTTGAGGAAGCGCCGTGTCTGGGGATGAGCGTACTCGCTGAGGTAGATGGCAGCAGCAAGGCCGAGAGGAAGTGCGATCACCATCGACCAGAGAGTGACATTTACGGTGCCGGCGACGAGTTCCCAAACCCCGAAACTGCGGGGATCAAAGAGTGTCTGCCAATCGTTGGCAAAGTTGAAAAAGTGCCAAAAGGAAACCTCTCGAAAAAACCCTATCGCATCAGCAAATAGGACAAAGACGATGGCAAACGTAGTGGCAATGGAAACGGCTGCGCAGAGCACAAGCGCAACCATGATGAGATTTTCGCCAGGGCGACGGAACGGCCGCTTGCGCATTTGGTGAGAAAGGCCCGTGCTGTCCGTGGTGTTTGCTAAGGCCACCCAAGACCTCCCACGGGTTCAGCGCACAGATCCCTTACCCCGATGCGAGTATGCAGCGCTTTAGTTAATAGGCCGAAGGGGCAATCCAAAGAGACCACGCACGCCGAAAATATGGAGGAAGCATTAATGGCCTGTTAACGACTTTGTCCTTTCAAGACAGAGAGGGAGTTACCTCATCCAGAGCCAGCCCAAGAAGTTCAACTAAGTGGTCCCACGTGTACCAGGGAAGATCGTCGTTGAAAGCACGCCACCCGTGGTAGATAACACCTAGCTCGAAGAGCCACCGGGCACGGAAGAACTCCATACTAGTAAGTTCCCCGGTAGCCCGTTTCTGCTCATACGCCTGCAGGAAAAACTGGTCCCGCACGGGGCCGAATGGAGCACCCTTGAGGTGACCCAGTGCCAATATCTGACCCACATCATTTCGCAAATCTCCTAGATGGGCCTGCTCCCAATCAACGACAGAGACCACATCACCCTCCCGGAAGAGATAGTTGAAGACGTTAATGTCGCCTTGGCAGAAGCTGATAGGTGATCCCTCAGGAGCTTCCTGTAGCAGCAGATCGAGGGCCCGTCGAAGAATAGGAGCATCCGCACCTGGAAAGCGCCCCATGCGTCTTTCAATCACTTCTAGCCCCAAACGCGTTGCTTCCGCGGAGGAAGCCGGAACAGGCAACACTTCATCCAACCCCAGACCTTGCCAGTCGAGATCGTGAATACGGGCAACCATCCCAGCATAGGCATTGAAATTTGCTTCCGGGCCGGCCATGCCCATGTGGGGCGCATCAACCCACTCCAGCACAATGAAGGGAGCGCCTAATACATCTGCCTTGGGCTCCTCACCTATTACAGCGGGAACAGGAATGTCGGAGAAGGCGAGACGTCGCAACAACGCCGCTTCTCCAATAACGTCGTATGGCTCAAAAATCCCTCGATCACGCTCCAGGCGTAGAAGAACGGCAGGGAGGGGCGCATTTTCAAGAGAAGTTCGAAGAATGACATTAGAAGCTCCGCCTTCAACGAACCGAAGCCCAAGCACCACCGCCTCCTCATATCCATGGAGACCCCGCAACCACTCTTGGAATGCGGCCGGTGCAGGAACTTCCATGAAGACCCCTCCTAAGTGCCAGCTACGCCCCGAAGATTAAGGGCAAGGGCTGCTCAACTCCAAGGTGACCCTGGAAGGCTCCCTATACTCACACTATGAGCACTAACTTCGCCCCATGCTACCGCCACCCAAGGCGTGAGACGGCAGTCCGTTGCCAACACTGTGAGCAGCCTATTTGCACCCAATGCATGGTTTCCGCCGCAGTGGGATTCCAATGTCCGGATTGCGTGAAGTCGGGCATGAACAGAACGCGCCAGTGGTCAGTAGGAGCGCGGACGCCTTTAGTGGTAACCCCCACACTGATAGGTCTAAACGTCTTGGTTTGGTTCGTTGTAGTCGCAGCCACTGGAGATATATCGCTCTGGGGAGGAGAGGTCACCACAGTTCACAGAGACTTCGCGCTACATGGACCATCCGTGGATAACGGTGACTACTGGCGGCTAGTGACCTCAGGGTTTTTGCACTACGGCCTGCTGCACTTAGGTATGAACATGCTAGTGCTGTGGTGGCTAGGGCGAACGCTAGAACCAGCAATCGGTGGGTTGAGATTGCTAATGATCTATAGCGTAGCCCTGCTGGGAGGTTCTCTAGGAGCACTGGTCTTAGATCCGGGATTGCGAGTGGCAACGGCAGGGGCATCAGGTGCAGTGTTTGGGTTGGGTGGAGCAGTTGTCGTGGCAGAACGGACCTTCCGCTTAGACCGTCAGGACTCGGGGGTACTCGGTTTCCTGCTTATCAACATCGTTATTTCGCTCGCGATACCAGGCATCTCGATGGGGGGGCACATCGGGGGATTGCTCCTGGGCGTTTTAGCAGCAGCAGTGCTTTGGGGATTCACAAACTGGTCTGCCTTCTCCAGAGCAACGATAACGCTATACCCACTTCGCCTATTGCCTGACTTGATGGTGCTGGCCCTAGGAGCGGGAACAGTCTGGCTAACTTTAAATGTGGTCACACCTCGGTGGCATGATCCGTTCTTCTAGGGCAATGCGACTTCCCTCAATGCTGCTTCTAAGGGAAGTTCCGTAGGAAAGCTGAACCGACTACTTGTCTAGCTCCCAGTGAGCCTTACTGTACGATAAATATTCCATCGACATTAATAACCCCACCAGTGAAGGCAGGACTATGGCCATCGACCGCATTATTCGCGTGGATATGACCACAGGGGAAGTTACCGAAGAGGGGACTCCCAAAGAGTATGCGCTGCTTGGTGGACGCGCCCTGACCTCACGTCTTTTGCTGGATGAGACCGATGCTCGGATCCATCCGCTGAGCGAAGCAGCCAAGCTTTTCATAGCGCCGGGATTACTGGCAGGAACAGCCGTTACCACCAGTGGCCGCACAAGTTTTGGCTTCAAAAGCCCACTTACTGGAGGAACCAAAGAGTCCAATGTAGGAGGCCAGTTAGGGCATCGGCTGGCACGCCTCGGAATCAAGGCGATCATCGTGTCGGGTGCCTCATCTGACGGCTGGAAACGCCTTGATATCGACGGAAGTGGCGCACGAATTTCGAAGGCTGATGACCTTGTTGGGCGGAGCAACTATGACCTTCATCAAGAGCTTGTAGGTGAAGCGCTCCGAACGCGGGCCGCAGCGACCATAGGGCCTGCCGGCGAACACCGCATGGCCTCCGCCTCGATAGCCGTGACAGATCCGGAGGGACGCCCTACTCGTCATGCAGCCCGGGGCGGTCCCGGTGCAGTGATGGGTGCCAAAGGCCTAAAAGCTATCGTCGTGGACGACGCCCAGGGAGTTCGCACTGTGCCCGGGGAAAATGCCAAGGAGTTCAAGGGCGAAGTTGTTAAGTTCAGCAAAATGGTGCTCGAAGATCCCCGCGTCCATAACACCAGCCGCTATGGAACCGCCGGTGTAATCAAATTCGTTAATCGTGAAAACGTCCTCTCTATGCCAACCCGCAATCATCGAGAGGGAAGTTGGGAGCATGCCGATTCGATAAGTGGCCAGGCCATCGAGGAGCTCGGTAAAGAGCGCGGCGGCAAGATGCTTCCCTGTATGGCAGGGTGCATCATCAAGTGTGCAATCCTCTTCAACGACTCAAGCGGCGAGCACGTAACGACGGCCCTGGAGTTCGAGACAATCGCACTACTAGGTTCGAATCTCGAAATCGGTCCTGCGGACGCCGTTGCAGAGCTAGACCGACTTTGCGACGACATCGGTCTCGACACAATAGAGGTAGGGAACGCAATCGGGGTGGCGATGGAAGCCGGTGTGCTGACATGGGGGGACTGGGAAAGTACCAAGCGATTACTTGATGAAGATATCCGCACCGGCACCCCTCTTGGTCGAATCATCGGGGGCGGAACCGCCCATGTCGCTGCCACCTATGGAGTAGACCGAGTACCGGTGGTAAAGGGCCAGGGGTTACCTGCCTGGGAACCCCGAACTTTAAAGGGGATGGGCATCACCTACAGTACTAGCCCACAGGGCGCCGACCACACGGCCGGCATGGTAACAGCTCGAGGCGCCACCCCTGACACTCTTGTTAAACAGAGTCGCCACGAACAGCTGGTGATGATGGCAGTCGACTCAGTAGGGGTTTGTCAGTTTACAAACGCTCTTCCGGGAGATATGGCCACATTCATCAGCGAGCGTTTCGACACCAAGATGAGCGATGAACAACTCCTAGTTCTTTCAAGAGAGGCGATTGAAACAGAGCTAGAGTTCAACCGTCGAGCAGGCTTCGACCGCGAGGATGATCGCCTTCCACAATGGCTACGAGACGAAGCCCTTCCCCTGCCGGACGGACCCTCGGTCTTCGACATCGAGGACACCCTCATAGACGAAGTATGGGGCTAGCCTTTTTATTTCTGCCGCATGTTTCCAAGCTGGACTACATGTTGTTCAACGTGGTCTGCAGCCCTCCGCATCAGATCGGCAACGGAAACGGTCCCATACTGAGGATGACTAGAAGTGCGCTCCCAAGCATCCGGAGCGCACTCACGTAGAAGCTCCGCAACACCATAGCGCACCTGTTGGAAGACACTTAGCGCCGCCTCAGGATCACGAAATACGTAGAGCAACCTTCGCTTCCAAAGGTCCTGGTCGAAGCCAAAAAGTTCAGAATCATCACTGGCCAGAACAAAGCGCATCTGAACAGCATGGACGAGCTCAGAGTCGGCAAGATGAATGATGACATCCCGCATGGACCAATCCTCGTCTGGTAGACGCCGATTGAGGGTGGCAGGGTCGGTTCCAGCAAGAGCCTCCCTGACCAAAGCAGGGCCGCGCGAATAGCGCTCGTAGTTACCAGTGTGGCGATCGGGTACACGGGGCACCAACACAGTGTATGAGAGCACTATCGCTATGCGCTGAGTTGAGACATGAAATTTCTGCACCACTCCCCTACCCCAAGCCGGTGCTAAACTGCCAGGACTTATGCCTTCGGCTCAGCGCGACTTCTATGAGGTACTCAGCATCGCTCGGGATGCGTCCCCGGAAGATATCAAGCGGGCTTACCGGAAGCTGGCTATGGAGTACCACCCAGACCGCAACTCCAGTGAGGATGCAGCAGAGCGCTTTAAGGAAATCAACCGCGCCTACGAGGTTCTTTCAGACACCGACAAGCGCAGCGCTTACGATCGCTTTGGCCATGCCGGCGTTGATGGAGCAGGTGGTCCTGCGGGTTTCGACGGGTTCTCCACTTTCGACGGGTTCGGCGACATTTTCGATGCCTTCTTTAGCGGAGCGGGGCGGGGCGGGCGGCGGCGAGGCCCCGCGCGGGGTTCCGATCTCCGAGCTCAGATCACTCTAACCTTCGAAGAGGCAGCATTCGGCACGGAGAAAGAGCTTGACTACACCCGCCTTGAGCATTGTGAGGAGTGCAGTGGCTCAGGAGCAGCAACTGGCAGTCAGCCAGAGGTCTGCCCCGAGTGCAATGGAGCTGGTGAAATCCGCCGGGCCCAGCAGAGCGTTTTCGGACAATTCGTAAACGTCTCAACATGCGGAAGGTGCAGAGGAGAAGGCAGGGTTGTCACGAATCCCTGCGACAACTGCCGAGGCCGTGGAGGCGTACGGCGAGCCCGACAAATTAGTGTAAAGATTCCCCCAGGGGTAGACGACGGACAACAAGTTAGACTGACAGGTGAGGGCGAAGTCGGAGATCGGGGCGGCCAACCAGGAAACCTCTACGTGTTACTCGACGTGCAACCTCACGGGTTATTTGAACGGATCGATGACCACATCCTGTACGATCTGCCCCTAAACCTAGCGCAGGCAGCACTAGGAACGGATCTCAAGATACCCACGCTTGAAGGCAACATAGACTTCGACGTGCCCGCAGGCACACAAAGCGGCGACGAATTCACGATTCGTGGCCAGGGTGTACCCCGCCTTAATAGCACCCGGCGCGGCGACATGATCGTGCGGGCAACCGTGGTGGTTCCAGAGTCCCTAACTGAAGAGCAGCAAGTTCTGTTGAAGCAACTAGCGGACACCCTGGGTACACCGTCTTTGCCGAGCAGACACAAGAGTTTTTTGGAGCGGCTGCGCGACGCGGTCGCCGGCTAGGGACAAGGCGGGGGCACTCGCATGACCGGTCTCTGGTACGAGATTACAGCCGAGACGCCACCGGCTCTGGTCGAAGTCGTTTCAGCCATCATGCGAGATTCTGCGCCAGGAGGATTGGCAATAGAGGAGCCGGTCGATCTTCTCGGCCCCGAGGAAGGGTACGAAGTACGAATAGATGAACCTGTTGCACTCCGTATCTACCTACCTGCCAGCGAGCTGGGAGCAGTGCTCACCCAACGCCTGCGAGAAGATCTGGAGGACTTTACTGACGTCGAGCTAACCGCTCGCCCAATCTATGAGAAGGACTGGGCAGTCAGCTGGCGAGAATTCTTCGGACCCGTGATAGCAGGGCGCCTAGCAATTGTGCCGTCATGGGTGGAGTTTGAGCCCAAGCCAGACCAACTGATTGTACAACTCGACCCAGGCCAAGCCTTCGGAACGGGCCACCATGAAACCACCCGGCTCTGCCTGGCTGCCCTTGACGAGGCAGTGTCGCCAGGAGCACACATCTGCGATGTTGGAACAGGATCGGGCATCCTCTCAATCGCTGCGGTTGTACTAGGAGCAGGCCGCGTGGACGCCTTCGAGATCGATCCGATCGCTGCGGATGTAGCACGGGCTAACTGTGAAGCGAACAACACCGGAAACCGTGTCACCGTTCGGGGCAGCTTCCCTACCGAAAGTGTACCCAAATGTGACTTGACCATCGTGAACGTCAGCGCACGGGCCGACATCGATCTGGCTGGTCCGCTAGCAGCTTCACTAAAAACCGGAGGTCGGCTGATCGCAAGCGGTTTCCTTATCGGCGATCGAGACGAGGTAGTGGCTGCCTTCACTCAACAAGGTCTTCGCCTAACAGGTGAACGCCAGGAGCACGAGTGGACCCTTATCGAATTGGTAGCCAACTAAAAGATGAATGGCTTACCACGCATCTGCGTTTCCAAAGGGGTCCAACCGGGACCTCTCGAGCTTCAGGGGAGCCAGGCACGACACCTAGCAGGAGCCCGACGCCTGAGAGACGGTGACGCTTTTCTTGTGTTTGCCGGAGATGGGCTCGAGTACCCAGCAAGGGTCGAGAACGTATCACACGACCGCGTAATAGCAACTGTATACGACTCCGTTAGGCAGGAGCCTCCACCCACCCCTGAAGTCGAAGTGTGGTGCGCCAACGTGCGGGTCAAAAGGATGGAATGGGCTATCGAAAAGTGCGTGGAGGCGGGTGTAAATGTCTTCCGCCCTATCAACACAGAACACTCAGCCCGAGGGAAGGAGCTGTCGCTTGGTCGGCATGATCGATGGCGTCGCATCGCGGTAGAGGCAGCAGAACAATGTGGCCGCCTTTACTTACCTGTGATAACCCCTGTCTTATCTTTCGAGGAAACCCTGAAAGGGTGGACCGGCACGCTTGTGATCGCACACCAAGAAGGCAGGCCCTGGTTCGATATTACTGCCAAGCTTCCAAAACACGCACCCTTAGCCGTGGCCGTGGGACCTGAGGGTGGATTCAGCACAGTAGAGATCGAAGCCGCAACCCAAGCTGGTGCCCTCGTAGCTTCCCTTGGGCCGAACACACTTCGTACTGAAACTGCAGCCGTGGTGGCCGTAGCCCTCGCCCGTAGCTAGAAACTGTCAGCAATCTCACGCGCCCGAGCGAAGACCGCATCGAACATCTCCTGCGTAAGCCTCCCCGTGAACGTGTTGCGTTGGCTGGGGTGATAGGAGTCGAGCAAAGTAAGGCCCTCAGGAAGTTTAGCCTCAGCCATATGGCCAAACTTAGGGCGGGGTCGCAGGCCGAAAAGATCGGAAACAGCGTCATGAGCATAAGCACCGAGAGCGACAACTACCCGTGCTCCACCAAGCAAACCCAACTCTCTCTCTGTATAGGGCAAGCATGCCGCCCGCTCTTCCCGAGTAGGACGGTTATCGGGAGGTGCGCAACGCACAATTGCACCTATGTAAGCCCCGGTCAGGAGCAAGCCATCATCAACATCTATGCTCGTTTCTTGATTTGCATAGCCAGCTCGGCACAGCGCTCCGTATACCCAATCTCCCGAACGATCGCCGGTAAAAACCCTTCCGGTACGGTTTCCACCATGTGCTGCAGGAGCTAGCCCAACAACATAGACCTTAGCGTGAGGATCCCCAAAGCCCGGCACGGGTCGACCCCAGTAGTTCCATTCACGGTAAGCCGCTCGTTTCTCCCGAGCCACTTCCTCGCACCAAGCTACCAATCGTGGACAAGCCCGACATTCAACGATCTCACGATTCAAAGCATTAAGGGCTTCAGCAGTCACTGCATTATGAAGAGGCACGACCCGGCTGTGACGACCGTCGACGCCGTCTCCTGCGACGGCGTCTGGCTGCAACTATTGGAGCCACCCACATCGCACCTACGGCGGTCATTGCAACTGCTAAGTTGCGGCGTTGTTCAGTGGCCATCTCCGTCAAGCTCTCAGCAGCCTCCTGCATTTGACGCGCAAGCAGGGGCGGCAAACCCAGGGCTTCCTGCCCAAAATCGAAGGCATCCTGCGTTTGGTCGGGACCATCCCTTGGATCCTGTGGCAGTTCCATCCCGCCGAGTATACCGGGGCAATCAGGCCAAAAACGGATCTACGAGGGCAGCAGCAAGAAACGAGAGCAATTCAGTAACCTCTGGCTGGGTGACCAACAGATCACCAGCTTCCACAACCTCCAATGGCGTCTCCTGGCCACCCGCAACAGCAAGCGCAAGAACCGAGATACCTTCAATTTGTAAAGCGTGCACCGCCTGAAACATTGCCTTATCGGTTAGGTCATCTCCCAATGCCAACACCGAACCTGGCCGAAAGCGCTCTACCAAAGCAGCAACAGCGGTGTCCTTACCCCCTCCCACCGGCAAAACTTCCAGAACGCGCCGCCCAGGCTGTAAACAGAAACCTTCTGGCAACTCCTGCAAAGCCACACGGAGTCGTTGCGCAAGGACAGGGTTTGCTCTGTAGTGGAAAGCGAGTGAACAAGCCTTTCTCTCCACATGCAAAGCCTCACCTAAAAATTGGGTTTCTACTTTACGGGCGAACGTTTCAAGGGGTTCTAGCAAGACTGGGGCGAAGGCAGGAAGAGCAGCCGCACTGAAGGAAGCTTCGCTACCGTGGCTAGCTACAAATTCCACCCCGTTCACCGGCACCAAAGCACGCGCCGCAGCCAGATCACGGCCTGTAACAATTGCCACGTGAGCTAACTCAGAAAGCTCTCTCAGGGTTTCCAGGGTGGCAGCACCAAGCTGAACATCACCTGGATGAAGAGCGATAGGGGCGAGAGTTCCATCAAGATCTGTTGCAATAAGCCAGGGTGCGGAACCGTCTGCAAACTCACGAAGCCGTTTCCGCACCACTGCATCAATCATTACGCGTTGTCCAATGCAGCCAAAAAGTTCCGGCCCCAGGCATGAGCATCGTGCTCGCGAATAGCCGCCACAAGACGGTCACCAACGCGACCAGGGCGGCCATTCAAAGCCTCCGCCAGAGCATTCCTCGCCGCTCCAGCATCAAGAGGATCGAAGGTAACCAGCCCCTCTTCTCTGAAGTCTTTATAAGCGGAAGCTACCCCCGCATCGCAGCCAGCTAGAACAACACCCCGTTCCCCAAGGGGCCGAGACGCCTGCGCTACCGCCGCCTGCAGCGGCACAAGGTTCATCCCGTCGGCCAGCGAAGCAGTAAATACCACCGCCGCTTCCCGCAGAAGGGCAAGTACCTCTGTCCACCTAAGCGTCTCGAGGCTTTGAATAAAAGGTAGGTTCCGTTCCGCCGCCAACCGGGAGATACCTGTAGCCAACCGGTCGCATTCAGCCTGAAGGTCATCGTAGGCAGGAACTCCAGCGCGAGTCGGGGCAGAAAAACCCGCGTAGGCGAAGCGCATTCCCTCTTCGAGTGCCGCGCCCACTGCCGCTAGCCGCTCAGGAACGCCTTTGGTGTAATCCGCCCGCTCAAGACCAACCACAAGGGGCAAGGGGCGCTTATCCGAAACAGAGCTGGGAAGCCTACTCCCTAAAACTTGGCGAGAAAGGTCTTCCGTATCGATCCCAACCGGAAACGCCGCAATCCGTACCAGTCGCCCATCAACCCGAATATCCGGACCGTCCACACGCCCACCACAGAGCTGTTCACCAGCCTGACGCAGCCGTTCGGCATCGGCTTCCGTCTGAACACCAACCAAATCAGAAGAAAAAATACCCCTGAGCCATTCAGAAAAGCGGGCTCGAGCTGGTGACGGCAATGCAGACTCAGCAACACCAAGACTAGGAAAGGGGGTGTGCAGAAAAAAACCGACTCGCCCCGAAAACCCACCCTCGCGAAGGACGGAGGGAACAAGGGCTAGTTGATAGTCCTGTACCCAACAAGTCCTCCCTCCTGCGGCCAGGGCCGCGTCACCAAAGGCACGATTGACACGTTTAAAGGCTTCCCAAGCCTCATCAGAAGGTGGCGCTGGAGTTGGGTAGTAATTCACCTTGTCGGGAAGATCCACCCGAACAAGATGCAAAAGAGGCCAAAAAAAACCGTTAGCAACCTGCGAGTAGTAGCCCTGCCAGTCAGCCTCCCCTAAGTAGATCCTCTGGTGTCGGATGGGACCAGCCGCCGTCTCAAGTAACTCCAACCCGGCAGAATCTGTCCAAGCCTGGTCTTGTGCTCCCCGACCTGCGCCAATCCAAGTGGTCCCATCAACCCCATCCCAAGGAACGAGAATCGGCCGTACCGCTTCAACCAGGCCCCCAACAGCAGGAGCCAGGCCCTTGCCCTCTCCGGGAAGGGTCTCGTGGTCGACTAACGCACGATTGGCAAGAATAAGATCCACAAGCTGAGTTTACGTGGCTCCGCCCTCACAAAAATGCGTAGTTCTTTCGATCTCTTAGCAGAGAGATCACAAAAGGGGCCCTTGAAGGGCCCCTTTTGTCTTTTCCCGTTGCGACGTTTGCTATTTAGCTGCGTCGGCGGGCATAGGTGTAACCACCGAGCATGACGGCCAAGGCCATCACACCGAGGATTGCACCAAGTGACGTGCTCGTGGTGGTTGCGAGACCAGTACCGGTGTCACCCACTGCGGGATCGCCGGCGTCTTCGGCCTCATCAGGCTCGGCAGGCTCCGACGGATCGTCGGCAGCCGCATCATCGCCCGCACTCGCTTCTTCTGCCGGCTCTTCCGGAACGGCCGTTGAAACCGTCAGGTTGAGACCGGTGAATCCACCGCCGCTCCATGTTCCAGCCTCAGCAGCATCGCTGCCACCGACCTGGAATGTAACGGCATCACCGGCGGATGCACAGGTAGCCGGAACGTCGAGAGCATATGTAGAACCACTCGCGCCCGTTAGGACGGTAGCGGCACCACACTGTGCGCCGTCGACAATGGCGACAACCGATGTGCCTGCAGCCGCACCTTCACCGTCAACAGTGACAGTGCCGGCGAAGCGGTGAGGCGGACCAGACGGCTGAGCCTCGGCCACCTCTCCACTGAAGAGGCCAGCGAGGCCAAGCAACATAGCTGCTGCGATGCCCCCACCAAGCCACTTTAGAGTTTTGGTCATTCCGTTTGCTCCTTGCTAGCTGTCCGTTGTGGCTAAAGCCCTAACCGGCCCCCCACCCCCGGCCCGCAAAACGCGGAAACGGGAGTAGGGATCGGTTACGGACAGTGTTAGTCGACAATCACCCAGTAGGCGCTGCCGTTGCTGAGCGAGGTGAGGGTGTTGCCACCCGGAACGCCAGCGGCGGATGGGAAGTAGCCGTCCCAGCCCGTGCCGTTCCACTGCCAGATGGCGGAAACGCCAGTGGAGGCCGTGGAAGGATCTGCAGCGTCTGCACCCAGCCACACAAGGTTGTGTGTGCCAGAAACAAGCGTGGCGGACCACGTCTGGGCAACAGCTGGAGCACCAATTGCGACGGAGATAGTTCCCCTAACCGCAGTGGCACCGGTCCCAGCAATTACGCGGAAGACGACGTTGCTACCGGACAAGCCAGCAGCGTAGGTGAAGGTGGAAGCACCATTCACCGTGGTCGCATTAGCCAGCGTTGCTGCACCTTCGGCGATGCCGTCACCAGCGACGATGATTACGTTGATAGCGGTCGCGCCGACGAGGACACCCTCATCGTCTAGAACCGTGACAGTAATCGTTGTGTCGCTAAGCGCGTCCACATTCGCGGGAGCATCACTGGTGAAGCTAGCAGCGGCACCAGCAACCGTAACGTTGGCCGAAGCCGTGAGCGTACCCAACGCGAAGTTGAGTGTGTTCGTGCCACGGGTAGCAGCCTCGTCAGCCGCTGTACCAGCGTTGTCGGCCGGGGCAGTTACCTTGACCACACACTGACCATTAGCGTCAGTACCAGTCGAAGCAAATTCGCCACCGTCGGTGTGGGCAGTACATGAAGGAATATCCACGCCTGCGTCCACAACGCCGTCGTCGTCAACGTCAAGGTTTGCCGTGAAGCTTGTGGTCACAGCGTTAGTACCAGCAGCAGTCGACGGAGCAACGATTGCATTCGCTGCTGCCGCGACGGGCAGGGCACCTGCAACGGCATTACCCGCTGCGTCTGTGACGGTAAGCGTGACGTACACCGAACCACCGATTTCAACAGAAGACTGAGAAATCGACGAAGCGACGTTAGCAGCAGCGCCATACATCACTACGGCGGAGGTTACTGAACCCAGTGTGCCGTGAGTGATTGTGACTGTTGCAGTACCGCCAACGCCCTGACCCGTGAGGGTAATAACTGCGTTGCCGTCTGCGCCACCGGTGTTAGTTGTATACAGCTGGCAGAGCTGCACGTTAGTCGCCGCAGCGATCGTGACTCCACCAGAGGTTGTCTCTGGGCAGCTAATAGTGCCCAGGTTCGTTGAGACTGTCAGCGTCTGGCCGTTCATGCCGACCGGAGTAGCTGCGTTGTTCTTGACATTGGCCGTGATAGTCGACGTCGTGCCAACAGCCGCAGAAATAGTTGCTGCTGAAGCAGTAGCCGTCATGCTCGCCGGAGCCGGCTGAGTGGTAACGGTAATAACGACTGTGTCGTTAGTTCCGCCCACAGGCAGGATCACCGTACGAGTGACGATGATGTAGCCATCTGCCGAGGTCGCAGGAATGTCAAGTTTTACTGAAACTACGTTCGCAGCGGTAGCCTGGTCACAAGCCAGACCCGTGGTCGAGTCGCTACAGGATAGTGACTGTCCACCGCCGGAATTGAAAGAACCAGATGCCGTGCTGGAAGCACCAATAGCGTAGTTCATAATCGCTACGTTATTGACGCCGCCTGAACCATCTGGGTTACCACCCTGAATCAGGACGGTATCACCAGGCGCTGCATCAACAGTAGTGGCACCTGCTGCCAGCGTTACTGTCGCCGCTTCCGCGGTCTTTGTGCTGGTGAGAACGCCGCTAAATGCGACAGTTGCCACCAAGGCGACAATCGCTAGCAGAGCAGCGCTCTTCCAGCCAGCGATTGCGCTAATTAGGTTGTTCTGCAAATCAAGTACCCCTCTTGTTGGGTGTTGAGTTTGTTCGGTCTTGGGCCCCGAAGGGCTGGTCGTGTTCCGGACTCACCCGGATCTGCGGGCGGTTTGCAAAGCAATGCTCCGCAACCTCTGTGGGGCCGCCCGCGCGTCTGCCGCCAGTGCCTGGCGCAAAGCTCCAGGCGGGTCCGGGCCTTCCCCTATGCGTGCTTCTGTGGTGAAACCCTCGCGTCTACGTCTCTCGCGGTTACCCGTTAGGGCTGCGCGCGCGCCTCGCTCAGCGGGGGAAGGCGGCCTCCTTTACTCCGTGGAACATTGAGCGGATAGAGTTGAAGTGAGCCTACGATTCGTATGGCCGACGGTCAACCTTGTCCACCCACGCACGCAGGCCCACGAACGCCTACGCGCATGTAGTCAAGGGCTATAACGCCAAATGCGGTTAAAGGTTACCAGTGAGTGCAAAGTAAGACGCCCTAGGCCAATAACACTGCATGAATTAGCGGTTCAACCGCTATGCTGTTACCAGACATATTACAGGGAGACCCGTGAAAAACGCCGTAATCGCTGCCTTGATAGCTGCTATCGCCATTGGCGGGGCACTGGGGGCATTTGCCGCCACCAGAACGATCGAAACTAACGCTAACGTCGAGGTGGGAGTATGGCGCCGCGTATCCGACGGCACACTATTCCTAAGCACACGACCAGAGGGGGGCAACTGGTCCACCAGCAGCGCACTTCAGATGACTTCAGAAGGGGCCACTGGCAGATACGAGCGGAGTAACCTTGTGACCGTTACCGTTCCCGTTGAGGTCCAGGTAGAGGTTTCAGAGCCAGCAACCACCTCCCCGACCGGTAACCCTCAGTTGAAACCGGCACTCGCTACAGGCACTTGCTGCGACATACGTGGCATGAACGACGACCTCGAGGCCCAAACAAACGTTGTGGCGGCTATGCAACGAATCGTCGACTTCGCAAATGAAACCTACGGCTTCCAACACTACGGAAACATAGTTATCAACATCGCCCATTCAAGTGGCGGACTCTCTTTGAGATACCAAGAGGTCCTAGGTTATGCCCCGGGCTCTTTACCAAGCTCCTGTTCGTTCCAGGAAGGAGAACACATATTTCTGGGACCCCATTGCCGTTCTGACGATGAGGTTCTGGTTACAGAATGGTTCCAGCGCGCTGTGGGGGTACCGGATCTAAGCCCTGTTTGGCTGTCAGAAAACGCCTTTGGTCATTTCAAAAACCATTTCCTTACTGGAAATGCGACCCAATTAGACGAGCATCGCCTCCGCAGTGCGGTCCTTTTCAAACGAGCTGGCGACGTTCGTTTGGGTAGGGAGGACGCCAGCCTGCGGGAGTTGGTCTTCGTTTTCGCGGTACAGGAGTACGGCACATTCGGAAACTGGGTGCAGTTCTACCGGCACGTACAGATCGGGTGGGAGGTCGAGGCAGCTTTCAAAGAAGTGTTCGGGGTGACACTACCGGAGTTCTATTCGACATTCGAAGAGTGGGTAAGTGAGCAAAAACTCATCCTAATCGCAAGCGCTTATGGTTCGTGCACAGAGGCGTACTTGAACATCCCACCCTATGGGGGCGGCTTCCCTGACTACCGGGTACCACTGGAAAAGGACCTCGATAACGATGGCGTCGTATGTGAGTGGTTCCTAGGAGCGCAGTAGAAATGGCCGATGCCACTGGAGCGGGCGCGCTCCTCGGGTAGACTTGCAGACATGTGGACGACAATTGGGTTGCTCAGCTTAACCTGCCTAGGGTTCATCGGATTATTGGTGGGCCTCTCGCTAGGCGGGATGGGATAGGACTCAGGGTGGCCGCCCTGCACTTGCCATCGGGCTGGAACCATTGGCAGCCAGGCGCCCTATGGCCACCTCTGCACTCCTTTTGCTTTCTCAATGTTGGCATCAAAACGATGGGGGAATCCTTCAAGGAATACCCCTGCCGAGAAACTCGTAACCGCTAGGACACATGCACGACGGGATTGTTTCGCGTTACCTAAATCGGCCGCTCAGCCGCCCATTAGCTGCGATGCTTGCGCACACACCAGTCTCACCAAACGGGGCTAGTGCTTTTACCCTGGCATTCTCGTTAGGAGTAGCAGCCTTGATTGCCCTCGGCCATGGGGTAGCAGGCGGCATAGGCATCCAACTGGCCAGCATCATCGACGGGGTTGATGGAGACTTAGCACGGCTCACCGGACGAACATCTCGTTTCGGAGCAGCCCTGGACGCGATTGCAGACCGATATGCAGACGCTGCAATCCTGGGGGGCATGACTATTTACGCCGCCCGTTTCGAAAACTGGCCCCATGCAGAAGCAGTAGGAGGCCTAGCCCTGGCAGGAGCATTAACGGTTAGTTACAGCCGGGCACGAGCAGAAGGAGAGGGGCTGTGGCCAATAGGAAACGCTGGGAATAGCAGGCTCGGTTCCATGCTCGCCATGTTGGCCACCCGTGATGTACGTCTATTAGGAGCGGCGGCAGGCACCATAGCGGGGCAGTGTTACTGGACATTGTTCGCGTTGGGAGTAGCAAGCGGGACAACAGTTGTGGTCAGGCTTTTACAGGGCCGCCTCGCCAACAAGTAACCAGCGGTCCCCAAAGGGCCTTGGTACTTCCGCAAACCTCCTCCTCTTTCATTCAATGTTCGTAAAGAGCCAATAGCTCTCAGGGCGTACCATTTAAGTGTTATGGCGAGCGCATCTGCAGAAATGAGCAATCCTCCTAGCAGTGGCCTTACAAAGCTAGAGGCAGCTCATCGCCTAGAAACAGGCAAAGGGAACATCGACACCACTCGCCAACGCAGTGACTTGGATGTAGTTCGGTCAAACACACTCTCGTTTTTCAACGTAGTACTGCTGGTCTTAATAGTTGCACTGTTAGTAGCAGGAGAGTTCCGGGACGGACTTTTTGTCGGGGTGGTGGTATTCGCAAATGTGGTGGTTTCGACCTATCAGGAGCTAAAGGCGGTGCGGACACTGCGCTCTCTCGTGGCTCTCACCGCACCCCAAGCAGTGGTCATCCGAGATGGGAAGGAAAGAGAGATTCCAGCAGAAGAGGTTGTACTTGGAGATCTCTTGCATCTGCGGCAGGGAGACCAAGTAGTGGCCGACGGCCCTGTGGTCGGCCACTCCGGGGAAATCGATGAGTCTCTAATCACAGGAGAGTCAGATTCCATCCGGAAAGCACAGGGGGACCAAGTGCTCTCCGGATCGTTCTGCGTTGCCGGAGACATCTACTACACAGCTGAGAAAGTTGGGAACGAAGCCTATGCCCTAAGGCTCACGGCAGACGCACGCCAGCTAGTACACCGCCTTACACCCCTGCAGATGCACCTGAAACGCTTACTGCGAGTCCTAGTCGGCGCAACGATTGTGCTGACGGTTGCGCTTCTGATCTCCTATAGCGTGGAAGACCGAGCTATCGCTGATTCCCTCAAGGCACTGGTAGCCACCGTGACAACCATCGTTCCTGTTGGCCTACTGCTGGGCATAACAGTGGCATTCGCAGTGGGCGCGGTACGGGTTTCACGATCCGGGGCAATCGTGCAAGACATCCAGGCAGTGGAGGCCCTCAACTACGCAGACATCATCTGCCTGGACAAGACGGGGACAATTACCGCAAACCAATTGACCGTACAAAAGGTAGCGTGGGCACCCGGAGTATCAGGGCTAGAAGGCTGGCTCGGGACATTCACGGAAGCCACCGCCGGGGAAAGCAAGACTGCCTCAGCACTCGCGGACCATTTTGCAGAAGTTAAGAACACCGCTGCGACAGACGGGCAAGTGCCATTTAGCTCCTCCCGCCGTTGGAGCGCAGTAAGGCTGAAGTTGGGTTCAGAACAAAGGACATTCGTACTAGGAGCACCAGAAACGCTCATTCCGGATGGACAGGCAAAAGAACTGCTGGATATCTACAGGACAGCCAGTGCAAAAGGATTGAGAGGGGTGGCATTTGCGGAGGTAGCAACACTTCCTGATCCAGAGGGACCACTTGAAGACCTTCTCCCACTCGCACTTATCACGATTGGAGACGTTCTTCGCCCGGAGGTTAAGGAAACTTTTCAGCTGATGGCGGAGCTGGACATAGAGCCGAAGATCATCAGCGGAGACAACCCTGAAACAGTAGCAGCCCTTCTTCAGCAGCTCCAAATCGAAACTTCCGGAGGAGCAATCTCGGGCTCAGAGCTTGATTTGCTCTCGGAGGAAGGGTTTGCGGAAGCAGTGGAATCACACAGCATTTTCGGACGTATCTCACCACAACAGAAGAGTCACATCGTGGAGTTATTACGGGACCAGGGGCATTTTGTGGCAATGGTGGGAGACGGAGCGAACGACGTCCATGCACTACGGGCCGCAGACATCGCCGTGGCAATGGAATCCGGAACTTCAACCGCACGAGGAGTAGCGGGCATCGTACTGATGAAGGACTCTTTCTCTGCGCTTATCCGAGGAACTCAGGAGGCAACCTCGGTTCTTGGAAATTCGGCGCGTCTAGGAAAGCTCTTTCTCGCGAAGAGCGTTTATGCCTTCCTGCTTATCTTCGCAACAAACCTGCTAGGGCTGGACTTCCCATTCCTACCAAGACACGGCTCACTGACAGCCATGGTGGCTTTAGGCATTCCAGCCATCTTCATTTCGATTAGCATCCCTCCACCCCAAGCCGGCAAAGACTTCCTAACCAACGTTTTACGGTTTGCCCTGCCAGCAGGTATCTCACTTGCGATTGTGGCAATGGTTGTTCAATTCGCCGTGGAGTGGCTATTCAACCAGGGGGTGGCGGAGTCCCGAACTCTAGTGTCGCTAGTGATTGGTTTTACCAGCATTGGCTTCATGATCGAGGTCCTTGGATTCGAAGGGGCCTCATTCCGCAGCCTTACCCGTCCAGTGATGACGTTATTCCTCGGTAGTCTGATGGGCGCAGCATTGGTCCTGTGTGTTTACACACCATGGCTACGAGACTTTTTCGACTTCTCGCCAATCAATGCTGGGGAGTGGGCAGTAGTGGGTGCAGGAACCGCGGCGGCTCTGGCAGGTCAGTACTATGTGAGCCACCACTGGCGCAAAATCATCGCATTCATGCTTGCGACGCCGGGAAAGGAAGCTCGAGGCCGGCCGGCGTAGAGCCTCGGATTCAAGCTCCAGTCAAAAGCCACTCTTTTCTGGCAAGGTCAGGTCCTGAGGCAAACACCCTCCACCTGGAACCAGCAACAAAACTACCACCCACGCTTGGCGAGAACTTCTTCCTCCGGAAGGCTAGCCACTGCAAGACCCCGCATAGCAGCACCAAGACCACGACTGACCTGGGCTAGTAATTCGTCATCTTGGTAGTGAGTAGTAGCTTGCACGATAGCACTGGCAACGGCAGGTGGATTTTCTGACTTAAAGATGCCCGAACCCACGAACACACCATCAGCACCTAGACGCATCATTAGTGCAGCATCCGCAGGGGTTGCAATACCGCCCGCTGCAAAGTTCACGACGGGCAGCCGCCCCTGGTCTCGGACAGACTTCATAAGCTCAACTGGGGCAGCTAAATTCTTGGCAGCAGTGTAGATCTCATCTTCAGAAAGATTCTGAAGCCGTCGGATTTCATCTTTAACGGCACGCATGTGGCGCACAGCTTCAACGATGTCACCGGTGCCGGCCTCCCCCTTTGTGCGAATCATGGCAGCACCCTCAGAGATACGACGAAGCGCCTCTCCCAGGTCCCGGCAACCACAAACAAAGGGCACAGTGAATGATTGCTTATCAATGTGATGTGCCTCGTCAGCAGGCGTTAAAACCTCAGATTCATCGATGTAGTCAACACCTAGGGCCTGAAGAATCCCAGCCTCCACAAAGTGGCCAATGCGGGCCTTCGCCATCACGGGGATGCTGACGGCCTCGGTAATACGCACGATAACTTCGGGATCACTCATCCGGGCCACACCTCCATCCTTGCGAATGTCGGCAGGTACACGCTCAAGCGCCATCACAGCACAGGCGCCTGCTTCCTCAGCTATCTGGGCATGTTCGGGTGAGACGACATCCATAATGACGCCACCCTTAAGCATCTGGGCCAGGCCGGCCTTCACGGCCCAAGTGCCGTGCTCAGTCGCTCCGTTCTCACTCATCTCTCGCTCCTCCGCACGCAGTACGTTCTGTCCGTCTCTCCTGATGCTAGCTTAGGGCGTTTTACGGTCAGCGGCTGGCTTTCGCCGCACCAACGTTAGACCATCGCGCACTGTGACCATGACGCACTCAATGCGCTTGTCTCGGACAAGCTGTTTATTAAGGGCTCGAATTGCTTTGGTATCTTCCGTGTCATCTTTATCATCAAGCACACGGCCTGACCAAAGAACGTTGTCAAAGGCAATCAGTCCACCCTCAGACAACTTAGGGAGCACGGCTTCGTAGTAGGCCGGATAGTTAGCCTTATCAGCATCGATGAAAACGAAGCCAAAAGGTCCCTGCAGTGAGGCTATGGTGTCGAGAGCCGGACCAAGACAGAGCTCGATACGCCCGCCATAGGGACTCCGATCGAAATTTCCTTGGGCAATATCAGCATGCTCCCGGCTGATTTCACAGGTGTAGAGCCGACCACCTTCAGGAAGCGCCTCCGCCATAGAAAGTGCTGAATAACCAGTGAAACAACCAACCTCAAGAACTTGTTGCGGACTAATGAGCCGAACGAGGAAATTCAGCAGCCTTCCCTCTAGTCGCCCAGTGAGCATGCCAGCCCGCTGCCCCAGGGCTTGCGTCTGCTTGGTGACCTCCAGAAGTAAATCTGACTCAGGAGTAGTGCTATAGCGGGCGTAGTCCTCTACCTCGGGACGAACAAGGGGATCCATAAAATTTAGCCTCCTGGGGAGAGCACCACTCCAGGGCCCCGCCCTAAACCTTCTGGCGCCATACTTGTGGTTCTTGACCAGTCATCATGTCACTCAGAGCCGAAAGCTCAATGCGCCACGGGTTGAGCCTGAGCATGCCAAACTCAGGATTTTCCACACTCTGGAAAAAAAGCGCCGGATCGTAGCCCACAGGCGGCGGGGCGTTTTTGATTAGGTCCCAGAGACGCCGTTTTTCCGCAGCGTCATCCTCCCAATCGGCTTTGCACTCTACAAAGACCTGCTTTTGGCCGAGGGGATTGTCCGCAGGAAGGTCAAAATAGGTGACCGAGACATACGGATTTTCGGCAATATGTTTTGCTTTCAGGGAAGAACGACCCGTAGCGATCCAGCCAGTTGATTCCTCCCAAACTGGGTGAAGGATGCGAGAGCGGGGCCGCCCTTTGCGATCGACGGTAGTAACGGTGCACCACACAAGTCGGCTAACACGTTCGTTGAATGGCTCTGCGATATCAGCGAAGGAATCGACTTCCATTAAATGCCCTCCCGCGCTCCATTTCAGCCAGGCGCGTGACCGTCTACGATACGCGCTGACCTTGCAGAAGGGGCTAAGAGCGATGCCTGTTTACGCCGTGGGCGAGAAGGTTCCTGTGGTACACCCCAGCGCCTTTATTGCGCCCACAGCAACAGTGGTGGGAGACGTTCGCATCGAAGCTGGTGCCTCCATCTGGTACGGGGCAGTGGTACGCGGCGACACCTCTTACGCACTCATCGGGGCAGGAGCGAACATCCAAGATGGGGCAGTGGTGCATGGACGGGCTGAGATGCCGTCACTCATCGGAGAAGAGGCCTCGATAGCACACAACGCCGTCATCCATGGCGCCACGATCGGGGCCCGGGCATTGATCGCAAATGGTGCGCAAGTTCTGGATGGCGCGGTGGTTGGAGAAGGTGCTCTAGTGGCAGCTGGATCCGTAGTACTACCAGAGACAATCATTCCTGCAGGAATGCTGGCGGCAGGGACACCTGCCCAAGTGAAGCGTTCCATCGTGGGAACCCCCTCACAGGAGTGGGTGGAGAACAATCCCACAAGGTATGCACGCTTAGCAGCAGAGCATCTCGCCGGGTTGAAAGAGATCGTTCATGACAACGCTTAATCTTCCCGTCAGCGAAAGCAACCAGCCAGGCTGGTATGCAGCCCTTCCGTTGGTGCGGCGATTACCCTCGGAATGGCAACCCAATCCTCGTGTATTCCTCACCATGCTCCCCGTCCTAATCTTCTACGGGCTCGCGAAGATTAGTCCCATGGAGATCGCAATTGGAGCTAGCTTCCTAGTCGTAACCTTTGTTTTCTTTACTACTAAAGAAACCCCAGTGCTGCGGATGATTGCAATCTTCGGTTATATCGTGACAGCAGGCTCTGCTCTCGCCGGCATTCTGCTAACCAGCGAAAAAGCCTACCTCGCAGCTGGACCTGTGGCCGATGCCCTTATCCTGCCACTTTATGCGTGGACCCTCTGGAGAGGATGGCCACTTATAGGCGCCATCGGGCGTGAAATCTCCCCCCGGATGGTGGGAACCCTACCGATTAATGCACCCATATTTGTGCGCGTGACCCTCATTTGGGCAGGCTACGAAGCGACCAAAGCGATCATCCTGGCATGGATGCTGCTAAACCTCTCTGTCGGCGAATACCTGGTATATGGCCGCCTGTTTGGATGGCCTACCACAGCGGCTCTTGTCTTCATCTGCGGCACCTTCGTAGTGAGGGAAGCGCGAAACCACCAAATACAGCTCGAACAGTCGTCCGAATAGCTCTAAAGTTTGAGCAATCGAGTGGGGGTAGTCCCATAGCCCAGCACCGTCCACGACACAGCCCAGCGAGGGTCTCCAGATAAGTAGCCCCGGTATTCCTGGGGAGAACCTAACGCAAGCGAAGCTAAGTAATGACGACTTCTTCATCCACTCGGGTTGCCGCCCCTACCCCTCCAGTGTACGTTTGTGGCGCAAATCACAAGGGGCTCGGGGGGGGCTTGTGGTCGTCGTAATACGGCCTGCAGCGTCCCGGCGCTCGAGGGCGAAAGCGAGGCCATGAGCTTCTACGACGACTGGTCCGCCGTCCTGATCGCCTCAATTGTCGGCTTCTTCCTTGTATTCTCGGCGCTTGTTGGGGCACGCCTACTTGGCCCATTCGCTAAAGAGCGGGGCAAAGGAGTCTCTTACGAGTGCGGCATGCTTCCTATCGGCCGAAACTGGGCCCAGGTCCATGTCCGCTATTACATCTTCGCAATCATGTTTCTAATCTTTGATGTGGAGACAATCTTTATCTTTCCCTGGGCAGTCATCTTTCTCGGCGCGAACGCATATGTTTTCTGGTACATGTTTACCTTCATCGTCGTTCTTAGCCTAGGACTGGTATATGCCTGGCGACGCGGCGTATTGGAGTGGCGATGAGCGACGAAGTACAGACACCTGCTGACAGCCCCTCCGTTATTCCTCCCTATGTACCCGACTTCGGAGATGAGGCAGACCGACTTACCCCGGTAGAGCTGCCGGAGCAAACAGCTGCTTATCGCATAGTGATGCCAGGTATCTTGCAAACAGGAGTAGATACCGTACTTGCGATGAGTCGCAAAAGCTCCCTATGGCCCATGACCTTCGGGCTAGCCTGCTGTGCAATCGAAATGATTGGCACCTTCATGAGCAATCACGACCTTGACCGCTTTGGCATTGTCCCCTGGCCAAGCCCTCGTCAGAGCGACGTAATGGTCATTTCGGGGACGGTGACGAAGAAGATGGCACCGGCCATCAAGCTTCTCTACGAACAGATGCCAAATCCCAAATACGTAATCTCCATGGGGGCCTGTGCCACAAACGGAGGTCCCTACACAGAATATGATCGCGTGCTTCAGGGAGTAGATAAGATCATCCCAGTGGACGTCTATGTGCCAGGATGCCCACCCCGCCCTGAGTCGCTTCTGGACGGCTTCCTGCGACTGCAGGAGAAGATCATGGAAGAAAAGAGGATGGTCGGGTGAGCGCAGACGCGCAGACCGCTGGGCTGAACATTGCGGTGCTCATCAAGGAGCGGCTTCCGGACATACCCTTCGAGGCTTCCGTGACAAAGACGTACGCTGACCTGAGGGTCCCACCAGAGTCTTTCCTTGCCCTGATAACCGGACTTCGCAACGACCCGGAGCTTTCCTTTGACCTTCTTCGCAACATCGTTGCCTTAGACATGGAGGACGATGGACTGGAGGCAAAGTATCACCTCTACTCATTTGCCCACAGCCATGCCGTTCAAGTGACCGTGGCCGCTCCCATACCAAGCTTCGAACTTCCCACCCTCACTCACCTTTACCCAGCAGCCAACTGGCACGAGAGAGAGGCGGCAGAGATGGTAGGGCTGGTGTTCGCGGGACACCCGGACCCGCGCAATCTTCTGCTGGAAGAAGACCTGCGCATCCACCCTCTGCGCAAAGCGCACCCGTTGCAAAAACCAGAGATTCTGCAAGGCATCGAAGACGGCCCACCTGGAGTAGAGGTCTAGATGTCAACTACCTGGCCGGAAGAAAACACCACAACCACTACTGGCGACCTCGACACGGTCGATATGACCATAAACGTTGGACCACAGCACCCGGCCACCCATGGCGTTTTCCGAATGGTCCTGACAGTGGACGGTGAGCTTGTTGTGGACTGCGAGCCATACATTGGCTACCTACACCGGGGACTAGAGAAGCTTTCCGAAAACGCTGATTACCGCCAAGCGATGGGCTGGTGGGACCGCACAGACTATCTCGCTGGGATGTGCTGCGAGGGCGCTTACGTAATGGCCGTCGAAAAGCTGGCAGACATCGAGGTGCCAGAACGTGCGGAATACATTCGCGTAATGATGATGGAGCTCTCCCGCATCAACTCACACTTCATGTTCCTGGGAGCCTTCGGTGCAGATGTAGGCTCTTTCGGAACTAGTTTCACCTACGCCTGGAGAGAACGGGAACGCATCTACGATCTCATCGAGGAAGTTTCGGGAGATCGCATGTTTCCTACCTATTTTCGTATAGGTGGGGTAACAATGGACTTGCCCGATAACTTTGAATCCCGTTGCCGTTGGGTGCTTGCCTCAATCCGACAAGGACTTGAGGACCTGGATGGTCTACTGACCGGCAACGAGGTGTTCGTCGAGCGCTGCCAGGGACTCACTCCCGTAACCCCTGAACAGGCAATCGCCTGGGGTTTCACTGGGCCTATGCTGCGAGCTACAGGTTTGCCTTGGGACATCCGGAAGGCAGAGCCCTACAGCATCTACCCAAAGCTGGACTTTGAGATTCCGGTAGGGAACCAGGGGGATGTTTTCGACCGTTTCCATGTTCGCTTAGCCGAGTGCTACCAAAGCGTCCGCATCATCGAACAGTGCCTTGAGAACATTCCCCCAGGGCGCGTACTCGCTCCAAAGCTTCCTAAAACCCTCCGCATTGACGAAGGGGAGCTCTACCTTCCGACAGAGGGAACCAAGGGCGAATACGGCGTGTTTCTGATGGCAAAAGGGGGCGCACAGCCTTACCGCGCAAAACTTCGGTCACCCTCTTTTTGTAATCTCTCAGCCCTGAAGGATCTTGTGGTTGGCAGCTACGTAGCGGATGCCATCGTCATCCTAGGCTCACTCGACATCGTGCTGGGCGAGGTGGACAAGTGACGTTTGGCGAACCGTTCTTCGGGCTCAGTTGGCTGGATGCAATCATCCGCATCCTCATCATCGTGCTGGTGATGACAATCGTCGTGGTCTACCTGACTTACGGCGAACGCAAGGTAGTAGCCCGCTTCCAAATGCGGCTTGGACCAACGCGCACGGGTCCTTTAGGACTACTTCAGGGCTTCGCCGACGCGATCAAGCTTCTTATCAAGGAAGACATCCGCCCACGCAACGCTGACCGCTGGGTATTTGAGTTCGCACCATTCCTCACCTTTATCCCCGTGTTTCTTGTGTTAGTGGCGCTTCCCTTCGCACGCGATTGGGGCGTTCGCAACCTTGCACTGGGCATGTTCTTTGTTTTTGCAGTACTAGGACTCAACATCGTAGGAGTCCTAATGGCTGGGCTTGGGTCGGGCAACAAGTACGCGTTGCTTGGAGGCGTGCGGGCTGCAGCACAGATGATCAGCTATGAAATTCCGCTGGTTGTTGCTCTGTTAGCAGTCGCAATGGTAGCGGGAACCCTCGACCTAAATGCAATCGTAAGCATGCAGGACGCTCGGCCATTCATCCTTATCCAGCCGCTAGCCTTCGTTATCTTCTTCACAGCAATGCTTTCGGAACTGCATCGAGCACCATTCGACATTCCCGTTGCAGAGTCTGAAATAGTGGGCGGTTATTTTGTTGAGTACTCCGGTATCCGCTGGAGCATGTTCCAGCTGGCTGAATACGCCTCCATGTGGGCATTCAGCATATTCGGAGCAGCTATCTTCCTCGGGGGTTGGCAGTTCCCCTTCGGCGATGACTGGGGATGGGGTTGGCAGTTAGCTCTGACTCTCATTAAGAGCCTCATAATGATCTTGCTCATCTTTTGGGTGCGAGCCACGCTGCCAAGATTACGAATGGACCAGCTCATGAGCTTTTGCTGGAAGGCCCTCATCGAAGTGAGTTTCGCCCTCCTGCTGGTGAACGGCCTCTTCCTCTTCTATGGCTGGCCCGAGCCCATCTTGGCTGCGGTCAACTGGGTAGGGACCATCGCTTTCCTCGGCGGTATTTACCTGCGAGCCGCCCGCAAGCCCTCCACAAAGGATCTGGTGGGCAGCTACAAGCATGTTGAGGTATCCAACTCATGATCGGAATTCTTAAGGGCCTCGCAACCACCTTCTCCACGTTCACAAGACGTCCGGTCACTATTCAGTACCCAGACGAGAAGCATGAGTTGCCCGAACGACAACGCAGCTTTCCCGTGCTGACTTGGGACTTCGACCATGACGAACCGTTCTGCACAGGCTGCAACATCTGCGTGCGGAACTGCCCCGTGGATTGCATGACAGCCGTGATGCATGACAACCCAAAACACCCTGAGGGAACCAGCGACCGTCGCAAGATCATCGAGAAGTTCTGGATCGACTACGCCCGCTGTATGCGCTGCAACATCTGCGTCGAGGTCTGCCCCTTTGAGGCAATCGCGATGGACAACACTTGGGAGGGCCACGAGCACTCTGCCTACGACCGCAGAGACCTTCACAAGGACATCGAAGACCTGTTAGAGGCGAGTAAAGGTGGCAAACTCGAAAACCCGTTCCGGCCGCTCGACAATATCGAGGCCAACGTGGCAATCACTGAAGGCGAAGAGCTGCCTGGGGTGGGCTTCGCTGGAGCTCGGCCAGAGGCCCAGGCAGCTCAGGCCGAGCGTATCGCCCAAGGCCTCGGTGCAGCTATCCAGGAGCGCGAGCCTGAAGTACAGCAACAAGCCGTAGCCGCCACAGGGGCCAGCGCTGAAGATGATGAAGTCGCTACGTTGTCCCCACGCAAGCTGCGGGCCCGGCGCATGAAGGCAGAACGCGAAGCTCGCGCAGAGCTTGAAGCCGGGGAGGTAAGCACTGAAACCATTGCCGCCTTGCGCCGCTACGCCAGCGAGATGTACCAGGAAATCACGGGGGAACCCGTTCCTCCCATCGGATCACCTCCACCAACTAGCGCTACAGAAGCGTCTTCGACTCCTGCAGCTCCCGCTGGTGACGTGGGTGACCCGAACTCCCCACGCAAGATACGAGCCCGGCGCATGAGGGCAGAACGTACAGCTCGTGAGCACATCGACCAGGGCAGCGAAGTACCACCAGAGGTAATCCAGGCCTTAAATGAGACTGAAAGCGATGTCTACAGGGAGATCACGGGAAACGATCCTGCCCCCACAGGAAGCGAGTCCTCAGTAGCAGCCTCGGCCCCAGCCTCGGCCCCAGCCGAAGGAGCACAGGGGGACCCGAACTCCCCACGGAAGCTGCGGGCCCGGCGCATGAAGGCAGAGCGCACTGCGCGCGAGCATATAGCGAAGGGTGAAGCTATCCCCGAAGAAATCGCAGCGACCATTACCGAGCTCGGCGGTACGCTTCCGTCCGCCGACGACAATAGCGGAGGGGGCGATAGCGAGTGACCACCGAAGTTCTATGGTGGATGTTCGCAATTGCCATCGTGGCGGTATCGGCTGGAGTCGTGTTCTCCCGCACGGTTATCCACTCGGCGATCTTCTTAATTCTTAGCCTGGCAGGCGTGGGGGCGATGTACCTCTTCCTCACCGTCTCTTTCATAGCTCTCGTCCAGTTCCTCATCTACGGCGGGG
>CEUS01038332.1_pt1 | contig 45613 bp, 44 predicted proteins | sample 427031 | NCBI WGS metagenome assembly CEUS01 (sample SAMEA2622837, study PRJEB7988) | marine metagenome | biome: marine biome (ENVO:00000447); feature: marine epipelagic mixed layer (ENVO:xxxxxxxxx); material: "saline water (ENVO:00002010), including plankton (ENVO:xxxxxxxx)" | depth 140 m | reverse complement strand
ATATTAAAAATAATAGCTTAAGTTTTGATAAAAATATTAAATTTGACGATGTTACATTTGGATATGAAAAAAACAAATCAATAATTAAAAATATCTCATTCACAATAAATAAGGGTGATTTTATAGGAGTTGTTGGATCAACAGGAGCAGGAAAGACAACTATCGTGGATTTACTTCTTGGATTATATGTCCCTACTCAAGGCGCGATATATATTGATGACAAGAGAATTGATAATCTAGATTTTAATCTAAAATCTCTAATTGGATATGTATCACAAAATATTTCTTTAGTTAATGACACTATTGTTAAAAATATTGCTTTCGGGATAAATGATAATGAAATTGATTATAAATTGATAAAAGAAGTTATAGGAAAGTCACAACTAACTGATTTAGTGAATAAACTTGATGATGGCATAATGTCATCAATAGGAGATAAAGGGGTAAAACTTAGTGGTGGCCAAAGACAAAGAATTGGAATTGCTAGAGCATTATATTTTAATCCTAAAGTATTGGTATTAGATGAAGCAACAAATGAACTTGATGTACATACTGAAGAGATGATCTTTAATAATATTAAAGAAAAAAATCCAGATATGACCATATTAATGATTACTCATAGACTTACATCTTTAAAACTATGTAATGAAGTATTACTATTAAATAAATCAAAAATATCTAGACTTGAAATTAACAATGAAGATCATTTGAAGAAAATTAATAATTTAATCAAGTTAAGTTATCAAAATGAATAATAAGTTTCTACAAGGAAAAAAAGTCTTAGTAACAGGTGCAGATGGATTCATAGGGTCTCATCTTGTTGAATCCTTAGTAAGACAGGGATGCAAAGTAAGAGCTCTGGTAATGTATAATTCATTTAATACTTGGGGCTGGTTAGATACAATTGACAAAAAAACTTTAAAGAGCATTAAGGTTTGTCCTGGAGATATAACTGATATTAAATCTGTAAAAAAATTATGTCAAAATATTGATTATGTTTTCCATCTAGCATCATTAATTGCTATACCTTATTCATATAATTCGCCATATTCATATCTTCAAACAAATGCTTTAGGGACTATGAATTTATTAGAATCATGTATTGACACCAATGTGCAAAAAATAATTCACACATCTACAAGTGAAGTTTATGGAAATTTTTCTCAAATACCTATAGATGAAGAAACTCCTGTATTTGCTAAATCTCCATATTCAGCTACTAAAATAGCAGCTGATCAAATTGCTTATTCCTACTATAAGAGTTTTGGATTACCAATTTCAATAATTCGTCCTTTCAATACTTATGGACCGAGACAATCTAATAGAGCAATAATTCCAACGATTATTACTCAAATGTTAAGTAAGGATAAAACAATAAATTTAGGATCACTTTACCCTACAAGAGATTTTTCTTATATAAAAGATACTGTAAATGGATTTGTTTGTGCAGCTAAATATAAACAAAGTATAGGAGAAATCATCAATATAGGATCTGGTCATGAAATATCAATTAATAATCTAGTCAAACTAATTGGTAGGATAACTGGGTCAGATTATAAAGTTAAAGAAGACAAAAAAAGAGTAAGGCCTAAAAAAGGTGAAGTAGATAGATTGAAAGCTAGTAATAAAAAAGCAAATGCTTTAATTAAATGGAAACCAGTTTATTCAGGTAAAGAAGGATTGAGAAAAGGCCTTATTGAAACAATTGATTGGTTTACTGATTCTTCGAACTTAAAAAACTATAAATCTAAAATATATAACATATAAATGAAACACATTGATTTAATAATAAAAAAAATAAAGGCATGTTTAAGAAAAAGAAAATCTTATCAAGTACATGAACCAATGTTTCCTAAGAACACAAAGAAGGTGCTTAGCGACTGTATTAATTCTACTTATGTTTCTACTAATGGAAAATATATAACTAAATTTCAAAATGAAATTAAGAAATTAACAAAATCTAAATATGTTCTTTTAACAAACACTGGTACATCGGCACTCACACTTTCATTAAAGCTTTCAAATGTTGAGAATTGTGAAGTATTGGTACCGACTATGACTTTTGTAGCGACTCCAAATTCAGTTTTTTATGCAAAAGGAATCCCTCACTTTATTGATAGTGGAAAACAAGATTTGAATATTGATAGTATAAAACTAGATAAATATCTAGACAAAATTACTATTAATAAAAAAGGAAAATGTATCAACAAACGCACAAAAAGAATAATCAAGTCAATTATAGTAGTTCATTCTTATGGATATCCTGCTGACATGCCATCAATTATTAACGTTTGTAAAAAATATAATATATCTATCATTGAAGATGCTGCTGGAGCTTTAGGTTCATTCCTAAATAAAAAACATTTGGGTACATTCTCAAAGTTTGGAATATTAAGTTTTAATGGTAATAAAACAATCACTACTGGAATGGGTGGAGCGATTATGATTAAGAATAAAAATGATTACATAAAATTAAATCATTTAATTAGTACAGCTAGACTTAATCATAAATGGTCAATAAAACATGATGAAATTGGTTTTAATCTAAGAATGTCTAATTTAAATGCTGCACTTGGATATGCTCAAATTAAAGAAATAAAAAACACACTTAAATGCAAAAAAAATCTATATAACTCGTATATATCTAAATTTGTTGATGATAAAATATGTCATTTTTTACCTATTGAAGATAATTCCCAGCCAAATTATTGGTTAACAAATATTTTTTTAAATAAAAAGTATAGAAAAGATCATCAAAAACTTATCAAGATGTTTCATAAAAAAAATATATTTGTTCGTGAACTCTGGACTCCTCAACATTTATTACGAATGTATTCAAATAATCCGAGATCTGATTTAACTAATGCAGTTAATCATTGGAAAAGCGGTATTAGTCTTCCTAGCAGCTATTATTAATGAAAAAAAAACGAACCATATGTGTGATAAGTTCAAGTAGAGCTGATTATAATCACCTGTATCTATTATTAAAGGATTTGAGAAATAACAAAGAATTCAAACTCCAACTAGTTGTTACAGGAATGCATTTATTAGCACAATATGGATACACCTATAAAGAACTATTAGATGATGGCTTTTCAATTGATGAAAGAATTACAATCTCTGCTCATGGAGACACAACTAATAATTTATTAAAATCTATGTCTAAACAATTAAGTACTTCATATAGAGTATTTAATAAACTTTCTCCAGATATAATTGTAATCTTAGGTGATAGATATGATGTTTTACCAATAGCTATAGCAGCAAACATAATGGGAATACCAATTGCTCATATACATGGCGGAGAAGTAACTGAAGGAGTGATAGATGATTCAATTAGACATTGTTTAACAAAGCTTTCGCACATTCATTTAGTTGCTACAAAACAATTTAAAAAGAGAGTTAGGCAATTAGGGGAAAATGAAAACAATATCTTTTGTATTGGATCACTTGGAGTTGCATCATTATCTCAAGTACCTAAAATTACTAAAAATAATCTAGTAAAACATTTTAAAATTAAACAACCAAAAAAATACTTTGTTATATGTATTCATCCTGAAACAATTGGTAAAAATAATAAAGCTTTGATTGACAACACGCTTAATAGTTTGAATAAATTTGATGATTATGGCTTAGTATTTTCATATCCAAATTCAGATCCAGGAAATGATTATATACTTACTAAAATAAAAAATTTTATAAAATTAAATAATCATAGATCAATCTTAATTAAATCAGCAGGAAGAAAATATTTTATTAACCTGATTAAACACTCTAATGGAATAATAGGAAATTCATCGACTGGTATTGTTGAAGCACCAGCTCTTTGCATTCCAACAATAAATATAGGAAACAGACAAAAAGGAAGACCTATTACAAAGTCAATAATATCAACTCAATCAAACACTAAATCTATAAATAATGCAATTATAAAATCTCAGTTAACCCGTATTAGAAAAGAAAAAAAATTACAATATGTTAATCAGAAATCTATTAAAGATATTTTAAAAATATTTAAAAAAGTCAATTTAGATACAATAATAGAAAAGAAATTTTCAGACATCAATATATGATAAATAAAAATAAAATCTACTTAGTTGCAGAAATAGGCGTTAACCATAATGGTTCGATAAAACGTGCTAAAAGTATGATTTATGCAGCTAAAAAATATGGAGCAGATGCAGTCAAATTTCAAGCATTTAAGGCCAAAGATATTTCTCTAGTTAATACATCTAAAGCTAAATATCAAAAAAAACAATCAAATAAAAAAGAAACACAATATCAAATGCTAGAAAAATATGAATTACAGTATGAATCATTTATTGATTTAAAAAGATATGCAAGATCATTAAATATAGATTTCTTTCTTACTGCATCAGATTCTATTAGTCTAAGATTTATAGTAGAAAGACTAAAAAGTAAGATTATTAAAATTGGATCTGGAGACCTTACAAATATCGGATTACTTCATAGGCTGGGTAGTTATAAAAAGAAAATCATTTTATCAACTGGAATGTCTACATTTAGTGATATAGATATTGCTCTATCAGCAATTTCTCATGGATATCTAAAGTTAAAGGGAGATTTTTCATTAAAGAAACATCAAAAACTATATAAAAAAAACCTTAAATATCTTAAAACTAATGTAACTTTATTGCATTGTACTACTGAATATCCAGCTCCTACAGATGAATTAAATTTGAATATAATTAACTCTATGAAAAATGAATATAGTTTGAATATTGGTTATTCTGATCATTCATGTAATCTACTTACTCCAATTATAGCAATGGGTAAAGGTATAAATTTTATTGAAGTACACCTTACTTCAAATAATAATTTATCTGGACCAGATCATAAAAGCTCATTAAATTATAGTAATTTTAAAAAATATGTTAATAATATACGTTCAGCAGAAAAGTCCTTAGGTTCATTTAGAAAAAAAATCACTGTATCAGAAAAAAATAATTTTTTGAATGTACAAAAATCATTAGTTTTTAGCAAAGACTTAAATATTGGAGATAAAATAACTCCTGATAATTTGACTGCTAAGAGGGCTGGGAAGGGTATATCTGCAAAGCATTATTTTGAATTTATAGGAAAGTCTGTTGCAAGGAATATAAAAAAAAATATGTTAGTCAATAATAAACTAATATTGAGAAAATGATTAAAAATATAAAGAATAATCTTTTAAATATTGAATCTACTGTTTCAGATGCAGTTAAGATACTTCAAAAATCAAAGTATAAAACTGTAATTATTATATCATCAAAAAATAAAGTAATTGGAACTATAACTGATGGAGATATTAGAAGAGGATTGTTGGTTGGAATTAGTTTAGATGCACCATGTAAAGATGTTATGAATAAACGACCTAACATAGCATACCAAAATGATAATAAGCGAATCAATGAAATTTTAAAAACACAAACAATAGTTCCTATAGTTAATACCAATTCAGAGATTATTGGAATGATTAACTCTAAAGTTAGCTCTGCTAAGAAAAATATGAAAAACTTAGTTGTTATTATGGCAGGCGGCGAAGGAAAAAGATTGATGCCATTAACAGCTATAACTCCAAAGCCAATGTTACCAGTTAAGAAAAAACCTTTAATACATAAAATTATAGAAGGCCTAGGAGAGAGTGGATTTAAAGAGATCCAAATTTCTGTTCATTACAAAGGTGAACAGCTTGTAAATTATTTTAAGAACGGCAAAAAATTTGGTGTCAATATAAAGTATATTCATGAAGAGAAGCCTCTTGGAACAGCAGGATGTTTATCATTGATAGATATAAAAAATTTGAATGAACCAATAATTGTTCTAAATGGAGATGTATTAACAAATATTGATTACAGACGACTAATTAATTTCCATCAGAAATCAAAAAAATCATTTACTTTATGTGCTGCTGCATATGATATATCAATCCCCTATGGAACTATTGAGCTTAAAAAAGATTCTATTATTGATATTGAGGAGAAACCAATTAAGAAATATTTAATAAATGCAGGAATATATGTTATAGAGCCATCAGTGATAAAGAAAATGAAGAAAAATTTAAAAATTGATATGACAACCTTAGTTAAAAAATTTATAAAACAAAAAGAAGTGACAGTATTTCCATTGCATGAATTTTGGATAGATATTGGTAATCATGAAGACTATGAAAAAGTCCAAGACTTATAAAACAGAACTAATTTCAGATTACGCTGTAATTGGAACTGGAAATATTGCATTGCGACATATTAATAACATAAAAAAGAATAAAAAAAATTCTATAATTACTGTTTGCAAAAGAAGTAATAGTAAATTTAATCAAAAATTAATAAAAGCTTCCAATAACTTTACTAATAATATTAATATGATTAAACCTAAAACTTCTAAATCTATTGCTATTATTAGTTCGCCAGCATCATATCATATTGATGACTCTATAGTTATGGCAAAAAATGGATTTCATTTGCTAATTGAAAAACCGATGGCAACAGATAAAAATAAAACTAAAAATCTTATATCATTATGTAAAAAAAATAAATTAAAGACATTGATTGGGTATAATTTAAGGTTTCTAGATAATATTATTAGATTAAAAAAAATAATCAAAGATAAAAAATATGGAAAAATCCATCATGTGCATATTTATGTTGGATCTAATTACAAAACATGGAGAGATAATAATTATTTGCATTCTGTAAGTCATAGTAAAAAGCTAGGTGGTGGCGTTGTTAATGAACTGTCTCACGAAATTGATTATATGATTTATTTATTTAATCAACCAGATAAAGTCATGGCTTTCACACATAAAGAAGATAAGAATAATGCTGTTGAAAAGAAAGTTATATGTCTTTTTGAATATAAAAAACTAAATTTTCATATAACAATGCACCTTAATATGATATCTGATAAGAATAATAGATATTGTTTGATAGAAACAGACAAATTCAGCATCAAATTAGATTTAGTAAAAAATAAACTATTACTCTCAGATAATAAATCATCTATAAAAAAGAATAAAATAAATGATATGAATCAAACATATGTAGACGAATTAAATCATTTGCATAAATGTATTAACAGTAATAAAGAAACTAAATGTAATTTAGTTAATGGAATACCAACATTAAATACAATATTGGCAATTAAAAAATCATTAAAGAATAAAATGAAGGTAAAAATATAATGTCTAATAATACTGCATTTATTTTTGCTAGATCAGGTTCAAAAGAACTTCCAAATAAAAATATTAAAATTTTTAAAGGAAAACCTTTGATAACACATACAATTAATTTAGCTCTAAGATCTCAAATGTTTAAAGAAGTTATTGTTTTTACTGATAGTGAAGAAGTAAAAAAAATATCTTTAGATTGTGGTGCAAAAGTACCATTTGAAAGGCCAGCATCATTATCAAAAGATGATACATCTGAATGGATTTGTTGGCAGTATGTAGTAAATAAATATCAAGAAAAACATAATAAATCATTTGAATTATTCTTTTCTCTACCATGTACATCGCCATTGAGGTCAATTGATGATATAAAAGGTATGATTGATTTCTATCAGACAAATAATTATGACTTAGTTCTTGGGATTACAAAATCAAGTCGTTCGCCATATTTCAATATGGTTCATAATTCTAATGGTGTAATCAAAAAAATAATAGACGGAGAAGAAATTATTAGAAGACAGGATTCACCTATTTGTTTTGACATAACAACTACTGGATATGTTTGCAACCCTAATTACATACTAAACAACAGCAATCTATTTTCTGGAAAGATAGGTGGCTATGAATTACCAAAAGATAGAAGCATTGATATTGATGACCATGTAGATTTTCACATTGCAGAGGCATTATTTAAGAATAATGAATAAACTAAATTATACATTAAAAGGAAAAGTATCTCTTGTTACGGGTGCTGCCGGATATTTAGGATCTACAATATCTGCTACACTGGTTAACTTGGGCTCAGACATTGTACTTGTGGATGTTAATAAAGCTAAATTAAATAAAGTTGGAATTAATTTAAAAAAAATTTCAAAACAAAATATAGATATAATCTCATGCAATCTTACATCATCATCAAGTATAGAGAAAGTTGTAAAACTTATTCAAAAGAAATATGGGAAGTTAGATGTTTTAGTGAATTCAATTGGTATGGTAGGAACTGATAAAATGAAAGGATGGAATACTTCATTTAACAAACAAAGTAAAAAATCCTGGGATAACGCTATTAATATAAATTTAACATCAGTCTTCTTTCTAATACAGGCTTTATATAAACTCATGAAAAAAGCAAAAGATTCATCAATTATAAATATTTCTTCAATATATGGGACTAATGCTCCGGATCAAAAGATTTATAAAAACACTAATATTAATAATCCAGCAGCTTATTCAGTCTCAAAGGCTGGATTGACATATATGACAAAATGGCTTGCATCATCACTAGCACCCAACATCAGAGTAAATACTATTTCTCCAGGTGGAATTAAAAGAAATCAGAGTAAAGTTTTTATGAAACAATATATTAGTAAAACTTTACTAAATAGAATGGCTACAGAAGAAGATATAGTTGGAGCAATTATATTTTTAGCAACCAACATGTCATCTTATGTTACAGGTCAAAATATTATAATAGATGGAGGTTTTACAACTAAATAATGAATCAAGATTCTAAAAAAATTATAAACTTTCCTCAAGATGTCAATCTAACAGAATTCAAAAAAGAAAAAAGTTCTGTTACTAAGTATGGTTTGCCAGCGGATGTTAAATATTGCAAGACATGTGTTATTTCAAATCAACGACCTAATACAACTGTTGAATTTAAACATAATGAAAACTCTAAGAAAACTACTATAAATTTTGATAAAGATGGAATTTGTGATGCATGTACTGTAACTGAAAAGAAAAAAAAATCAATTGATTGGGAGGAAAGAGAAAGAGAGTTAATAAAATTATGTGATAAATACAGAAGTAATAATGGATCATATGATTGTTTAATACCAGGCTCTGGAGGAAAAGATAGCTTTTATGCAACACATATATTGAAATATAAATATAAAATGAATCCTCTAACTGTAACTTGGGCACCAAATATTTATACTCAATGGGGATGGGAAAACTTTCAATCTTGGATTCATTCAGGCTTAGATAACTATTTGATGACGCCAAATGGAAAAACACATAGATTATTAACAAGGTTAGCTGTTGATAAATTATTACATCCATTTCAGGCATTTATTATTGGGCAAAAATGTCTTGCACCAAAAATGGCGATTAGATTTAACATTCCATTAGTATTTTATGGCGAACAAGAAGCTGAATATGGAACACCTGTTAATGAAGCTATGTCTTCAAAAAGAGATTGGACCTTTTCATCAAAAAACGAACGAGATGAAATGTATTTTGGTGGCATATCTTATGATTCTTTAAAACAAGACTTTGGTCTAACTGATAATGATTTATCCGTTTATGTGCCTGAAGATATAAACAATATTACCAATGATGCAATTGATTTTAGATATTTAGGTTATTATTTAAAATGGCATCCTCAATCAAATTACTATTATGCGGCTGAACACAGTAATTTTAAAGCAGCGCCTGAAAGAACAGTTGGAACATACAGTAAATACAATAGTATAGATGATAAGATCGATGATTTTTTTTACTATACTATGGGAATTAAATTCGGAATTGGTAGAGCCACAACAGATGCAGCGCAAGAAATAAGATCAGGGGACATTAACAGAGAAGAAGGTGTTTTGCTTGTTAAAAAATTTGATCATGAATTTCCAGAAAGATTTGCAGAAGAAATATTTAAATATTTAAGCATACCATCATCTGAATTCCCTATCGCATCAAAGGCATTTGAAGAGCCTATTATGACGCGAGATTATTTTAGAAAATTATGTGACAATTTTAGATCTCCACATATATGGAAATTTGAAGACAATCAATGGAAACTCAGATATCCAATTGATTAAGTATCCAAAGACTAATGTCTAGCAATATAAGATTAATAGCTCGATTAGATATAAAGGGCCCAAATTTAATTAAAGGAATTCATCTAGAAGGGCTTCGTGTAATTGGCGATCCTAATCAATATGCAAAGAAATATTATGAGGCAGGGGTAGATGAAATTATATACATGGATACAGTTGCAAGTTTGTATGGACGAAATAATTTGAGCGATATAGTAAGAAAAACAGTAAAAGATGTTTATATTCCAGTAACTGTTGGTGGAGGAATAAGATCCATTGATGATGTCAAACATATACTTAGATGTGGAGCAGAAAAAGTAGCAATAAATACTGCGGTAACTAAAAGGCCAGAATTAATTAAGGAAGTATCGAGAAAATTTGGATCACAATGCATGGTTCTATCAATAGAGGCAAAAAAAATTGATGAAAATAAATGGGAAGTGTATACAGAAAATGGACGACAAAAAACTGGTAGAGATGTAATTGAATGGGCAATGGAAGCTTGTGAATTAGAAGCAGGTGAAATATTGTTAACATCAATTGATCAAGAAGGCACTAAAAAAGGTTTTGATTATAATCTTATCAAAGAAGTTTCCAATAAAGTTCCAATTCCTGTTATTGCTAGCGGGGGAATGGGTTGCCATGAAGATTTATTGAAAGTAGTTAATGAATCTAAAGCTGATGCTGTTGCAATGGCAGATATCCTACATTACGATAAATCATCATTGCAAGAAATTCGTAATTATTCATTACAAAATAATTTAAACGTAAGGAATTATGAAACCTAAAATCAGTATAGTTGATTATGGACTTTGTAATTTATATAATGTTTCGAATGCATTTGAACATATTGGCGCTGACGTCAAAATTATAAGTAGTCCAGAAGAAGCCAATAAGGCCGAAAGAATTGTACTCCCAGGCGTAGGAGCATTCAAAAATGGTATGAGAGGATTAAATTTGAGAAATCTGATAGATCCACTTAAAGAACACGCACATAAAAAGTTACCATTTTTAGGGATTTGTCTAGGAATGCAAATGATGTTTGATATCAGTTATGAATTTGGAGAAATAGAAGGTTTAAATTTAATTTCAGGTAAGGTGGAAAAAATACCTGACCATGGAACAAATAAAGAAAAACATAAGATACCACACATTGGTTGGAATAAATTAGAGATTATACAGAATAAATCATCTCTTCAATTAACAAATAATGCTTCTATGTATTTTGTACATTCCTACAGAGGAATTTGTGCAAATCAAAATAATCTACTTGCTAAGACAGTGTACAATGGACTTGATATTGCTTCGGTAGTATTTAATGAAAATAGTTATGGCTGTCAATTTCATCCAGAAAAGAGTGGTAAAGAAGGATTAAATATATTAAAAGAATTTTTAAACTTATAGGGGTTATCAATGAATAAAAAAATAAAAGTAACAGATGATATATTGGATCAACAATTAGATATATTGCCTAAAGAAATTAAATTTTGTAAAACATGTGTTGTTTCAAATCAACGACCAAGAATACTTTGGGATCAAATGAAAAAAGGCCAATGCAGCGCATGTGATTATGCCTATGAAAAAGACAATGTTATTGATTGGGATGAAAGAGAGAAGCTATTGCAAAAAGTTTGTGACCAACATAGATCAAAGGATGGTTCTTTTGATGTAATTGTTCCTGGTTCTGGAGGAAAAGATAGTGGAATGGTAACTCATAAGTTAAAACACAAATATGGAATGCACCCTCTAACAGTTACTTGGGCACCTTTTCTTTATACCGATATTGGTTGGAAAAACTTTCTTGCTTTAAAAGATCATGGATATGACAACATATTGATTCATCCAAATGGAGAGCTTCATAGAAAATTAGCATTACTTGCCTTTGATTTGCATGGTGATGCATGGGATCCATTTGGCTATGGTCAACAAGCGCTTGCTTATCATATGTCTGTAAAATACAACGTTCCATTAATTTTTATGGGAGAGAATGGTGAAGTCGAATATGGCGGAAGTTTAGAACACAAAGATACATTTGAGCCCGCTATCAAGGACTGGTCTGAACATTTTTACAAAGGGAGTTCTGTTGATAATCTCTTACAAGCAGGATTGAAACGAAATATATTTACCCCAGATGAAATAAAGTCTAGTTCATTTGATTTATATACGCCTCCACCTGTAGAAGATTTAGAACGAGTAGGAACCGAAATGCATTGGATGTCATTTTATGAGAGATGGACACCACAATGGAATTATTATTATGCAGCTGAACACTGTGGTTTTGAAGCTGCACCTGATAGACAAGAAGGAACCTATCAAAAATATGGGAGTATTGATGATAGATTGGATGGTTTTCATTGGTGGATGGCATATATGAAATTTGGAATATGTAGAGCAACTTATGATGCGTCACATGAAATTAGAGATGGACATATTAATAGAGACGAAGCAGTAGCTTTAGTTCATAAATATGATGGTGAATTTCCAATCAGATACTGGAAAGAGTTTCTTGACTACTTAGATATTACGGAAAAAGAATTTTGGTATATTGCTGATAAATACAGGAGAGACCTTGTTTGGGAACCAACAAAAGCTAAGTTTTCTGGTTACTCACCAGAAGCTCAATACAAGCTATGGAAATTAAAAGAACAAGTTGAGTAAAACAAAGATTTAAATGAAAAAAATTTACGGTATATATGGCGCCGGTGGTTTTGCAAGCGAAGTAATGCCAATCTTAAAAGCCTATCTGAGCGACATCAAAGATAATACATCACGATTAGTGTATGTATCAGAATCGAGTGATGAATTAGCTATAAAACGTATTAATAATTACGACATTATTAGTTTAGATGATTTTATAAATATTAATTCATCAAAGAAATATCTCACCCTTGCTATCGCTAATAATAAATTAAGAGAAGATCTAAATATCAGGCTGAATAATAAAGAGTTTGAATATTTTACTATCAAAGCTTTAAATTCAACAATATTAGATAATGTGATAATTGGAGATGGGTCAATAATATGTCCATATGTAACTTTGACATCAAACATCAACATAGGAAAACATTTTCAAGCAAATATATATAGCTATGTGGCACATGACTGTCAAGTTGGTGATTTTGTAACATTTGCACCTGCTGTTAAATGCAATGGGAATGTAATAATTGAGAACAATGTTTATATTGGAACTGGTGCTATTATAAAACAAGGAAAAAAAGATAAGCCGTTAATTATTGGTAAAAACTCAATAGTTGCTCCAGGCTCATTTGTTACTAAAAATGTACCTCCAAATACAACTGTTATTGGAAATCCTGCGAACCCCCTTAAAAAAAGCAATCTAAAAGCTTCAAATGAATAAAATAAGAGACAGATTTGATTCAATTCATCTTGGCATGGATGAATCGATTCAAAAGATAATAACAGAAGATGATGTTATAGCATTTTCAAATATCTCTGGTGATACTAACCCAATACATTTGTCCGACGTATATGCAAAAGAAACAAGATATAAAAAGAAAATAGCGCACGGTTTATTATCAGCATCGTTTTTTTCGGCTATCTTTGGCACAAAATTACCAGGAAATGGGTGTGTTTATTTGTCACAATCATTAAAATTTAAATACCCAGTCTACATAGGGGATGAAGTGACTGCAACTGTTACTGTTTTAGAAATAAATAAAGAAAAGAATATCATAACTTTTTCTACAGTATGCAGAGTTAAAAATAAAATTGTAATTGATGGTAAGGCAGAAATATATTTGTCTGATTAATTTAAGCAATACATTAGATAATATTTTTCTATATACAATATGAAATTCCTAGAACTTCTAATAAAAATTAAAGATATAAATAAAAAGGAAATTACATCTATATTCTCAACAGATGCGTTTTTTAGATATATATCATTTTATATAACTCCAATATTTTATTATTTAAGATTTTCACCAAACTTAATCACATTAATTTCTTTAATGACTGGAGTCTATGGATCATTGCTGATAATAAGTTACGGGCAAGAATATTTACAAATTGGGATAATTTTATACTTTTTATCAATCATAATTGATTATTGTGACGGAAACATAGCTAGAATTTTAAATATTCCTACTTTTTATGGTAGGTTTTTAGATGGATTTATCGATACCATAGTCCTAGGTTCATTGCAGATTGCGTTGATAATAGTCTTAATGAATGCTGATCAAAACCACATCAATATCCTAGGCTTAAGTTTTGATAATAGTTTGATTTTTATTATATTACTTATTAGTCTATTCAGTACACCAATACAACATTTTATTTATGATCGTTATTCTTCATATATTAGATGGATAAAAGAAGAGCATAATAAGAAATTATCACCAACAATAAAAACTGAAATTTCATTTACGTTCATCAATCTATTAAATGATTTGCAAATATTATTTATTATATTATGTGCTTTTTCGAATATATTTATATTTATTTATTTTTTAATTAACTTATTTTCAACATTATTAATAGTTAGCTACCATATGTATTTTTCTAAAAAAAATATGAATTTTTTTGCAGAAACACATCGTATTAAAAATGAATAAAAAAATTTCCTACACTTTTGTTATTGCTGATTTATTTCACTATGGTCACTTAAGAGTGCTTGAACAGGCGAAGAAATTTGGGAATTATCATATATGTGCAATTCTTTCAGATGATATTTGTGCACAGTGGCATGGACAAAATTTATGTAGTTTAAATGAAAGAAGCAAAGTCATAGAGGCATGTAGTTTTGTAGATGAAGTAATGATTCAAAATTCAATAGATCCAACAGAAAACTTAAGAAAGATTCTTAAAAAATATAATGATTGTGAGATAACTGTATTTCATGGTGATGATTGGAATGTATTGCCTGGCAAATTATTTATGGAAAATAATAATATAGGTACTAAATTAATTAAATATTATAAGCGTCTATCAAGAACATCAATTTATCATCACTTTTCAAAAAAATCTAATAGCTCAAATAGCAACATTAGTGATTATAAACTTAATAATATTGTTAATTTATTTGAAACAAAAGCACAAACATTAGAAACACTTAATAAACTTTTAAATAAATCACTTATAGAGCCACTATACACATTTAAAGTTAAAGACTTTTTTAAATCAAAATCTAAGATTATCAAACAAATACAGACAAAGTTCTCTAAAAAAATTATTGTAAGAAGTTCTACAAGCAAAGAAGATGGATTAAACAGATCATGTGCTGGTGAATTCTTAACTGTTCAAAATATTGATGCTTTTTCAGAGAAATCAATTTCGAATGCAATCAATAAAGTTATTGCTGCTTATAAAGAGAGGATGGATAGCCATAGTGACGAAGAAATATTGATACAAGAACAGTCTGAGGGGATTATTTTGAGTGGAGTAGTTTTTACAAAAGGTTTACAAACAAACTCTCCATATTATGTAATTACTTACGATGATCAGTCTGGTAAAACAGATACAGTTACAAGTGGACAATCAAGTAGCACCATATGGCTGCACAGAGACACAAAAAAATACAAATGCCCAACAAAATGGAAAAATCTTATTGAGTCAATTAATGAAATAGAGAATATTTTTAAATCAATGGTGTTAGATATTGAATTTGCAATAAGAAAAAATGGTAAAGTTATAATTTATCAAGTTAGGCCTTTAGCTGCTAACATCAAATATATTGATTTAAATGAAGATTATATAGATGATTCAACTGAAAAAATTGTATCAGACTATCAAATATATTCTCAGTCAGGATCAAATCTATTAAGCGATATGGCTTTTTGGAACCCATCGGAATTAATTGGAGAAAACCCAAAACCAATGTCTTACTCAATATTTGAAGACATTTTAATGAAAAAACATTGGAATATTGGTTTAACTGAAATTGGATATAGTGAAGTAAATAAGAATTTAATATATAAAATTGGAAATAAACCATATATTAATGTTGATTATTCAATAAAAGCATTACTCCCAAGCTCTCTTCCAGAAAATATAAGAAAAAAACTGGAAAAATATTATAAAAATAAGTTTGTTAAGAATTTACATAATCATGATAAATTTGAATTTGAAGTCATACATTCATCGCATTTATTTGAATCAGAACTTGCTGATTTGATGCCCAAAATACTAAAGAAAAAAGAATATACAATATATAAGCAGTTGCTTAAAAGAATGACCATAAAGATTATAAAAAATTATCCAAAGAAAGAAAATCAATTTATAAATGATGTTAAGAAATGTCTGAAGAAGTCAGTTAATGAAAATGCAAACAATCATCTTTCAATAATCAATAATATTTTCCATAATATTGATTTGTTGAAGCAATATGCAACTTCACAATTCTCAACAGCTGCTAGAATGGCATTCATTAGCAAATCTATATTAAATAGCTTATTAAAAGAAAACTATTTAAAGGAAGAAGAAATTAGTCTCTTTTACCAATCACTTAATACGGTGGCGGCTCAGTATAAAAATGATTTTAAAAGATTAAGTTTAGATAAATTTAAAAATAAATTTGGGCATTTAAGATCAGGGACATATAGTTTAACTTCAACCAAGTTAGAAGATAGGGAATTAAAGAAAACTTCTATTAATGTTAATAAAAAAGATAAATTTAATAAAAACAAATTTATTAATATTTTAGATGAAGTTCTTAAGAAAAACAAACTTGAGGTTTCAAAAGATAATTTATATAACTTTCTCTCTAAATCCTTTCAATTAAGGGAATATTTAAAATTTGAATATACAAAAGTAATTAGTTCAATACTTGATATGATGTCAAATTTATCCAATATATTAAATATACCTATCTATGAATTTGAATACTTAACTTTGGATGTTTTAAAATCAGGGTTAAATTTTGAAACAAAAACAGAATGTTCAGATTTTTATAATACATTTATAAATAAGTCTAGAAATGAATTTATTGGTTATAAAAAACTTATCCAAAATCAAGTTATATGCGATAAGAATGATTTTTATATAATAGAACATAAGATTGCTAAACCAAACTATATAACTAGTAAATCTATTGAAGGAAATGTATTGCTTCTTGATAATTCAAAATTCAAGGCATCAACATTAAATAACAAAATTATTATGATAGAGAGCGCAGACCCAGGATACGACTGGATATTTACTCATAATATTAAAGGGCTAATTACAAAATTTGGTGGCGTTGGTTCTCATATGGCAATAAGATGCGCTGAATTTAATTTACCTGCAGCTATTGGATGTGGAAATGCAATATTTAATAATCTATTAAATAGCAAAAGGATCAAATTAGATTGTAATAATAACCAGATAATTAACCTAACAAGTAATGAAGTATTTAATTAGTCAATCACATATAAAAAATAATGATGAGATCTATGATGATTTAGATATTAAGTATCAGAACTATTTTTCTAATTATAATATTGATTTAATACCTATAAAAAATTCTAAAAATATCAAACAATCAAATATTGAAAAGTATCTTGATAGGGCTGATTCATTTGATGGAATCATATTGTCTGGCTCTGGAGATATCGACTTAACTCAATATAATTTACCTGACAACAAATCTACAAAATTTTCTGAGGATAGAGATTTAATAGAATCTAAATTGATAGATTTAGCCTTATCTGAAACTAAGCCAATAATAGGAATATGTCATGGTATGCAAAAAATAAATCAATATTTCAATGGAAAGATACATCCTTATTATCACTGCAGGAAGGAAACTTATAGTGAGCAAGGTATAGAACATCAAATAATAGGAACGGATGAATTAATCGGCTTGAAAAGTAAATACAAAGTGAATCAATATCATGATCATTGTATTCTAGAGGATGATTTATCTAATGACTTAAAATGTTTTGCATTAGACCCAAGATTTCAAACAGTAGAAGGATTTTATAATCAGAAAATGAATATTGTTGGCATGCAATGGCATCCTGAAAGAAAAATATCTGATAAAAACATTACATCAAAAATTCTAAATCAATTCATATGAAAGCAATTATTCTTGCGGCAGGCAAAGGAACTAGATTAGGTAAAATAACTGAGAATCAACCTAAATGTTTATTAAAAATAGGTAAAACAAATATCTTAGATATTCAAACTAAACAGTTTATCGATAATAATATACATGATATTTATGTTGTATCAGGACATTGCTCAAATCAAATTAAATCACAACAGATAAAAAACATAACTAATAAAGAATATAATACGACAAATATGGTTTATTCATTAGTGCAGGCACGTCAATATTTAGATGATGACGTAATTATTTCATATGGAGATATAATTTTTCATGATTCAATATTGAAGGGTCTAATTTCAAATCAAAATAAAAATTTAGTAGTTTCAGATAAAAATTGGAGACAATACTGGGTAGAACGATATAATAGTTATGAAGTTGATATAGAATCATTCAAAATAAAAAATGGAAAACTTATTGAAATAGGGCAAAATTGTAAATCTGCTGACAATATTGATGGAAGATATATAGGGTTGATGAAGTTTTCTCAATCAACAATAAACAAAATCTTGGAAATATGGGATAGAGATTTTGATAGTTATACAAAAAAGTTTTGGAGAACAACAAAAAAATTTATTCAAGAGTCATTTATGACTGATATGTTACAAGAACTAATCAATGAAGGAGTTGATTTAGGTGTTTATGAAATTAATAATCAATGGTGTGAAATTGATACAGTCAAAGATTATCAATTAGCACAAAAATTTTATTCTAAAAATATAGATAATAATCATGGCAAATAATATATCATCAAAAACAGTATCACCTGTAAAAGGATTGAAAGAGTCTTTTGCTAAACAAAGAATTGCTTTTACAAATCGCGCATCAGCAGTATTTCCAGTTTATTTAAGAAATAAAACTGACCTGCATATAGTATTTTTAAACTATTGGACTATAAAGAATAATATACCAGCTAACGGTCTATCAATTAATATAAAAATCTATGATGACTTAGGAAATCTACTAATTGTTCATGTTTTAGAAGAGATTGAAGATCATAATCAAATTTCTATTAGAGCTATATTAAATGATAAAAAGGAATTAGATTTAGATAAACTAGATGGTACTGCTCATATTGAAATAATATCTACACATAATCTTAGATTCTCATTTCCAGCCATCATTGGAATCTATCAAGCTGAAAACCTTTTTAGTGCTGTACATTCAGCAGGCAGAGTTAAAAATAGCGATGAACTACAAAAAATATCGTATACTGAAGAAACTAATTGGATTTGCAAGAATAATGAACAAACAACTCCTTTCTTTCATTTTTTTAATGGACCTCAATTACCAACGAAAAAAAATATATTAGTTAATTTACATAAATCTTCTGATAATAATTTAATCTCTACTAAAGAAATTGATATAAGCAACATACCTGAATTAGGGTCAAAATTTTTTACAGCAGACAATTTATTTTCAAAATCAGATCTAAAAAATGAATGCTATATATCAGTAAAGGTTGAACATAATTGTATTTTTCCAAGACTTGTAGTTGGAAATTTATATAAGGAAAATAATTTTTTAGAAGCGACGCATTCATTTCCTATTATAAAGAATATCGATCATATAAAATCTGATGAAAAGCCAATTACATATAAAGCCTTATTATGTGGATTTACTTCAAAGGAGTTATCTCTTGATATGTCAGTCTTTCCAACAAATTGTGAGGGTGAATTTCAAGCTGATTTTCTTACTCAAAAATATAATGAAGATAAAATTAAGGCCATTGGAAATTCAGAATATTTTGACAAAAAAAAGTTGAAACAAATGCAAACTTTTAAATTAGATAATCAGGAACAGTTTCTTGAGATAGGGTTAACGGGAGAATCTGTCCCGTCTCGAATTAACGCCTCTTTTATTTATAGAGTAAAAGATAAAGCAGGCCCAGACTATACAACTAATATTGCAAATGGTGCAGTCTCACATGTTTTTCCGCCTAGACATAGACAATGGGGACATGGCTATTTAGGAAATAACTTTGAAACAAATATTCATATAAGAAATACAAGTCATAACCCTGACGACACAAAGGATGGTAATGGGACAATAATATTCTATGGAAAAAATATGAAAATTGTTCATAAATTTAAAATTAAAGCTGAATCATCATTAGCAATAAGCCTTTCAGACATTATTTCAAAAGATAATATAAATGCTTATGATGATAATAATTTTATTAGTTGGATGATGGAAATAGATATTCCTAATTGTGATTCTCATTGGGTATCATTTAGAAAATCAGATGGAGCCATATTTGGCGAACATAGTTTCTAAGAAAAAGTACAATACAAATTAATTTAATCATTTATTTCTATAATAATGGCATCAGACAATATTAGAAAAGAAGAAATTAAAAGATGGTGGGATAGCCCAAGAAATCTTAGGTGGGACAAATTTTATGAGACAAATGATTTAAACTCATACATGATCTCAAAGAGATTAGATAAGACTTTAGATATTTTAGATTCAATTAATAAATCAGAATTGAATATTATAGAATTAGGTTGTGGAGCAGGCCAGTCATCAGAAAAAATACTTAAAAGAGGTCATAAATATATTGGACTTGATATATCGCAACAATTAATAAAATGTGCTAAAGAAAGATGTGGAAAATACATTAAATCTAAAAATGCTAATTTTTATGCTCAAAGTGTTGATGAAAGATTACCAATAAAACCTAAAACACAAGACGTGGTCATAATCATTGGTATGCTCCAATATGTTGATGATATAGATTTTTGTTTTGATGAAATAAAACGAATTTTGAAGGATGATGGTCATATACTAATTTGTCAAACCAACATGTATCACATACATGATTTTTTCTTACCTAGATCGCTATTGGTAAAACTCTCATATCTTTTTTTGCAAGAGAAATATGAAATATCAAATTCAATAAAATCAATCTTGCTAGAGACTAAATTAAATAGAGTTTTTAGATTTAATAAAAATTCATCATTTATGAATTCAAATTTTGCAACGAAGGGCTATATAGATAGAAAATATGATTTCAGAAAAAGATTAATATCATTGACAAGACTAACAAAAATTCTTAAGAAGTATAATTTTAATGTAATCACAAAGTCTGGGGCACCTTTTTTTTACACAGAAAATAGTTTTTTTAAACCAGTATTTAAATTATTAGACTTTGTATCAAATATTTTTTTAAAAGTACCACTTTTATCAGCTATTAAATATTTAGCTAATAATGTGATAATTTTAGGCAAAAATGAAAAAATTTAAAACTATTTATATAGCTGCGATCAATAGAAGTGGAGGTTCATTATTAGCTAGACTCTTAGATAATCATAGCAAAGTTCTAAGTTATCCGATTGAAATTGGATTTCCAACTTTTGATAATTTTTATGAAGTTCATGAAATGCATCAAGGAGTGCCTCAAACAATCCCTAATTATTCAAAATCAATGAATATTGATGTATTTAACTTATTGGAGATTCCAAAAGAAGAGCATCAATATTCTACAACTTGGGGAAAAGAAACAAGTGATCCATTAGGAGTGAGAAAGAATTATATAGAAAAAGTATTTTATGGAAATATAAAAACTGATTTTGATTATGCAAAGTTCAAAAAAACATTTGAAGAAGAATCAAATAATGCATCAAATATTGCTGAATTATATGATGCAAGACACAATGCTTATTTTAAGTCCTGGGATAATGGAAAATATTTTAAAGAACAATCTCATGTATTGATGCATGATAGTGGCGGCTTGTATTTAACCAATATAGATAAATTCTATGATGAATTTTCTGATTCAAAGTTAATATACCCTATACGAAATGTAATTGGTTATGTTGCAGCTGAGAAAACAAGATTTGCAAGACGTTATTATGGTTCTAGAAGATTTGCATGGCCTCAATTACCAAACTTTTTTGTTAAAAGATTTGTTCATTATGACTTAGAAGCACAAATTCGTTGCTGGCTATCTGCATTAACGAGAGTGAGAATACTTCAAGAAAAATATGAGAAAAATAAACTTATTGTCTATAGACATGAAAATTTAATACATAGACCTAAAGATGTAATGAAATCAATTAGTAGTCTACTTGATCTTAAATATGAGAATACATTAATAGAGCCGACAATTGCTGGAACTCCATGGTTAGGAAACTCTCATTACGGACCTGTAAAGGGTATTTCAAAAAGTATAAGTAAGAACTACAGCAAGGTATTAAGAGATGATGAAATTGAGATAATTTCTGAGACAACAAAAAAGTTAACTAAATCATTATATACCGAGGATAATATAACAGATATTTTATCAATCAATGAAAACTTATTCTATAGATACTCAGAACAAAAAAAATATTTCAATGATGAAGAAAAATTAACCTTATATTATACTACTGTAAATTCTCCAAAGAGAAGAGTTTTGGTAAAGCAACCTGACATTTATTCTATTTTTGCTTTTTTTTATTCAATCTTTGTAAGAATTTTACATATACCAAGAATAATTAAACTTAAATTTTTTAAGGGAAAGGGGAAACAAAATTATACATGACAGAGATATTTGCAACCGTAGGTCCATCAACATTAAATAAAAAATTTCTTACTGCAATAAATAAGAGAAAAGTAAATTTATTAAGAATTAACTTATCTCATACAAAAATTAAAGATTTAGAAAGTACTGTAAACTTTATTAAACGATATACAAAAATACCCGTATGCTTTGATACAGAAGGAGCACAAATAAGAACAACATCGATATTTAAAAATAAAATGATTTTGAAAACCAATACATCTGTATTCATCCATAAGAACAAACAAAGTAAGAAAAGTTTTAGTTTAACGCCTATAGAGGCATTCGACCTCATCAATGAAGGGGATATACTATCAATTGATTTTGATAGCGTTCAGATAAAAATTATTGAGAAAAAGAATTTATCATTAAAAGCGACTGTTATTAATGGAGGCAGTATTGCAATTAATAAAGGGGTATCAGTGAATAGACAAATTAAATTAGCTTCATTCACTAAAAAAGATATTCAAGCATTTAAAATTGCAAAGGATCTTAAAATTAAAAATATTGCTTTATCATTTGCATCAACTGGTCAGGATGTGAAAAGACTACGCGAGATATTCAAATATCCCATAAACATAATATCAAAAATTGAATCTAAAAGAGGTTTGAAAAATTTAAAGAATATAATAAGTGAATCAAATGGAATATTAATTGATAGAGGAGATCTTTCAAGAGAAGTTCCGTTAGAAAACATCCCTCAAACACAAAAAAATATTATAAATGTAGCAAAAAAAATGAAAAAATCAGTATATGTAGCAACTAATCTACTCGAGTCAATGGTTATTAAAAAAGATCCAACAAGAGCTGAAGTTAATGATATTTATAATACATTAATTGATGGAGCAAATGGATTAGTTCTTGCTGCTGAAACTGCCATTGGCAATTATCCATTAGAGTGTATAAATATGATTTCTAAAGTTGCCAAAGTATATAAAAAGAATCATAAATAATTAATTTAGAAATGTCACAAATAATTTGGTTTACAGGAATGTCAGGAGCTGGTAAATCTACGATTCTTGAATATGCAAACAAATATGTTCAAAGTAAAAAAATGAATACAGCTTGTATTGATGGAGATCAAATTAGGAACAAGTATAAAATTCCAGTTGGATTTTCTTATGATGAAATCTGTATGAATAATAGATCAGTTGCATCACTATGTAAGTCAATTTCAGAAAAGCATGATTTTATTTTTGTAGCTGTTATTTCTCCGTATGAAAAATTAAGAGAAGAAATTAAATCATTACTAAATAATAATATTCATTTTGTATATGTATATGCTGATATAGATGTATTAAAAAAGCGCGATGTTAAAGGTTTATATAAAAAAGCTGATAATGGAGTAATAGATAATCTAATTGGATATTCAAAAAACTCGCCATATGAAAAACCAACTAATCCTTCCTTGAAGATCAACACTTCAATAAAAAGTTTAGATGAATGTAAGGAACAAATAAAAATATTTATTGATTCGTTATTAAACCAATAATGTTATTAAATAAAGAAAATAGATGCTTTATAAAATATTTATTTACGTTTAGTGGTATCTTTAACACACTTAAATTTTTAATTCGTAAATTATATAATAAATGTTTTAGAAAAAATGATTATCATAATTACACAAAGCTTTTTAAATCTATTTTTAAAAGATATGGTTGTAATAAAAAATTTGATTTATTTAAAAATGAAATCAATAGTTCAGCTAAAAAATATAAAATTCTTCTTGCAACAAAACCTTATCTACTGGATGAAAAGACTGACTGGAATATTAAATTTGATGATGAAGAAGATTATGAATCATTACATCGGTTTATTTGGTTAAGATATTTATTATCATCTGAAAAATCTATTTCAACTGAAGAAATCAATTTTATTGAAAACATCTTATTCTCCTGGTCAAATAAATTTATCCATGAGTGTTTTGATGATAAATCATTAGTTTGGCATCCTTACACGCTCTCTGAAAGAATTATAAATATTATAATCTTTTATGTAGTTTCAAATAGAAAAATGCCCATAAGTATTCAGAAAAATCTACATTTTATGCTGTCTATACTTATAAAAAGATTAGAGTTCTATAATTATGGCCATGGCAATCATCTAATCAATAACTCAAGAGCGTTATTATATTACGCGCTATATTTTGATGACGAAGAATTATTAAGTTACGCTATACAATTACTAAGATATTCAACTGAGAGCTTTGTTATAAATAAGTATACTTGCGATGGATCATCTCATTATCAATTATTATTATATTATTGGTTTGAGGATTTAAAACAGTTTAGTAATAAATATAAGAAAAAAGCAATTTCAGAATTATTATCTAACTATAATTTTTATCTAAAATCAGGATTAGAAACCTTTCTGATAAAAAATAACAAAAATATGATATTTACAGGTGATATTTCGCCAGATTATCCTCCAAATTATTTATTAACACTCTTAGATGACAAAAAGTTATTTTTAAAAGAATATTCACTTAATTTACTTTATAAAAGATTATAAGATGTGGAAAAAAGTAGAATATGGATTATGGAGCTTAGTGCTTAAGGAGAATGAAGACAAGATTGGATTTTATAATCATTCACATCATGATTTTTTACACTTAAATTTAAATTATGATCAAATACCAATCCTAATTGATACCGGAAGAGGTTCTTATAGCGACACTAGAGCGCATAGCAAATCATATTTACCTGAATATCATAATAGTGTAAGAATAAATGGATTAGGTTATAAACCGGATAATATGAGACTTTATCCTCCAGAATACATAAATCATATTCATGATATCAAGATTGACGAATTAGATGAAAAATTAAAGATCACAATTTTTACTAATGGGTTTAATCGAATAGATAAAGAAATAAATTTCAAAAGGGAAGTTAGTTTATATAAAGATAGGGTTGTAATAAAAGATATATCTGAAGCTAAAAAATCTTATTTAATAGAAAACTTCTTTCATTTTAATAATAATTTAGAGATTGTAGATAAAAAAACAAATTTATTAACAAATGGAAAAAATAAATTTAGGTTTATTTCCAACAATAGTTGCACTGAATATAAAAATAGTATTTATAATAAAGATTTATATTACATATCAAGGCAATATGGTGAGTTAGAAGAAAGTTTTGGATATTATATTTCTCAAAATTTTAATTTAGATGAATCTATCACACATAAAATTATAGTGAGCTAAATTATGTGCGGAATATGTGGATATATTAATTTAAATCAAACTTCTCAAATTAATGACAATACGATTGTTAAAATGGCTAATAGAATGGAGCATCGTGGTCCTGATGACATTGGGCATTATTCAGAAAACAGTTTTTCATTAGCTATGAGAAGATTATCAATTATTGATACAGAAAATGGTAATCAACCTATTTATTCTGATGATAAAAAAATTGTAATTATAATGAATGGAGAACTCTATAACTATAAACAACTAAGAGATGAGTTGATGGCTAAGAACATTAAATTTAAAACTAACTCAGATACAGAAGTTGTATTAAAAATGTATGAATTATATGGTCTGACTTGTATTGATAAACTTCAAGGTATGTTCGCCTTTTGCATAAATGATTCAAAATTGAATATTACCTGGTTGGTTAGAGATCGTTTTGGAATTAAACCCTTACTTTATTATTACGATTCAGAAAAACTAATATTTGGATCTACGATTGATTCTATGCTTGCTTCAAAACAAATTGACACATCATTAGATGAGACAAGTATAAGATTATATTTGCTAATATCTTATATACCTACACCTCATACTATTTATAAGAATATCAAGAAGTTGCAACCAGGTCATCAAATAATTATCAGAGATAAATCTGTCGCCATATCTAAGTATTGGGAAATTGAAGATCATATAGATTCAAAAAAAAATCTTAAGTCTGAAGATGATTTTATTGATTTATTAAATAAATCTATTGATATTCACTCTGTGTCAGATGTTCCAGTAGGGACTTTTTTAAGTGGAGGGATAGATAGTTCTGTTATTACAAAACTTTATAAAAAAATAAGTCGTGATGATTTTAATACATTTTCAGCAGAATTTGACGGGAAAGATAACGCAGATTCAAAGACAGCTAATCTAATATCAGATAAATTAAAGACAACACATCATAATATTAAAATTACTTCTGATGAGTTTTTACCAAATCTAGATGAATTAATTAACTATTTAGATGAACCTTTATATGATTCATCAATGGTTGCTTCATATCTGTTATCAAAAACAGCACAAAAAAATAAAATAAAGGTACTTTTAGCAGGAAATGGGGCTGATGAAATCTTTGGTGGATATCATAGGCATTATTCAACAATTAAATCATTAACGGCAGGGAAGTTAAAAATATTTTCAGATAGATTTCTTAAAAACTTATCATGGATATTGCCGAATTCTTATCATAAATTAGTTCAACTTAAATATGAACATATATCTCATGCGATTACTTTTTCTGGAATAAATTTAGAAACATATAGAAATGTTGTTAAAAATAGTGATTTTGATTCTATAAATAACTTACTAAATAATTATTTCAATGTAAATCATGATGAAAATCTATCATATTCGAAGAAAATGATGATAAAAGACCTTAGAACTTATTTATTAGATAATGGGTTGAATATTCTAGATAAAACAACTATGGCTGCATCAATTGAAGGTAGGGTTCCGTATCTTGATCATAAATTAGTTGAACATTTATTTTCAATGCATGAAAAATCATATTTATCAAATAATTATCATGGTTCAAAACCAATGTTGAAAAGATATGCAAATAGAATTGATTTAAATGAAGTTACAAAAAGGAAAAAGTCTGGCTTTAATCAGCCATTAGAAAAAATATTCTCTTCATCTAAGAATATAAAAAAAATTAAAGAAACTTTAATCGAATCTAATAAGCATCTTAGTAAGTTTATAAATATAGAAGAATTAATATCAATAATAGATAGCAATAAGAATAATAAGAGCCTAGAGAATATTATGAATATTTATGTATTAGCAAAATGGTTTAATAAAAAACATATACAACAATGATTTCAGTTATCTGCCCATATCATAATTGTTCTAAAATTATTTTAAATGCCATTAATAGTCTGTTAAGTCAGGAAGTTGATAATAAACTATTTGAAGTTATCTTTATTGATGATGGATCCACTGATGATACCACCAATATTGTTGCTAACAATCTTATTAAGTTTAAACAAAAAAATATTTCTTCTAGAATTATATCTCAAAATCATAAAGGCGCTGGCAGCGCAAGAAATCTAGGTATCAATAATTCTAAATATGATTTTATTGCATTTTTAGATGCAGATGATAGATGGAAAGATTTAAAACTGTCAAAATGTATAAATACAATTAAAAAGTATGGAAATGATGTAAATTTGATTATCCATGATGAATTATTTATTAGATGTGATAATTCCACACAAAGGATTCACAATGGTAATTTTTACTATTCTACAATCGCTGAATCACTGTATAGACGTAATACATTTTCAACATCGGCGATAGTATTGAATAAAAATTTACTTAAAAAATATGGACTTTTTAATGAAAATCTTATGTCGAGTCAAGATTATGAGTTATGGCTAAGAATGGCTCCAAATTTAAAAGTAATTAGAATTGATGAAGTATTAGGAGAATATTATGAAAACCCTAATGGAATAACATCAAAATACTATGCAAAGAGATTTTTGGATCAATTACGTATAGCCTATAAATATAGAAGCTATGTTTCTATACCAATATATATATATAAAATTTGTAGAATATTACTCAGTAAACAATGGATATACGGATTGTCAAATTTAATCACTTCAAAAAAAGGACATAATTATTAATAGAAAAATTACAATACAACCACAATTTAGTTATAAAAAACTATTATCATCTTTGTATGAAAAGAATAATAAAATCAATAAAAATTTATATAAATCAGGAAGATATGCATTATATTATGGATTATCAAAAGTACTGAAACACAAAGTAAAATTAAAAAAGATTTTATTGCCTAACTTTATATGTAAAGAAGTAATTCAGCCATTACAAAGATTAGATTTAAATATAGATTTTTACCATGTTAATCGGGACTTAAATATAAATATAGAAGAAATAGTAAATAAAAATATAAAAGATTCAACAATTTTCTTTGTAGTTAATTATTTTGGCTTCCCAGCAGATTGGAATTCTATTAATTCTCTAAAAAAAGATTTAAATTTATTTGTTGTAGAAGACAATGCACACTCAGCATTTACTAAATATAAGAATAAGAGGTTAGGGGATCAAGGAGATTTATCATTTAATAGTTTGAGAAAATTTTTACCAATACTAGGTGGCTCAGAATTAATGACAGATTATAGTAATGAAACAATATATCAAAACCAAGTTAGTAGGATGCCATCACTTGAGGAGCTTAAATATTCATTGAGGCATCTTAAACCCAGTATATTGAAAAATAAAAAAAATAATGGAGTTGCTGATGATAGTTTTAATTTGAAGTTATCGTCTATAGACTGGATATCAAATACACTATTAAATAAGAATAGTTTTGATGAAAATAAAATAGCTGAATCAAGAATAAATAACTATAAATTTTGGGAGAAATATTTACATAATTGGGATGTAAAACTTTTTGACCATCTTAAAATAAACAATGATATATGCCCTTATGCTTTCCCTTGCATAACTAAAAATAATGATCAAACAAAAAAAATAATAGAATGGGGAAATAAAAAAAATATCAATATAATTAAATGGCCAAAATTTCCAAATCATAAAAGATTTATTTATCCAGAAAATGATCTACAAAATGTGATTCTATTTCCTGTAAATCATCAATACGATTTAAATAAGATACTATGAAAAAGACTTTTAAAAGACATATAAAGAACTTCATAAGAGATTCGTTTGGTTCAATTTACTATCATTCATATAAAAGATTTTCTAATGAACAAGGTAATAGATCCTTGATCTACCATGCATTTGGACTAAAGCTTAAACATGATACGTATGGTATTAGTATTGATATAAATAAATTTAATGAACACATCAAATATCTGTATGAAAATTATAAAATAATATCTTTAAAAGATTATGGCAATTATGATTCTAATAGTGTTTCTATTACAATAGATGATGGTTATAAAGACACTATTTCAGCAATAGATATTTTGAATTCTTATGACATGCCATTTGATTTATTCATCACTACAGATAATATTGATAAGAAAAATCATCTTTCATCTCAGGATATTCGTGATATCGCAAGCTTGAATATCGCCAATATTGGAAGTCATGGTTGCTCACATAATCGATTAACTGATCTAAATTCTTCACAGCAAAGCAATGAAATTAATGAAAGTAAGGAGAAATTAGAAAATATAATTGGTTCAAAAATAGAGAGTTACTCTTATCCGCATGGATCACATAACGCTAAAACATTAAAAATTATGGAATTATCTGGATACAATTATGCAGCTTCAAGTATAAAGGGGCTTAACTGTAAATTAACATCAAAGTACATCTTAAGAAGGAGTGAAATAATAAGCACTGACACAATAAAAGATGTTTCAAAAAAAATTAGAGGATATTATGATTACTACTAGTTTTAAGATTAATTATGAAAATTTTTTAAAATTTACAATCATAGTAATATTTTTTGGAATTTTTTCGAGAACATTTGCTAAAGTTCCTGCTGCCCTTATTGAATATTCAGTAATCTTAGTTGCTCTTACTATGGCATTTATTTATATATCCGAAAGATTGACTAAACAACAAGCGATTTCTACTATTTTTTACTTATTTGCACTTTACCTTATCGCTCATTTATTTGTTGCATGCGTTTTTAGACCTGCTGAAACTGGAGTACCTTTTTATTTTATTATTTTTTCAAATATGCATGAATTTGCACTGTCAACACTTGGATATTTTTTACCATTCTTATTTATTCCTTTACGTCATTACGATACAAGAAAATTTGATGACTTTATGTGTTTACTTATAAAGATCTCTATTATTTATACTTTATTTGAACAACTACTATCGCTTGGTGGTTTTAGAGGGGTGTTTGAACAAGTATACAAAAATGCCGGTTTAGTCCAACCTCAAAATATTTCCTCAAAAAGCTTAGGATTATACAGAGTATGGGGTTCTATAGGCTCACCGCAATTATTGGGTATTTTTAATATCATAGCTTTCTTCTATCTCATGAGCAATAACCAGAAGAATTGGGCAATGTTGAGTGTTTTAGCCATATTTTTAAGTACATCTAAAACTGCTTATTTTATTTTTCTAATACTTTTTTTAATCTATTTAATATATAAGAGGCATTATTTAATTTTTATAACAATAACGATTATCTCATTGATTAGTGCTTATTATGCCATAGTATTCTTGAATCATATGGAAGATTTGCAAAGTGATGATTACCAAATGGCACAGCATTTTATTGGCTCTGTAAGAGGCTATTTTATTCTTTTTGATCAAACCTTGGATTACAAAAACATTAGACATGATGATGGTCCATTCATACATGTCCTGCAATATTTTCGTGATAACCCCTGGCAGCTTATTTTTGGGAAAGGTATAACATATGCGGCTATAGATACGGGATATGCCTTCGATATTTCTTCTAAGTCTATTCTTGAGTATAGGTACTTATCATCAGATTTCTATTTTTTAACCTTCTTTGAACAATATGGCTTTGTAGGAATGATTTTATTTATTAACTTATATCTTATTTATCCATTAATACTTCTTAGAAGAAATTTTGATTACAGTTATTTCATTCCAATAACATTTTTCTTATCAATATTGCACTATCCGCCACAAATATCAAAAATAATGATGATCTTTGTTGGTTACATAATTTGGAAAATGTATCTAACTGAGAGGAAAGAAACATGAAGATCATGATTTTAGGGGCAGATGGCTATTTAGGTTGGCCTATGTCAGCAAACTTAAGTTTAACTAAACACAAACTAGTTATGATTGATAATTATGTCAAACGATCTTTATTTAAAAAATATGGTAAAACCCCATTAATTAATTATCCAAAAATAGATAAAAGATTGAAACTCTTAAAAAAATATAACAAAAATATTAAATTCTATAATTTAGATTGTACTGACTCTCAAAAATTTTCAGATTTATTTAAAAAATATAAACCTGATGTGGTAATTCACTTTGCAGAATTGCCGTCAGCGCCATATTCGATGTACGGTCCTAAGGAAGGTTGGGTAACATTAGACAATAATCTCAAGAGCACATTTAATTTAATTGAAGCTGTTAAAAAGTATAATAAAAAATGTCACATTATAAAACTTGGTACAATGGGTGAGTATGGAACACCAAATATTAATATTGAAGAAGGTTGGCTAACTGTTAAACATAAAGATCGACAACAAAAATTTTTATACCCAAGACAAGGATCTAGTCTTTATCATACTTCAAAAATTATGGATACAGATTTACTATGGTTTTATGTAAGAACCTCTGATTTAAGAGTTACAGATTTAATGCAGGGACCAGTTTATGGTATAAGGATTGGAAAAGAGTTTGAAAAAGAAGAATTTTATCCAACTTTTGCATATGATGATATGTTTGGAACAGTATTGAATAGATTTATTGTCCAAGCAATTGCAAAAATTCCATTAACTGTTTATGGGTCAGGTAATCAGATAAGAGGATATTTAGATATCAAAGATACACTGCAATGTATAAACCTAGCAATAAAGAATCCACCAAATCCTGGTGATTTAAAAATATATAATCAATTCACAGAACAATTTTCTGTTAATCAACTAGCTAAAAAGGTTAAAAGTGCACTTAAAAAAATTAATATAGAAACAGTAATTAAAAAAATAAAAAATCCACGCATTGAAAAAGAGAAACATTATTATAATGCAATGCACAATGGGATGAAAAAGTTAGGTTTAAAACCAACTTTACTGACTGATAAATCTATAATAGAAATCGCAGAATATGTATTTAAATATAAAAAACAAATTAATAAAAAAATTATACAGCCAAAGAGTATTTGGAAATGAAAATTTTAATTACAGGAGGCTTGGGATTTATAGGAAGTAATTTAATTGATTATCTTCTTAAAAAGAAGAATGTTAAAAAAATTATAGTTGTAGATAATTTTTCAAAAAGTTCGCCTAGATATTTGAAATCTTTAACAGATTATAAATATTTTCAAAGACCAAACTTGTATGTAAATTCTACTAAGAGAGTTGAATTAATAAAAGCAGACATATCAAATTATAATTTTGCGGTAAAAATAACAAAGAATATTGATTATATAATTCATTTAGCAGCTGAATCTGGTGTAGATACTTCTGTAAAAAACCCTGAAAAATCTTTCAAAGTAAATGTAATAGGGACCTTTAATTATTTAAATGCAGCTAGAATCAATAATATTAAAGGCTTTATTTTCCCGTCTAGTGGTGCCGTATTTGGAGATGTTAAGCCTCCAATTGATGAAAATCTTGCAAGAAATCCAATTTCACCCTATGGATCAGGAAAATTATCAGGTGAAACATTCTGCGAAACATTTTCAAAGGTATTTAAATTAAATACGACTATTTTAAGATTTAGCAATGCATACGGAAGATTCTCAACCCATAAAACCAGTGTTATTGCTAAATTTATACAGAATATTCTTAATAATAAGAGTGTCATAGTAAACGGTGATGGGCAACATACGAGAGACTTCATATTTGTAGATGATATTTGTTCAGCTATTTATATATCTCTAACGAATAAAAAAAGATTACAGATATACAATGTTTCTACAGGGAAAGAAACATCTATTAATAACCTTATCTCTACAATGAAAAAAGTGCTGACTAGATATAATAAATATTCAATTAGTGTTAAATATTCAAAACAAAGGATTGGAGATATGAAAAGAAATTTTGCAAAGTCAAATAAAATAAACAAAGAGTTAGGTTGGAAATCAAAAATTGAATTGAAATCTGGTCTTAAAAAAACATTCGGCTGGTACGAAATTGAAAAAAAATAAATCTATAACACTAGTTTCTAATAATTATTGGACATTATATAAATTTAGATATGATGTTGTTAATTTATTTATCAAAAAAGGATATATTGTAAATCTAATTGGAAAAAAAGATGGTTTTCAAAAAAAATTCACAGACAAATCAATTAATAAGTATTATATTCCAATAAGTGAACGTGGGATAAATATATTCAATGAAATAAGTACATTTCTAAATCTGTATAAGATTTATAAAAAGCTAAAGACTGATTTAATTTTTCATTTTACCATAAAGCCAAATATCTACGGTTCAATTATATCTAGTTTATTTAATATTAAATCTATTGTTTTTGTGACTGGGTATGGTCACATTTTCCTTAAAAAGAAGTCTTTTGTTAAAAGATTAGTAATCTTAATGTATAAATATGCTATAAAAAATAGCACAGAAGTATGGTTTGCAAATGAAGATGATAGAAAAGCATTTATACAAAATAAAATCATAAATAAACAGAAAACAAGAATAGTTCCTGGTGCTGGAGTAATTATAAGTAAAAAGCAAGTAGAATACATTGATATTAAACCTATAACTTTCTTAATGATATCGCGTATACAAAAAGCTAAGGGTATTATTGAGTTCTTAAATGCAGCAAAAGATTACAAAGATAATAATCAAATTAGATTTATTTTAATTGGTTCACATGATACTGATGATTTAGATGCGGTCGAGTTTGATAACATCCAATCTTTAGTAGATAAAAAAATAATTACATATCATAATTATCAGGATGATATTGAATCACATTTATCTTCTGCTTCATGCTTAGTACATCCTTCCTATAGAGAAGGCTTATCAACAGTTTTAGTTGAAGCTGCATCATTTAAAAAACCTATTATCACTACAAATACACCTGGTTGTATTGATGTAATTCCCGATGAAACATATGGAGTTTTATGTCAACCACAAAACAGCTCATCTTTAAAAGATGCTATTAAAAGATTCTTATCATTAACTGATCAACAAAAAGAAAATATGGTTAATAAAACTTATGAGTATGTTAAAAATAACTTTGATCGCAATAAAATACTTACAGTTTATAGATCATCCCTTGAGTATATTTAATGAAACCTAAAGTATTTTTAACTGGCGCAACAGGTTTTTTTGGTAGTTATTTAAAAAAAGCCTTGATTAAGAATGGTTATAATCTTGTTTGTCTAACGAGAAAGAATGCTGAAGACTCTAATGATAAATTAATTACACTGTCTGCTAAAAATGAAGATTTTTTTTCAAAAGACTTCTTAAAAAATGCTATGACTAACTGTGATGCTGTAATCCATCTCGCAGCAATATCAGATAGTAATTATCTTAATAATCAATATGATAGAGATGAATTTAATAAAATAAATAAAGAGTTTCCTCTTATATTATATAAAGCTGCAAAGGAATCTCAAATTAAGAAGTTTATTTTTATGAGTACCATTAAAGTAAATGGTGAATATACACAAGGGGTTTCTTTTTCAGAAAATACACCTCATGATACCTGCAATAGAAACCAATATGTTTTATCAAAAATAAATACAGAAAATGCACTTATAAATGAATATGAGGATAATAATCTTGAATTGCTAAGTATAATTAGACCTCCAATTATCTATGGAGAAGGCGTAAGAGGCAATATTAAGACATTAATAAAAATTATAAACAAAGGCTTTCCATTACCAACTTCAAGTTTAAATAAAAAAAGAAGCATGGTTTCAGTCTACAACTTGACTGATCTTATTATAAATATATTAAATTCAAAATTAACTGGAATAGTAAAATCATGTTGTAAAGATATAGATATCTCAACAAATGATCTTATAAAAAGAATTGCTATATCTCTTAATAAAGCAAAACCAGATTTTTACATACCAACAGGATTATTGCAATTTGGGGCTTTCATAATTAATAAAACTGAGATGATGAATAAATTAACAAAACCTCTACTTATAAATGATAATGAAACAAGAGAAAATTTTAATTGGGAACCATCGTTAGATTTTGAAACAGGTATGCACAAAACAATAGATTCATTAATAAAGAACTAATCATGTATGGGGAAGGATTATTTTTATTGAACTCAAGTGTTATGATTAATATTTTAATAACTTTTTTTACAACTCTAACAGTAGCTTTTATATTAACAAAAAAACCTTTGGCTTTATCAATGCCAACTGATAGAGGTCTTCATGAAAAAAATACACCTACATCTAGTGGAATTGCTTTGGCTATTGGATATATTTTTGGCATTCTATTAGATTTTAGCTCATGGTTTGACTACATGGCAATATTATTAATAATAATTGCTTTTGTTGGTTTTTTAGATGATAAGTATAGAATCTCAAAAGAATTCAGATTTCTTATACAAATTATTTTGGCATGCTTATTTGTATATTCTTTTGGTGACACTAGTTTAATTAGTTTCATCGGATTTATATACATCTTTATGATTGTATATTCTATTAATGCATATAATTTTATGGATGGAATAGATTCATTAATATTATTTCAATCAATTTTTGTTTTATCATCATTATTATTATTAGCCCCTAATTCTATAGTAATTCAATATCTTCACATCGATCTAATCTTAGCTGCATTAATTGCATTATTATTTTTTGGAAAATCACCTTCAAAATTATTTCTTGGTAACTCAGGAAGCTATTTTCTAGGTCTTTATTTATCAATGATTATAATTACAGTTTTATATTATTGGGATATTAGTTTCTTAACTTATAGCATTCTATTTACAATTATATTAATTGATACAATTTATGTCATATTGAAAAGATTTTTTGTAAAACTATCTAACTTATATAGAGAAAATAAAAATTTACACATTTCGATCTACATTAGTCTCAAACATATAACTGAGCCACACTGTACTCATAATTATCAGAAATTAACAAAAAAAATAAATAGTCATGCAAAGGTTGTTTTCATCTTAATGTTATATAATATTCTTTGGTGCTTGCCTTTAGCAATTGCTTCTGCAAAGTTTGATGACTATGCTTTATTATGCTTGGCATTAAGCTTTATTCCTTATATTATATGGTGCTATATTAATAATGCGGGGGTTGAATCAAATTGAGAGATTTTTTACTAAATCTACCTAGAAATAAGAAAAGGGCCTTAGTTATTGTAGTAGATGCAATAAGCCTGATTGCTGCTGTTTGGATAGCATTTATATTGAGAACAGACCAATTTTTTTGGCCTTCAAATGGATACCCATTAACTGCAATATCAGCAACACAACTATACATTGTTTTCCTGTTAGCTCCATTGATTACAATATCAGTACTTTATTCGATCAAATTATATAGATCGATTACACGTTATATTACAAGTGAAACATATCTTAAGATGTCTAAAGCTTGTATATTTGCTTCTGTCGTTTGGACATTCTTGATTTATCAACTTGAATATCCAGTACCAAGATCCGTATACATAATCTATGCCATTTTATCTCTATCATTTTTAATTTTTACTAGATACACAGCATCAGCATTTCTTTCAACAACTAATTATTTTGGACGTAAAAATGTTTTAATTTATGGAACAGGATCTTCTTCAAGAAGAATGGCAAATCTATTAAGTAATGATCTTAAAATTAAACCAGTTGGCTTTATTAGTGATGATAATGATTTAGAAAAAACAAGTATTGCAGAATTGTCTGTTTATTCAAAAAATGATATTGAAAGAATTATAAATAAAAAAAATATAGATGAGATCTTAATTGTTCTTTCAAAAAAATCAAGTTCACAATTAAGAAAAATAGTTAATAATCTAAAACCATATCGGACACAACTAAGAAAAGTGCCAGACATAAATCAAATAGCTCGAGGCCAATTAAAAATTAGCGACTTTAAAAAAATTGATATTGAGGACTTATTAGGTAGGGATGCCGTTAAGCCTGACCCATATCTTTTAAAATCATGTATTGAAAACAAAACTGTGTTAATTACAGGTTGTGGTGGATCAATTGGCTCAGAATTATCGCGACAAATAATTACTCTAAAACCAAAGAAAATTATTCTTCTAGAACAGTCAGAGTTTTTTCTATACCAAATTGATCAAGAACTTAGTGATTTTAAAATAAAGGAGAATTCTGATATTGCTATTAGCTCATATCTAGGATCTGTCGCTGACGACAAATTTATCTCACATATATTTAGTAAAGAAAAAATTGATACAGTATATCATGCTGCTGCTCATAAGCATGTACCATTAGTTGAATTTAACCCTTTGCCTGCAATTGAAACAAATATTTTTGGTACAAATATACTTGCAACTCATTCATATAAAAATAATGTTGATAATTTTGTTTTAATTTCTAGTGATAAAGCAGTAAGACCTACAAATATTATGGGAGCTACAAAAAGGTTTGCTGAATTAATTTTACAAGCACTACAAGAAAAGGTTAATGAATTACCTGCAAATCAATGTAGAACAAAATTCTGTATGGTTAGATTTGGCAATGTCTTAGATACATCTGGATCCGTTGTTCCATTGTTTAGAAAACAAATTGCAAATGGCGGCCCTATCACTGTTACTGATCCACGAGTCATTCGATATTTTATGACTATACAAGAAGCTACTGAACTAGTTATACAAACAGGAACTTTAAGTAAAGGAGGGGATGTTTTTCTCTTAGAAATGGGTGAACCTGTCAGCGTTCTCGATTTAGCAAAGGAAATGATTAGACTCAGTGGAAATGAAATAAAAGATGAACAAAACCCATCTGGCAATATTGAGATTATGTTTACAGGATTGAGGGCTGGAGAGAAACTTTACGAAGAATTACTAATTGGAGATAATGTTAACCCGACAATACATAAACATATTATGTCGGCAAATGAAGAAAAATTATCTGAACATAAGGTTAATGAGTTTATTGCCCAATTCAAACAAATTACTCCATCAACACCTATAGAAGATATACAAAAAACATTATATGATGCCGTATCTGGATATAAACCCGATAATAATAAAGTTGTCAAAATAAAGAATTAATTATGCATTCAAACACTATCTCAGTTGGATATGGAAGCGTAAATACAGTTAAGATTGGTAGCACCGAACCACTTGTATTTATTGGAGGGCCATGCGCAATAGAAAGTAAAGAGCATGCATTTAAAGTTGCAGATATGATAAATAAAATTTGTAACAAGCATTCTATTCCCTGGATCTACAAATCTTGCTTTGATAAAGATTGTCGCTCATCTCCAGATAGTTATCATGGACTTGGTTTGGATGGCCTTAAAATCTTAAGTGAAATCAGAGATGAATTTGGATGCCCAGTGGTTAGTGATTTTTCTAATCCTGCATGGGCTGAACCTGTTGGAGAAGTTTGTGACATGGTTCAAGTTCCTGCATATTTATGCAGACAAACTACTATCCTAAAAGGTGCAGCTGAAACTGGAAGACCAATACACCTAAAGAAAGGTCAATTCATGAGTCCATGGAATATGAAAAACTCTGTTAGAAAAATTGAATCATATGGGAATAAGCAAATCTTATTGACTGATAGAGGAACTTTCTTTGGCTATAATATGCTCATAAATGATTATAGAAATTTTCCTATTATGATGGAAACCAGTTATCCAGTTTGTTTTGATGCAACTCATTCTATTCAATTACCAACATCGATGGGAAATATTTCTGGAGGCCAAAGAGAATTTATCCCAACTCTTACTAGAGCTGCTGCAGGAGCAGGGATACATGCATTATTTATGGAAGTTCATGATGATCCTGATAATGCAATGTCAGATGCTAATACACAATTAAATATTAAGTACTTAGAAAACGTACTTGTGCAGGCTAAAACAGTTCATATGACTAGAATAGAACTTTTTAATAAGCTTGGAGAAGATGATGTTAAATAATATTAAAGAAATAGAAATTTCTGAAGCTATGTTTGAGACAGATAATTTTCCAGTTATTTCTTCTACAACATTGCTAAAAGAAGCTATAGAAGAAATGACAAAATATAATATTGGCATTGCATGCATTGTAGATAAAAAAGATTTATTAGGGGTCTTTACTGATGGAGATTTACGCAGATTGCTATTGTCACATCAAAAACCATTCCCAGCATTATTTAATGATGATGTATCAACATATATGACAAAAAACCCTAGTGTAATACAAAAAAGTTCTTCTATATTTGAAGCAATGAATTTAATTAATGAGAAGAAAATTTGGGATTTACCAGTAGTTGAAAATAAGAAGTTAATTGGTTTAGTAAATTTACACACTCTCGTTAAATACATAAATAAAAAATGAAAACTTTAGCTGTTATTCCAGCTAGATGGACATCAAAAAGATTTCCTGGAAAGCCAATTGCAAATATTATGGGTTTACCTATGATTGTTCATGTTTATAACCGAACAAAAGGTTCAAAAGAAATTACAGATGTCATAATTGCCACGGATGATAAAAGGATAGCTAATGTCTGTAAGCAACATTCATTGAACTACATAATGACATCAAAGAAATGCAAGACTGGGACAGACAGAGTAGCAGAAGTTGCTAAAAAAATTCAAGCAACATTTTATATCAATATCCAAGGTGATAGCCCGTTAGTTAATAAACAAGATATAGACAAAATGGTGAAAGCACATAAAATTTTTATTAAAAAAGGAATTTCAGTAACCAATTCTTATGTACTTGAAAATAAAACAAATTTTAAACGTTCATTAAAAAATTTATCTCCACATGCTTATTTAATTCAGAAAAAAGATGGAACCATTTTATCTATATCACGTCATACAATCCCATATATATTTACAGGCGAAGGTAAGAATGTAATTTCTTATAAATATAAGTCTCATGTTGGGATGTATGTATTTACAAGAAATAGTCTTCTAAAATACACTAAGTTAAAACAAGGAGAAATAGAAAAATCAGAAGGAATTGAAATGTTAAGATTTATAGAGAATGGTATAAAAATAGGTTGTGTCCAGATAAAAGGAGGAGATCAAACAGTTGATCATAAAGAGGATATAATCAAAGTAGAGAAAATGATGAGAAAAAAGGTATGAACTATATTGAAAAAGAATTTGGTGTTAAGAATCGTGTTGTTGTGATAACAGGGGCAGGAGGGCACATCTGTGGTTCTGTTGCTGAGGCTTTTGCTAAAGCAGGCGCAAAATTAGCTTTATTAGATATAAGAAAAAAGAATATTGATAAAAAAAGTTTTTTGAAAAAAATGTCTCCAAGAAACTATCTTGCTTTGGAATGTGATGTGACAAATAAGAGCCAGATAATTGAATGTTCTAAAAAAGTAATAAAAAAATTTGGAACTATTGATGTTTTAATAAATGGAAGTGGAATAAATTCACCATCTGAATTTTTTAATATTTCAGAAAAAGAATGGAATGATATTCTTTCTGTTAATTTGAAAGGCACCATGTTTTGTTGTCAAATCTTTGGAAAATATATGTGTAAAAAGAAAAAAGGATCGATTATCAATATTTCATCGGTTTCATCTGACCCACCTTTATCTAAAGCTTTTACATATTCAGTATCAAAAGCTGCAATTAAAAACTTAACACAAAATTTAGCAAGAGAATGGGCTCAATCTAATGTGAGAGTAAATTCAATTAAACCAGGGTTTTTTCCAACAAAATGGAACTTACAAAATTTTATAACTCAAAAAAGAAAAAATGCTATTCTTAATCACACGCCAATGAAAAGATTTGGAAAACCAACAGAATTAGTAGGGGGTTTTATTTGGCTTGCATCAGATGCTTCTGTCTTTGTAACTGGGGCAGAGATTACTATCGATGGTGGTTTTTCTTCCTGTACAATATAATATATGAGCGAATCAAAAAATAAAACTGTAGTTATTACTGGCGGAACACAAGGTATAGGTCTTGAAATTGTAAAAAAATTTCTAGTTAACGATAATAATGTTTTTGTTGGCAGTAGATCTGAGTCCAAAGAATTTAAAGAGCAATGTATTGGCGCTACATTCGTCAAGACAGACGTTAAAAAAATTGCTGATATTGAAAATTTAATGGATATAGCTGTAAAACCTACTGGGAATATTGATGTACTTATAAATAATGCTGGTATATCAATTTGGAAAAAAATAGACAATGTAAATGAAAGTTTCTTTTACGATATAATAGATACAAATCTAAAAGGCGTAGTGTTTTGTTGTAAATATGCTACTAAACAAATGAAAAATAAGGGTATTATTATTAATATTGCAAGTTTAGCTGGAAAGCGTGGAAGCAAAAATAATTCAATTTATGTAGCTTCAAAATTTGCTGTTGTAGGAGTTACGCAAGCATTAGCTAAAGAACTAGGGGTTTATGGAATTAGAGTGAACAGTATTTGTCCCGTATATATTGATACCCCTTCATTGTTAGCCAATCTCTCGGGCGATCACCCTGAAGTTGGTGATTTAGAGCCGTCAGAATTTTTAAAACAATGGGGTAAAGCTAATAGTGCGCTACAAAGACTACCATCAGGAAGTGAATGCGCGGATGCATGTTATTACCTTGCATCAGATTCATCTTCAGCAATTACAGGACAAAATATTAATGTTGACTGTGGAGTATTGCCTCAATAAATCTATGAATATTAATGATATAAAAAATAATAATAAAACTATATTTAATGCTTGGTTGCATATTCCGTCGCCCTTTGGCGCTGAAATTATTGCTAAACAAGGTTGGGATAGCATTACGATTGATATGCAGCATGGTTTGATCACACATAGTGATGCTTTAGCCATTTTACATGCGATTTCATCTACTAATACCATCCCTTTAATCAGAGTTCCGTCTAATAATTCAACTGATATTACAAAATGTTTGGATATGGGAGCAAAAGGCATCATCACACCAATGATAGATAATGCATCGCAAGCCCAAGAGTTTGTAGATGCATGCGTTTTCCCTCCAATAGGGAAAAGAAGTTTTGGGCCAATACGCGCTTATTACACAGAGGATAAAGACTATATCTTAAATTCACACAATAAAGTATTGAAAATTATACAAATTGAATCTAAATCAGCATATGAAAACTTGGATTCTATTTTATCAGTTGAGCACCTAGATGGGGTTTATATTGGGCCAAATGATCTAGCGCTAGGATTAGGCACAAATAGACAAATTGATACAAAAAACCCTCAAAGAGCAAATGAGTTTCAGATAACAGATGAAACGATGGATGCTATTGAACATATCCTTAAAAAAACCAAAGAATATGGCTTAATAGCGGGCATTCACAGTACTTCTGAACAGATTACGGCCCTTATGATAGAGAAGGGGTTTCAGATGGTTACAGCAACGTCTGATGAACGACTTTTAGCCTCTGGTTCACAAAACATGCTAAAAAACCTTAAAAAATAAATATCTAAACAATCTTGTTTTAAAATGAAAAATATTCTCAAGAATTTTATACTAAGCTTACTTCACTCTGTCAGGTGGGTTATTAAGAAACTTTACATTCACATTATACCTACTGATATCGTAAGAACAAAAAAACATGGAATGAATTGTTATGACTTGTATCACAAGGAAGAGCTAAAAAAATGTTTTGAGCATTTTAAAAAACATTATCTTACGTCAGTCCATCTCACGGGAGATGATCTTCTAAATTATGCAATTCATCATGCTATTAAAAATAATGATGGTCTTTATTTAGAATTTGGTGTTTGGAAAGGTAGAACTTTAAATATATTTTCTAAACATTTGAAAAATAATAAAATATTTGGTTTTGATACATTTGAAGGAATTAATGAAGATTGGGCTGGAACAGATAAAGCAAAAGGTTTTTATGGTGCAAACAAAAAAATGCCAAAAGTTAATGATAATTGCATGCTTATAAAGGGATTGATACAGGATACTTTACCTAAATTTTTAACAGAAAACTCAGATACAAAAATTGCTTTTGCGCATATGGATGTAAATACATATAAATCATCAAAATTTATCTTGAAACTGATAAAGTCGCATTTACATGAAAATGCCATTATACTTCTGAGAGGTTGCCATAATTATCCAGGTTGGTCAGTTGGTGAATATAAAGCATTTCAAGAAACTTTTAAACCAAAAGAATATAAGTTCTTGGCATTCTCTAAGGATGGCAGTCCAGCTGTAATCCAATTTCTAAAGCATTCTTAATTATTTGGTTTTCCATTAGCTTTAATATAGAATCACAATTTACTCAATCAAATAAAGATATATGAAATATAAAATTCCTTTTGCTAAGATTGAAACTAGCCTTAAAGAATTTGAATATGTTGAGAATGTTCTCAAGTCTGGGTGGTTGACAACAGGTAGTGTAGCAAAAGAATTTGAGGATAACTTCTGCAAATTTACTGGAGCTAAACACGCTTTAGCAGTTAGTTCCTGTACAGCTGCTTTACATCTTGCATTGAATGCTATATCAATAAAAAAAGGTGACAAGGTTATCGTGCCTTCATTAACTTTTACATCTTCAGCTGAAGTTATTACTTATTTTCAAGCTGATCCTATATTTGTCGATATTGATTATGATACATGCTTAATAACTCCTGAAATCATACAGAAGGCAATTGATAAGCATGGTGATATTAAAGCAGTGATTACAGTTCATTTTGCAGGTCATCCAGCAATGATGACGAGTGATAATCAAAAGGGGATACTTGATATTTGTAAAGAAAATAACATAACCGTAATAGAAGATGCTGCTCACGCATTCCCATCAAAACTAAATAACACATATGTCGGTAACTTTGGAAAGATTACATGTTTTAGTTTTTATGCAAATAAAACTATCACAACAGGAGAAGGAGGGATGATTGTCTGCGATGATGAAAAATTAATTGAAAAGATTAAAATTATGAGATTGCACGGAATAGATAAAGATCCATGGAAAAGGCAAAACTCAGTTGGGCCAAAATGGAAATATGATGTGGTTATACCAGGTTTCAAATATAATATGCCTGATATTAATGCAGCTATTGGCCTTGCTCAATTAGAAAAAGCAGAAAAAATGAGATTAGAGAGACAGAGATGTGCTGAATATTATGCTAAACATTTATCAGAAATTGAATGCATTGAAATACCAAAGTTAAAAGTTAGTTTTTCTGATCATTCATGGCATTTATATTTAATAGTTGTTAATGATAAATCAAATGTCTCAAGAGATGAATTGATGGACCTATTAGAGACAGATGGCATATCTACATCTTTGCACTATATACCACTTCATCAACTGACTTACTATAAAGATACATATAATTTAGATAATCAGGATTTTCCAAATACAGAAAGATACTTCAAGGGCTGTTTGTCATTACCAATATATCCATCACTAAAAAATGAAGAACTTGAATATATAGTTAAATCTATAAAAAACATTGTGTTACAAAATAATACAAACAAACCTTAAATTAATTAATTACTAATTTAAATGGATATTAATAATTCATTTTACGAAGCATCTAATCTAATTATTTCACTAGATTCAAGTTTAATTGAAATAATATCTTTATCATTATTTGTTTCATTATCAGCAGTTATTATTGCATGTATAATTTCATTTCCAATCGGAAGCTTTCTTGCTATGAAAAAATTTTATGGAAGAGAGATTATTATTATAATAGTAAATGCTTTTATGGGTTTACCGCCTGTTGTAGTAGGTTTATTTTTATATCTTATATTCTCATCTGCAGGCATATTTGGTTATTATCAATTGTTATACTCCCCAACAATTATGATTATTGCTCAGATTATTATAGTAACGCCAATTATTATTGGATTAACAAAACAAATTATTGAGGATTTATTTTTTGAATATAGCGATCTACTACTATCTCTTAAGGCAACGATGATACAAAAAATTCAAACCTTAATCTGGGATGCGAGATTTTCTTTACTTACAGTGGCTTTAGCTGGACTCGGTAGAGCATTAGCAGAAGTAGGGGCGGTAATTATTGTAGGTGGTAACATTGCTCATGTCTCAAGAGTAATGAC
>CEUS01254660.1_pt1 | contig 45622 bp, 41 predicted proteins | sample 427031 | NCBI WGS metagenome assembly CEUS01 (sample SAMEA2622837, study PRJEB7988) | marine metagenome | biome: marine biome (ENVO:00000447); feature: marine epipelagic mixed layer (ENVO:xxxxxxxxx); material: "saline water (ENVO:00002010), including plankton (ENVO:xxxxxxxx)" | depth 140 m | reverse complement strand
CAGGTTCAGGTTCAGGTTCAGGTTCAGGTTCAGGTTCAGGTTCAGGTATAGCCGCGACTTCCTCTGGAGTGGACTCTGGGGCGACAGGCGGCGCCTCCACCACCGGGCTGCCCGGGTCTGCGACAACCTCCGGGAGCGAGACGAGGTCAATCTGGTACGAGACAAAATCAGGCGGCGGTGTCCGCCAGGCTGTCGTCGCCCAGACGAGCACGATCCCGACTGCGTGCACAAGTAAAGAACCAAGTGCCGAACGAGCGCCCGCGCGCCGGTGCTCGTGGCTGCGTGGCTCCGGTGTCGGGATCACCGCAGAGGATCCCTCTGCTCAGCCACCAGCGCGAAAGGCTTGCCGGTAAGGTCAACCGTGGTCATTACCCTCATCAACTCCCCTAACTTGGCGAGAGAATCCGCCCTGATATAGACCCGCTCAAAAGTGCCTGCGGCGGCCAATTGTGGAAAACTCTCTTCGAACTGCTGGAGCGTGAGTCCGCTTTGCTCCACAAACACCATACCGTCAGGCTGTAGGGTCACAAAGAACGGCTCCAATGCCGAGGGAAGCGGCTTGATATCCCCCCGCGGGATGTTCACCTCGACTCCACCCTGGAGAATCGGCGCCGTAATGATGAAGATCACGAGCAGCACGAACGCCACGTCCACCAGACTCGTCACATTGATGTCCGCGCGCACCGGGAGATCGTCTCCGCGAAGCCGGCGACCCCGGCGCATCTAGATCCTCTTCTCGCGAGCCAGTGTGCCGACGAACTCGCTCGAGAACCCCTCCAACTCGCTGGCCACAAGGTTGAGCTGACCTACGAAGTAATTGTATGCGAGCACCGCGGGGATAGCGACGAACAGCCCGGCCACAGTGGTTATGAGAGCAGCGCCCACGCCCGGCGCCACCGCCGACAAACTGGAAGAACCGCTGGCCGCGATGCCCAGGAACACGTTCATGACACCGATCACGGTCCCGAGAAGCCCTAGCAGCGGAGATACCGAACCGATCGCAGCGAGCCAAGTGAGCCCGCGAGCGAGCTCGTCTCGCTCCTCAGCCTCTTCCTTCTCCAATACCATGCGAAGTGCTTCGAGGTGCGTGAGCGACAGGCCCTCACCGACGGGCGCACCCTGCCGGAGGGAGCCCGGCCGAAGCTCACTGAAGAAATTCACACCCTGCCGGAAAACCCGCCCATAGGGTGACTCGGGCAGGGCCAGAATCGCTTTGTACGCGTCCTCGAGGCGCTGCGCCTTCTCGATCTGCGCGAGGAAGCGGTCCCCCTGCTTGCGCACCTCCCTGAATAAACGTGCCTTCCAGAAGATGATCCACCAGCTTGTCAGCGAGAATAAGAGTAGGGACAAGAGCACGATCCAGGTAGGGAGGGAACTCCCGAAAAGCATATCTATGAAGGTTGTGCGCGGCGTCTGGAGAATCAGCGCGGTCAGCGTCATCTAGCTCTCGCCCGTTCTGCCTTCGGTGCATCCCCCTCGTGTGCCGCGAAATGGGCGAAGGTCTCCCGTAGGCCTTCCTCAAGGGTGCTCCCGGGAAGCCACCCCAACCCCTGGAGCCGCGAGCTGTCGAGTGCGCTGTGCCGGAGCTCCCCCGCCCGCGCCGCGCAATACTCCCGCCCCCGGGCCCGTCCGGCGACCTGCTCCATCAGGTCGGCGAGTCGGTTCACGCTCGTCTCTACCCCAGTCCCCACGTTGAGAGCGACCGCGTCGAGGTCCGCAGAAGGAGCTGGCAAGGACATGTCGGCGGCGTACAGGTTAGCCGACACGACATCAGCCACGTTCACGTAGTCCCGGGTCTGTTCGCCGTCCCCGAAGATCGTGAGTGGACGTTCCTCGAGCAGCCGATTTGAGAATATCGCTATCACACCCGTCTCTCCATGTTGATCCTGGCGTGGCCCGTACACGTTCGCGTAGCGCAGCACGACGTACTCGAGTCCGTGCACCAGTCGATAGTACCTCAGATAGTGCTCTCCCGTAAGCTTGCTCACGCCATACGGCGAGAGGGCCTGCTTGGGCGCCGTTTCGGGGGTCGGTCGGTCGTCAGACTCACCATACACGACCCCTCCGCTGGAAACGTAGACGAAACGACGCGTCCCCGCCTCAAGGGCAGCCTCGGTGAGGTTGAGCAGGCCAAGCACGTTGACGCGCGCGTCTAGGGCTGGGTCCGAGACCGATATCCGCACGTCGATCTGCGCAGCGTGGTGGCTCACCAGCTCGAAGTGCACGTCGCGGAAGAGATCGCGCACGCCGGGGTCTTCGACGTTGGACACAACGAGCTCTGCGCCAGCGGGCACGTTCTCACGCTTTCCGCTGGAGAGGTCGTCCAAAACCCAGACACGATCACCCCGCGCGAGGAAAGCCTCGGACACGTGACTTCCGATGAAGCCCGCACCGCCGGTAACCAGAACGTTCATCGGTAGTCGGGATCCGACAAGAATTTTACCACCTCCACCATCTCCTCAACCCTCCCCTCCTCCGCAGCTTCGCGCAACTGCGCGGTGGGATCGTGCAGAAGCTGGTTTAGCAACCGCCGCGAAAAAGCTTCGAGCGCCTCATGATCTGCAGCTTCCAGATGCGAGAACCGCTGGAGGAGCCGCTCCATCTCGCGGGCACGGACACGCTCTCCCCGCTCCCGCATTCCCCGGATAGCCGGCACCACAGCGAGTGAGCGCTGCCAACTCGTAAACGCTTGGGCCTCACCTAGCACGAGAGCCTCTGCAGGCACCGCAGCCGAGCGCCGCCTATCCAGGGTCTCGTCCAGCATCTTCTGCAGGTCGTCCACGTTGTAGAGAAATACGTTCGGGAGCGTGCCAACCTCCGGCTCCACGTCCCGCGGGATTGCGATGTCCACCATGAGCAGCGCCCTGCTGAGGTCCCTGGGGTAGGCTTCAGCGATCATGGCACGTGTGATCAGTGGATGCGGGGCCGAGGTGGAGGTGAGGACGATATCACACTCGGCGAGCGCGGAGTTGATCTCCTCCCAGCGCACCGCCCGTCCGTTCAGTCTGCCTGCCAAATCGAGCGCACGGTCGTAGGTGCGGTTGGCCACGATCACCCCATCCACCCCCTCCCGGCCGAGCGCCGCCACGACACGTTCAGAGGTGTCTCCCGCCCCCAACACCAGTATCTGCCGGTCGTCCAGGTCCCCGAAAATTTTACGTGCAAGCCCGACAGCTACCGACGCCACCGACACGGTGCCCTCACCGAGCGAAGTTTCGGAACGGACCCGACCTCCGACTGAGAGTGCGGTCTGAAAGAGGCGGTTGAGCACCGCATCGGTCATCGTAGGTTCGGTTTCGGCGGAGCGCTGGTAGGCGGCCCTAACTTGTCCCTGCACTTCGGCCTCCCCCAGCACCATAGAGTCCAACCCCGCTGTTACCCTGAACAGGTGCGGCGCCACCTCGTCTCCGGTACACCTATACAGATACCGCTGGAGCGGGCGGGGCAACGGCCCCGCGGACTCAGCGAGAATACTTTCTACCTGGTCGAGGGCCGCGTCAGAGTCGAGGTTGAGGTAGAACTCGGTGCGGTTACAAGTCGCTAAAATCACCACCTCCTCGACCCCAACCTTCCGGAGTGCGTCGAGCGCTTGCTGTGCCTCCTCTCCGGGGAAAGCCAACCGCTCCCGCACCTCTACCGGAGCAGTGCGGTAGCTCAAACCCACCAGTGCAAGCGCCATGGTCAGCAGCTCACCTGAGGGTGCTCATAGAAATCCCGCACCCGGACGAGCCGAGAGCCGAAGAAGCACGTAACCCGCAGCGATCAGAAGAAACGCCAGCGAGTTGGCCACCGCAGACCGCCGCTCCGCGGGCCCCTCTCCCAGCCCCCGGGCCACGATCGCCGACAGCATAATCAGCCAACTGAACAGACCCCACCACATTTGGGCCGTGTCCTGCCCAAACGTGCCCCGGAAACGCACGGTCCAGGCCCACCCTAGTACAAGCGAAAGCGTGAGCAGAACGAATCCCATGCGCGACCCCACCTGACCGAGCCGGTCGAGAGTCACGAGCGGGGGTAGGAAATGAAAGAGCCGGCCCATCCGCTTCTCTTTGAGCTCGCGGAACTGGGCCAGATAGAGCCACCCGGCAGCCCCGGCCAAGGACACTCCCACGATCCCGGCGAGACCCAGGCCGGCATGGAGGATGAACCAACCACCACGGAAGTCGAGCGCGATACCTGACGGGCGGATGCCCGCCAGCAGGGCAGTGGCCTGAAGAATAAAGGCTAGGGGGAGGAGCACGATGCCCACCCGCCCCCCTTCCCGCAGCGCCAGCGCCGCTGCGAGGCCGACCCCGGTGAGAAGGGCCAGCATCGACAGGGACGGACCGAGCCCGACCAGGGGGAGTTCGCCGTATATGAGAGTGAAGCGAGCGAGGGCCGCCACGTGGACCGCCACACCCACCGCAGTTGTCCACGCGGGCAGGGATTGGCGGCTCCGTCCCCCCGTGATAAGCGTGCTCAACCAAAAGAGGAACGCTGCCAGGTAGAGAACCAGCACAAGGAAGTGTGTCACGTGCCGCCTGATCTCAGCCGTTGCCGTGCAGAATCGTCGAGCGGGCGGAACCTACCCAACTGGGTGAGGTGCCGGAGCGCTAGCAACTTCCGCGAACCTCCTGCGATCCCAGGCCGAAGCGTAGCTCGTCGATACGCTCCTCGGCCCGGCGCACCAGAGCCCCTGTGCTCGCCGGGTCCAAGGCCCGCACCATGCGGTAGGCCTCCACCGCACCGTCGCACTCACCCATCTCCGACAGAATCTCGCCCCTCTCGAACCAGACCTGGGGAATAATGTTCTTGGGCTCGCCTACCTCGATCGTGCGGTCCACCAACTGGAGCGCTTCTTCTCCCTCTCCGTCCACTCTACTCTGTCGCCCCAGCGCGAACGAGCACGTGCCGATGTGCCAGTCCACTTCGTTCCGCTCCCGCGGGCGGACCTGATCTCGTAAGCTCTCGAAGAATCCTAGGGCGCGCTCGCAATCTCCCACCTCTTCAAATGCGGTGCCCACCTCCATCAACACGTCGGCCGCCGAATCGGGAGCCGAGGCCAAGGCCTTAAGATAGAGAGGAAGGGCACGGCCGAAGTCACCGTCCCTGAAGTAGTGGCGTGCCAACGGGAGCGCGAGATCCTCGACCGAGAGCCCCGGAATGAACTCTAGGGCAGTCTCCACCGCTGAGGCCATCTGGAAACGGTCGGAGCGTGACTCCGCGTAGCGGGCCAGATGGAGCAGGTCGATTCCCGCCTGGTTGGCCCAGCGGCGATCGCGCTCAGTCGCCCGACGGTAGAAATCGCGCGCCTCCTCCACCCTGCCCAGGTCGGCATAAGTGTGGCCCACACGGGCGTATGCCTCTGCAGCATCCCCCTGACGTGCCGCTAGCTGATATTCGGCCAGCGCCTCATCCAGGTCACCCGTCGCGAAAGCGACGTCACCGCGTGCGAGAGCCCCGTCCTCGGTCGCGCGCGGCACGCAGGATACCATCAGCAGCACGCATGCGAACGCAACCAGCATAATGCACTTAATAGCACGGTATCGCATGCTCACGAATACCGGGGGATGCCCTCAGCGGTTCCGATCGCGTGGTCTAGGACGGGAACGCCGAGCATCCGCCCAGCCTCACGATGAGCGCGTCGTAGCCGGGGAGCACCCCCAGGAGCGCCTCCTGGCCGAGCTCCTCTTTCTGTCACGTCGTCCTCCTACTCCAACGCGGCGCGGGTGCGCACGGAGTGACGATAGGGCTCCGCGCTCAGGGTCCCCGACCAGTTCATAGCTCCGCCTCCAGGTCGTCTGTGGCGAGCAGCGCGCCAGCGGCCACATCCCGCGCAAGCCACCGGCCGACCAATGATCCGTCGTGGGCCTAGGTGACCTAGACGATGATGAAAACCTGCTCGGTCAGGGCCGGGGCCATCCGCTCAACCATTGCGGCGCGCAAATTCCCGGGCCCAGTACGTGATCACCACGTCGGCGCCCGCCCTGGCAATCGACATAAGCGTCTCCTCCATGGCCCGGTCGCCGTCAAGCCATCCCCGCTCTGCGGCAGCCATGATAGCGGCGTATTCCCCGGAAACCTGGTACGCCGCTACCGGCCACCCCGTCTCGGTCTTCACGCGATGGATCACGTCGAGATACGCGAGCGCGGGCTTGACCATGATCATGTCCGCTCCCTCAGCGATGTCCGCTCGTACCTCGCGAAGCGCCTCGTCCTGATTTGCCGGATCCATCTGGTAGCCCCGCCGGTCGCCGAAATCGGATGCCGACCCGGCCGCCTCGCGGAAAGGCCCGTAGAACGTCGAAGCGTATTTGGCAGCGTAGCTCAGAATCGCTACCTGCTGGAAGCCTTCGTCGTCCAGGACCCGCCGGATCGCGCCCACCCGCCCGTCCATCATGTCCGAAGGCGCCACCACGTCCGCCCCAGCACGGGCGTGACTGAGGGCAGTCCGGGCCAAGAGGTCAAGGGTGTCGTCGTTGTCCACGTGCCCGTCCTTGAGCAGTCCGCAGTGCCCGTGCTCGGTGTACTCGCACAGGCAGACGTCAGTTACCACCGTGAGGTCGGGGTGCGCTTTCTTGATGGCCGCGACCGTACGCTGTACGGCCGCCTGCTCGTGCCACGCCTGGCTCCCCTCAGCATCCTTTTGGTCCGGGATCCCGAACAAAAGGACGCCGCCGAGACCCAGCGCCACCGCTTCCCCGATGTCCTCCATCGCGGCGTCTACGGAAGTGCGGAATACTCCGGGCATCGAGCCTACCGTCTCACGCACACCCTCCCCTTCGGTCACGAACAGGGGAAGGATCATCCGCTCGGGTGTTAGCCGCGTCTCGCGCACGAGGGCGCGGATCGCTCCGGTCCGGCGCAAGCGGCGCCCACGCCAACGGGGAAAGGTGGTCATGTGGTCGGGGCGATCCGCTTCATCAGGACCCGCGCGTCCTCCCGGGGATTCTCGTAGTAGTCGCGCCGCACGCCAATCTCCTTGAACCCGTGGGATGCGTACATGGACCGGGCTCGGAAGTTCGACACCCGCACCTCTAGGTAGAAGCTCTCCACGGTGCGTTCTCGGGCCTCGCTCAAAACACGGTCCAGGAGGTAGGCCCCGAGTCGCCGGTTTCGAAACTCCGGAGTCACCGTAATGTTAGCCAGCTCGCCCTGGTCCTGGATGCACCAGAGCACAGCATACCCCGCCACCGGGGCCGACGGCACCTCCAGCACCAGTAGCACCGCGCCAGGTCGGTTCAGGAGGTCCCGGAAAGTAGTTGCCTTCCAGGGGGTCGAGAAGGCGGACGCCTCGATCTTGGCTACGCGCTCCACATCGGCTTCCCGCATGGGTCGTACCAGAATCCCCGGCGGGAGATCCTCCCCTCTCAAAACGTCTGCCCCGTAGCACAGGGTATGGGAAGACACGCTCACCCGGTCAGGGCCAGCTTAGCACTAGATCCCTTCACGTACTCAGGCTCCCATAGGTCGGCTCTGCCGACTGGGGGGCTTCCCGGACGCAGGGCCAGGAGATGGAGCAGGCCCTCGGCGGTGGGAACTCCGGCGGGAGAGGGCAGGACACGGTATCCCTCCATTCGGAGTAGCGCCTGGTGGCGCGCCGCTCCGTCTCCCACAAATGCGGCCAGGGGTAGGGTCTCCTGTGCGAGCAGCGCACCGATGCGGGTCGCGTGCGGCGCCACCCGCTCCGCCACGGCATCCGCCCCTACCCGGTAGCACGCCGCATAGACGCGATCTCCACGCGCGTCGAAGAGCACGTAACGGAAACAGTCAGCGGGTGGGGTCTGGGGTGGCACCCACTCCGCCACCGCCCCCGCCTCGAGGCTCGAAAAAGCCCACATCGGGAGGTCGAGCGCGTGAGCGATCCCCTTGCCCGTCGCCGCAGCTACCCGCACGCCGGTGAACGAACCCGGCCCGCCACCCACGACCACGCCCGCCAGATCGCCGCTACCCACCCCGGCCTCGTCCAGCGTCGCGCCGATCCGTGGGATCAGGTCGGCTGCGCAGCGCACCTGGGAGTCCAGCAACGCCCGCGCCAACACGCGCGCGCCGGCGGCAACGGCCACAGAACCGACGGGGCCCGAGGTTTCGAGCGCGAGGTAGAGAGCGTTGGAGTTGAAGGCGGCTAGCATGTTACCATGTTAGCCGCCTCAGCCTAGGTCGGGCGAGAGGGCCATTGGAAACGACGGCAGACTAGGGGGCGACCCCACCTTCAGGACCATGACCTCGCGCAGCTCCGATGCGCCTTCGGGTGCACACAGCTCGACCTCCCAGCGGTCGGCAGGAAGTTGGCCACCGGCGCGCTCGGGCCATTCCACCAACAGGAGATCTTCCCCAGCACACAGTTCCTCCCAGCCCAACTCCTTCAACTCCCGCGGGTCATGGATGCGGTAGAGATCCACGTGGATCACATCGGCCGTCGCGCCTTGGTAGCGGAACACCAGGTTGAACGTGGGAGACGGCAGCGGGCCCTCCACCCCCGCGCCACGTGCGACCGCACGCGCCAGCACGGACTTGCCCGCGCCGAGCGGACCGCGAAGCGCTAGGAAAAAGGGCGGGTGCACCTCGCCTCCGATGCGCTCGCCCCAGCGGACAAGCTGGCGCTCGGTGAGGATCATGGTCGCCGGACCCGCGTCATTCCGGCTGTCTGATTAGGAGCTGTCCGACAGCACGAGGATATGCGATCATCCTACCTTGACCCTCAACTCGAACAGCTGATCACGAAGCAGGGCCGCCCGTTCGAAGTCCATGGCGGAAGCGGCCTCCGTCATCTCTTGTTCAACAATCTTGATCAACTCCTCCCGGTTCACCTCGTCGGCATAGCTGGCTGCATCCTCAGACACCTTCATGGGCCGGATGGCACGGGCATCGGCGATGCGGGTGGATAACTCGATATCCTGAACGCTCTTCACGATCGTTTCGGGTGTGATCCCGAGCGCGAGGTTGTGCGCGGTCTGGATTGCCCGGCGGCGGTTGGTCTCGTCTAGGCAACGCCGCATCGAGTTGGTGATCCGATCAGCGTACAGGATCGCGCGGCCGCGCACGTTACGGGCGGCCCTCCCGATGGTCTGGATCAGGCTCCGCCCGTCGCGTAGGAAGCCCTCCTTGTCCGCATCCAGGATCGCCACCAGGGACACCTCGGGAAGATCCAGGCCTTCGCGCAATAGGTTGATGCCCACCAACACGTCTATCCGACCCATCCTCAGGGCGCGCAGGATGTCCATGCGCTCGATCGAGTCAATGTCGGAGTGCATGTAGCGGACGCTCACCCCCACAGACTGAAAGTACTCAGACAAGTCCTCGGCCATCCGTTTGGTGAGGGTGGTCACCAGCACGCGCTCGCCGCGCTTCTCGCGCACCCGGATCTCCGCGAGCAGATCATCCACCTGCCCCCGCACCGGCCGCACGTCCACCTCGGGGTCCACCAGACCAGTCGGACGGATGACCTGCTCCACCACGACTCCGCCCGAATTCCGGACCTCCCACTCCCCCGGGGTGGCAGATACGAAGATCGCCTTTTCGATCAGACCCTCCCACTCGTCGAAGCGGAGCGGGCGATTGTCGAGCGCGCTCGGCAACCGGAAGCCGTGGTCCACCAGCGTGAGCTTGCGCGAGCGGTCCCCGTTGAACATGCCGTTGATCTGGGGTACGGTCGCGTGGGATTCGTCAACGACCACCAGCATGTCTCCCGGGAAGTAATCGAACAGGCATGCGGGCCGGTCCCCGGGCAAGCGCCCGCCGATGTAGCGCGAATAGTTCTCAATCCCGGGACAGGTGCCTATCTCTAGCATCATCTCGAGGTCGAAGTTGGTGCGGGTCTCGAGCCGCTGCGCCTCGAGCAACCGCCCCTCGGAGCGGAATTTGGTGAGCTGCTCCACCAACTCCTCCCGGATCCTCGGCACCACCTGCTCGATGGTCTGGCGGCTGGTGACGTAGTGGCTGGCTGGATAGATCGCAGTGCGCTCCAAACGAGCGATCGTCTCGCCAGTGAGCGGATCGAAGCGGGTGACGCGCTCGACCTGGTCCCCCCAAAGCTCGATCCGCACCGCCTGATCTTCGTAGGCGGGGAGCACTTCGATGGTGTCGCCGCGCACCCGGAAGGTGCCGCGCTCGAAGACGTAGTCGTTGCGCTTATACTGGATGTCGACGAGCCCCTTTAGGATTCCCTGGCGGGGCCGCTCCTCGCCGACCTTCAGGTGCATCATCAGACCTCGGTAGTCGGTGGGACTACCGAGGCCATAGATACAGGAGATCGACGCGACCACGATCGTGTCGTCACGCTCCATCAGCGAGGACGTGGCGCGCAGGCGCAGCCGCTCGATGTCCTCGTTGATCGAAGCGTCCTTCTCGATGTATGTGTCAGTTGTGGGAACGTACGCCTCGGGTTGGTAGTAGTCGTAATAGCTGATGAAGTACTCGACGGCGTTCCTGGGGAACAACGCCTTGAGTTCCCCGTAGAGCTGCGCTGCGAGCGTCTTGTTGTGGCTCATTACGAGCGTGGGACGCCCGTGGTCGGCAATCACGTGGGCGATCGTGTACGTCTTCCCGGTCCCGGTGGCACCCAGAAGGGTTTGGAAGCGATCGCCCCGCTCGAGGCCTTCGGTCAACTCGGCGATGGCGCGGGGCTGGTCGCCGGCAGGCGCGTGGGGAGACTCGACGTGGAACGTGACCATCAAGCGGATCAGCGCTTCACTAAATAGCGGACGTCCTCGAGTCCTTCGAAATCCGAACCCTGAGTCCAGAGCTCAGCGTGTCGATGTCGACCGCTTCTCACCCTTTCACCAGATCGGCTTCCTCGAAGCTCTCCCGTCGCTCGACGCTGATCACGCCCTTCACCGCGCCCACTGCCTTTACCACCTTCCGCAAGTAGAGAAGGTCCTGGACCTCGACGACGAAGGCGCCGTTCATCCCTCCGTCCACGGACCGCATGTTGGCCTGCTGGATGTTGGTGCCGGTGTCGGAAATCGCCTTGGCAACGTCTGAGAGGAGGCCACGCCTGTCGCTCCCACGAAGGAAGAGCTTCACCATGAAGCGGTCTCCCTTCTCGGCCTTCCACTCGATCTCCATGCGCCGGTCACGGTCGAGGCGCAAGATGTTGGGACAGTCACCACGGTGGATGGACACGCCCCGCCCACGCGTGATGTAGCCGATCACGTTGTCCCCGGGGACTGGCTGACAGCACTGGGAATAACGGACCATCACGTTCTCCATTCCCTTTATCCGTACACCCTTGCCGGACATGCGTAACTTTTCGGCAAGCCGCTCCAGCGGCGTCGGAGGGCGAGGCTCCGCGTTGGGATCGTGGTCCGGGAAGAGCGCCTTCAGAATAGCCGTGAACCCAAGGTCACCTCGGCCCAGCGCGGCCCGGACGTGCTGGAAGTCAGCATAGCCCAGGGAAGTGGCCGCGCTCTCGAGGACGTCCGGGGCAGGTAGCACAAGCCTGACCTTCTTGATCTCGCGGTCCAGAAACTCCCGCCCCAATTCGACCGCCGAGTCGTGCTCCTGCTTGCGGATCCACTGCTTGATGCGCCCGCGCGCCCGCGACGTCTTCACGAACACCAACCAGTCGCGATTGGGCCACTGCTTAGGGTTGGTCAGTATTTCGATGGTTTCGCCGTTCTTGAGCTCCCGAGACAAGGGAGCGATGCGCCCGTTGACCCGCGCGCCGGCGCAGTGGAGGCCAACCTCGGTATGGACCGCGAACGCGAAGTCGATCGGGGTCGCGCCCACCGGCAGCTGGCGGACCTCGCCCTTGGGCGTGAACACGAACATCTCGCCCTGAAACAGGTCCATGCGGAGGAAGTCCATAAACTCCTCCGGCTCACTCGTGTCCTTCTGCCACTCGAGGACCTGGCGAAACCAGGTGAGCGCGTCGTCCACGTCGTTCGCTTTTCCCTGCCCCCCCTCCTTGTAGCGCCAGTGGGACGCGATCCCGTATTCGGCGGTCCTGTGCATCTCTTCGGTGCGGATCTGGATCTCGTAGCGCCGACCCGCCGGACCGAACACGGTCGTGTGGATCGACCGGTACATGTTCGACTTGGGAGTGGCGATGTAATCGTGGAAGCGCTCCTGGATGGGCGTCCACAGGGAGTGGATCACGCCCAGGGCGGCGTAGCAGTTCTGGATGGAGTCAGTGGTGATCCGCATAGCCATGAGGTCGTAGATCTCCTCGTAGGGCTTGGCGCGGTGCTCCATCTTCTGGAAAATCGACCAGAGGTGCTTGGGCCGTCCGGTCACCTTGACCGAGATGCCCGCGACCTCGAGCGCCTCCTCAATGGGGCGCTGCATCTCCTCCACCTGCCGCTCACGCTCGCGGCGGCGCTGTTGGATCTTCTTCCTGAGCGTGTTGTATTCAGGGGGTTCGAGAAACCTGAACGCGAGATCCTCGAGCTCCCACTGGACTTGTGCGATGCCCAGCCGATGCGCGAGGGGCGCATAGATCTCGCGGGTCTCCAGTGCGATCCTCTTCTGCTTGCCCTGCGGTAGGTGCTCCAGGGTACGCATGTTGTGGAGCCGGTCCGCCAGCTTAATCAAAATGACCCGGGCGTCCTCTGCCATCGACAGCAGCAGCTTGCGGTAGTTCTCCATCTGTTGCTCGGTGTTGGACCGGAACTCCACCTTCCCGATCTTTGTCACGCCGTCGACCATGTCCGCGATCTCGTCACCGAAAAGGACCCTCAGGTCAGGCAGGGATACCGCGGTGTCCTCGACAGCATCGTGGACCAGGCCGGCCACGATCGTGGCAGTATCCAGACGGAGAGAGGCCAGTATGGTCGCCACCTCGACCGCGTGCTTGACGTAGGGATCTCCTGATGCGCGCTTCTGCCCGGCGTGCGCCTCCGCCGCCACGTCGTAGGCTTCCCGGATCTGGTCCACGTCTAACCGGTCCGCGTAGGCCTCAAGCTGCCGCGCGAGGGCACCCGGGAGGCCACGGATGGTGGGGGTGTGCTTGGGGGAAGTTATGGTGGGCATCGACCAGACTCAGAGGCGGAGAAGCCGCAAACCAACGCCTTGCCCTTTACCCCCGTGCGTCGTTGGGGAGCCCCCTTCCCTCCTCCCTGAACCATTCGACGAATTTCTTCACGCCGACGCGGAAATCCGTGGTAGGATCATACCCCAAGAGCCGGCGGGCCTTGGACACATCCGCATGCGTGCGCATAACGTCCCCGGGTTGCATGGGAAGCTGTTGGATCTTCGCCTCGACCTCCATCTCGGAACTCACGACCTCGACCATCTCGCTCAGGGATACGGTCCGACTCTCGCCCAGGTTCACGATCTCGCAGGTTTCCGGCCGCGCGCGCAGAAAATCAACCGCTGCACCTACTCCGAGGACAATATCATCAATGTAGGTATAGTCCCGCGCGGTAGAGCCGTCCCCATACACGGGGAGTAGCTGCTCTTCTGAGAGCAACCGCGCAAACTTGTGGATCGCTAGGTCGGGGCGCTGACGGGGGCCATATACGGTGAACAACCGCAGAGCCACCACGCCGATGCCGTGCACGTGGTGGAAGCTACTGCAGAGCAGCTCGCCCGCCCTCTTTGTAGCAGCATACGGGGAGATCGGCCGGTCGACCCGGTCGTCCTCGGCGAACGGGACCTTTTCGTTGTTCCCATAAACCGACGAGGAGGAGGCGAACACAAACGACCCGATCCCACGGTCACGGACGAACTCGAGAAGCGCTACCGTCCCACTCACGTTCACGCTTGTGTAGAGGGAGGGCTGCTCGATCGAGGGTCGGACTCCTGCACGGGCCGCGAGGTGGATGACAGCGTCGACCTGGTCGGGAACAGATTCCAGTGCAGACCTGTCGCGAATGTCGGCACGGATCTCGGTGAAGCCCCGGTGATCCCGAGCGCTGCTGAGATTCGCCTCCTTGATCTGTGGGTCGTAAAAATCGTCGAACAGATCGATACCACAAACCTCAATTCCCCGATCGAGGAACCACTCGACGACGTGGGAGCCGATGAAACCGGCTGCGCCGGTGATTAGAATGGCCATCCCTACGTCAGAGCTTGCTCGTACGGTATTTGAGATGCGTCACGAATCGGAAAAGAAGGGCAGACATCAGAGAATGCTGGAAACGTGATCATCCCCTGGCACCTGGAATTAGCTCAAAAAGTACGTCCAAGGGAAACATCTGTGAGTCACACTCCGCCGACCTGCCATGCGAAAGAATCGACTTCGCTGTGCTCAGCATCGTCGGATACACACTCCGCAACAACTGGTTGGCGTAGATCACAATATTCACGCCGTGAGACTGTAACTCGTCTTCCGTAATGAAGTTATAGGTCGAAGGCACTGCGACCAACGGCTTGCGTTCCCCCAGATCGTTATAGAGCCTCCAGAATTCAACAATCTCATCCGGGCTCTCCTGCCTACTATGAATCATGATTCCATCGGCTCCCGCCCCGATAAATTCACGCGCACGATCAAGGGCATCACCCATCCCTTTCCCAAGGACCAAACTCTCTATTCGTGCGATGACCATGAATTTTTCTGTGGCTCTAGCGTTCCTCCCAGCCTGGATCTTCCTACAGAAATCTTCAATCGTATCTTGGGCCTGCGGAACGTTCGTACCTAACAGTGAATTATTCTTGAGCCCGATTTTGTCCTCGATAATCACCGCTGAAACACCAAGGCGTTCTAGGGTCTTGACTGTGAACACGAAATGTTCGGGTCGTCCACCAGTACCCCCATCGTAGATGACTGGCTTCGTGGTCACTTCCAGAACTTCGTTGAGCGAGGCGATTCGGGCGGAAACATCCACTCCCTCGATGTCTGGTTTCCCCTTGGCGGTGGCATCCGTAAGGCTGCTCCCCCACATCCCGTCGAATTCTCGACGACCACCAGGAGTGTCCACGTACGTATCCTCAATGATCAGCCCACTCAGCGCATTATGAATGTCTAGGAACCGTAAAAACGGCTTGACATCCAACATTCGACGCAATGACGCAAGTCGGATCTCCGGAGTCGTGCCGACCTCCCGGATGGCTGCCCGCATCACACTCGATGAGATCCCCTCTGTGTAGGCCACTTCAATCAGCGTGCCACCCCACTGAGACAGAGTCTCGATGACGTGTTCACGAGTCTGCTTCTGTACACCTTCTCTCCAATCGTCACCATGAACAACGTAGTCGGGCCTAAAAGCCTCCAGGTTCGGTACGTAGTCCAGTGTGGCCTGCGGAACCACCCGGCTGACGCCCTTTATGTTCTCGATAACTTGACGGCGTTGATCAAAGTTCATGAAAGGCATCCGCTTGTAGCTTGCAATAGCCTCGTCGGTTAGCAACCCCACAGTGACTTCGCCCAACTCTCGGCCCCTCTTGATGACATTAAGGTGGCCGGGATGCACCATGTCAGCGCTCATGCCCACATACACTCTCTTGGTCACCAAACATACCCTCAGGTTGAAAACCAACGAACCCACACGGTAGCGATCACCGCACTTGGTGTAGCTTCCTCACAAGAATATACACCGCCTCAGCCAACTTCGGATGATGTCCCGCACGTAGTCGAAGGGTAGGAGGCACCGGTGTAGCTAGTTCCTCTTTGGAAGCTCCACTTCCCCCAAGAACTCGCCCGCCAGGCCGACGACGAGGCACTCTATCAGATGGCGCAGTGCATCAAGGAGCGAGCGGCTCAGCGGGATGATGAGTTACTCAAGGCTTTTCATCCCCTTGGAACTAGCAGAGATCAACCTAGGAACGGTGACGTGCCCAAGTAACACCGCGACGCTGCCGAGGCGGCAAGCATGAGTAAAGTGGTGGGGGCCCTCAAGAAACGGGGCCGTCACCGGCCCCGTTTCTCAAAGGCGAACTGCTGAAGAGATCGGTACTCCTATACCACTACATCTGGGGGTATGGTCAAGCACCCTCAAAAACAATATTGCATTACTCAGCTAGCTCTCTCTAACTGGATTGCGTCGCTTGTTTGGCAAATTCCATCCTGAAGGCGTCATTATTAGGCCGCCCACTTGTCTAGGACACCGTGACCAGTGCAGTCAGACTCACAGAGAACCCGAGGAAGAGGGTAATAGATCGCCGGCACCTATTTGTTATGTTATTACTTACTCCAAATACGGACGGTGGGCTCTCTATAAATCAGGGATATGCAAAAAACCATCATTCTGACAGGTATCACTATCTTCTTGATAGGACTTGCATACCCAGTCCTAAAGAAAATCCCATTTGGAAAACTCCCTGGGGATATTTTTCATCAGTCAGAAAATTTTACCTTTGTATTTCCTATCGTCACCTGCATCATCCTCAGCATCATCCTCACAATTGTATTGAACCTGTTTGGTGACTAAAAGAACCAGGTTCGTAAGCTGGTCGCAGTCCATTAATACAGTTGTCTCCCGCCGCTTTTCTCTGGGACTGACACTCCCGTTGTTATTCGCCTGTGGTGGAGGGGGGACGACGGAACCCATCGGGTCTTCGGTGGAACTGTCGCCCGATGTAGTCCTCCTGGTCGGTGTGGAAAGTACGGTGGCGATTCAAGCCTCCGTGACTGATGACCTGCCAGTGGAATGGACCTCTACGAACCCCAGCGTGGCAACGGTTGACGGAGGAGGTTTGGTCACGGCCGTAGACACCGGGACGACGTGGGTGACGGCCCGGTCCGGTGGAGCCTATGGGACGGCCCAGGTGAAGGTTTGGGTGTCCCCGGTGGTGACGGATTACAAACCGGGGATCAGCTACTTCGGGCGGCGCCAATACGTAGAGTACGTGCCCGGTGAACTGCCCTTGGTGATCTCAGTCCCCCACGGTGGCGCACTGAAGCCCATAGAGATCCCGGACCGGACCATGGGCGTCCTCGTGACCGACGCCTTGACCGTGGAGACCGCGCATGCCATGCGCGATGCGTTAGTTCAGCGAACCGGGAAGGCGCCCCATTTGATCATCTCCCACCTCAAGCGCATCAAGCTCGAGCCGAACCGGGAGATCGCGTTCGGCGCCGAAGACAACCCGTACGCCGAGAATGCGTGGAACGAGTTCCAGGGGTACATAGAATCCGCAGAGGACAGAGTTGTGCACGATTTTGGGTCAGGCCTGTACCTCGATCTCCATGCGCATGCACATGAGGTTGCCCGCCTGGAGTTGGGATATCTCCTCAACGCTTCGGCATTGAACTTGAGTGATGCTGAGTTGAACGCGGGAGGGTATGCTGACCTCAGCAGTATTCGCGCTCTCGCAGCGACGAGTACGTTGTCGTTCAGCCATGTCCTGCGGGGAGACCAGAGTTTCGGTGCGTTGCTCGGTGCCCAGGGCATTCCCTCCGTGCCGAGCCCAACCGACCCGAGGCCCGGCACCGACAAGTATTTCTCCGGCGGGTACAACACAAACAGGCACGGATCCCGCCACGGTGGCACGGTGAGCGGGATCCAGATAGAGCTTCACTACCGCGGCATCCGGGACACCGACGAGAACCGTCGGGCCTTCGGGACCGGGCTAGCCGCAGCGGTAGAAGGCTATATGGTCTCCCATTGGGGATTCTTCGCGGTGTCGCCCAAATGATACGGTATACTCATGGGAGACTTAGTGCTCTTCTCAATACGACAGATCGGCTCCGCTAAACATATCCGCATACCTGGCTCTATAGATCCCCGGATCCGAGGCATCGGAAGCATCAGCCCCCTGTAACATCGAAAACCTTGCGTGGAATACGATCTTACCTGTGGCGTCATACTCAACCCAGGCCGCACCAAATTCTGGGTTAACCCTTCGGACAGGCGGACCAACCCAATCCGTATTAGAGGTATAGGTAAATTTGTACCCAAGCGAACCGAAATTGAGCAACACATTGCCATCGTCGCGGTAGTCTATACCGGAGATGATCGGTGACCAGTATTCAGGCAGGTCCGCCCCGTATTCTTGGATCTGAGTCGACGTTAGGGCGGTCTCATCAACTCTGAACTTCACGCCTCGTGAGTATAGATCCTCACCGCTGTAATGCCGACCCATCCCGTTGTCGAACACATAATATAGATCGTTATCCTCATCAAAACGCACGTCGTGCTGCCCCCAGAAAACCTCATGCTGTGAGTCAAGCAAGAACTCCGTCCAGTCTTCGAACCCACGGCCGTCACTCAAGAGCCATACGAGCTCGTTATCCCACGTCACCTTGGACAATCCCCGTCGCTGACCAGAAATGATGAGGCTTTTTTCGCTCTCGTCGAAGGTTACAGCATTGACATGGAGCCAATCGTTCTCGTCGCTCATCAACTCATAGTTTTTGGGGACCGAAACGTTGAGGTCCCATACTCTCTTCACGTTGCTGAGAGTCCGGTCCAGCAACACGATGACATCCTCCTCGGTGTCGAGTTCATCGCTGTTGACGGTCAGCAAAAAATCCCCGTTTCTCAGCTCGTGGATGTCATGATGGATGTTTTCGTAAGGACGTGGCAGTCCGTATGTCCGCACAAATTGACCATCTAGCGATAACTCAAGTATCTCATCCACGTTGGCTACCAAGACATTGCCGTTGCGCGCCTGTTGGGTCGCGCACGCGCGCGGGCAAGTGTAATCGGTATACCAACGAACATCACCAAATTGGTCGATAATGAAGGGCTTCAAGCTGGACCGATGTCGCGACAAGAACAGTTTCACCGGGCCGCCAGCGTCTTCGTTGACCAAGACCTCCACATCTGGAGTAGGTGGCGCTCCCTCCCTCACAACTGACAGAGTCTGAGAGCTTCTGAGCACACCCTGCTTATTGTAGTAGTCAACACTCACCTCGTTCACGTACTCGGGGTATAGACCGAGTACCGTAACCTCAGTCGTACTGGAACTCGAAAGGGATGTAAGGGGGCTACTTATATCGGCAGCTTCTCCCGATTTCCCATGTACCGTGTATCCGATTCGCCCACGGAAAGGCAACGAAATTTCGAGAGGTTGGATGAGAGGGAAAAAGGTATCCGTATAGTCGAAATCAGATGCCAGTTCAACCCTGACGAAATCCCCTTTGAACGGGAGCACCAAGGATTCCTCGGTTGCACTGAAGCGGAACTCGATGCTCCAATCAGTTCGATTGGGATTGATATCAACAAAAAGGTGCGACAGGGCAGAGATCACTTCACCACTCTCTAGATGGATATCGATCGTGGTAGCCGAAGTGTCTGCCTTGGTAATGAGGTTGTCTTCATTGACGGTAGCCGAGAGTTCCATCTGCAAGGAACTCACTTCACGCAAAGCGGCCAGGGCGTTAGTAACGTTTGCCAGTTGGCTATCTTCGCACGCGACGAGAAAAATCAACAGGAAGAGACGCCAAGAAACTTTCACGTACTCGATGAGGCGCATGGGCCGTGGGTTTAGCATTACGAGAGTGTTCAGTTAGAGGCCACCCGGGCCTTCAGAGCAGGTAAACCGGACGAACTGTATGACAATTTATCAATCCTTACTGCGATCAAAACATAAAACCGACGTTAGCTATTCGTATCGTCGGTATAAGCTCCAACAAATCATCCTGTGGGGCTCCGACGAGTCGTTTTAGGCCAAATCCGAGGCCAACATAAAAGTTGTCGTTTGGCCCTAGAACAAAACTACGATTTAGATCAAAACCGTAACCGAGATAGGTCCCACCGTCTACCGCGGTAATGCCTATCTTAGCACCGAATGCCCATCCGACAGGAGCGTCGTACGTCCGGGTGCGGTCACTGCCTGGGTAAAACCGCCAGAACACGTCAAAGTTGACATATCGGTGATTTTCGACCCTAGGTGAAACATCATAAGGAGGATCATCCCACATCTCCGATTCGGTACTTATGGTGGATCCCCCAAAGCCAATTGTGCTGGTCCGGGAGATGACACGCTCGTATTCCGCATTGAAAAACTTCAACAGAAGCCCAAATGGGTTGGCCGAAACGACATTCAGCTTCCCAGGATCTATACTTTGTTGAGCGTTGAGTGGAGACCCTGAAAGTCCGAAGATCAGGATAGCTACAGCAGCCACAAGGCTTACAGAATTTGCCTTAAGCATCGTCTTTTTAGCCGTAGAAGTAGCAGTAGAACAGGGTAGGAGCGGGAGCGTATTATGTCCCAATAATGCCCCATCCCAATCAGGCCCGCAACTCAGGATGCGCAGAAATATGGCGAGTAGATGAGCGAAACATGGTGCCCCGGTAGAGGTAAAGCTAGTTACCGTCTTCGAGGTTGGAAGGGACCGGGTGAGTGGGTCACTGTATCTCCGTCTTCGAGCCATTCACTGTACCCTCTCACTGCTGCGACCCAACAATCCATGCTAGCTCCTGAATAGCCCCACATTCAAATGTAAGGCTTTCTTAAATAGCCTTTTTATAGAAATGGCTTCCCTAACCCGGCTACGGACATATCTGCGATATAGAGGTGCCAGCATATGTCTCCCATGTCTCTTCGTCATCAACAGCACTTCCTGCCTGACCTTTTGTCGATTACCTAATGCATGCGTTTTCGCGCTGGAATGTTTTCGTATATTTGCCAGAACGTAAGGCACGCGCTCTAATCTGAATATCTGACCCATCCTGATCCATAAGTCATAGTCCATACAGAATTCCAGATTTACATCAAACATTCCGACTTCCTCAAACGCATACCTCTTAAAAAAAACCGCAGGTGCAGCGATATAGTTTCTATTATTAATCAATTTTACGAGACTAAATTCTTCTACCTTGCTTTTTCCTATGCGATTATCGTCTTCGTCAATCTTATTACACCCACCATATATTACGTCTACCTCGGGATTCTCAGCGAAACAGCTGACAACTCTGCCAATAGCACCCGGTTCATAGGTATCATCTGAATTTACCCAACCTATGATATCACCTCTTGATCTTACGAACCCCTTGTTAAGTGCATCGGATGTCCCGCGATCAGGCTCACATACCCACCTGACATGATCACCATATGCCTTCAGAATTTCTGCCGTGTTATCCGTTGACCCTCCATCGATGACTATATGCTCTACACGGGGATATTCCTGTTCCTTAACGCTCACTATAGTCCGTTCTATGAACCGCCCATGATTGAAGGAAGGAGTTATTATCGATACTAAGGGCTCCTTCATACTCTCTCCCCTGAACTAGATCTCCTATACCATTCCATCGTTCGTGTCAGCCCTTCTTCCAATCCAATTTTTGCTTCGAAGCCTATCTTCTCTTTAGCCTTCGCACTGTCACAATTTCTTCTTGGTTGCCCGGAAGGTTTCGTGCTATCAAAACGTATCGCAGGATTCTTTCCTGATATACGCACAATCATAGCCGCAAGGTCTCCTATCCCTATTTCTTCATCACTACCCAAATTTATTGGGTCCGGTACTGGGTATTTCTCAATGAGCTCGAGAAGACCACGAGCAAAATCGGTTACGTATAGAAATGATCTCTTCTGTTTACCATCTCCCCAGACATTGAGAGGGTCTTCGCCATCATACGTCCGTCTGATGATCGATGGTATGACGTGTGATCGTTCCGGATCGAACTGGTCCCGCGGACCATAGGAATTGAAAGGACGGGCAATGGCAACTTTCATGTCCCATTCTTCGGCATAAGCACGCCCCTGCACCTCTGCCATTCTCTTTGCCCAGCCATAGCCTTCATTCGATCGTTCAGGCACGCTAACAAAGCCATCACTCTCACGCATCGGGATCGTACAATCCCTCGAATAGACACAGGCAGAACTCAGTACCAGAAATCTTTCAACATCATGAATCCTCGCTGCTTCTAGTACATTGAGGCCGATCAACATGTTATCGCGGAACATGCTCGCCGGACGGGAAAAATTATAGGATACCCCTCCAACCCGTGCCGCAACATTCAGCACCACGTCCATTCCATCGACAGCCATGTGGCAGCCGTCAGGATCCCTGAGGTCCGTAGATAAGAATTCGAAGTGTTCCTTTACATTTTCAAGGTTGCTCGTATCACTATTTTCTAAGTTGTCAGCTACCCTTACGGTCGCATTCTTCTGTACCAACATCTCAACAACATGGGACCCAACGAAGCCCGCCCCTCCAGTAACCAATACCTTTTTGTTATCCCAGAAACTCATAGGGTCTCCTTCTCCACTAGCAGCCTAGTAACACTCTTTTTTGACAGTAATCACTTTTGCGATATAACCATGGATCTTGGCGGGCAGAATATCAGCCATGATTGCCATATCGTCCGTATTGATCCATCCAGATCTTAGAATTCCTATGACATACGCGAGGGAAAAGACCGTCACCGCGATCATCAGGTCACCTAAACTGTCAGCTCCAAGATACCAAATCAGCACACCCACTATTGCCGCCACAACACCATTAACGAGCATTGCCCGATTGGCGAGGGTTTTCAGTGTCTCAACCACGGGTAGCTTCATTTTCCAGTGAAAAAACAGGATCGAGGCGCACCCGGACATTGCCACTGCTATCGAGTTCCCCGCGATCAGTCCATAGTATCCGAATGCAGCTATCATCGTATAGCCGAATATCAAGTTAGCCGCCCCATAGATAATCATCGCGTACATAGCCAGGCTGGGCCATCCGACACTCTGGATCAGCAAATAGGAAGGCACGGCTAGGGTCGATATCAACCATGGTATCCCGAAAATCTGTATTGACAGGGACGACGTGTTATAGCCTTGCCCAAGCCACACTCGAATAAACGGATAGGATATTAACATTACCATCGAAAAGACTGGCACGGCTATAACCACAAGGTACCTCATGGATTTGAGGTACAGGGCAACCACTCCGGCACTCCCTTCTCGTGCGTACAGTTGAGATCCGGCAGGAAATATCGCGGTCACAAGTCTCCTAAGAAATGCCACAGTCAGATTGATAATCCTCATGGCTACTTCATAAAAAACCACATAATTAAGGGCCAGATAATGGCTCAATAATATCTTGTTCAATGGGTCCAACAGTAACCGCACTATATAACTGACCTGGACATTGGCACTAAATGAGAATATCGCGGCGAATCGCGCGCGCGAAGCACGCAGTGGATTCATCCTCATGGAGGGTAGAATCTTTTTGGCCAACCATACGTTCGTTACGATGGTAAGTAATGACACCAACCCATTTTTAAACACAAGCCCTCGTAACCCATAGTCCAGCTCAAGGACAATGAAAACTCCAATAGCGCTGCATAATGCAGACACGCTGGAGACGGAACTTGTCACATCCATTCTCTGAAGCCCATTGAGGAGGGAAGTGACTACACTGAATATAAGATTCATGACAAATATCAGGACTACCCCGACATAGACAAAGAGAGCTACGTCATATAACTCGGGAGGGATATCGAATACGACGCTGACAAAAAAAGAGCTGAATAGGAGAAGGATAACGCCTGCGATACTGCCAAGAACGATATAGATAGCCATGGCAGTATTGATGACCTCATTCATGCCCCCGAAGTCTCTCGTGCCATCAAGCTCCGATATGTACTTAATTACTGTTCTTCCTACGCCGAAATCACTTAATTGGGCATACGATGTAATTACAGCGATGAGTACCCAGACGCCGAAGAGTGTTGTTCCAAGTTTATTGATTGTGTATGGGGTTATGGCAAAAACCACCAGAAACCGGACAAAAAAAGCACCAGTATTAAAGATGGAATTTCTGGCTATGGTTTTGCTGGTGGATTGTGTCATTTAATAGGAAGAAAGGGTTCTTCCGCAGAAGCTATGGTTGATTTGCCAGCCGGGTCTGGGGTGCTGTTATCGTCGAAAAGATAAGATTAAGTAGCCCTGGGAGAAGAGGAAAAGAATAGGGCGCAGGCAGAGAAGCCGAGGGTACTGAAACTGCGAGAGATAACGGAAGAAAACAGTACTGTCCCTCCACCCGGAGAGACCAAGCTAAGCGCTGCACCTCCACCGGATTCGGAGGTCTTAGATAGGACGACCCGCCAGAGGTTCACCCCATCGGACACCCCCCAAATGGCCAGTCCCTCAGGGCCTCAAGATCCCGTTCAGCAGACCGTAGGCAAATGCACCGCTCCTCAGGAACACCATGATCGGAGAGATCAGGCCTACGAAAAAATCCTTCGCCATTACTCTCAACGAAAACGGAAGCGAACTCACAAATAGTAGCACAGCACTTCCTGCTGCCGTATAAGCCGCAGGGTGGTAGAGTGCATAAGTGATCATTCCAAACGCGAAGAGATAGAACAGTCCAATCTGCAGCTTCAGTACCTGCGGAGTGTAGCTGTCTTTAACCATTCTCCCTGCGTGCTTCCCATACGTTTTGGTGCGCCAGTATGCCCTTCCCGCTTTCATCTTCAGATACCACCACAAATTATCTGGATGCGTATGGTAAACGACCGCTCCTGGATTAAAGAAAAGCAGGTGTCCCTTAGATGCAAGGCGGTATGACAGTTCAGTGTCCTCGCCAGACGCTGTTGTGAACGTCTCGTCAAATCCGCCTTCTTCCAAGAACATTCTTTTCCTATACGCAGCTGAGTACGTTGATACGAAATCAATAAATTTTTCCTTCTGCATCTTCGTGTACCTGTCCTCTATTTCCTGTTGCACAAACCGCGCTATAACAGACTTCTGTCTTGTGCGGAAGGCACCTTGAACTCCATCGATTTCGTCTTTCTCTAGAGGCTTCATCATATTGGAAAGCCAGTTATCCTCTGGCACACAGTCGGCGTCCGTGAAGACGAGCGTATCTCCTCTCGCCACCTTTGCACCCCTATTCCTCGCACGCGCAGGCCCGCCGTGTTCCTGAGTCACGAGCTTGACCGCATCGTATTTCATGATCATGTGGGTGGTTCTATCGGTCGAGTCATCGTCCACAAAGATTATCTCATACTTGCCCTTGTAGTCCTGGTCCAATAATGCACGGATCGTATTCTCTACTGTTGCTTCTGCATTGTATACCGGAACTATAATGGAGACATCTGTCATTACTTCTTCCTCTAAAGCTTTGATCAGAGCAGTATCGTGCATTACCTGCCTGGCCTTCGGCGCTGCAGCACGAGGAGCGGGCCGTATTCCTCGTAGACCAGGTACCGCTCGCTATCGAGCAGCTCTTGAACTGTGGCCCGAAGACGGGCCGGGCTGATTCGCCAATCCATAGAAAAGTCCACAACGACCCATTCAGCGTCACGTGCAACCGGGTCTTCGAAGATGCGCCCCTGGGGATCGCGAGCAGGCACGGGCGCAGGGAACTCGTACACCTCAGCGCGACGTGAGAAACGTCGCAGCATCTCGCCCGTGACCGCCACGGACGCCTGTGCTGGTACCGCGCGAGCAACCGACGCGATCCGACGGTCCGTCTCATCGGGCCAGAACAAATCTGCATCCCCCACCCAGAGGATGCGCACAGGCCCGAGAGCCACCCAGGCGGTAAAGGCAAACGCCATGATGGTACTCGCAAGTCGCGGCTGGAGGGATGCGCGACTACCCCACCTTTCAGTCACCTTTCTCAGACCGAGAACGCTAGCCATGAAGACTACCGGAAGTACCGGAAGGAGGTAATAGGATCCATACATCTGGAGGGGGCTGGACGTGAACGCAAGATGCAGTACCAGGTAAGGCATCAGCGCAAGGAGAAGACGCCACTCAATGAGCGCTAAGAACCCCCAGGGAAGCATTAGTATGATGAAGGCGTTGAGACGCGTGGGCTGGAGGACGCGAGCCACCGCCTCCAATGGATCAGCGATAACCGAACCGGCAAATCCGCTTATCCAGGAGACGCCATCATTAGCCTGCCGGATAATGAGTAGCGCCACTATAAGCCAAGCCAGGCTGCCGACTGCGAGCACAAGGGCGGCACGCCGTGACTGCGGTTTCTGCCACCACACGTACAACGCTACTCCGAACGCCAGAACAGCCACAATCTCCTTTAAGCCAACCGCTGTCATCATCAGTGCCACGCCCCACCAAGGACGCTCCACCACGAAGGCATAGAGACCCCACGCAATGACCGGCACCGTGAAAGCATCGGCTGAAACGCAGATGAGCTGTCCCATATGGAGGATTGGGTGGAATGCGAATGCACCCGCCAGCAGCACCGCCTCCGGTGTTCTCCCAAGGATGTGGCGCGCCAGGAGAAAGACGGGCCACACCGTGAGGGCAACCCCAACCGCCTGCAAGAAGTACAGCCACTGCACCGCATCCCGGAACGGCCAGTACACGGCAACTATCGGGATCAGCGTCGGCTGAAAGTGCCAGCCAAGAATGGGAAACGCGACCGCGAAGTCGTTTACAGTGAAATCGGAGCGCCCTTCCGCCATGTTCCATAGAATGTTCTCGTACCAAGACTCCACCGGAGCGTGAGCCAGGTACGGCACATAGAGCTCGATAAAGAACAGTGCCGCCATCAGGCTGAAAAGGGTGCCGAGTAGCAATCCATGATGCCGCCCCTCGATGCAAGTCAGCCCGGAGGTCTTCCGGCTAACGAACCATGTGGCCCCGCATGCGACCGCCGCCACGTATCCCGACGCGAACAACTCGCCCCTTCCGTAACCACTTAGAACATCGCCTGGCAATAGACGTAGGATGGGGTAGACGAACAGCACCCCTAGCGGCAGCACCGCGCGCGACACCTTGCAGTAAGACTGATGGAAGGACACCCGGGCACGCTGCATTTTCCACACGGCCACCCCCGCCACGACGGCCGTCATGATCGCTGCTCCGGCCACTGTGAGCCATCCTCCCCCAGTGTTCAGGTGGGGATGGACCTCCGGAAGTGCTCCCACAAACCCACCGATGGCTCCGCCCGCGATTGGGGCTCCTACCCAAGCAACCACTCCCCCATCGTCGTGTCCCTGAGACTCAGGGTTCGACCGATGATCATTGACGTAGCTCGTCGCGCTAGGGGATCCGCCAGTCATTCCAGCCTTCATACAGTAACGCGCTTCATACAGCCCCTTCTTTGAAGTTGAACCGATAATCGGCCAGTCGAAACCGCTCCATAAAGCTCTCATCCGTCATCTCGGCGATTCTCGTATAAAAATCCTGGTTCGCCGGTGGTGCGCACACCTGGTTGTCGAAGCCTCCATGTTTGTATCGCGTCACAAGAAGATCCGCGTCTTCGTGCCACATGGATGACAGCCTCCTGTTGATCAGGGTGGCAGCAAGACGTGGCAACTTGCCAAGCGGACCGGAGACTTCGAAGACGAAGCGGTTGCGCACATGGACCATATCGCCGTCAGGAACGACGGCGCAGAAAAAGTATACTTTGTCACCGCTTGCTACGTCTCGATAATACTGCTTGAAAGAGTGATCATCGTGGTTCAGAATACGGACCGACACATATCGCCGCAGCAGGGGAAGCGGTGGCAAAATGCGAGCGGCGTAGTAGAACACTTGAATCGCGCCATCGTCATACAACGTTTGAAAGCTGCTGAAGTGGCGACGATGGAGATGGATAAAGTGCGTGTAATCCTGCACGTTGTCCCACGCAATGTCACACGTGGTCTGGATGTTAGTAGTTCGTTCGATCGCTATCGTCGTCATGAATTCCCTTAGGAACGATGAATTTGCCGTCGCTCAGCCGATACTTACATCCATGCCAACTGCAAACCAGATAATCTCCTGAGACCCTGCCTTCCATAAGCGGTGCACCTTGATGGGGACAATATTTGGGGATTTTGAAGGTTCCCGAATGTCCGCAAAGCACCAGTCTTCCGGTCGGGTCTACCGCGATCCTTTTCAAGGTTCGGTGACGCACGGCGAAGCGTATTCTGAAAAATAAACGCTTCAACGGGACGGCTAACACGCTCATCTAAGTGCCTGCTCCCACCGAACCCACCTGCCGATTCTTACATTCGTCACATGGATGCCCTCTTGTCCACATTCCTCGCCTGTGCACCTGTAATTTATGACACGCATTGTCAATGCTAGGTAAAGGCTTACGCATGGCAGCCATAAAATTGGGGTGGAATTGATAGGTTGTCAGCTAACAGCGATTTCATTGCGAACCGAGCAGCTAGATCGGCCAATGCTCTATCGGTAGAGATAGCACGTCGATAGTCGCGAGATGTGAGTAGCGGAACAGCAGGGTCCAGCGACAGGCTTAGATGCACGTTATCAGGGTCGACAATCGCCTGGTCACAGCGGATTGTTGAGCTTCACGCGCCTCCTCTCCCGGAGAACGCCGTCGACGCACAGGGGTCCTAAACGCTTGCGATTACCCTTCCCCATCGACCGACCCGTCCTACTAGGTAGTATAGCTCCCATAGCCATAGCCATAGCCATAGCCGTATCGCCCGGCCGACCTGGCCAACCGCGCACGGTTAAGAACCACACCGAGGATAGGGGTCTGGGACTGCTGGAGCCGCTCAATCAACTTGGAAAGCGCGAAGCGGTCGGTATGGTCGGTCATCGTCGACACGATTACTCCGTCCGAAATCTCCAGCATCACCGCAGAATCGGAGACCACCATCATAGGTGCCGTGTCAAGCACGACCCTGTCATACGTCTCTCTGGCGTCGTTGACGATTCCCCTGAAGGCCGCACTGCCCACAAGCTCGACCGGATTAGGTGGCAGAGTGCCAGCGCCGATGAAGGTCAGCGGAAACTCGGGATGCTCCCAAGAGGCATCCGCCAGAGTCACGTCCTTAACCAACACATCCGTGATGCCTGGAGATTGTGGTGCGCCAAAGTATTTATGCAAGGTTGGTCGGCGGAGATCACAGTCCACGACCAGTGTTCGCTCCCCTTGCTGCGCCATGGCAAGGGAAAGGTTGGAGGAGACCGTGCTCTTGCCCTCGCCCTGTATCGCACTGAGTACTTGAATCACCTTCGGCGGCTGTTCTGCGCGCGTGAACCGGAGCGTCGTGTGAAGCATTCGAAACGCTTCTGACCCAGGTGTGGCCACGTTAACTGCGGTTACGATCATGTCATTTGGAGCTCTCGCACTGTCTTTCACCTCAGGGATCGTGGCCACTACTTTGAGCCCAGAAGCGCGCTCCACATCGGCAGCGTCGTGAGTGGCGGAGTCGAGATGCTCAACCACGAGCGCAGCTCCGATTCCAATCAGAACACCCACCGAAAGGGCAAGAAACAGCGTGCGTGCAGTTCGGGAAGGATCAGGATCCATCGGCACGACTGCAGCGTCAACAACTTCGATGTTGCCGGCCTCTACAGCCTCGAGGATCTGCGCCTCGTAGTACTTCTCAGCAAGTAGGTCAAAGGTCGTTTGGACCTGATCCACACGCTGCTGAATCTGCGTGAACTCCGTAGCCATTTCCGGCAGATCACCCACTGAGGCCTGAAGTTCTTCTACGCGCGTCATAGAAGCTGAGAGCCTTTCCTGTATAACACCCAGGGACTGCTCCGTGACCGCGAGTATCTCTTCTCTGGCGGCACTGATCAGCGAATCCAGCACCTCGACACCCGGACCGCTTTCGGTATATCCAAAGCGCGAAACAGTCAGGCGGCTCCTCTCCGCCTGTAGCGTCTGAAGCCGATCGTACATGTCGGCACTGGCAGGAAGAAGTTCGCTGCCCAACACCACGACGCGTCGCAGCCCCTCATCGCCGTCCTGGCCACTCTGGAGTGTCGTAAGAACGTTCCGGAGCAAACTCTCTTCGAAACGGAGTCGTCGGAACTCGCCTTCCGCGACCATAAGCGCCTCGGCAAGCGCCCCGCTCTCGATCTGCGGGTTGATCGTGTTGGAACGCTCCTGGTAGCTTGCCAGAGCTTGGTGAGCTACAACGGTGGAATCTGCGACTTGCTGAAGTTGATCTCCGACGAACTCACGCCGGCGTGTGGCAGCATTTCTGGCACTACTGGCTGTGTGGTTCTGGTATGCCGCGGCCACCCCATTCGCAGCTTTCGCAGAAAATACAGGATCAGGACTCGTGATGCCGACACGTATGAGACCCGTTCCGCGCACCTGCTCCAGCGAGAGCAGGCCTCGTACTACTTCGACTGCCTGTTCCGGGCGGAGAACCGAAAGCGACAGTGGCTCGGAAAGATCGAGCCCAGGCAATAGCTGGAAACGGAATCCAGGACCCTCAATACGCTCATCTTGCCCAACCGACGCGAGAGGCGATCCGAGCGTGTCCTGGAGGACAATCTCATCAGCGTCCGTAGCAAGGAGATAGGTCCCTGCAGGTGTATTCTCATCGACCACTGGGTCGACTAGAACGCGAGTGCGGGCTGACGCATCGACATCAGCCGACAACCGCAATCCCATATCACGCACCACGCCAGAGAGAACCGCACGACTGCGCAGGATCTCAAGCTGGGTCAGAATCTCTTCGGGGTTCGTCGTGGGCCGGACGGCAAGGACGTCAAGCGGTGACCCCTCTGCGTGCCGCTGGAGCAAGACCCCGGCCGTATACTGAGGGACCCGATCTCGCTCCATCCACCAGGCGCCCAAGATCGCAGCAACAGCGCAGCCCAGGAGAATCCACCGACGACGTCGCATAACGTCGACGTAGGTCCAGATCTGCGCCGTGCTCACTTCATCTTCGACAGACGGCTGGGTTAGCTGAGAATCTTCGCGCTCTGGCATCTCGATCTAGCGACTCACCTGGACAGCCAGGCCGGCCATGATTAAAAGCAACTGAGACACGTTAAGTAGGGTGCTCCAGTTGAACGGGGTATCTTGAGGAACAACGACTCGGTCGCCGGACTGGAGTGCCAGCGAGAGCCCTCCCCCACCGGTCTCCAGTGCCTGCTCCGCGTTAATCTGCAATGCTCGCCCACCGCGTAAGACACGGAGATCCTCATCTTTGGCATCGGGGCGAAAACCACCAGCGAGGCTAATCACATCGAAGAGCGTCTGGGTCGGGTCCACCTGGAAGAGCCCCGGCCTCAGCACGGCCCCAATAACGCTCACTGTGAAGAGCGGAGTGATGGTGATGACCGGGGTCCTTATCTGCTCACCATACCGCTCACGCAAGTCCTGTCGGAGGGTCTCAATGGAGACTCCGGCAGCACGCACCGGGGCCAGGATGGGGAGATAAACTAGTCCCGTCTCCTCGACCGCAAATTCGCCACCGAGAGTCGAGTCAGGCCAAACACGGATCCGGAGTACGTCGCCCGCCCTGACCACGTACTCGTCCGTCTGCACGGGCACAGTTGCAGGTGACTGAGCGAAGAGCTGCGTGGACAACCCCACCAGGCCACACAGCAAACCTGCTGTCCCGGCTGTAGTCCGTATGATCCTCATAGACCTCAAAGATATCCACGAAAACGTAAAAGTGGAAGTTCGGAGTGGATCGTAACCCGGCGGATCATCCGATCGATATTTCGATACCAAGACTGCAAATATGCCGATTCAGAATAATGCGCTTCAACGGGTCCCATCAGGCCGCCAAGGCGGCATCCTTCCGCGCACCTCGAACGTATCCCTCGGCCCTCCGAATCACCCAGTCTACCGTCACCCCGGCAAACATGATGATAAACGGCATCACCGCCGTCTGGTATCTGTGCTGCGCCGTGAATATTAGGTGGACCAGACTGGCGCTCAGTACACATAACACAAGTGGGAGAGTATACCGCCACTGGCCTATGGTTAAGAACACACCAACTGCTCCAAGCACCGTCAGAAGGTCCATCGTAACAATCCACAGGAGACGATATAGAAAGGTGTCATGGGGTCCATCCCTGACCGGGAGAATCTTCCAGAACTCGGACAGTTTGAATGGTATATTCCTGAGTATTTCTCCGGGTTGGTCGATCAGAACCCGGAGTGCGACACTATACCCCTCCGTATCGACAGCGTCTTCTCGCGGCCTCACACTCATGCCCGTCACGGACGGTCGATCCTCCTCCAGCGCGCCTTGCACCTGCCTGGAATGCTCCTGAAAAATCTCAGACCTCTCATCTCGTTCACGCCATACGCGATAGTCCGGATTCACACCTGCCAGGAGATCGTACCCCCCGTGGGTCGTCACCAGAACAACTCTGTCAAACACGATGTAGTTGCGAACCGTCCAGGGAAGCATCACTAGGCCGCATCCCAACACCAACAGCATAGTACAGACCGCTGCCCTTTTCCGTGAAGACATAGCCATCGGCATCAACATCACCAATAAAACCGGGAACAAGAATATCCTGGGGGCCGTGAGAAAAGCAGCTCCCAGAACGGCCCCGGACAAGAGCCAGAGAACATTCCCTCTTCGGCGCAGACCCAACTGGATCAAGAACATCAACAGCACCAACAAGAATGCGTACAGCCCCTCCGCGGCCACCGGCCCCACATGGTAGTAAAGAAAAAACGGGTAAAAAACGCTGGCCACGGCCGCTACTCCCGCGGCTCTCGTGCCGAAGAGCACCCGAGCGGTCAGGAAGATGAGCACACACGTAACTGCCCGCAGAAAAGCCTGCGTGATCCGCGCCGCTAAGAGGCTAACTCCAAACACCTTGTATACCGACGCCAGGAATATCGGATAACCCGGCGGGCGAAATGCTGTGGGTTGCGGCGGATCGAAATAGGCGTAGCCCTCTCCCTGGACAAGGTTAACCGCAATCTCGTTGTACTCCACTGTGTCGCCCCTGACGAGTGGAGATTCGTTATCGAGAGTCAGGACATACACGCTGCCGACGATCACCGCCGCGACAAAAATCACCGCAATAAAGAGCCATTCTCGACGACTCATGGGCCTCCACCACTGTGACTGCACTTTAATCCCCTTCTCCATAAAAGATCACCTACAACGCACCTTGCACACCGAATACAGCTATAAAACAACACCCGCAAATGTCTGCTCACGTCGTTTGGTCGCTAGATCCACATAGGTCGAAATCGCTGACACTAGGGTCAAATGTGAGCAACTCAGTTTTTCGAATTCCTTCATGTCCAGCGACTGGTGCACGACCCTGCCGAGCCTACAAGCAAATCGCGCAGAATAGAGCGCACTCCGCCAGGGGCAGCGGACTGCAATAGATACCGGAATCGGTACAGGAAAGATGGGTCCCTGGTAGCCAGACCCGCCGGGCACGTGGTAGAGTCCGAAACCCGGGCCTCGGCCCAATACTACTTCCAGTCGCTGAGTGCACGTGGAGTTCAGCTATCAGGTTATCTCGTTTAATCTCCTGGCGGCTCGTCTTCCTGTCCCTCATCGTTCGGAAGAAACATGAGCCGCATTCGTTCAAAATCTGTCACCGCAGCCTCGTAGTCACTCCGGCTTCCAATATCCTTCCAATATCCGTCGAAGCAATACGCCTGCGCTTTACTCAAGGCGATAGCACTGCGGACCAGGTCTGGAAGGTCCAAATGGTCACCAGGTACAATGTCACGAATTACTCCTGGATCCATTACATATACACCCATACTCACCTGATAATCGAACTCTGGCTTCTCGATGTACGCCTTCAGGCGATCGGCGTCATCTAACTCCAAGACACCAAGGCTGATCTCGACCTGGCGCTTCGCCGTAGCAACGGTGATAAACGCATCAGTGTCAAGATGATGCTGGTAAAAAGCCGCGTAATCGAGAGTAGTGAGTATATCGCCATTCATAACCAGGAATGGCTCGTCCAGCCCCTTAATCAGTGCCAAGGGACCGGCCGTACCCAGCGGACGCTCCTCCGGCGAATAGCTGATATCCACCCCCCACTTCGATCCGGTACCGCATACAGCCATGATCAGTTCACTGAGATGCCCAACAGCCAGCGTGATCTCCTTGAACCCACAGTGCGCCAGCTGGCGAATAACGACCTCGAGGATCGACATGTCCCCCAAGGGCATGAGCGGCTTGGGCAGGACCGTCGTGTAGGGTGCCAAGCGACGCCCGACACCACCGGCCAAAACCACTGCACGTTTCATCTCAAATCCTGGGTGTAGACAGCGATCTGCAATATGTACGCTCTCTCAGCCGCACGGCTGAGAGAGGTGAGGTCGGGGAAGCGATCCCTCTGTGTACCGGTACTTCTGGGTTTCACACGCCCTCCCCGCTATCTCTAGATCCGGTATCTTCCGGGCTCATAAAGAGACAGATTGTTGCTGATCCAATCAATCGTGCTGCGCAGGCCCGTCCTAAGGTCGACCTTCGCCCGCCAGCCCATAAGCTCCCGAGCGTGCACGGCAGATGCGAGGAGACGTTGGACTTCGCTGTCGTCGGGACGTCTACGCTCTCCCTCCGAATCCACTGTAACGGACCGCCCCACCAGTCCAATAATGATGTCCGTCAGCTCGCCGACGGACACGTCCTTTCCGCTTCCCAGATTCACGACCTCGCCTAGAGCCTTCTCGCAGTCCGCTGCAGCCAGGAAGCCTTCAACCAGGTCCGTTACGAACGTGAAATCCCGCCTCGGGTCGAGGTTCCCGAGTTTCACTACGTCTGAGGTCAAAGCCTGCGTGATGATGGTCGGGATTACGGCACGTGCCGATTGCCGCGGGCCATATGTATTGAACGGACGCACTGTAATGACCGGTAATCCGAAGCTGCAACGAAAGCTCTCCACGAGCTTGTCCGCCCCGATCTTGCTTGCCGAATAGGGGGATTGCCCCTGAAGCGGGTGTGCCTCGTCGATAGGAACGTAGACAGCCGTACCGTACACCTCGCTGGTGGAGGTATGCACCACCCGTTCTACCCCGGCGCTCCGCGCCGCGAGAAGAACATTCAGTGTACCTGTCAGGTTCGTTTCGACGACTTCCCGGGGGTGTACATAAGAATAGGGAATCCCAATCAATGAACCGAGATGAAATACGGTGTCCATTCCCTGAACGGCTGCCGCCACGGCATTCTCGTCCCGGAGGTCCCCGCGCACGATGTCTAGTTCGTTGCGTACGTCCGGAGGGACCAAGGCCAGGAATCCGTCGTCGGAACGGGACGTATACCTCACGAACGCGCGCACGGACGCACTGCGTCCCACCAATTCATCAACGAGATGACTCCCAATGAAGCCACCCGCTCCCGTCACCAGTACTCGTCGGCCTTCCCAACTCATGAGTCTGTACTCCCATCAGCCAATCGAATGCGCCAATATTGCAGAAGATCATGCATACTGCGCTCGAGCGGAATATCTGGACTCCAATCTGTGGTCTCACGGAGTCGGCTGTTGTCGCCCACCTGAATTCCTATTTCCTGTCCACGGCGCATGAGGTCTTCTGTTCGACTTTTCACGCTCATGGGCACCTCGCTCATGGCAACGAGCAACTCAAGGCAATCCGCCACGGGTGTGGGTCTACCAGAGCACACGTTGTAGACTTCGCCGCCGGACCCGAGTAGCATGAGTTGTTCGTAGGCACGGACAGCATCACGGATGTCCAGAAAGTCACGAGCAGAATCTAGGTTCCCCACGAGAAGGGTTGGCTCACCGAGGCCCAGTTCAGCAGCAGCGATCTGACGGGCGATGCTGGAAGCAAAAAGACTCACAGGCTGCCCAGGCCCGACCAGGTTAAAGCTCCTGGCCCTGATCACGGCCAGCCCGTTACCCGCATGGAAAGCAACGCCAACCATCTCCTGAGCAACCTTGCTCGCAGCATAATGGGTAACAGGTTGAAACGGCGTGTGCTCTGTCAGGGAAATACTGCCTTCCGACATGCGACCGTAACAGGCACTCGAACCCACGATCAGGACCTTCGTCTCGGAATCGTGCTCTCTAACAGCCCTCAGAAGGTGCAGGGTGCCGAGGACGTTGACGCGGTAGAGAGACTCTTCATCGATCCCGGGAGACTGGGGTAGCGCGGCAAGGTGAACCACGTGACTCGGCGCGAATTCTGCCACCACCTTTCGCACGTCATCAGGAACACAAACATCCACCTGGTAATGGGCGATATCAAGCGGCAACGGGACCGCTGTGGATGGTGAGGACCCACAGCGGTCTAATCCCCCAACTTGCTCGACAGCGGGCTGTTTCAGAAGATGGGCCGCGAGGTGAGGGCCCGTAAACCCGCTAATGCCAGTGATTAAAAACCGCATGTAATTTCCGATCCGAAGCTACGTCTCGATCAAAAACCTGCGACCAGTGGGGCGAATTCGTGGGAGGAACCAGAGAAACTCCCGAGGTGGCTAGCTTGATCTTCGATCCATGGATCGATCACAGTAATCATTCCAAGCATCCCAGCTCCCCTTCAGGAATTGGCCAACATGACCTGGGGGGCCTTCATCGCCGCCGCTTGCCACCCGCATTCTGCGGCATCTTGATCGGGTCGTTCTTCCGGGGCAACCCCGGGGCCCAAGTATCCCTCCAGAATGCCTCGAATGTAGTCCTTCAATGATTCCCCGTGAACAATAGGAGGCGGGGCAGGATTTTCAGCGTTGAGCGCCTTACGGAGTTCTTCCTTGTCCCTCACTAGGATCAAGCGACCTTGTTCCGCGAGGTGAAGGGATAGATCCAGAATCTCGGGGTCGTCGTACCCGCACTCTCCCCGACTGCGCTCTACTGGACACACGATAGGCGTTTTACCCATACGCAGTACCGTCATGATCGTACCCGCTCCACCCTTGCACACGACATGCGTACTCTCCCTAATCATCTGCGTGTAACGCTCGATTGGAAGAAACTGTATGAATGAGGCGTGCCGTGGCTCATACGGTGTGTGGCCGATCTGAATGAGCATCGGGGCTACCACACAACCCTCTCCCACAAGTTCATCGGCCATCTGCACAAGCCGCGCAAATCCCTCCTTCCTGGCCCCGACGGTCAGGAATATCATAGGAGGGCTCCTCTGAATTCGGCCTTCGCAAAACTGCCAACCAGCTCTGGCCACTGGACGAAGAAATGATCAGCAATTGGATGCAGCGCACGACCGGTGAGCGACGGCATGTTCACTCGAGAGATGGTCTCCACATAGATCACACGGGCACCTAAGAGCTTGGCCCAGTAACAGATCGGGACCGCGATCCCCGCTCCTGTAGTGATCACCACCCGTGGCCGCTCCCGCAATATCAGGTGGAACGCCTCCAGGACGTTCCGAATCAACCTGAATCCGTTACGCCCAAAATCGGTAACAAAGAACGTGCGCTGAGATTCGGCAAATTCCTGGAGATGATCATCATATGCGGTGACCACGCTGCAGCCCCAGCGCTGGCAACCCTCCAGCAGGGTAATGAGTTGGGTCAGGTGGCCACCGTTTGACGCGATCAGACAGATCGGGACACGCGATCTGCGCTCGTCAGGGGAGCTGCTCATTGTTGGCCGCGCTCTGGCCGATCTTCACTGCACTCTGGACCTTTTTCCCCCCGCAGGACCTCTTCGTACACACCCAACACTCGGTTCGCTACCGCCTCGGACGAAAGTGGCCCCATTCGATCCCTGCTAGAGGTTCGCTGCCTTCTCGAGAGAACAGCCTCTAAGCCACGGGCAAAACTCTCCGGAGTCCGATCCACAATGTGGCAACCAATCTCACCGTCAAGCCGCTCGCGGGCATCGCCAACATCGACGATAACCACAGGAAGATTGCATGCCATGGCCTCCTTGACGACGTTCGGGGATCCTTCCCACTTCGAGGCTAATGCCAACACATCCGCCGCATTCATATAGAGCGGTATCATCTCGTGAGGCTCGCCGTATACCGGTAGCAGCTCGATTCGCTTGTGGGACAAACTGCGGCCTGCCATCCCTACAGCCTCAGTGACCAAATCGAATCCTTTGAGCTTGCCAACATAATCCCCCACAAAAGCCACGTATAGAGTATCGGCGTCGAGTCCAAGGCGTCGGCGAGCCTCAGTCTGCTCCATCGGGCGAAACATGGACAGATCCACGCCATTCGGGATTACATGAGCCTGGGAAACACCGAGAGCGTGCTTGAGTTGCTCGGATTTCACGATGACGGCGTCTGCTCGGCGCGCGACCCACTGAGAAATGGGGCGAGTGAGTGGATGCATGATATCGCCGCCACCACAGGAGATTACCACTGGGCAGTGCGATTGCCACGATGTCCAGAGCCCACACAATCCGAAGTGGACGTGGATCAAGTCGTAGGGCCCGGAGGCAAGTCTAGCCGCGACCTCCCGCGCCCCTCTTAGATAGTTGAACTTAGACGCCCCGGTATCGACGAACAGGACCTGTACGTCGACCCCCAGCTCTCTCAGGGAATCGACCTGGGCCTTGACGAAGCTCCCACACACCGGCCGGGCCGGCGAGGGATACATGTTCGTCACGGTCAGTACCCTCATGGGTGTCCCTCTATCCTCATTTCGGTCTCGACTGCCGCTCCTGGACTTCGGACAAGAGGCACGCGTAGGCGTCGACGACTTTGTGGATGTCGTGATCCGCTTCCGCATGGCGACGGGCTGTTCGGGCCAAACCTCCCCGGGACACATCGTCGGACCACAGCATCGTAACCGAGTCGACCAACTCCTCCATGTTGGACACGTGTCGCCCGACCCCAAATTTGCAAATTATTTCGTCAGGGTCGACACCGAGGGAGAGTGTCGGAACACCGTGAGCCCAGGCTTGAACGAAGACGTTAGGGAAGCCTTCGGCTGAAGAGGTAGCGACGAGCATACGAGCCTTGCTCACCACTTCGTCGATCATGGCGAACGGAACGAACCCCCGAAAATCGAGATTGGGTATATCCCGGGCAGCCTCCTCAAGCTCCGCGAATCGGCGCCTTGCCCCCGCTGGTGCAACCACCATTACGCACGGAAGGTGGGGAACCCGACGGGCCAGTTCGAGAAAAAGCTCAGGGCGTTTCCATTTTGACGTCGAGCCAATCCACAAGATGTACTCGCCGTCCCCATACCGACCGACTTCGGGAAGTGGGTAGCCGGACTTGATCAGAACACCCTGACGGAAAAAATGCTTCTCCAGCAAGGCTCGCTGACGCTCCGACTGAACTACCACGGCGCGAGCAGCCTTGATCGAAATACGAAACCCCGCACGGACCACCCATGGAATCTCCGACTGCAGTCTCGGGTCGAAGTTTCGGTCATGTGCTGCAAGGTACACGAATGGCTTTCGAAGCCTTCTGCAGGCCCAGACGATGGGCAGCGTGTAGAGCATTCCGCTCCGTGTGACATACACGTCGGCTTCTGCCGCGCGCATACCGTGGCCCAACGCCAAACCCCTCTGGACAACACCCAAAGCTCCCCTTCGCCCGTGTACGGGGAACGTCGAGATCACTCGAACCCCACCAACCTGTTTGACTGTGCCCTGACCATAGTCGGCAACCACGAAGCTTACAGACCATCCCCTGCGGGCCAACTCTCTTCCGATCAATACCTGTTGCACCTCAGCCCCGCCGGCCGACTGGGCATCCAGCGTCATCAGGACAGGCGGAGCGAACGGCGCCACGAAGCAAACTCGTCCTACCAACGTTCTTCGCTGCCTGTGGGATACCTACACAAGGGAATCACCCCCCACTCCGGGAGGCCAATTGTGAGAGATGCGCCTCGAACGTACGAGCCGAAACATTCCAGTCAAACCGCCTTACGTACTGCCGCCCGTTCTCTCCCATCCGCGAACGCAGCTCGGGATCTCGAGCCAGGGTAACGATCGCGTTGGCCAGCCCGTCGGCATCCTGGTCGGGAACGGCCAACCCGGTTTCTCCTGGAACCAGTACCCCGACGCTGACGAGGTACTCAGTTCCCACCACTGGCCGCCCACAGGCAGATGCCTCACAGACCGGCATGGAGAATCCTTTCTGGTAGTAACTGCCTACGACAAAAACGTCGCACATCTTCAGGTACGACCAGACGTCATCGACCCGGCCCAGGAACTCTACCGATTCCTCAAGATCCAACTGGGACGTCAGGTCTCGTAGCCTCCGTGTGTACTCCTGATCCACCTCCTTACCAATCAATATCAGCTTCGTCGAAGGTATCATTTCGCGCACACGGGCGACCGCCCGGATGACGTACTCAAATCCTTCCTTCGGCACCAGCGAGCCAACCGACACGAGCACCAACTCGGCGCTGGGTCGAGGCGCTGGTGAGACATCCGGTGGCTGCTCGACACCCGGGGGATTCACCAGGATGTTGCTCCTGGGAACACCGAAGAGTCGAGCTATGTCCTGCTTGGATTTCTCCGATCCGCACATGATCAGATTGGAGTGCCGGAGCAGAAATCCCATTAATGCTCTTCGGAAAGCCCGGCCAACCGGGTTCCCCAAGCGAAATTCTTTGCGGAAGAAGTCGACATCGTAGACAATGCTCAGACGTGGCAACCTCAGAACCAAACCCGCCGGCACGGCCACGCACAAACCGTTCAGGGCGATGCCGCTGACTACCGTCGGCCGGTGCCGCAACACACTTGCCCATCCCGCGAAAATGAACCAGAGTCCGCGCAGGACCCTGTAGCGCTCAAGCCACCGAAGCGGACGAACCTGCTCGAAGCTGACCGAGCGGCAGTTCTTTCGATCCGGGTGCCACCACGTCATTGCCACGTAGCGAAGATCGCGGGCGTGTCTCAAATACTCCGCTGCAAGCTTAGCAAGGCCCCCGAAGGTGAAGGGCAGCAGCTCACGACTCACGAAAAGCACAAGTGGCCTGTCACCACTCTCAACCTGTTCCTGATCACCCTGGATGGGGTCTGCCGCCGGTGGATTATGACGGACGTCTCCCAATAGCGATCCCGTTCCGCTGTCACGCTGATCTCTCACGAATCACTCAAGGGCTTAACCCGTTGCAAGGCGGGATCGGGCACGACTTGCTCAGTGTCATCAGACATTGAATTGTGACCAGGGCCTGTCCGTAGATCGTATACCTGGATCATGGTGTCCACCGGCTTCAATCGAGTCTTGATGGCCGGATAATTGGTGTACAGCATGGCCGGATACCGGTACATGAGATTATCGACGACTAATGCCGGTCGCCGGTCGCTCACGGACCTATAGTCAGCGTCCCCCATGCGCCACGGCCTCGGCATTTCACCGCTCTCAGCCCTTGGACGTCCGATCACGAACGCATAATCACCATGAAGGTCCCGATTCCCAGTGAAGTCTACCTGTTCTCCAAACCCGGCCCGATCTTCGCGAGCTAGTGCGCCTAGGTAGAATTTCAGGATCGGTCCTATCGAGTCGGCATGGCCCGTGACCGTCCCTCCTTGCCGATTTATATGTTCTGCGAGGCGTTGAATCATCGGACCGAACGCTGAGCGGGCGGTAAGAACCGGCGCGACTCGCCAGCTTCCATAAGCCACCACAACCGCCAATAGAAGACCATACGACACGTTCTTCAGTAAAGCTCCTTTCCCCTTTCTAAGACGAACGATCTGCGCCACAGTAGCAAGCCCCACGCCAGCCAGTATGGCAGCCGCAGGAAGGATTACGACGGTGGGCTTCAGGGAAGCGCGGCCTCCCGTGAACAAACTCCAGAGCGCGAGGGGCACGATGAATTGGCTCAGGATCACTACGTCCGCTAGACGCCGATCCCCCGCTGGCTTTCTGAGTAGCAGGCCCGTCCCGATCACCACGGCAACGCAGAAGAGGGAACCCTCGACGAACCAGAAGGCTTGTGGGTACTGCAGCAAACTGGCGCCGAGCGTCGCAGGATATGCGTTAGGACCCCCGGTGAAGCGGTGGGCTAACTGATCAAAATAGGTTATGAACGTAGAATCCCCTGATAACGATGCAATGTCTACGCTCCATGAGACCAACCGGTACGGCATCTCCATCAAGACCGTCGGTACCGCCATCAACAGCATGAAAAGTCCGACTGATCCCAGTTTCAACCTCTGGCCTCCACGATACCGAGCGAAGAGAAGGCAAAGCTCATAGAGGACGAAGAGAGCCGGAACGACGAAGATCTTGTAGTTAGCAGTGAACGCGAATCCCAAAACGAGAGCGGAAGCTCCGTACAACCAGGAGGATCGAGCATTCTGCTTATAGTGAAGCAGATAGATGTAGGTGCCACAGAAGATAAGGAAGGCAGAGCAGATTTCTGCCATGCCATTCCGTGAGAATACCACGCTGTACTGTGAGACGGCCATGAACGCCGCGCCCGCCAGCCCCACTCGCTCGTCATAGAAAGTGCGACCCAGGAGGAAGACCAGGCCAACGAGCATTGTACCGAGTACTACGCTGATCCCCAGGTAGATGTAATCGTGAATGCCAAACAGCACATAGGCCACCGCCACAACGAGAGCATATCCCGGTTTGCCGAACCGAGGGAGGGTACCGCCACCTTCCCTTATGAAATCTACCAGTTCAGAGACGTTAGCATCCCCCGTCAGCAGGCTGCTAGCGTGCCCTACGAGCCACTGCGCCGTCAAAGCCACCGCGGCTCCCTCTGTCGCATAAGTGGCTGGGTCGTGGGTGAAAAGCCCGAGTTGCCGTAAGCCATACCCCCTCAACACCACGGCAATGACGAGCAACGCGAACAGAGCTACATAGACATATGGGCGGTGGTCGATTGAAGACCCGGCCGGGTCACCCGAACGCGACGACAGCCGCATCACCCGGTCGAGGTGCATCGAGATTCCCTGATAATGTGGCTCAACCCGTCCATCGCTCTGTCATGAGACGGCTCGTCCAAACAGAGCATCCCCATCCCGTCAGTCCACTGACTACGTACGCCAGAACAACGCACCCTGAGAAGGCCACCGCCTGTTCAGCCGTCATGTCGAAGTAGGACGCGAGGGAGATGAGGGTGATCTCGCGGGTTCCGAGCCCCGCTACGGAAATCGGCAGGAAAGCCACAACAGCGGATATAGAGACGAGGCCAACGGTATCGATCAAGTTGACGGGCACGCCGATCCCTTGCGCCAGTGAAAAAATCGCAGCGCTATAGATAAGCCACGCCCCGACCCCAACCGAGAGGACCCCGGCTGCTCCAGGGGCATTCAATCGCTTAACCTCATCCCAGATCACGCTCAGTGAGCGCAACCACCACGCACGGCCGGACGAGGGAATGCCTTCCATATCGTCATCGGCAGAAGAGCCGGTACCCGAATCCAGACGCCCACCCTCCGATATCTTAGGACCCGTCTCCCCGACACCACCTCCGCCGTGACTCAGCGAGAGTACTCCAATTCCCAACCAGATACAGTCCAGACGACCCAGTAACACGAGGGTAGCTGCTGCTAACAAGATCAAAACATCGATCACACGATCAATAGCGACACGGACCAGCGATCGACCTAACTCGTGTCCCTCTTGCTTGAGCAAGATAGCGCGTCCCATCTCTCCCACCCTGCCCGGCGTCAAAACCCCTATTAAGAAGCCCGCCATGTATACGCGGTAACACCAGAGAAATCCGACTTGCACTCCCTGGAGCCTGAGGAGGAGTTGCCAGCGCCATGAGCGTGTGAGCTGGTACCCGAAGAGCCCGACAAGGAAAATGAGGACCGCCATGGGCGGAGTCTGTCTGAAATATTGGACCGATTCCCCCACGTCGATCTGGGTTATAACAGCCACGAGGAGCACAACTCCTACCCCACGCGTGACCCACGTACGCCAACTCCGCCCCTTCTTCACCATCTGTCGCGATTCCTCAGCCTCGTATGTTGTCGGATCGGCTCCGCTCGGCGTCAACTAAATGAGGAGATTCGACCGGTTCGCGCTGCTCCGTGTACACGAACTCTGTATCCCAGAGGTCAGCCCGCTTGGTGCGCTTCGTGATCAGCTTCCATTGCCACCGAAGCTTCTCGAATACCATCCCTATCATCGCAGGAGGAACGAACGGCAGTAGCCAACGTGCGATCCGGCTCCTACCCACGCGGAAAACCCCGTGGATGGCGGCCTCCAGCATCCGTCTCTTTTTCGGGATCTCCTTCGGCCGATAGCCGTACTCCGGAACAGGTCGCCCCGAGCTCGCCAGATGCTTCATACGTACGAACGCACCACGCTTCTTGAAATCAGTCATGTGCGAATGCATGTCGAGGGCCTGATCTACATCCATATCCTGAAGCTCTAGGACCCCGGCAGCCCTGCCGCGCTCAACCAGTTCGATTCCCGCCGGCGTGCGTCCGTAGACCAAGGACCAACCTTGACCTCGCTCCTCGTAGCGCGGAGCCCACGCATCCGCCGCAGAGACGTCCGCGAATTCGTTGGAGTGATCGGTACACACCAGGCACCGGTCCACGATGAAGAACGGCGTCAGATAGTTCGCGTAGAATTTCTTCAGGCGGTACTCGCGACCATCTCGCAACTTTACCTGGAGGAAGCCCGGCCACTCGCCCGCTCGATACTGCAGATCCTCCACCTCCCCCGGATCCTTAACGCCCTCCGACCGGAGGTAACTGCGAATAGCCTCAAAATAGAGCGCATTCCCGCAATACGAACCAAGCAGGTACTTGATCTTCAGGGCTTCGGGGTGGCCGGCCATCTGTAGCTTACGAATCGAGTGAACCTGGCAGGGAAGCCCAACATATGCGAGAGGCCCCTCTACGTTCACAATGTCCTGAAGAACGGTGTTTGTAGGTGCGAGGGAATACTTCGATTGTTGAGTGAGCCGCAAATCATCCGGGTCCCGAATGACAAGAGGAACTGGTCGAAGAGGTTCCTCCGGAACGGTGCCCAGTGCCAGGACAGCGGTCACCATCTCTTCATCGAGCAATAGCTTGAGGAGTGCCGTAATGACACCGCCACTCGCCGCTCGCATTCGGATATTGGGGTCCGTCGCGTATCCCACGTACATGGGTCCGTGAGCCCCGATCAACGGGTTGTCCGGCTGCATCCCGTGCGTGAAATCGTTGAGGGCCGGGAAGGACACTTCCCGTCCAGAACACCCGAAATAGCACCGGCCATCACAGTCGTCACAGGCCTGTACCAACCGTGGCAGGCACTCTCCGAGGACTTCATCAAATCGGATGGCCTTCGTGGTGCACACGCCGACACAGGACCCGCAGCGAGTACAGAGGTCCGCGTTTATGACTTCCTTCTGGAGTCTCTCGAACCAGTGGCTCATCCTGGCCTCTTTAGCATCAACACACCGGCTCGAGATCGGTCGCTACCCCTGCCGCGCTCAGGGTGTAGCTTGCCACTCCGTCTTTTGGGATGCGGTACAGGCCCACGCCCTCCGGCAATCGGTCATTTGCCCAGAAGTGTGCGGACGGAACGTGTCTTAGGCGATGCGTTCCCCCAATGGCGATGGTCGCCGCAGCTGCCTCGCGTGGAAAACGATACACAACCGCAACCGCGTCATCACCCCAGCTGATCTGACGGGTCACGTGCATGTCGGTTCTGCCACCCCTGCCGAGCACGAATGCGCTTTTAGCGGCTCGAGCAAGCCATGCGGGGGGCAGCCGCAACATCCCGATCAGATAGTTAATCACGCGAAACGGCACCATACCCCAGCGGAGGGGGCTAGCTGCCCCACGGTACGACACGGCGGTGAGCTGGGATTCCAGTCCGTCTCTATCCTCCGCCAAGAGCACCGCCGGCGTCTGCAGTGTGAGAACACGATTACTCAACAGGACAAGAGCCCCGTAGTCTCTCACCCGAAAACCCTCTTCGTGTTGTGAGACGAAACCAGCCCCATGCGAAGGGGATAACCAGGTACGCCATCGCCCATGGTCAAGGACGCGTACATAGGGCTCGCTGATCACCTCGGATGTGACGTCGATCCAGGCCTGTCCAGGATCGACGTGAATCCTCCCCTGACCCAGGGCGACGGCAAGCGCCCAACTATAGCCGTATTCCACGAAATAACGGTCATCCATTGCGGCTAGTGAAACCCGGTGGTTACCGGCTGTGTGACGCTCGAGAATGGTGGAAGCCGACGCACTGCCGAGGCGAGCGAAGTACAAGAGACCGAAAGGCAACAGATATTCCGTCCCCCGAGAGTAGAGAGGACCCCCGGTCGCCCCATCTGGTCGAACGTGATTCACAAGGAGACGCATGAGCTTCTCGGCAGCGCGCCGGATCTCGTCGTCGCGCTGAAGCCAGTCACTG
>CEUS01148293.1_pt1 | contig 45664 bp, 31 predicted proteins | sample 427031 | NCBI WGS metagenome assembly CEUS01 (sample SAMEA2622837, study PRJEB7988) | marine metagenome | biome: marine biome (ENVO:00000447); feature: marine epipelagic mixed layer (ENVO:xxxxxxxxx); material: "saline water (ENVO:00002010), including plankton (ENVO:xxxxxxxx)" | depth 140 m | reverse complement strand
CTGAAGGCTCCTGGAAGACCACCAGGTGATAGGCCAGATGTGTAAGGTCTGTGAGGACTTTAGCTGACTGGTACTAATCAGCCGTGAGGCTTGACCATATTTTCTTTCACTGCGTTATCTTTAAGAAGATGCTATCGTTTGTAGAGTGTTCAGTTTTATTAAAGAAAGTTTGTTCTTTGAAATAGTTTTCTCATTGTGGTGTGGCATACACATGCAATGAGAGGCCGAATGCTCGCCAGATGTGCGAGATTCGGTTTTTATTTTCCCGGTGGTCATAGGAGAGGGGAAACACCCGTTCCCATACCGAACACGGTAGTTAAGCCCTCTTCCGCCGATGGTACTTCGGGGGCAGCTCCGTGGGAGAGTAGGTCGCTGCCGGGAGTATTTTTTACCCGATGCATTTCTGATGCGTCGGGTTTTTTATTTGAATCTTGAATAAATTTTAAGTAAAACCTAATTGTTTAAAAGAAGAGAACCTAAATTTTATGATGGATAGATAAACCGGTCAGTAGCAAAGACCTTTGGTGGAGACGGGAGACGGTTAATGTCTATTAATCGACGAAACTTTATTAAGAAGGGGGCTGTCGCAGGTTTCGGTGCAACAGCGGCGGTGGGATGCCTTGGAAACGACGAGAATTCCAATCAAATTGATTGGCACTTCGAGGCCGACGTTATTGTTGTTGGTTCAGGGGCGGCAGGTCTTCCCGCTGCCATTCGCGCGCGCGATCAAAATGTCTCGGTAATTGTCGTCGAGGAAAACTTTGATATTGGGGGCCACGGTATTATTAGTCAGGGTAGCGTTGCGCTTGGTGGGGGTACAAGCGTTCAGAAGAAATACGGTATCGAAGATTCCGCCGATCAAATTTATCTCGAAAATACGAGACCTGATCATACACACACTCGGTACAATGACAGGAAAGTCGTTCGGGCATTCGCCGATCGTAATGTTGAGGTTTTTGAATTCTTATTAGCGAACGGAGTTCGTTTTACGGATGTCAGACCGCATCGTGTGCCGGCCGAGGGAGTGGGGACATTTAGGCGCCAAACTACGATTCCTTGGTCGCAGGATTTAAAGGAAACCATCAACAATACTGCTGGATCTGGCTTAATGCGCGCTCTAGAGAAAAGCGCCAGGGCAAAGGGTATAGAGATTCTCTTAAATCACAGGATGACAAAGATTCATCGTGAAAAATCACACGCGGGACGGGTTTTGGGTATTGCTACGACCAATCTTGAGACGGATGAAACAATACAGATTAAGGCAAGAAAGGCAGTAATTGCCTGTACCGGTGGATCCAGTAGTAATTTAGTAATTCGAACAATTTACAATCCTCTACTGACGGAAGAATATCAGGTGGGGTGTGAGCCGTATTCGCGTCAATCAGGCGACGCCGAGCAACAAGGGATGGCTATAGGGGCATCATTAGGTGGTACGAACAATATGCGCACGGAATCGTACTTGGCCCTAGTCAAGCCTCAATGGCTCGGATGTCGTTATGGATATGATCGGTGGAAGCCAGGAGGCCCGGTCTTTGAAAAGGCAGGAGCTTCTGGAATTCCTGTAGCGGATTATCAAGATCTCATTCTCGTTAATATGCTTGGCAAACGATTTTACGATGAGACGGTAGGTGTGGAACTTTTCCGCGATGACGGTGATCCTGATCGGGTCTTCAATTATTTGGCGGCTGCTGTTTCGAGCGCGATTGTTGAGGTGGACGGTGTAAAGCAACGTGCTGGGGGACCAATCTGGGCAATTTTTGATGCTGATGCTGTGGATCGTGAGGAATGGGATCCCAACCCGCCTTTTGTTGATACTGAGAATGGCTACTTCTTTACTGCTGATACTCTTGAGGAACTTGCCCGTGGTTTGCAGGGAAATGTTTACCAGAACCGTCCCATGGATCCTTCAACACTTCTGGCAACGGTGAACCAATACAACTCGTATGTTGATGTTGGAGAAGATCCAGAATTCAACAAACCTACTCCACGGTACAAAATTCAAAAACCGCCATTCTACGCAGCATGGGCAACTCCCATACTGCACGATACGTACTCCGGACTTCGTGTGAATGAAAAATTCCAAGTTGTTGATGTTTTTGGAGAGATCATTCCAAGTTTTTATTGTGCTGGAGAATCTGCTGGAGGATTTGCCTTGCATGGTCTTGGTCGGGCGACTGTGGGTGGCTATATCGCGGGTACTCACGCGGCACAAGAACCTGTTGGCACTTAATGGCCTCTTCTGAACTTCTGCATTCAACAAGTATCGACTTCTACGAGCCATTTGACACGAAACTAAAGGTTGGCATGCCTGTTTGCTTCAAGGTGAAGGTCGCCTGCGAGTGTGGCTGCGATCTTCGTGGTTGTTTGGTTCGTTTAAGTGGGTCCGAGGGTCTCATTGTGACTGCAAAATTATTAAGCGGTGAGGCTAGTTTCAATGAGACTGAGGAATTAATGCTTACGGCCCCGGAGCAGGTTGGTAAATATGAGTGGGAAGTTTTTTTCCCCGAGTGTGAAACACCCAGTGGGTTTCACAAAGAAAGTAAGGCCGTTCTTTCTTTTCAAACAGTATCACATGAAATCAGCACGACTATCTGGGATGTCCCGACAACGCCGTGCTCAGGTGAGCGGGTGTCCGTGAAGGTTGGTGTTTGCTGTGCCAGTGCTTGTCGCTTATCCGGGGGGTATGTGGAAATCTATGACGAGGTGAACCATAAAATCTCTGAAGGCCAGCTTGAGGAAAGTCCATGGTCCGGATCGAAGGCTTTGTTCTGGGCGGAACTTTTTTTAGTGGTTCCGGAAGCAGAGGGTGTTTATAGCAAAAAAGTGCGTGTGGTTGTCAGTGAGACTAAATTTCAACATGAAGAAAAACAAGCTAATTTAAGTTTTCGAGTGGGGCCTGCGCTTAAACATGTAGCCACTGTTCGTGTTCTTCAGGTTGGTTCAGAAGGCCCTATTCCTAATGTTGAAGTGCGTTGCGGTTTTTACAAAGGAATTACTAATAAGTCCGGTGTTGCTCAAATTCCGTTACCTGGTGGCACCTTTGAAATCACGACTCGTAAAGATGGTTTTAAGTCTAACCCGGTCACAATAGTGGTTAGCGGGGATCTTGAAGTGAATATTCCTGTGACCAAAGTTCAAAAAAGCGAGGAAAGAGCTCTCGGGGTTTTTGAAAATTATCCGTGGGGATGAATCATGGGAGTTTTTGGTGCCGCAGTAGATAGAATGTGTGATTAATTTTCTAAAGCACGTGCGCCCGTTAAAATCCCTTCCATGCCGTAGTTGCCTTCATGACAGGCGTATTCAAAAACGGCATCCGTGGTTCCTGTCAAAATGGCTAGTGCCGTCCATGAAGTTTGCCATGTGGTGGGATCTGTAACGGTGATTTCATAATGCAGTGTTTCTGATCCCGCACGGGTAAAGCGTTCCACTAAATGTAAATGATTTGATGACCCTAGATAATTGCTTTTCTCGTCAAAATTCGTTGTTTCTACAACTAGCGTGTCACCTTCCCAGTGACCTCTCGCATCGCCGTGCCACTGTGTAATATCTTGATCAATATGCGGATGATCGCTGATTGGAATGATCCGGGCATCATGAATCATTTCACCAAGCATGACGATATGGTTCTCGGTTTGAAAAATCTGGTAGTAACTGTTGTACCCAGCACCCAAGCCTCCGATTCTAGGGATTCCATACGTGATGCATCGTACTTGCAGTGGGAGGTTCTCTGGACCCTCGTAATTATTTTCAAGGTAGGCTTTTGAGGCCGCAGTTTGCCGTTCGTTAGCCGCGTTCGTTAATGTGGGCAGTTGTCCATTAGTAGGGTTCGTAATTAATGATGTACGTGCGTCAAAGTCTCGGTCGACCATCCACACGGAGCTATAGTTTCCCGTGCCGCTATCACGAGAGGTAAAGTCTTCTGTTGCTGCCAAGGCGGCTAGAAAAACACCGTCCGCGAAAGCTGCGTCACCAGCGCCTCCAAAAAGGCGAACAGCAGCATTTTGCAGGGCTGACAGCTCTTCATCGGTGAAAGATTCTTTGTTAGCAAGTTGCGCAGGCCGTTCTAACGGTGTTGCGCTATTGTTTGCCCAAACCCCGTTAAGATTTGGGTGGCCACTGTTCGTTCGTGGCACCATCCAACCATCATCTGTCGATTGACCGATTAGCGTAATCGGAATGAATAAAAAGTTGAATACACAAATGTAAAATTTGCAACGGCTTTGCATAAAAACCTCCACCAAGAATTCTAGACTACATGACATGATGGCATGAGCGACACCTATTTTCCAACAGAACAGATCTAGGAGGAAGTGTCGGGTTGCAAAAAAAATTTTAAAGTTTAAATATACTTAGTGGATATGGATCTAAAGACACAAAAGCTTTTTAATTAAAGGGACAAGAGAATGACAACCGAAACAGATAAATTGGGTGTTGTGATACAGACAGTCAAAGGTGACATTTGCGTAGATCTTTTTTCTGTGGAAGCGCCTATCACCACGGCAAACTTTATCAATCTAGCGAAACGTGGATTCTACGATGGTGTGACTTTCCATCGCGTGATTTCTGATTTTATGATTCAAGGAGGCGATCCCACTGGCACAGGTCGTGGCGGACCAGGATATACGTTTGCAGATGAGTTTAGTCCTGCTCGACGCCATAATGCGGCGGGGGTTTTGTCGATGGCGAATGCTGGTCCAGCTACAAATGGAAGCCAGTTTTTTATCACGCATGGCCCGACACCGCATCTGGACAACGCACATACGGTTTTCGGTCAGGTGTCCTCTGGTCAAGATGTTGTCAATGCCATAGCCCAAGGAGACGCTATAACGAGTATTACAGTTAGTGGTGATCCGGAAGCTCTCCTTGAGGCGCAAAAAGAAAATATCGACGCTTGGAACGCAGTTCTTGATCGGCAATAAAAGTAATTAGAATTCAAATTTAATGCCAAAAGTCGGGAATCCCTCAAGACCTTGTTCTATGTTCTCACCTGTACGTTCTTGAAAACGGAATGAGTCAACATTTTTGTGACCGTAGATATTTATGAAATCGAGGAACAAAATAAGGCTTAAGCGTTTAAATCGCTGTCGATAATCAACCCGAATATTTAAGGTGTGAAAATTTGGCATTCGAGTGACATTACGCCCGGTGATCTCTTTAGAGAACCGAGACAGCGTAGTGTCGTGGTGAACGTTCTCATGGATGATGTAGGTGTCGGTTGGTCGTCCTGTGGCGAAGCGCCATTTACCTGCCATCGACCACGAATCATTAAATTCGTATGCCAAGAGTGTGTTGAGAATATGCGGGCGATTAAAGTCGCTATAGTAGCTTCCTTGGCCTAGACTGTCATTTCTTCGCGATTGTTGAAACGAATAACCAACCTGTCCGTACCAGTCATTTAAAAGTCGTTTAGACAGAAGCATGTCGATTCCGGCAGAGCGTCCCGTTCCAGAATTAGATGCGGTAGCTGTAGTCCGGTCTGGTTTAACAATAAGCCTATCTAAAACTTGATAATAGGTTTCTAAGCTAATGCGGAGATCGTTGGTAAGCGTTCGACTTAATCCTACCGAAATTTGGCGGGAACGTTCGTTTTTTAAACTAGCGTTCATTGGATGACTTGCCAATTGGAGAAATTGTGGGTACTGATAAAAAATACCACCGGAAAAGTTTAAACGCGTTAGAGGGTCTAGGTATAAGGTTACGCTTGCACGGGGAGACCAGAGCAATTCCTTGGTGAGACCATCATGTTCCCAGCGTAATCCTGGAGTTACGGTCAGTTTTGAACCAAACGTAAACCCGTAATCGCTGTAGAGAATGGACCTAACAGCATGTTTGTGAAATTGAGAATTAATTTGGCCTGGTCTTAAGATAATGAACTTTTCTTCTGTGTCGAGACGGAAATCATTCCTGTCAAATACGTAGCGTGCCAAGTCTCTGTCGAGGTCGATTTCGTAGTCAATTTTTACTTGGGTAATTCGAGTGCCAAGTGAAAGACGATCATTTTTCCCGTTTACGTAGACGAAATCACTACGCCACCCATATTCGCGTTCCTTCTCGCGCGCCTTAAATATTTCATCACGCACTGCTATGTCTGAGAGGTTCGATAAAGGGGTGACTTGGACTTCGGGAAACGAATCACCTTGGATTGAATTTTTATCACTACTTCTGACAAAAAATGTATTGGTGAGAAAGCTAGAAGCACCTGTAAGCCATTGCCAATTAAGTCCGAACAAATTGCTGTCTTGGGACGTTCGTGCGATAAAGGTGTTCTCAAAGTTTTCGCTGGCTAACACATGTTGAATATCTCGGTGATAACGTTCAGGAGCGTGAATGCCTAGAATTTTAATGCGATGTCTTGCGTTTAGTTCAGTTGTGGTTTTAAAAATAACGTCTTCAAGGCTCGGTTCTCCAATTTGCTCTTGGCCAATCAAGCGAAAAAGACGTCCAAAATTTTGTGCGCGTGCTGAAAACAAGACAGCTGTGTTGTCGAAGATATACGAAGGACCATCGTAGTTAAATTCCCATCCTGTTATTTCGGCTCTGCCACTGACTGACGGAGTAAGCGGGTTGCCTTCAGCTACTTCCAGTTGCAAGAGAGAGCCGTTTTTTCCACCGTACGCTGCAGGAAAGCCGCCTGGTTGGAATTTGATGTTTTGAATTAAATTTGGAGCAAAAATACTAAATCGACCGCCGCCTTCTATGTCTTCCTGTTCACCGATTGTTTGGTCGAAGTGAATTACTTTATCGAAGGGAATGCCGTCGACAAGAATGAGGTTATCTCGAGGACCTTGTCCACGTACAGAAAATGAAGCGAATTGGCCTGTGGCGGCTACTCCGGGAAGGCTATCGACGGACCTCATGACATCTCCGGCAGAACCTGGGGCTCGACGAATCTCTTCGCGGTTGTAGTTAGTAGATGACACAGATTCTTGAGATGTTCCTGCAGTCATAGGGGGTCTGACGACAACTGTTTCAGATAACGAACGACGAACTAACTCAAAGATGGTTACCGCTGTTTTCTGTGAGACTACGCGAATCTCGCCAGAAACTGTCGGTTCGTAACCTTCTGCCTCAACGAGAATCTGATACAAGCCCTCTTCTAGCAGGTCGAACTCAAAGGCACCGGTTCCATCTGTAAGGGTCGCTGCTCTCGAAGTACCCGACTGGAGTGCAGTAATTGAAGCTTTTCCTACTGGCTGCTGTGTCGATGCATCAATAAGTCTTCCTTGAATCGATGGTTGTGCATAGGCAGTTGTAACACTAACGAAGCATATCGAGATGAACACACAAAAAATTACGGCAAAAGTTGTTCGCATTTTTAAAAATCGTCGGACTGTCGATATGTAAATGTTATTGTCTTTTACGACTACAGTCTGTGGTCTTGTTGCATGATTCGAAAAGAACTTAAGAATTCTATAACCGAGACGAAATTCTTATTTGTTGTTGGCGTTAAGATTGAGAATTCTTGAGGCTTTTGGTTAAGCACCTACACGAACAGGTATCATTAAGTAGTCAGACTTAGTGTTAGATTGTTTCACGAGAGAGGAGGACAAAGATGATTACTCGATTCCTTGGACCAAGCAAGCGTTTGTTAGTAGTTACGATAATCGGATTACTTTTTTCGTCATCTTTGCAGTTAGAAGCCTTATCGGGGGAACAAACCGACGCCATTCCACGGACTGGGTGGGGTGATCCAGACCTTCAGGGAGTGTGGGATTTTCGTACAGTTACACCGATGGAACGACCAGAAGAGTTTGAGGGAAAGCAATTTCTAACAAATGAGGAGGCTGCCGAATTAGAGCAACGGGCAGTTGAACGGCAAGTTGATAGACCGCCACGGGCCGGTGATCCCGGAACGTACAATCAATTTTGGATGGATTTCGGAACGAATATTATCGGAACGAAACGGACATCTCTTATTATTGATCCACCTAATGGCCGAATTCCTGAATTAGCACCCCCTGCAAAAAAAAGGCAAGAAGCGTTGGCTGAGGCAAGAAAGGGAGTAGGTGATGATGAACCGAGGCCAGGAGGTTGGTTAGAAGATGTGTCGGTCAGTGTTCGGTGTATCGTCGGTTTTAATTCCGGCCCTCCTATGTATCCTGCAGCGTACAACAATAATATGCAGCTGTTTCAAGCTCCAGGGGTCGTAGCAATTTTTAATGAAATGGGTCCCGCAGTTCGAATTATTCCATTGGATGGAAGGAAGCATCTTTCACCTAATATCCGCCAGTGGCTAGGTGATTCTCGTGGCCATTGGGAGGGCAATACCTTGGTTGTCGAAACGGTAAATTTTCTCCGAGAAACGGCTTTTGGTCGGTACGCGGGTGCAGTGAATCGTCTTGGAGGGTCTGGGCCGAATATTCATCTCGTTGAGCGATTTACCCGAGTTGATTCTGAGACGTTATTATATGAAGCGACAGTAGAAGACAACACCACATGGGTGCGCCCTTGGACGTATGCAATTCCGATGCGAAATAGTGAGTATCCTGTCTATGAGTATGCCTGTCACGAAGGTAATTACGGACTCGAAAATATTCTTGCTGGAGCTCTGAAATAAGATAAGTAAACCCTCGTTAAATAAAAAGATTTTCTAAGGTTGAATTGGTTAAAAGAACTAGGTCATGAATCTACGTTAGATAAAAGTGGGAGATTATCTTGCTCACGAATGAGATAGAGTTTGGGGATCGTAAGCGTGTGAACTCTGGCACATTATTTGTGATGGTGAGTTTTCATATCCTTGCCGTCGTAGCGCTGTTTAATGTGACATGGAGTGCTGTGATTGTAGCCTGTGTTCTCCATTGGATGTGCGCTTGTTGGGGCATAACCATGGGATACCATAGGCTCCACACGCACCGTTCTTATAGGGTTCCGAAGCTAATTGAGTATTTTTTTGCTATTTGTGGTGCCTTGACGCTGCAAGGTGGTCCCATTTTTTGGACGGCCATTCACCGAGTTCATCATCAAAATTCTGATAACGAAGGTGATCCCCATACGCCGCGAGATGGTCGATGGTGGTCCCACATGCTCTGGATATTATATGGAGAACCCCTTCATTCTAAAACGGAGGTTATGGGCAAATATGCTCCGGATCTCATGAAAGATCCTTTTTATCGTTATCTTAATGACTGGCATTGGTTACCCCTTGTCATTTTGGGTGTCTGCCTAGTCTCGGTTGGGGGCTTACCGTGGCTTCTTTGGGGTATATTTCTTCGGGTGGTCGTAGGATTACATTTTACATGGCTCGTAAATTCCGCCACTCATTTGTGGGGTACTCGACGTTTCGAAACGCCAGACGATTCGAGAAATTCTTGGTGGGTCGCCTTGTTGGCATTTGGCGAAGGATGGCATAACAATCATCACGCTCATCCAACTTCGGCGCGGCATGGTCTTGGCAAATATGAATTTGACGTCTCATGGGTACAGATCAAGCTGCTTGAACGGCTCGGCCTGGCTTGGGATGTGAAACTACCAACGTCTGAGCAGTTGACCAAAAAAGAAATTTTTACTGTGTCTCAAATTCAATAAATTAATTAGTAGTAGATAAAATTCAAGAAAGTCGAGCAAAAATGATTGCAAAAATATTCTGGTTTAGGCCAAACCTTCTGATGTGGACTGGATTTCTATTAGTTTTTGTTTGTTTACCAGTTGTTGCTGGAGAAACTGTCCAATCTGATGAGAAGATCAGGGTTGCGGTAATGAATTTTGAGAACAATACGACTCAACGTTTTTGGGAAGACAATCTTGGCTATGCGGCTGCCGATGAATTTGTGACGCAGTTGTTTGAAACCCAGCAGTTCAGTCTCGTGGAGCGGGCGCAGATAGATTCAATTCTTGCCGAACAGGACTTCGGGCAAAGTGGGAGACTCAATCAATCTCAGGCGGCCGAGCTGGGCAAGCTCTTAGGCGTTCAGTTGATTTTGACGGGTTCGATAACGAAATTTTCTATCGACACCAAAAGTGGTGGGATCCGTAGTTTCGGGGTCGAGTATTCTGAGGCAGAAAGTAACCTTGATGTTCGGCTTATAGATGCCAACACGGCAGAGATACTGTTCGCTGGCACGGGGGAAAGCAAAGTTCGACTGGGTGGTATCAGGATAAAGGGTTTTAATTTCCGTCAAGATTTTGACCGAGGCATTGCCCAAGAAGCTCTCCGTCCGGCCATTCAAGATGTCGTGAACAAGATTGTTGCGAATGCTGATGCATACGCAGCTTTAGAGGTTCCCATTTCCCCTGCCAAAATTGTTGGATCTGGACAGGATGGTTCGATCTACATTGATCGCGGGGAAAATTTTAGTGTAACGATCGGTCAGCGCTATCAAGTAAAACGGGTCGTAGATGAGATACGAGATGCATCCGGAAATCTGTTGGATACGATTACTGACATTGTTGGTGTTGTGGAAGTGTCCAGGGTGCTCGGTCAGTCATCCATTTGCACTGTCATTGAAGGCGAAGCCACTGAAGGTGATGCTCTGGAACCGATTCCTTAGATTCTGGTTTCCTGCTCGTTAGACTGACCTGCAGAATCCGAAAAATTAAGTTTGGTAAGATCTTCGCTCATGGACCACAAGCGCTTGGCGTCATGCATGTTTCTTGCTTGTTTGCTGGTTCCTACGCAGGTAGGATAGCCACGCATTTCATAAAATCCATCTGGTCCGTAATATTCTCCACCCTTGACCCGTTCAGCTGTTGCAGCGTACAGAGTCGGCAATGCACCCTGCCATGGCTGCATGGCTAAGAGTGGATTCAGCAAGCGCAGAAGGCGGCTTTCATCTTGCAAGTTTGTGCGTGTCCAGCCCGGATGAGCTGCAACAGCGGTGGTGGTTGTTTTTCTTGACTTAAGAAGACGTTGAAGTTCCAGAGTGAAGAGCAGGTTGGCTAATTTTGACTGGCTATACGAACCGGTCATTTTGTAGGGGCGGTGTTTCCAATGGAGGTCATCAAAAGCAATCGTTCCAGCACGGTGAGCAACACTACTAAGGTTAATAACCCTAGATTTTTCTGTGGCGAGTAAAAGTTTGAGCAAACGTAATGTTAGGGCGAAATGTCCGATGTGATTGATACCAAACTGAAGTTCAAATCCATCTTTTGTTTCAACTCTTGAAGGTGTCAACATCACACCTGCATTATTAATGAGAAGGTCAAGCCGTTTGTGCGAGGCACAAAACGTGTCTGCAAACACTCGCACAGATTGTAAGCTGGATAAATCTAAAGGAATCAATTCCACACTAATTTCACGTGATTCCTGTTTCATTCTTTCAATAGCTAAATTAGCCTTGTCCTTATTGCGACAAGCGATTATGACGTGAGCACCTTTCTGGGCAAGGATTTTTGCAGTTTCAAACCCAATGCCGCTGTTAGCACCTGTCACGACAGCACAGCGACCCGTTTGGTCAGGGACGTCTCGATTTGCCCATTGCATTTTCATGTTCGTCGGCTCCACTGCACCTAAGAAATTATAGTAGGGAGTCTAATGATAAAAGGCATTAACATTAAGGAGAAACTAACAATAAAGGAAAATTAGTGCAGAGATTAATTTACTTTTGGGAAAACGAAGTTTTTCAAACGAATTAGTAATGCAGTATCATCAGTGGCCTTTACCGCATCAGAGCGACATCTGGCGACACTGCTTTCAGGTGCCGGACGGGCAGCCTGCATGGGAGGCACGTGCGGTCTTTATCTAGCAAAGTTTCATTTTTGCTCATTTACTAGTTTGTGTTTTCTGATAGCAGTAAAAGTAATAGGTTTTAATTAATGCATGTTTTTATTATCAATCCAAGTAATTTAGCCTTTGGCACTGCGATCATTACGCCGCGCTGGTTATATGTGCTCGCTGCAGCAACCCCAAGGGAATTTGGCGATCCAATCCTAGTGGATGAAACACTTGAGCAGTTTGACGTTGGTCAAGTGGAGGCAGGAGACATAGTTGGGATTGGTATTCATACCGGTAATGCACTTGTAGGCTATCAAATTGGTCGGAAGGTTCGAGAACGAGGGGCTTGGGTTGTGTACGGTGGCATTCATGCAACTTTATATCCCGAAGAAGTTCATGAACATGGGGGTGCTCATGCTGTCGTTAAGGGTGATGGAGATGTGGCGTGGGGCGTAGCAGTTACTGATTGTGCGGCGGGTTCCCCCAAAAGAATCTACGAAGCTGGCCAAATTGCCGCCACCGATTTCAAAAAAGCTCGCTGGGATTTGCTGCCCAGGGATCGCTATGCATGGGCATCAGTGCAGACGGTTCGTGGGTGTCCGAAACATTGTTCATTTTGTTCAGTGTGGCGAACGGATGGGCAAGATCCCAGGCAACGTGGAGTTGATGCGGTCATTGAAGAAATCGTTGAACTGCGACGCATGGGTTTTCGTTTTATTGCTTTGGCTGATGACAATTTCTACCCTGTGACCCAAGAAGATTTACGTATGGCCCGCCGTCGTGAGGATTCTAGTCGACTACAGGAACTTGAAGAAATTCGTTCAGAACGGTTTGCGTTGATGGAGCGTCTTTCCTTGCTACCAGACGATTTGGTCTTTTTTACCCAAATCACAATGGAAGCGGCTGAAGATTTAGCATTTCTACAGGCGATGAAGAAAGCACGGATTCTGGGTGCTCTGGTCGGCGTTGAAGCTGTTACACCTGAAGGGTTGAAGGATATTTATAAAGATTTTAATTTAGCAGGAGAGGATCTCGTCGAACGACTAAAACGTTTTCGAGAAAACGGAGTACATATTCTCGGTTCGTTTATTTTTGGTTTGCCGAGTGATAAGCCCAGTACTTTTGATGCTACCGTAGCACTAGCTGAACGTGCTGACATCGCCTTTGCACAGTTTGTAACACTGACGCCTTTTCCCGGCACGCTTGATTTCGAGCGGTGGGAGAAAGACGAAGGTGACAATATACAGAAAATTGATGGAGTACCCATTTCAAGACATTGGCTGATTCCTCAAGCGAAACGTCCGAAGCTGTACACACCGCATCCATTGATGTCGGCTGAAGAAATTCGCGGACGCACACAGGACGTGTGGGATAGCTTTTATAGTTTTCCGTCTATTTGGAAGCGCTCAAGTGTGGTGAAGTCGTTGAAAAACAGGTTGGCTTTTATCCTGATATCGAAGGTATATCGGCAAATGTACGCCAATACAGGGCTTTCAACGGATAGCGCAAGGGTTTCAAAAGCTGCTCGTTGGGCGAGTTTAATGGCAAAACCGGTGCAAAAACTATTTGCTGCTAAACCGATGCCAGGCCTGAAAGTGCCTGCTCAGACGGCTTCAGTTGTTCCTCCCGAAGTTGCGTAGCCTTTCCTGCGCAAAGATATATAAATATTTCGTAATTCGAACTTTCCTTGACAGGTTTCCCAAAGACGCCATAATTCTTCTGATATCTCTTTTTGAGATTTATCGTAGTTTTAAAACCTCTTAAAAAGGGGAGCATCTATGCAGAAGCGATCTTGTCGTTTGCTGCCAAAGAGGGGGTTAAGTTTTAGAGTTCTCTCTACAGAAGATCGAGATCCTAACCGATGGATGTTTTAGAAACAGGATCCTTGTTGTTTTGTGTCTAACTTCAGTGTTGCTGTCTGTTTGGAGAACTAGGCCATGATGGAAAAATCGAACAGAGCGTGCATCATCTTTATGTTACTCATAGTTCTTGGAGGAGTGTGGCCGGTAGCTACGAATGCTGCGAATTCTTCCAAGGATTCAGAGATAACCTTTACAAAGGACATAGTGCCCATTCTGCAACGCAGTTGTCAGAAGTGTCATCGTCCCAACGGGGGAGCTCCGATGGCGTTGGTTAGCTACGAAGATGTTCGGCCGTGGGTCAGGTCTATAAAGAATCGAACTATGAGCAGACAGATGCCCCCCTGGTTTATCGATAAGAATATCGGCATCCAAGAATACAAAGACGATCCCTCACTTAGCGATCAAGAAATTGATGCGATTGCTTCTTGGGTGAACCAGGGTGCTCCTCGTGGAAATCCGGCCGATCTTCCACCACCCCTAGAATGGCCTGCCGATGGATGGACCTATGGAACGCCAGATCTTGTTGTGTCATCGCCTGAAGGGACCGTTGAGGCTAATGCGCCAGATTGGTTTGGGGAATGGGGGGTTACACCTACGGGTCTTACATCTGATCGATATATTAAGGCAATTGAAATAAAAGAAGTTAGAGTTCATGAAGAGGCGAAAATTGATTCCGACAATAATGGAAGAGCTGATCTCGGTCTATTCGTGGTACACCATGCTGTTTTGACTACGGAAGCACCGGAGGACACTCTTGTTCCATTGGATTGCGGGAACGAGAGTACTTGCAGTCATGAGCCTGATGAATTTTGGATGGTCTATGAGCTGGGACAGAATGCGACAATTTTCCCTGATGAGGTTGGTGTCACGCTTCCAGGTAATTCCGTTGTCACATTTAATTCAATGCATCTGCACTCGATAGGTAGAGAGGTTCGGGCTCGTATTGATGTTGGTTTTACCTTGCATCCAGAGGGGTACCAGCCGAAATATCCACAAGCTGGTTTTAGCATGGATAAAGCGACGCATTATGATTATGAATTTGACATTCCTTCCAATGATGAAAATGTAATGCGTGATGGATTTCACAGATTAGATCGACCGACCAAGTTGTTGACTTTTGAGCCTCATCTTCATTCAAGTGGTAAACGGATGTGTTTCGAGGCGCTATATCCAAGTAATCGTCGCGAGATGTTGAGTTGTGCCGACTATGATCATAATTGGGTCAAGGTGTATGTTTACGAAGATGAGGTTGCGCCTTTGTTACCTGCCGGGACGGTGGTTCGCGTGATGGCCTGGTACAACAACTCAGTTACCAACAAGAATGTGGTTGATCCAAGAAATTGGAAAGGATACGGCAACCGGTCAATCGACGATATGTTTACAGGAATTTCTCGAATGGTCTACCTCACTCAAGAACAGTTTGATGAGGAGGTGGCTAAGAGAGAGGAAAAAACGATCTTGAAAACGACTCAAGATAATTAGGATTAGATTAGTTTTTTGTCTGTAAAAATTGACTTAGTAAAGAAAAGGCTCCAGCTTATTAAGCTGGAGCCTTTTTTGTCTGCTTCAGTGGCGTTGGGTTTCCCGTATAGGGGCGCCCATCACTTCACCACTACCTAAGTTCTGGAGGCCTCTAAGAGGACGCCACCTCCGCCAAACGTTTACAATAATCGTCCACTGGACCACCTCCTTCTGTAGGCGTACTAACGGTGGTGGGGCCCAACCCACCCGGCTTGCCGAACCGCCTAAGTTCAGTCAAGTCGCCGCATCTTGCGCGGGACTCTTACTTTTCTGATGCTTTTTTTCTCGTTTTTCTCTTGGGCTTTGCGGGAGCCGGTACTGAGCTGGCCTTTAATTCAACCATTCCTGTGACAAATTTACGCACGCCATGGTCATCGAAGTCGATGGCCGTATGATATTCGTTACTGTCTAGAATGGTGCCTGAACCGTATTGCTCCTGTAAAACGCGCTTACCAGGTACGTATGTAGATGTAGACAAATTCTTTCCTTAATAAAAGATTGTAGGCTATATTTTAGCATTTATTTTTAACTCTTGATGTTTGGAATGGGATGGAGAAACTGTGATTTGATTAATTTACCGAAAATAGTTTTATGCTTAATGGCCATTTTTCTATTTAGTGGCACCAGCTTTTTAAGAGCCCAAGACAATTTTTTTACGGGAACAGTACAGGATGCTCAGGGGGCTGCCCTGGTTGGTGCGACCGTTGTTGCCACTGTGACCGAATCGGGTTTGTCTGAAGTAGTACTGACTGACGAAAACGGCACTTTCCGTTTTCAGTCGTTGAAGCCGGGTGTCTATACCTTGACAGTGCAAATGGCAGGATTCAGGGCAGAGGTTCTGAAGGAAATCTCCGTAATAACTGATGAAGCCAAGACCGTTCAGATTGTTCTTCAGGTCGCGCCGTTTTCTCAGACGGTAGATGTTGTGGGTATAGCACCACTTCCTGGTTCTGGTCTTAGTGAGGCGCAGGTACCAACTTCGGTGTTCACGTTCGGGTCGGAGGATTTTGAAAACAACCAAACTATATCGTTGGCCGATACTATTCATGAACGCTTGGGCTCGGTTACTTTAGACAACACTACAACGAATCCATTTCAGCCGACGCTTCGATTCCGTGGTTTTACAGCCTCGTCTTTGTTGGGACTTCCCCAAGGTGTAGCGGTCTATCAGAACGGAGTCCGTATTAACGAACCGTTCGGAGATACGGTTCAATTTGATCTCATGCCTCAATTTGCCGTTAGTCATGCGCAACTTAGTGCAGGTGCTGAACCTGTTTTTGGCTTGAATGCCTTGGGGGGATCATTAGCCATTCGTCTCAAAAACGGTTTTGATACCGTAGGATTTAGGGGAGAAGTTTCTGGAGGATCCTTCGATCGACTGACGACTACTGCCGAGTGGGGTGGAAACCGCGGTCCTTGGGCGATCTATCTCGGCGCAACCAGGTTTGATGAAGAAGGCTGGCGTGTGGCTTCTCCCTCGGAAGTTGTTCAGGCAGTGGCAGACATATCTTACCGCCAAGGCCCTGTCGATGCCGGACTTACGACTACATTTGCCGATTCTCGTCTAACTGGTAATGCTCCAGCCCCGATTGAGTTGTTAGAGTCGAGTCGAAATGCGGTGTTTACCTATCCTGATGTGACGGAAAACCGTCTCGGTTTTGTCCAAGGGCGATACAACAGAGTGCTATCTCCAGAATGGTCTTTGCAGGCAAATGGTTACTATCGCGATGTGGACCGCCAGACTCTTAATGGAGATGAAGCTGATTTTTCAATTTGCGATGACGATTTTCTTCCCTATGGGGCTCCAGATAACACATTGTGTTTTGGTGGAGACGACGACGACGACGATGACGATGACATATTTGAATCTGACATTGAGAATGAAGGCGTGGAAGACGAGGATGAAGACGCCGAAACCGCCCCGCAATCTCTAGTAGATATTAATTCCGGACAATTTATTACGACGGATGATGCAGAAGGAGATGCAGCATTTAATCGAAGTTCTACGCGCATGAAGGGATACGGTGCCGCGGTTCAAGCAGTGTCTTCTGCAGAGATTGGTGGTCGCCAAAACCATTTTACTCTCGGGAGTGCTTTTGATGCTGCAGAGATTTCTTTTAGTAACAACAGTGAAGTTGGCACCTTAACTGAAGAGCGCACGGTGGTCGGATCGGGAAGATTCACGGGGTTATTTGGTCAGGCACCTGACGATCTATTCAACACGTCTATCGATGTTGCTAATATGATGGTTGGTTTTTATTTTCATAACACGCTTTCTTTGACGGACCGTGTACATGCAACCGTAGCGGGACGTTTTAACCATGCACAAGTCGACATTGCTGATCGACTTGGTGTGTCGCTTAACGGGGAACACGATTTTTCTAGATTTAATGTTTCGGCCGGACTTGTTTATCAATTCGGAGATCCGGTTTCTGTTTTTGGCCGGTACGCAGAGTCCTCGCGTGTTCCCACTGCGGCGGAGCTGAGTTGTGCTGATCCGGAGGAGCCGTGTCGAGTGCCGAATGCATTTATCTCTGATCCGCCATTGGAACAGGCAGTAGCACGTTCGGTCGAGTTCGGGGTACGTGGTCGGATTGGAAATAATCCGAATCAGAACACCGCTTGGTCTTTAACTTTTTACAACACGGAAGTCAGTGATGATATTTTGTTTATTGCTTCGCCCTATCTTATAGGCACAGGATATTTTCAAAATGCAGGTAGTACTTTGCGCCGGGGATTAGATTTTGATATTCGTGGGCAAGTGGAACGCTTGAACTGGTTTGCGAGTTACAGTCTTCTGCAAGCGACGTTTAATTCTCCATTAAATTTTCCTAGTGACAGTGAAATTAACAGTGCTGCAAACGCAGCGAGTATGTTGGAAGTTGGTCCCGGTGATCGGCTTCCAGGTATTCCTCGGCATAGCTTTAAAACTGGCGTGCAATACAGACTGACGAGTGCATGGAATCTGGCAGCAGATGTCGTTTCTGCATCAAGTCGTGTGTACATTGGGGATGAAAGTAATAACCAGGCGCAGTTAAGCGGATATACCATCACCAATATACGTTCAGTTTATCGGTTAAGCGACCACGTGGAATTTTTTGCAAGAATTGATAATTTGTTTGATCTGTCTTACGGAACATTTGGGGTACTGGCAGAACTTGAAGTATTTCTCCGCGAGGTGCCAGATGCCGATGATCCACGGTTTATAAGTCCAGGGACTCCACGCAGTGCATTTGCCGGACTACGGGTTCGTTTTTGAGTAAGTTTGGAGCACAAGGTGTCTAGGGGCTTGAACTAAAGTAAGAAATGGGCGGACATATCTCAAGTGTGAGCCATGCATACGTCGCTCTCGATGTGCGGAACAATCTTGCTCGTGATTTCACAAGCATTCTAAAGATATATCGATGCTTTGAGGAAAAGATGGCATCGTTATTTCCAAGAAGTTAAATATCCCTCTATTTCTTTTAGATTGAGGGGTGTACAGTGGTTTGCCAAAGTGTTTTCGCCTGCAGGTAGTGGGGATCGAGGAGGTATCTTATGGGACGTTTTCGAGATAAAGTGGCCTTAGTAACAGGAGGTGGCACGGGTATTGGTCGTGCGGTTGCTAAAGGTATCGTTGCAGAAGGTGGACAAGTGGTTGTCGTTGGCAGGCGCATAGAGCCATTGCAGGAGCTAAGTGCAACTGAGACGGGCCAGATTCATTTTACTCAAGCTGACGTTACAAAAACTGAAGATCTCAAGAATGCCGTGGCGTTTACGGTTTCTAAATGTGGTGCTCTCGATATTCTTGTTAACAACGCTGGTGTTACGTGTATGGGGCCGGTGTCTCAAATCTCAGACAACGATCTTGATCTTATGCTGAATACTAATTTGCGAGGTACGATTGTAGCTATTCGAGAAGCATTACCACATTTGATTCAACGAAATGGCTCGATTGTGAACGTTACCTCCGTGACTGCACGTTCTGTTTCTCCTGGTATGGCGACGTACGGAGGAACAAAATCTGCTGTCGAACAACTGACTCGTTCACTTGCTGCGGAGATCGGACCGTCAGGGGTACGTATTAATGTCGTTGCACCAGGTCTTACCGTCACTGATATGGCGGAAGCGTTCTTGGATGAGGCAGCGATGCAAGAGGTAGCGGAGCGGACTCCTCTGAAACGCGCGGGCACGGCTGAAGATGTAGCGAAGTCGATTTTATTTCTTGCTAGTGAAGAGGCGGGATGGGTCACCGGTCAACTACTGCAAAGTAGTGGTGGTTTAGCACTGTGATAGATTGCTGTTTATTCTTAGGGTAGGAGGGGTTATGAGCCAGGCATGTAGCTTTGGGCGCCTAATCGTTGTTTTTGTTTGTTTTGTGTTCTCTTTTGGAATCGTGATGGTGGCTCAGAATCGCCAAGGGGCAACTTCGAATAGAGGGGTTCCTGGCTTGCCACCGCCGCAAAATCCTGTGGTTTTGCATACGGCAGAGCACCCGCGGATTCGCGTGGTTCCTGTTGCTGGTGGATTGTCTCACCCTTGGGGTATAGCTTTTCGTCAAAATGGTGACATCTTGGTGACTGAGCGGGATAACGGTGTTCTTCGAGTGATTCGCGAGGGGCAATTACAACCTGAGACAATTCCCGGTGGACCTGAAGTCTATACGGGTGTTCGTTTGGCAGGACTTATGGATGTTGCTGTACATCCTGATGATGACCGCCTCGTTTATTTGAGTTATTCAAAAGAAAAAGAACAAGATGGACGGACAGGAGCGACTGTTGCACTGGCCCGAGGTCGCTTGGAAGGTGGTGCATTAACCGAAGTTCGTGAAATATTCGTGGCCGATGGATGGGGAGGTGGTATTTCCGCGTCGAGGCTTGTGTTTGGTCCAGATGACAAGTTGTACATGACTGTAGGCGGGGCTTTTCAATTTGCATCAACCGGCCACTATGCTCAAGAAGGCAATACACACTTTGGTAAAGTGCTTCGTCTTAATGATGACGGTTCTACACCTGACGATAATCCGTTTGTTGACACGCCTGGGTATCTACCAGAAATATTTTCTATGGGGCATCGTAACCAATTAAGTCTCGTATTTCACCCAACCACAGCCGATTTATGGGCGACGGAGAATGCCCCGCAAGGTGGTGACGAGGCGAACATTATTCGTGCAGGTGCAAATTATGGGTGGCCTGTAGCATCCTATAGTCGCCAGTATGGTGGCCCTCCCGCGTCAGAAACCCCTTGGATTGCCGAATTCGAAGAACCAGAGGTGGTGTGGTGGCCATCTGTGGCACCGTCAGGAATGACTTTTTATACGGGTGAGCACTTTCCAGCTTGGCAGGGCGATCTGTTTGTGGGTTCCATGAGGGTCGGACGATTGGAACACACGGGCAATCTCCAGCGGATAGTGTTTAACCGTCGCGGACAGGAGATTCGACGAGAGACACTTTTGGCTGAACTGAAACAAAGGGTCAGGGATGTACGGCAAGGTCCGGATGGGTATTTGTACATTCTTACTGATGAAGAAGATGCTGTTTTGATGAGGATTGAACCCGCACGTGCCGTTACTGAAATTCCTGGAAGCATTGTGCCAGCGCGCAGATTAACTGAGTCCAGGGTCTCACCCTTGCCGGAATCTGAATGGACCGCGCGGCAAAGAGATTTAATTCAGAAATATGCTCCCGACGGTAATCCAGGAAACGTGTTACGTACCTTAATCCGTGTTCCTGACCTTGTAGAAAGGGTATTTCCTTTTCTGAATTATATTGCTGAGGATTCGACGCTTTCGGCACGCCATCGAACAATGTTGATTCTACGAACGGCATGGCTTACTCAGAATGCAAATATCTGGGCAACCTATGCGAGCCGAGCTGCCGAAGCCGGATTGTCTACCGAAGAAGTACTCCAAGTTGCACAAGGTCCGATTCTCAGGGCTGCTGAGGGTCAAACGGACGGAGGATGGACTGAATTTGAAGGCGTACTCATTGGGCTGGCTGATCAACTCTTTCGAAATTCGTCTATCAATGATCTAACATGGGAGTTGTTGTCTGAGAAATTTGACCGGGAAAATTTGATGGATGCGGTGGCAACGGTCAATGAGATCACAGCACAGTCCATACTTTTTAATTCTTTAGGAATTCAACCGGACGTCGATTCGACTGCGGAGATTCCAACGAATGATGTCGGATACACCGTTGTGGTTCCTGCGCCAGAGCCACCGTTGTCCAGCCCAAGGATTGCACCAGTAGAAGGCGATGGACTGCGCGTGATGAGGACCTTGGGTCAACATCAAGCACTTTCTGATAAGTGGAGTGAAAATGCCGCTTATGTTCTAGATCCAGAAAAGTCTCGGTTAACACCGCATGATCGTGAGTTACTCATTCTCCGTACAGGCTGGAACACACAGGCAGTTTATGAATGGGCGAAACATGTCGGAACAGTTGGTAGGGCTCGAGAACATGGGTTGAACCCAACTTGGATTGCGCAAGGTGGTGATGCTTCAGGATGGAGCGCCAACGAGCTCGCACTCATCAAGGCCGCAAATGAGATGTATCGAGATACTATGATTTCGAACGACACATGGAACGACCTTGTTAGTCGGTACGATACGCACCAGATGATCAGTATTGCCGCGACTGTGGCACGATATCGAAAAGTGTCGATGACATTAAATGCTTTTGGCGTGCAACCCTTGCCAGAGGATGAAAGATTTCCCGTTCTCGAGGGCTACTGAGTTTGTTCTTTAAATGTCGTGTTGAAACAAGAACTCGATATGCGTTTTCAACGTTTATGGGAGAACAATTTCACTATATGTGACTCGCATAAATGAACGGAACAGGGAGTCGTGTTGGCTATTATTGCTGAGCCGCTTCCTCTTCCGCACGTTTACCGCGGAGCATGTTTTCCATGTAATAGTTACCTTCGTGACACGCATACTCATATATCTCGCCTGGATTTTTTGCCATGGGAACCATGAAAGTCCAAGGTTCTTCCCAGGTAGTGGGATCTTCAAGGGTAACTTCGTAGACGAGTGTGTCGTCGCTGACACGTGTGAAGCGCTCTGTCAAATAGAGATGCTGGCCAGCTCCTCGGAAAGATAGATCTCTCCGGTTGACAGTTTCTACCACAAGAGTGTTTCCGTCCCAGTGACCTCTAGAACTTCCTGTCCACTGACGAATCTGTCCCGGAATGTGCGGACGGCCATCGAGGGGAACAATCCGCGCGTCGTGGACCATCTCGTTTAAAATGACGACATGGTCGGCCGTTTGAAATAATTGCATATTGTTGTTGTACGCACTTGGTGTCATGGGAGGGCCTTGATTGAAGCCAGTAATGCATCTTACGGGAGCACTGAGCTCGTCGATCCAACCGCCAGGTGATACTTCATCAGTACCGACTCCTCGCCTGGCAGCTTGGCGTTCTGCTCGCCGTTTCATTGCGGAATTGGTAAGTGCTGGCATTCTTCCATCCGGGGGATTGGTGATTAGGGAAGTTCGGTCAGTGGTTACAGTTTGCCCCCAATCGAACCAGAAGTCATTGTAGGGAACAACCCGTCCAGTTTCTGCAGCCTCCGCTTCTGCATCAGCAAGGTCTCGACTCTCACGGACGAGGAATTCCTCTGAAAAAGTAGCCGCTTCTTCTTCAGTGAACACTTCTTTGCCTGCGATGTTTTCTGGTCTTTCCATAGGAGTCAGACTACGGAAATCCCAAACACCTTGGAGATTAGGTTTCCCCCACGATGTCAAGTTCGTTTGTGCCGTTACAGTAGGCGTTTCTATAAAAAAAGTTGTAGCGATGATTGTTACCACTACATAAAAAGTACGAGAGCTCATAACCACCTCTAGGTTGTTAATTTATTAGGTAAACATACCGAGTGTCTTAAATTTGTCGCCCAGTATTTTGTCCGACTCTTTATATCCGAGAAATTCCTCAATCAAGGTCGCGTATACACTTCTAAAATCTGTTGTGTACTGTAAATTGTCTCCGTGTACCAAATCAGTCAAACTGACGGGTTGACTGTATTGACCGCCTTTGATACCTCCACCGATCACAAATGCAACATTAGCGGCACCATGATCAGTGCCAAGACTGGTGTTTTCAGGTACGCGTCGACCGAATTCACTATGTACAAAAACTGCGACTTCGTCTTCTTTGCCGATACGCTTCATTTCCTCGAAGAATCCCCAGATTGCATCTGAACAGTATTGAACTTGGCGATTATGCGGGCTTTCTTGATTAACGTGCGTGTCAAACAGACTGTTCTGTAGTCGCACATAGTAAAGCCGTGCCGGGAAATCATTTTCAATCAGTGCAACCACTTTGTCCAGATCCATCAAACGGACATCAGTACTTCTGGTAGCATTGTAATTTTTCCACGCCTGCGTCACCAGTGCGGAGGCATCCCGAGCACTGCGGTTAACATCAAGCATGAATTTATGTACATCTCCTCGGGCAATTTGCCCCTTGTCCAAGGCTTCAATAAGAGGGCGTTGAGGGTGAAAGACCGATCGAGTAAATGCATTGGGATCATCGAAAACAACAGGAACATGGTCACGCGCGCGAACCGCTAATGTTTGAGTGGATGAGATATTTACTAGATAGTTTGGGGTTCCGTGGGGATCCAGTGCGTCCGCCGTCCGTCCGTACCACCCGTACTCTTCTCCGCTATTAGGTGCTCCTGTATGCCAATAAGAGCTCGAGGTGAAATGAGAAAAGGAGGGTTGATCGTATCCGGCTCCGTGAATGACCGCAACATTTCCTTCGTCCCACAGACGATGCATTCCGAGCATTGATTTCTGAAATCCGAAATGATCATCAACTTTAATGACGTCTTTTTCACGCACACCAATGCTTGGTCGCCGACGATAGAGTTCGTCATTCCCGTAGGGTACAAAGGTGCTCAGACCGTCGTAGCCACCGAACCACTCAAATACCACTAAAATTTTGCCTGACGTTGCAGCAATCGCTTCAGAGGTTTTACCGAACAATGGGGGTAGGGGGCTAATACCGCTTCCAAGAAGACCCATTGCAATACCCTGGGCTCCAATTTTGAGTGCCTGACGTCGCGATACGCCGGATTCGTCGAATAACTTTTTGCTCTTAGTAGTCATAATCTTTATATCCGTTTAGTTAAGCTGATATTCAGGTGTACTCATAATGAGGTGAGTGACCATTCGAAGTGATTCTTCCATATAGCTTTGTGCGTAGGCGAGGTCAGAGGTTCCCAGTTCGGTATCAAGAAAGGTAATCAGTTTTGAACGGCTCTCGGATGGCAGAGGTACTCTAAGGAAGCGGTGGAGTAAATAATCAACAGCTTCTGTACTGTCTTGCACTCCCGCATTCAGGATCATTTGAGTCATGTCAATCCGAGCTGCCCCACGAGGAGTCGGTATCAATTTTCGCATTGCTCGTTCATAACCACGGTACGATGAAACACGGGTGTTAAATTTTTCATCACGGTCAAGGGCCGACATGTCAAACATAGACATTTCACCGGGGTCATCGAGTGCCGTTGCTGACATAAAGTCATAACCGCGTCGCAAACGTTTGCCGACCTCTCCTGCTCCACCGTACGAACCGAGATTGTTTGGGTCTCGAAAGTCTGTGATATTTGGAAACAGATAATCGAACGCTACATTTCCTCGTTCTTGAATGAGGGCGGGAGTCATCCACGATTTTCCCTGTGCCCATCCAGCAACTGAAGGAGGATTAAGCAAGTGTTGTCCTAGTGCGATAGTTGTTCTATTAAAGTCCGGTATTCCTGGTACATCGTCGGCGCCGAGATGTTTAAGCATCGTAATCACATGTTCCACAGGTCCTTTAATATGTGCACCATAAGTTGCATTACTGTAAAAATCTCTAGAGAGGAACATAGTTGCTAAAAGCGGGCGGAGTTCGTAATTATTCTCTCTAAAGATCTGACCGATCTTAGATGTCAGTTCACCTGAGAGGTCTTCTCGGACAAAGAAACGGTAGATCTTAGAGCCGATATATTCTGCGGTTACGGGTTGCTCCATAATGATGTCGATAACGTCGATGCCATCAAAATTACCGGTTCGACCTAAGAAAGTCTTGTCGTCGGTATCGTGAAGGGCCGGGTGCACTACAAAGTCTAAATTTTCAAAGTTCCACCCTGTAAATGCACGAGCTGCTTCGCGCACATCTTGTTCACTGTAATTTCCGACTCCCATTGTGAAGAGTTCCATTACCTCACGTGCGAAGTTTTCATTAGCGGCGCCTTTTACATTTACGCCTGCGTCTAGGTAATAGAGCATCGCTGGATCTTGAGCCACTGCGACAGTTAGATCGCGAAAGTTTCCTGTGGCATGTTTTTCAAAGGTGTCTATCTGGACCACCATTTTTCGATAGTCGCGGACTTTCCCTTCGGCTGTCGCAAAATGTCCATGCCAAAAGAGGGCCATCTTCTCTTCTAACGGGCGGTGGGTGTCGAGCATTCGTTCAGCCCACCAGTATCCGACTCGACGCGTTTCAAGACGGGTGGCGCGTAACCAATAAAAGAAACGATCTGAGATTGGTTGCATGTAACGATTCACGCCTTCCGGTTTGGCTTTGATGCCCATCCCTTCTCCACGTTTTTCTGCCATTTCTGTGGCCGCAGGTCGACTGGGTGGAAAGTGCACTAATGTTTCATCCCACAGACCTGAATGTTCGAATGGCAACATATGTTCATTTGAGATGTTGTCGTAGTACACCAACGAACGTACTGCTTCTTCAGGGCTCATTCCCGCTAGCTTTTTTATGTCTTCCGGAGTTCCACCAAAACCGGCACGTTCAAGGAGGTGCGCTGCCCGGTCATAATTCCAATCAGAGGCTGTGATTGGAGTCAGATCGCCCACCCAGCTTTCAGGGCCAGGTAACCAATCAGGATTGTTCGCTAACACAGCTGGACCGCCTAGAATTAAACCAAGGATTAGAATTACTGCTAGATAAATTTCACGGCTCTTCATGCACAAATCCTTCCAGAGGGGTACTTTTACAACCCCATTTATACACCGATGTGTGCGGATACTTCCAGACTCTTCTTGAAAGTAGTTTTCTCGCAGTTTCATTAGCGGATCTGCCCACGGGTAACTATTTACCATAGAGGGAATATTTTTAGAGGCAAATATGTGCAAAATAGTGTAAAACGATGGTTACCCCTAACCTATACCAGGTAGGCTACGTGATATCAGCATCGTAAATTCACCGACAAATGGTAGACTGGCGTGGTCTTTTAAGGAGCGTTTCATGAATTATCAATTTTTGTTCAAATTATTTACTGTTACTTTTCTTTTTGTTTTTTCGATTTCGCCATTGATGGGACAAGAAATTCCAAGAACATCGTGGGGCGCTCCTGATCTTCAGGGTGCGTGGACCAATGCAACGATGACTCCTTTGCAGCGGCCGACAGATTTGGCGGGCAAAGAGTTTCTGACGTCCGAAGAGTTAGCTGTACGCCAAGGCGAGGTTTCGGAACGTTCCAGTCTTGATAATCGACCCAGAACTGAAACTGGTGCATATAATGAATTTTGGATGGAGCGAGGTTCTCTTAATGAACGGACCTCGTTAGTTATCGATCCCCCGAATGGACGTATTCCTGCATTAACACTTTCGGAGCAACAACGCCAAAGTGGGCGACAAAGTTCATATACCCGAACGAGCTTTGATTCGTGGGAGGATTTCAACAAGCTGGATCGTTGTATTACACGAGGTATGCCAGGGGCCATGATGCCCGGTTTCTATAATCATAATTATCAAATTGTTCAATCAGAGGATTATGTTGTCATTGTTGTTGAGATGATTCACGATGCACGAATCATTCCTCTGGATGGTCGCGATCACCTATCCCCATCGGTTCGTCAATGGTTGGGTGACTCGAGAGGACACTGGGAAGGTGATACGCTGGTTGTTGAAACAATAAATTTTACCGATAAAATCGAAGGACGCGGGGGGACAACTTTTGGTGGCTCAGAACATCTGCGAGTGGTTGAACGGTTCACGCGGCTTAACGCGGACACCATTGACTACGAAGTCACAGTTATTGATCCAACCGTCTGGACAGAGCCTTGGACGGCGTCTTTACCGATGAAAACTCTTGATACGGCAGTCTATGAATATGCCTGCCATGAGGGAAATTACGCGCTTCCCAATATTCTTTCAGGATCGCGCGTGGAAGAACGGGAAGCCGCTGGGCAACAATAAAAATAGATCTGAGACCCACACGGGGGTCTTTCAAGATTATGTTTCTGACTTAGATGTTTTTCGTAAATGTAAGATGAGTGCACAGGGCAAACTGACTAACTTTAAAAACTGGCCCGTTTAGCAGACGGGGAGGGATAAATGAGTATTAAATATCTATCACGAATGATTCCAGCGGTTGTGGTTGGAATCATGATTACTTTGTCCGCAGTGTCAATGCAAGCGCAGTCAAATTGGGAGCCTCCACGAACTACGTGGGGAGCACCGGACTTACAGGGTGTCTGGGATTTTCGTACTTTGACGCCATTTGAAAGACCTGTAGAGCTTGGTGACAAAGCGGTGTTAACTGACGAAGAAGTTGCTGAATATGAAGCATCACGACTCGCGACGTTTGCTGCTCGGGATGATCAAGAGCCTGCGGATGTTGTTGGTAACTACAATCAGTTTTGGTTTGATCCTGGGGAGACTGCGAATACTAATCGCACTTCACTCGTTATCGATCCTCCTAATGGGCGAGTACCGGAATTGACGATTGCCGCTGCACGCGAACGAGCTGAGTACGATCGCATTCGAAATGGTCTGCTGATGCATGATCTGACGCCAGGTGGTTGGGTTGAAGATATGGGAAGTGATGCGTTGCAGGTTCGTTGCATTGTTGGTTTCAACTCTGGACCGCCCATGACACCTGGAGGGTATAACCAGAACGTGCAGTTGTTTCAAACAGAGACGCATGTTGTGTTACTTAACGAAATGGTGCATCACTCACGTGTAGTTCCTTTGGATGGCAGTAGCCACCTTGATGCGAGTATCCGCCAGTGGAAGGGAGATTCGCGTGGTCACTGGGATGGAGACACCTTAGTAGTTGAGACCACGAACTTTCTCCGTGAAACAGGTTTTAGACGTGGACTGAGTGACGAAAATTTGAAATTGACCGAACGCTTTACTCGCGTATCCCCAACAACTCTAATGTACGAAGCAACAATCGATGATCCGACGGTATGGTCTCAGCCATGGACCTATCAAATTCCCATGCAGAGCAACGATCAGCCACTCTATGAATATGCGTGCCACGAAGGTAATTATGGCCTCTACAATATGTTGGCCGGTGCTCGGGAAGCAGAGAGGGCTGCAGAAGAGGCGGCCTCTCATTAAGTAAAGCTTCGGGGGAAACAGCATGAGAAAATGGGTTTCCAAAACGGCGATAGTTCGCGTATTCGTTGTGGTGTTTGTGCTCAGCTTTTCGATGAGTAGTTTCGCGCAAACTTCGATTGAAGGCTGGAGCGTTCCAAGAACCGCATGGGGTAATCCTGATCTGCAGGGAGTTTGGGATTTCCGCACGATTACCCCGATGGAACGTCCTGCCGGATTCGATAACCAAGTCTTAACAGATCAGGAAGTTGCCGAGTTTGAAGCGGCTAGTGAGGCTCAACGTGCGGCACTTGATGTTGAAACACCCTTTGACACTGTCGGCAATTACAATCAATTTTGGTTTGATCCAGGTAATGCTGTTGTTGATACGAAGCGAACATCCCTAGTAGTCGATCCACCTGATGGGAGAATCCCACGACTAACAGAAGAAGCTGAGCAAAGACGAGCTGCTGGTACGGAGGCTGGTCGTGGACAGAGGAGGCATACGCCGACGGCAGGAGGTTTCGTTGAGGATTTAGGACCAGGTGGTGTTCAAGTGCGTTGTATTCTTGGTTTTAATTCTGGGCCTCCCATGACTCCTGGTGGATACAATCAGAACATGCAAATCTTCCAGACCGAGGATCATGTCGTTATTTTGAACGAGATGATTCATGATGCGCGTATTGTTCCAATGGATGGCCGACCGCATCTTTCGAAAAGTTTGCGCCAATGGACAGGCAATTCCCGTGGCCACTGGGATGGGGATACATTGGTTGTCGAAACCACAAACTTTCTCCGTGAGACAGCTTTTCAAGGTGGGTTAACGGGGCAGCAATTGAAACTCGTTGAACGATTTACGGCTGTATCACCAAAGGTGTTGCTTTACGAAGTCACGGTTGAGGATTCTACCGTTTGGACCTCTCCTTGGACCTATCAAATACCGATGCAACGTAATGATTATCCTCTGTATGAATATGCTTGTCATGAAGGTAATTACGGTCTGTACAATATTCTTGCAGGTGCACAGGCAAATCCCGATTCTAATCTCTTGACTCCTGAGGAGGCTGCCGAAGAGGCGGCTCGCCGGTCTCGTTAGTGTGCGTATTCTGCCAGACATTTTTTTGTTGATTCAAAAATCTATCTTTCTCGTTGTTCTTGTCGTGTTGATGTTAACGGGATGCAATGAAGCCCAGTCACCAGTCGTTTCAATTCCTAAAGAGAACGACTGGTTGATGTACCGCGGAGATTTTTTAGGGACTGGTTACTCTCCTTTAGAGCAGGTTAATACGAAGAACGTTTCGCAATTAAACCGAAGCTGGACATATTCTATTCAGCGCATTCAACCAGATGTGAATGATTCTGGTCCTCGTTCCCAGGTTACTCCGATTGTTATTGATGGAGTCATGTATTTACCAGCGGCTGATCGTGTCGTTGCCCTTGATGCAACTACAGGTCAAGAGCTTTGGCGTCACGTGGTTGATAAGGGCGTGCCGTCGCGGCGAGGTGTTGCGTACATGCCCGGGGAAAATGTGTTGGCCGCGCGAATTATTTTTTCGACAGGGTCACACCTTGTTTCTATAAAGGCTGTTGATGGCACGTTAATCAAAGACTTTGGCCAGGGAGGATTTGTTGATCTTGGTATTCCGTACAATTCTGTTCCTTTAATCTTTGAAAATATCATTGTTGTAGGTGCCAATACGCCGCGTGGTCAAGTCGGTGGTATTGGAAATGCGCGTGCTTATGACGCGAACACTGGAAAAAAGCTGTGGGAGTTCAGTTCTGTCGCTCAGCCAGGGACTGTGGGCCACGATACTTGGCACGGAGAAAGTTGGAAGGAACGACTTGGTGCTAATGCGTGGCCATTTTACTTTACGGTTGACCCTCAGAGCGGGGTATTGTACCTACCATTGGCATCGCCGATTCCTGGTTGGTATGGAGGCGACAGAGAAGGAGCTAATCTTTTTGGAAATTCCGTCGTGGCGGTTGACATATATTCCGGGGAATATCGATGGCACTTTCAAACAATTCGACATGACATTTGGGATCATGATCCGCCAGCCCCACCAGTATTGTTCAACGTTAATAGGGACGGGCAGCTAATTCCTGCCTTGGCGGTTTCGACTAAATCTGGTTATTTGTACATTTTGAATCGCGAAACGGGAGAACCTATTTTTGGTGTCGAAGAACGAGAGGTTCCAACTAGTGATGTGCCAGGGGAAATCACGTATCCGACCCAACCGTTTCCCATTAAACCTTCTGCGATGGGGAGGGTGACTTATGAAGCGGAAGATCTTGTCACGGCTGACGATACATCACCCGAACATGCGACGGCGTGTCAAGCACTTGTTGATTCACTGGGTGAAATTTATAATGCCGGACCCTTCACACCATGGGTTTATCGTGAGAGTGGCGCTAAACTTCGCACCACATTAAATTTTCCAGGTGTCGTAGGTGGTCCAAATTGGGGTGGGGTGGCGTACGACGTAAATAAAGATTTACTGGTTCTGGTCACTCAAAACATCGGTCAATTGGCTTGGATGGAGGATGCCGATGGTGATGCGCCGGTACCTTATGAAAAAGTTACGCCAAATCCAACAAGCTTCGATGTTGACGTTGATGGAGAACGTATGCCTTGTCAGAAGCCACCTTGGGGAGAGTTGATCGCGGTAAAAGGTGCTACAGGCGACATTGCTTGGCGGCAACCACTTGGCATCACCAAAGCACTGCCTGCTGGAAAACAACAAACTGGGCGACCCGCACGTGCGGCGACTATTATGACTGGTGGGGGACTTTTGTTTGTGGCGGCGAGTGACGATAATCGCTTTAGGGCCTTTGAGACTGCGACGGGTCATGAGCTGTGGGCGATTGATCTCGCCAAACATGGCAACGCTAATCCACTCACCTATCTTGGACAGGACGGAAGACAGTATGTGACCATCGTCGCTACTGATGAAGTTATGACATTTAGTCTCCCGTAAGAGTTTTCTGTTAACGGGTTGTCTTATCCACCTGATCGGTTGCTAATTTTATTGTTGGGTTTACTTTCCGTTCGATTTTGATTCTGCAACGATATACGTAAGCCAACCCGCACAGTTCGCTACTTTTGTTTTTGGTCGATAGTCGCTGGTATCATCGTCGTCATCCATATCCCAAAAAATTTCGATGTTATCAAAGCCAGCGGTATGGAGTGCATCACGAACTTCAACAGGGGAATAGACACGCCAGTCGTACGTAAATGCACGTTTCCATGTTTTTCCATTCTTAAACTCAAAGTGAATATGGCAGAGTGCCTGATTGGTAATAGGATTAAAGGCCGCTTGATCCCAGATAAAACCAAAAGTGCCTTTTGGAGTGTTTACGGTTCGACGCTCACGTAAAACCTGCTGGCTTTCCCATCCACCGTAGCCGTCGAGCATAAAGATGCCCCCTGGTGCCAAACTTCGTCGTACACAGCGAAAGTAACTGATGAGGTCAGAAATAGGATAAATCAAATAATATGAAAAATTAAAAGCTTGAATTACATCAGCCTTTGGATTGGTGATACTTCTAACGTCTCGACAACGTAAGTCCACGCGTTTGCGTGCGTCACCTAGATTCTTAAGATTGTTTGCGTGTGCCCAAGCCAATGTTGGAGCGTCTAAGTCAAGTCCGATGGCTCTGAAATCTTTGTTTTCTTCGGTCCACCTGCATGAGATCGCTGCAGTTCCACAAAAATCTTCTCTCAGAATTTGTGGTAGCTTGCCGCGTCTTTTTCGATATTGTTTAAGAGCGAAATCTACTTCAAACGAAGGTTCTTGGACAGCTAATTGATATAACACATGTTTATCGGCGTGTTTACGGGAGAGACTAAATTTTTTTGCCATAGCTTCTAGTCTTTGGCCGCACCTGTCTACTTTTCAGCGGCGTACGTTTAAAGAGAATGATGATCATACAATGCATAGGCAAATATTGACTTTTCCTCTCTGTTCTGACTTTTGCCCAAGAGACCAGGTGGTTTTATGTCGGGCCAATCGTTATGTTTGTGAAAGGCAATAGCGCATTTAATTAATGCACAGAAAATAACGGCGGACGTGTTATTGTTCACTGCACTTTAGGAGACAGAGCGATCAAATGTTTTAAATGAGTGTTTTGTAAACGGAGAACGTAGGCATGAAATCAGTATCTTTGTTCCTTTTTGTTGTTGCGATCACAACGTTGTGGGGTGGATGTAGTTCTGATTCTCAGGAAGTTGGCGCACAGGCCAACCTGAGCGAGGTTACAAAGGATCAATTTGATCAGTGGATGGAAGACCTTTCCAATTGGGGGCGATGGGGTGAGGATGATGAGCGCGGTGTTCTTAATCTCATTACTGACGAAAAACGTCGGGAAGCAGGTGCCCTAGTTCGAACAGGAGAAACTGTTTCTCTTGCAAATCCGATCAGTCGTGAAAATGTTCCGGAATCTCGTCCTGTGAACGTAAATGGTGAACTGGCGAACCGATTTCTTATCGAAGGTGACTATTTGTACGAGCGACAGGAGATTTCGTACCATGGTATTGCCCTGACCCACTTTGATGCACTTTGTCATGTCTCGTATGAGGGGAAGTTATATAACGGTTTTGATTTTTCTGAAGTTGTAACCGAGGATGGAGGATGCTCAAAACTATCAGTTACCGCTGCTGAAGAGGGAATCGTGACTCGTGGTATTTTGCTCGATATTCCAGAAACCCGTGTCCGTCTTTCAGATATTGAGGCGTTTGAGGCTCGCACCGGTATTACTATTTCGTCTGGTGATGCATTACTGTTGAGGACGAAGCGCCCTGGTGCGGAGCCTGGGGAATTTGGTTCAGCAGGTTACGAGCCTTCATTGATACCATTTTTTAAAGAGCGTGATATTGCGCTTTTGGGGGCTGATATTCCTCAAGAAGGAGGGAATATTCCTGGTGTGTTTATTCCGATTCATACTTTTACAATCGTAGCTCTAGGTATGAACTTGCTGGATAATCTCGCTCTTGACCAGTTGGCTGAGACAGCGGAGCGGCTCAATCGTTGGGAATTTATGTTGATTGTTGAACCCCTGCGGGTAGAACGAGGTGCTGGTTCAGCTGTGAATCCCATAGCAGTATTTTAGTTTTCTTATAATTTTATGGTTTTCTAGGAGGTGAGTATGCTGGGTTTTGTTAGGTTAATACGTGCAATGGGAGGACTGTCTTTTGGGATAGTTTTAATTTTGTCGAGTGCCACAATGGTGATTGCTCAAGATGGTGAATTTTCACCTCCTCAGACCCCATGGGGTGATCCTGATTTTCGAGGTCACTGGCTGGCTGGAACATCAGCGCCAATGGAAAATCCTATTGGTGATGAGTGGCAACTGACTGAAGAAGAAATGCGGCGGTATCCAAGGGCTCAATTTTTCCCTGATCATCAGGCGGCACCTGGGATGAAGAGTTCCGAACGTACAATGGTTATCGACCCGCCAAATGGACAAATTCCCCTTCAAGATTGGGCCATCGAAAAACGTGTCGAAATTATGGCAAATCAAGAAAAGCTTGAATTTCTTGATCCCCGGGTAAAATGTTTGCCGGCGGCTCTGCCACGTGGCAATCTTCCTGTTGGGTACAATTCCTATCAAATTCTTCAGGTTCCTGGTGCAGTGATTCTTTTGTACGAGTGGAACCATCATTCGCGCTATATTCCACTTGACGACAGTTCACACGTGAGTTCTGAGCTTCAATTCGGGATGGGTGATTCACGAGGCCGCTGGGAAGGGAATACTTTGGTCGTGGACGTAACAAATTTTACTGATAATACTTGGGTTACCGGCCATGGCGCGGCTCCAGAGGGTGCACCTGGCACGTCAATTTCGACCGGCCACGGTGTTTTTCACAGCACAGACCTGCGCGTTGTCGAACGTTATACGCTTGCAGACAACAACACAATTCATTACGAAGCAACCATCACGGATCCTCAGGTGTTTACTCAACCGTGGACCATTTCCTTTAATGCCTTTAATCGCGCACCGGAGGGGCACATCCTCTACGAATATGCTTGCCATGAAGGTAATGCCAGAAATCTCAAGCTAATGACAGGAACCGATACGAACCGGTAATTCATTTTTTACTGTGTTGTCACCGGTGGCATCTGCTGCGTGTAGACTCGTTTTTTTATGCGCCAACCGATCTCGGTCTTGATGTATTCGTCTTCGTAGACACCGAATCCTGTTACAGCTACTGGTGAATTATCAGTTTTATCCAGAGTCGTCATATACAGTGAACCTCTTGCTCCATCTTCGGTCGGTGAAATAACGAGATTAGAAACAAGGTGGCGACTTGTATTGGTTTTTCTCAGGTTAGCGTAGAACTCTTTTAATGCATCTTTTCCTCTTACTTCGGCTCCAATGACATTACCGGCAGAATATTCAAATACGGCATCTTCCGAAAAGACCCACGAAGCATCTTCTGGCCCGATGTCAATTCCCCGGTGATACCCTTGGACGACTTGCTCAATCTCATATAAATCCTGCGGGGAGAGATCTACAGAGTTTGCCTGCGCATAAAGCCAGCCTAGCGATCCAGTTATCAAGAGAAATAAAATAATACTTAGCAGTTTTGTTAATTTCATTTGGTAACTCCTTAACTTGTTTGTTTCAGTAGGTTCACATAAAACGCGAATGTGTTCAAGACGAGACTAAGGGTTTAATTACAGAGAAAGCGCAATTAGTATTCATGCTTGATTTTGTTCATGTTAGTCTTCGGTATTAGGGGAGTAATAATGTTCAATTTTTTCAGTCAATTAATTCGATTAACAATCGTTAACGGTTTACTGGTTGGTGTTATTGCAGTTGATGTGTCAGGGCAGCAAGGGCAAGAGTCAGTTGTAAATCAACCATCTACTGAACGTGGTGAGTGGCCACACTACACAGGTGATCTTGCGGGTAGTAGATATTCTCCACTCGATCAGATAGATGCTTCCAATTTTAATGAGTTAGAAGTTGCTTGGCGCCTCAAAACAGATATTTTTGGTCCGAGACCAGAGTTTAAATTAGGGGGTACTCCTTTAATGATAAATGGGGTGCTTTATACGACGGCCGGAACACGACGTGCCGTGATCGCCATTGATGCGGAAACCGGGGAACTTCTCTGGAACCATCGAATGCAGGAAGGAAGACGGGCTACGGCCTCACCGAGACAATTATCGGGACGAGGAGTTGCTTACTGGACTGACGGCAAGGGTGATGAGCGTATTTTGTATATGACGATTGGGTATCGGTTAGTTGCTCTTGATGCCAAAACAGGGCAATTGATTGAATCATTTGGTCATGATGGGGTTATCGATTTAAAGGTTGGCGTGGTATACGGAACGGGTACTCAAATTGATCTTGAGAGTGGTGAAGTGGGTATTCACGCGACTCCAACAATTGCGAGAGATATCGTAATCGTCGGGTCCACTTTTGATGAGGGTCAAGCTGTGCCCACCCATAATAATTCCAAGGGTATTGTCAGGGCGTATAGTGTGCGTTCGGGTGAATTACTATGGACCTTTCACACCATTCCTCGCTCTGGTGAGTTCGGTAATGATACATGGCTTAATGAGTCGTGGTCGAATAATGGCAATGTCGGTGTCTGGACCCAAATAACCGTCGATTCTGAGCTTGGATTAGTTTATCTCCCGGTTGAAACCCCCACTTCCGATCTTTATGGTGGCCATCGGCCTGGCGAGAACCTATTTGCTGAAAGCTTAGTCTGTCTTGACCTTGAAACAGGAGAGAGGAAGTGGCATTTTCAAGCTGTACATCATCCAATTTGGAATATGGATTTGCCAGGAGCTCCTTTATTGGCAGACATAACGGTCGATGGAAAACTAATCAAAGCAGTTGCTTTGCCCACCAAGCAATCTCTTTTATTTATGTTTGATAGAGAAACAGGAGAGCCGATTTGGCCGATTGAGGAACGCCCGGTTCCCCAAGGTGATGTCCCGGGAGAGTGGTACTCGCCCACTCAACCGTTCCCTGTGAAACCGCCCCCGTATTCTCGCAATGAGCTTCGAATTCCTGACGATTTAATTGATTTTACCCCCGAGATGCGAGCCGAGGCGGTTGAAAAGATGAAAAATTATAAAGTCGGCCCGTTGTATACACCACCCATTAGAGGAACAGTCGATGGATTGTTAGCAACTGCAGCGATTGGAGCTATGGGTGGCGGAACAAATTGGCCTGGCGCCGGTTTTGATCCGGAGACTGGAATTTTTTATTCGCATGCTGGTAATGCTTCAGTAAATCTTCTGTCAGTCACCGAACCACCTGAAGGTTTTTCGGATATCCGTTATGTTTCCGGCGTCAAAGGGAGAGAGTTTCGACGGCCGAGACCAGTAGCGGAAGAAGCCAAGAGTGGGTCCCCACGATATGTAGCTGGAGGGATTAGTTCGAGTCGTGGTCTGAATGTTGAAGGACTGCTTATTGTGAAACCACCGTATGGAATTCTTGCTGCTGTTGATATGAACCGAGGAGAATTATTATTTCAGGTTCCTCATGGTGAAACCCCGGATGCTGTTCGTAACCATCCAAAGCTACAAGGAATGACGATTCCAAAAACGGGACAAGGGGGAGCGACTTCTAATGTGGGACTTTTAGTTACTAAAACGTTGGTTGTGTTGGGTGACCCTCAAGAAACCAATCCACCCGAACGTCCTCGGGGTGCAATGCTGCGCGCGTATCACAAAACAACCGGGGAGGAAGTCGGTGCGGTGTATATACCAGCCAGTCAGAGTGGTTCACCAATGACATATATGGTTAATGGTCGACAGTACCTAATGGTTGCAGTTAGTGGCCGTGTGCATTCAGGTGAATATATTGCTTTTACACTACCGGAATAATTAAGGTTGTTGATAGTCCCAAAGAAAGACCATTGAGTCTAATGATGAGAAGATGCTGTCCGAATCTAACGCTATCGCGCTGCACGGTGTTGCTGATGTTTTTCGCAGTCGACAGTGCCTTCGGACAAGGTGTTGTGTCCTCCAGTAAAGAAGCCAACCCGTTAGTTGAATATAAGGTGTCTCGGACTCAGTGGGGAGATCCAGATTTTGAGGGGATCTGGACCAGTGATGAAGAGTACGGGATTCCTTTAGAGCGCCCTCTTGCGTTAGGTGAGAGACAGTTCATCACGGAAGAAGATTTGGCCGCTCGGTTGCTAGAAGCCGAACAACGTGCACGACTTGAGTTTATTGATCGGTCGACACTTACAGAAGCAGAAAAGGCTGATCTTCCGCCAGACTTGCATTTTGGTCCGGTAGGAGACGGACCGGATCATTGGTTTGAACTTGGGAAGGCACGGTCTGCTCGGAGTTCATTAATCATTCGTCCACTTAATGGGCGTATTCCACCGATGACCGAAGGTGCAAGATTGCGATCGATTAATCCAAGTTCCATAGTTGGATTTGCGGGAGTTGGTAGTAAAGGGAAGGGCCCTTTCAATGGTCCAGAGGATTTTGATCTCGCGGATCGTTGTATTACACGTGGTCTTCCAAATACATGGTTCCCGCAGGTGTATAACAACGGGTTTCAAATTGTTCAACATCCTGATCATGTAGCGGTATTGTACGAGCGGTTACACGAGCACAGAATTATTCCCTTAGACGGAAGTTCCCATCTATCAAGTGACGTATCGCAGTGGATGGGTGATTCAAGAGGTCATTGGGAAGGCGATACGCTAGTAGTGGATGTGACCAATTTTGGCGCGAAGACAACTTATCAGGGGTCTAGCCATGGTCTACAACTTACCGAGCGTTACACTCGTATTGCCGAGGACACGATAATTGTCGAAACAACGATAGAGGATCCGACGACATGGACAGAACCGTGGACTGTTTCTGTGACAGCGAAACAAGATCCAGACTATTGGCAGATATTTGAGTATGCGTGTCACGAGGCAAATTACAGTTTAGCGAACATGCTGAATGCAGCGCGGGTCGCTGATTCAAGAAAGTAACAGTCAACGTTAGCCAGCCAGGGTCTAGATGTAGCGTATGGCGCGTATTTTGCTTTGATATAGGTCCTGACTTATGTTCGGTTTCTCGTGAACTGACGATTCTGGACACACGGGCCACCAATCGTACAAATACAAAGAAAATCATAAATTTACACACTAAGTGTGTTAGGTTTTCATAGGTCAAAATTCGGTTTCTTCTTGTTTTGGCTGCCTGAAGTTGAGGTTACAGATATGACTAAGCACCAATGTCGAAACGGGTTATTTATTCTTAGTCTGCTGGTTACGGCTGCGTTACTGCAAGCGGAAAACGATAGCCGTCTCGTCGATGCTGCAGCACGTCAGGATTTTACTTCGGTTCAAGAGATTATTGCTCACGGTTCGGACGTTAATGAACCGCGAGCCGATGGATCCACTGCTCTTTTATGGTTTTCACACTGGGATCATATTGAGGCAGTTTCGTTCTTAATACGGGCGGGTGCGGATGTTAATACAGCTAGTGACCGTGGCGTGACACCACTAATGCGTGCATCAGAAAATGCAAGCGATCAAGTGGTTAAGGTGTTGCTCGAAGCGGGTGCGGACGCCAATGCAACTCAAGAGAGCGGCTTAACGGCTTTGATGATCGCAGCCCGTACCGGAAACAGAAAAATAGTTCGTGCACTTATAGAGCACGGTGCTGACGTTAATGCGCAAACACCAGAAACTAGGGTGAATGCTCTTATGTGGGCGGTTGAAGCGCCTCATCCAAATATTGTGCATGTTTTGTTGGAGACAGGAGCTGACGTTCAGGCATCCTCTGCTAAAGGATTTACGCCACTGTTATTTGCCGCACGTAACGGTGATATCGAAATGGCCAAGACGTTGATTAGTGCTGGGGCTGACGTCAACGATTCAGGTTCTGAAAATACTCATCCGCTGCCATTATCTATTGTTAGTAGACATGACGATTTTGCATTGTTTCTTCTTAATCAGGGTGCCGATCCAAATGGAACGATTCACGGGGTGTCGGCTCTTCATGCTGCCGCCGGTCGGGTAGATACTTGGTTGGCTGATTGGTACCGCCAACGAGCTATGCGTGCGACGGAAGTCAGTGGAGGAGGGCGATTAGGACTTTCTCCAGATCGAAGATTGCCTCTTGTGAAAGCATTGTTGGCTAGAGGTGCTGATCCTAATGTTCGTATTACCACGTCTGCTGTGGTGTTAGGTTATCTCGCGTCTCCTCGTCGGGGCGCATTTGAGCAAAATTCAGTTGGGACAGGTGACGTGAAAGGAGCGACTCCTCTCTGGGTCGCTGCTTTCTCAGCGAATGGCGGAGGGTTATTCGGAGACGATTCACAATATCACTTTGAGAGTGGATCAGAAATTTTACAAACCTTGCTGAGCGCGGGTTCTGATCCGAATCTTTCCACTGACGATTTAACGACACCATTAATGATGGCTGCTGGACTAGGTTATCGTTCTTATCAACCCAACACTCCACGGGGACGCCCTTCTCCTGAGGTCGAACAAGCAGTGCGTGTTCTTGTTGAGGCTGGTGCTAGAGTTAATGCAGTTAATGAAGCTGATTTTACTGCTCTTCACGCAGCAACCTTCCGAGGACTTAATGAAGTAATTGAGTATTTGGTTGCACAGGGTGCCAACTTGGACGCACGTGATTTTCGAGGTAGAACACCGTTTCGGATAGCTGAAGGAGCAAAACAATCTTTTCAGTTTCAGGCATTTCCTGATACGGCTGAACTTTTACGAAAACTTGGTGCAAATGTAAGACTGGGAATTCCAGGGTTAGTACATGAACGCGCTGATAGGGATATTATGACCACGCAATTTGAAACGGTTGTGCCTTAAAGAATTAATTATGTGTAGCTTCTTAAGGTCTCTTATGTCGTTCGGATTTGCAGGGGCGATACTCTTTGGCTTTCAAAGCGCTCCGAATCAAAGAGTTGTTTACGCTGAGCTACAAGTGTCTTCTGTGCTTTCTAATGAACAAGGTGGCACGTCGACGTCCCGTGCTCTTCTTGATCGGTACTGTGTGACCTGCCACAACCAGCGATTACAAACGGCTGAACTTCTTCTCGATCAAATTGATCTGGACGACATTCATTTAAACAGTGAAACGTTGGAAAAAATTGTTCGAAAATTAAGAGCGGGCCAAATGCCACCACCAGGTCGTCCGCGTCCTGACAGTCATGCGCTTCTTTCCTTTGTTGAAAATCTTGAAAGTAGTCTTGATCGTTATTCTCGACTTAATCCAAACCCAGGTCGTGTAGCTTCTCGACGGATGAACAGGCTTGAATATGTCAATGCCATCGAAGATTTATTGGCACTCAAGGTAGACGGCGACGAATTGCTCCCTAGTGATATGGCCGGTTTGGGATTTGATAATAATGCGGACGTGTTATCGATGACGCCGGCTTTGATGGCTCGGTATACCGCTGCAGCGACCAAGATAAGTAGAGCGGCAATTGGAAGTCCTGAAAATCGCCCGAGCCGACAGATGTATTCGCTCGGTTTTGAGACGCAAGGCGAGCGAATGAATGAAGACATGCCGTTTGGAACCCACGGTGGTTTGTCTGCAAGGCATGTGTTTCCTCTCGACGGAAATTATCTTTTCACAATACGAATGAAAGGTGGCGGCGGCGGCGGGGTTCAAGGAATAGGGCAGGATGATCACGATATTGAATTGCGTATTAACTACGAATTAATCAAACAATGGAATGTTGGGGGAAAATTTCCTGGCGCCGATCCAGGAATCTTAATCCCTATTCCTGACGATGATGTGGAAGGAATTCTGTTGCATGAGTATCGTCTCAATGCGGATAAGAATTTAGAGGTGCGCGTTCCAGTGCAAGCGGGGCAGCATTTGGTGACGGTGGCTTTTACTGATTCCAATCCAACTCCCTTTGCCGGAGCCTATGGACGGCCTGGAATCGACCAGCTTTTCGTTTCCGGACCGTTCGATGGCACTGTTCCCAAAGAGACAGCTAGCCGCAAAAATATTTTTGTTTGTCGTCCAAGTGACGAGATTCGGGAAGAACTATGTGCCCGTGAGATCATCGCGACGCTTGCGAGACGTGCGTACCGGCGTCCTGTGGTTGAAGCAGATATCAATAGGCTGTTGGCGTTTTACTATGCTGGACGCGAAGATGGTGATTTTGATTCCGGCATAGAACGTTCGCTTGAGGCTCTTCTTTCGATGCCGGAATTTTTGTTTCGCATCGAAAGACGGCCACAAAATATTCCAAGTGACCACATATATCGTTTGTCCGATGTCGAGTTGGCCTCTCGGCTTTCATTTTTTCTGTGGCGAAGTATTCCAGATGAGAAACTTCTCGACCTTGCCGAACAGAACCGACTTGGCGATCCTGAAGTACTTAACAATCAGGTAATACGCATGCTAGAGGATGAACGGGCGACAAGGTTTATGAATGATTTTGTCGGTCAGTGGCTTCAGGTACGGAATATTAATGCGCAAGATCCAGATGGTGCTTTGTTCGCAGGTTTTAATGACACTTTGCGCAAGGCAATGCTACGCGAAACCGAATTGTTCTTTGAGAGTCAGGTGCGTGCTGATCGACCGGTACGCGAACTCCTTAATGCGGACTATACATTTTTGAATGAACAACTCGCTCGTCATTATGGGGTTCGGGATGTCTACGGTAGCCGTTTTCGTCGAGTGCAATGGAAAGACGATCGTCGGCATGGGTTGTTGGGGCATGCCAGTCTGCTGACAATTACGTCTTATGCAAATCGGACGTCTGTAGTGCTTCGCGGTAAATGGGTGCTTGAAACCTTACTTGGTGCTCCGCCTCCACCCCCGCCCCCTAATGTGCCGCCGCTCGAAGAGAATGATGCCATCGGATCTCCAACGACTCTGCGAGAGAAGATGGAGCAACATCGGAGTAACCCTGTGTGTGCTAGTTGTCATCAGCAAATGGATCCTCTTGGTTTTGCAATGGAGCACTTTGATGCAATCGGCCGGTGGCGTGATACGGATGCTGGTGTTCCTATTAATGCGTTCATTCAATGGGACGGACAGGACATTGAGAATTCGAAACAATTTCGGGAAGCCCTTCTTGGGCATGGTAATGAGTTTTTACGAACGGTAACTGAAAAATTAATAAGTTACGCTTTGGGAAGGGGAGTGCATTATTATGATGCTGCAACCATTCGACAGCTAGTGCGTGACTTAGAGCAGAATAATAATAGGTGGTCGTCTTTAATTACAGGCATTGTAAAAAGTGAGCCTTTTCAAATGCGTAAGAGCTCGACTGAAGGATGAACTGGTACTATAGCCAACGCATCAAATTTTATAAGGACTTAGGTCATGGTTATACGGAAGGTGCATTTATCTAGAAGGACAATGTTAAGAGGCTTAGGGGCGACGTTAGCGCTGCCGCTGCTCGACAGCATGGTTCCTGCTCTGACGGCCCTTAAGAAAACTGCTGCGGCGCCTGTCCGGCGGTTGGGAGTGTTTTATGTCCCAAATGGGATGTCGATGCCCTATTGGTCTCCGTCTCAGGTCGGTTCATTAGAGGAGCTTCCCCCCACATTGCAATCCTTGAATGAATTAAAGGACCGAGTACTAATGTGCGGTGGACTTGATGATGAGGCAGCCAATCGTGTTACTGGCGGTGGTGATCACGCTCGTTCGGCAGGAACATTTTTGACATGTGTTCCGTTCAAATTAACCACCGGTGCGGATGTTTATGCTTCGGTTTCGATGGATCAGATTGCTGCGGCGGAACTCGCGAAGGAAACGCAGCTGGCATCACTTGAACTTGGGATTGAATCAAATGCAGTGTTGGGTTCCTGTGATGCAGGAGCTAGTTGTGCTTATACCAACACGATTGCTTGGCGTACACCTACCACTCCATTGCCAATTGAGAATGATCCACGCGCAGTGTTTGAAAGACTTTTTGGTACAAGTGGAAGTACGGATCCCGCCGCCCGTCTCGAGCGCATGCAGAAGGATCGAAGTGTGCTGGATGCGGTGAGCGAAGAACTTGGGACTTTGGAAAGTGCGATTGGTCCAGGAGACCGCCTAAAACTTGATGAGTACCTTTCTGCGGTGCGGGATGCAGAGCGCCGCATCGAAATGGCGGAACAACAGAATACTCGCGAACTGCCACTCGTTGAGCAACCAGTGGGAACCCCGAACGATTATGCGGCTCATGCGAAGTTGATGATGGATTTACTGGCGTTGGCTTACCAGACCGATTTAACTCGTGTCAGTACTTTTATGCTTGCGCGAGAAGTCAGCGTACTCGCTTATCCCGAAATTGGCGTGTCAGATTCACATCATCCGTTATCCCATCACCAAGACAAGCCTCAGAATCTTGAACGACTACACCGGATTAACGAATATCATTTCCAACAGTTTTCGCACCTGGTCAAAACTATGGCCGCTACTCCAGAAGGAGATGGCACGATGTTGGATTCCACCCTGTTTCTCTATGGAACCGGCATCAGTGATAGTAATACTCATTTCCATGATGACTTGCCGATTGCCTTGGTCGCTGGAAGAAAAACTGGTCTTCAGGGTGGTCGTTATGTGCGCTACAAATCAGGGACGCCTCTGGCAAATTTGTACATGACCGTTCTTGAAAAAATGGGATTTCCAGTCGACAAATTCGGAGACGGATCGGAAACACTGAACAGCTTGTCGATTTAGATTTTAATGTGTGTGTACCGTACGATTTGATATAAGAATTAATCTCGTTCAAATGCCGCTGCAATACCTTGTCCCCCGCCAATACACATGGTGACCAAAGCACGTTTTCCACCGATACGATTTAGTTCATAAAGTGCTTTTACTGTCAGGATGGTTCCAGTTGCACCAACCGGATGACCCAGGGAGATTCCGCTTCCATTAGGATTTGTACGGTCAGGGGGAAGATTAAGTTCTTGACAGACAGCTAGAGCCTGAGCTGCGAATGCTTCGTTTACTTCAAACACATCGAAATCGTCCACGCCGAGACCAGTTTTTTTGAAAAGTTTTTTAACAGCAGGAATCGGTCCGATTCCCATGTATTTGGGATCTACCCCAGCGTAACTGTATCCAACTAGTCGACCTAGTGGTTGCAAACCCTTCTGTTCCGCGAGTTTTCGTTCCATGAGTACAACTGCAGCTGCTCCATCATTGATACTTGAAGCATTTCCGGCGGTCACACTGCCATCTTTTTTAAAAACTGGGCGGAGCTTCGCTAACTTTTCAATGGAACTGTCAGGGCGCACTGTTTCGTCGAGTTGGAACAACTTTGTTTCACGTTTAACTTTTATCTCAACGGGCATGATTTGGGTTTTAAAATAGCCTTCAGCGATTGCGTGTCCGGCCCGCTGGTGGCTTTGTACTGCGAGAGCATCTTGATCCTCTCTTGGCACTTGATATTTTTCAGCGACGTTCTCTGCTGTTACACCCATGTGACAGTCATCAAAAGGATCATGTAGTGCGCCAACCATCATGTCGACAAATGTTGTGTCATTCATCCGAGCACCCCAACGCAATGTTTCAGAGATGTACGGGCTTCGACTCATACTTTCGCCGCCGCCGGCCACGGTAGTATCGGCGTCACCCAGTAGGATCGTTTGTGCAGCGGTTACGATAGCTTGTAAACCGCTACCACAGAGTCTGTTAACGGTTATAGCTGGTGTCTCGTGGCGCAATCCAGCGTTGATTGAGGCTACTCGCGCGAGATAGTGGTCTCGTACATCTGTATGAATAACATTGCCTATTACCGTATGATCCACCTGAGCAGGATCAATCTTGGATCGCTTCACTGCTTCTTTTACGCAGCGAGACATCAATTCTGTGAGTGGAATATCCTTTAAGCTGCCACCGTAAGCGCCGATTGCTGTTCTCGTTCCACTAAGTACTACCACTTCACGTGCCATCGTTTTCTCCTTAAAATTCTTCGTAGGCGATGAATTAGACACCGGTCCTAGTGTAGATCGCAAGTTATAGCCTCTACGAGATACACTAATGGGACGATTATTTAGGTTTTGTGAGGAGGTTTGGATGGATCGATTCAACGCAACGGCATTTGTTATTGTCCTGTTATTTGTTAGTAACATCAGTTTTTATGCCCAAGAGTCGGACGGGTTGATAGAGTGGCCGTACGTTGGAGCAGACCAGGACCACACAAAATACTCCCCGGTTGATGAAATCACCCATGACAATGTTGATGAATTAGAAATTGTCTGGGAATGGCAGCCTAATGAAATGCCGATGCCTGAATTGGGCGCCCGCCCTGGTTCTTTTCAGGCGACTCCACTGATGATTGATAACGTGCTGTACATCTCTACGATGTACAACCGTGTGGTTGCACTGAATGCGGAAACGGGTCAGGAATTGTGGGTGTTTGA
>CEUS01099313.1_pt1 | contig 45733 bp, 50 predicted proteins | sample 427031 | NCBI WGS metagenome assembly CEUS01 (sample SAMEA2622837, study PRJEB7988) | marine metagenome | biome: marine biome (ENVO:00000447); feature: marine epipelagic mixed layer (ENVO:xxxxxxxxx); material: "saline water (ENVO:00002010), including plankton (ENVO:xxxxxxxx)" | depth 140 m | reverse complement strand
TCGGTAGCCGGTTCTTGATCAGCTGGTTCTTCTTGGTCGGCCGCTTGGTCCTGTTCTGATTCCTCTGTGTTCGAACCAGTCGCCACAGTTACCAAATGGCGGATTATATTTTGAGAAGATCTTATAATTCTATCCAGCTCATTTATTTCGTCGGAGCTCAAAATAAATTTAAATAGAACATAGTTTCCTTCTCGATAGTTCTTAATGGGGTAGGCTAGTCGCTTGATTCCCCAATCTTCACGAGCAGATACCGACCCGCCATGGCCTGAAATGAAGTTTGTAATCATTTCCAGTGCCGTAGCGGTCTCGTCCTCGTCTGCTTCGTGACTCACGATCACTACAAGTTCATACTCTCTGTTTGTATCAGTTACCAATCTCCGCTCCAATCTAGTACCAAATGGACACTAAATTATAGCACGCGTTAATAGCAATACGCCATCTCAGAACAGGATTACGTTGTCTGGTTGGGAAAAAATCATCCAGCCACCTGCCTCAATTCAAATTATAAACAAACTTATTAGGGCAAGGTGTGAATCAATATTATTTGTATTTGAAGAGTGTTAATTATGGGTATGAATTAATCAAAACCGCTAGCGTAGCATAACAAATTAATGCACAGTCTATTTTGTTGAGGATCTCAGTAATAGAACTACACCTAAAGAGTTTTTGGTCCCAGAATATTCCTTTTGATAATCATAACGGTTTGATATGCTTCGTTATCCAAAATATAACTTAGCTTAATTTCAGGTGACATGGAGGGAAATTCCAATGAAAATATTAACAGGAGGATACCTTATATACGGCACTGGACGTGATCCAATATCAAATGCAGTTGTAGTAATTGATGATAATTCAAAATGGTAATTTTTATAAAGATACAATTTCATTAAAGAATGCTAACGGACTAATCAATTAAAGGATCTATTGAGCCTGAAGGAGATAATCAATAATGAGTAACAGATATGTACCCACTAAAGAGGAATTGAAAAATTATCTGAAACAGCATCGTAATTGGGGAAGATGGTCAGAGAATCCTGATGCAGGTGCGGTCAACTTAGTCACCTCTGATAAACGAGTTGAAGCTGCTAAATTGGTCAAGTCTGGACATTCTGTATCCTTAAGCCGGCCATGGCCAATCGAACCGACTCTAGAAAATCCCAATCCTGCTTCTTTGTACGTTATGTCTGCTGGCAATAAATTGGGTGGAGGGGCACTGGATTATATCGGTGTTTCATACCATGGTCACTCGGTAACGCACGTTGACTCCTTGTGCCACTTTTGGGATGAGGATGGTATCTGGGGTGGCCACGATCCTGCAGAGGTGATCAATTATAGTGGAGTTAAGCGCGGCTCAGTCGATGCATGGTCCGATGGAATAATAACTCGCGGTGTTCTTCTGGATGTTCCAAGACACCGAGGCACTTCATACGTAACTAATGAACAACCTGTTCATGCATGGGAGTTACAAGACATAGTTGATTCCCATAATATTAAGCTATTACCTGGTGATGCCGTAATGGTTTACAGTGGACGCGAATTATATGCCGCCGGGAATGGAGGCACATGGGGCGGGATTTGGGAAAAGCCAGGATTGCATCCATCATGCCTGACTTTTGTAAGAGACAATGATATATCAGTACTAGGGTGGGATATGCTTGAAGCATCTCCTCCTCACTATGGAGAAGATGTCACGGTGCATTCGGCCATAAGTTCGTTTGGTGTGGCTCTTTTGGACAATGCTTTGCTTGAACCGCTGGCTGAGGTTTGTGCTCAAGAAAACCGATACGAATTCATGCTTTCTATCAGCCCGTTGGTTGTGCCGGGGGGTACTGGATCACCCGTAAATCCAATAGCTGTTTTTTAGACAGGTATGTCAGGTTGTGAATCTCATTGAATTAAACTGATGAATTTGGGAGCTACATGACTGTCTTGGTTAATAGTGTTTAGACTGATTTTAGCGAGGTGTTGCTATCGATTATACAAAGCAGGTATCGAAATCTTTACGTAAGTCTGTTGAGATGCCACCAGAATTGGGGGAAGATGCAAAATATGTGTTTTCTACAACGTTTACAGATCCCCACACCATGGCTTACAGGGAATTATCTGAAGCATTGATGTATGCAATGCATCAAAATCGAGGAGTTGATCTTGCCCAATATCCCCCTTCTCAAGGTCATGAGTCTCTACGTGCGCTCATAGCGCAAAATATTCATGTTAGTAGAGCCATACAATCAAATCCTGACAGGATTTTCTTAACTGAGGGTGCAGCTGGAGGTATCCAATCTATATTGGATTTATTACTGGAGCCAGGAGATTTTGTGCTGGCAGAGGAGTTTGTTTATCACGGAACCATGGGACAATTGATTGAGAGAGGTGTGAATGTTATCCACATACCCACTGACATTCGCGGTATGAAAACTGATTTACTTGAAGATACATTGAATGACTTCAGGGAGTCTGGAAAAACTCCGAAATTGATTTACACCATTCCTGTTTATCAAAATCCAACTGGTGTTACTTTGGATTTGGAGAGAAGACACGACATGATACGCATTGCGCGGAAATTCGGCGTCCCAATATTAGAGAATGATTCTTACGCTGACTTTCGAATTGACGGTAATTTTCTACCACCTTCGCTGATGGGTATAGACAATCAAGACTCGGTCATCTATGTATCTGCTTTCACTAAGCTTTTAGGGTGCGGTTTGCGTCTGGGGTATTTGGTAGTTCCTGAGCAGGTTGCATGCCTGCTTAACGAGACATCATTAATTTCAACCCCGAGCCATTTGTCAGCTATGGCAGTATATCAATTTTTGAGTGAACATAATCAGGACCATGTAGCAAAAGTAACTGATTCCTTGAAAGCAAAGCGCGATGCTATGGTCAATGCGCTTGATGCCAATTTCCCGAGCAATTGTTCTTGGATAGTTCCGAACGGCGGAATGATGGTTTGGGTACGATTTCCAGAAAACATCAATACGGACACATTCTTACCAAAAGCATTGTCTGCAGGGGTCAAATACAATCCTGGATCAATTTTCCGAGCGGAGAGAGATGGCAGGAATTACATGAGGCTTACATATAGTTATAATTCTTTAGACGAGATAAGAGAAGGAGTAGAAATTCTTGCGGATGTATTCTATGGAGAAGGCGTTTGTCATATCTAAACCAGGCTCAAGGATTCTTTCGGTGTATAATTTCTTATGGAGAGTTATGAAATGATTAAGAAGAAACGTACTTGGAAGGAAATCCTTCTTCCCACTTTGTTGATATGGGGTGTATTTCAAGTGACAGCATTGATATGGGGTATCGCAATTTAATCAGGTGCGCAATTGTACATTGCTAGATTAACCATATTTTTGAGTGACACAGTTCTTAGTTTTATACGGAAAGGCTGTATCCAGTCTGCGGCAGCGATATCATTCTATGCACTGTTTTCTTTCTTCCCTCTGATTTTGGCAATCATATCTGTAGGAGCTTTCGCCAAGGGTTCTATTGATGACCAAATAAGATTGGCAAATGAAATTGCCCAAGTAGTACCAATATCAACGTTTTATATAACAGAGCGGGTGAATGAGGTTGTGAACGCGAGGGGCCCTATCGGGATAGTTGGTTTATTGGCTCTTTTTTGGACTGCAAGTGCTGCTTTTGGATCTATACGAAATGGAATAAACACAGCCTGGGGTCTAAAAAAATCTAGGCCATTTATTAAAGAAAGATTCAGGGATTTTCTTTTGGTGATCGGGGCTGGACTATTGATGGTGTTTATATTTTTCTTAACACCAGTATCTGCCTTATTAAGTGAGCTAGTAAACTCAATTTCACCAGGTACCAATTTATTGTTTGGGTATTTGGGAGGCTTGATTACAGGTTTAATTTCAACAGGTGTGTCATTTATTTTCTTTACATTACTGTATCTATTCCTTCCCAATACCAAAGTAGCTTTTGGTGATGTTTGGCTAGGTGCTCTAATTGGTTCTCTGAGCTTTGAAGGAGCAAAGTGGGGATTTGTCTGGTACGTGAATACATTCCCAATATATAATGCGGTGTATGGACCTATAGGTGCGATCATGGCTCTACTAATGTGGGTGAATGTCTCCGCTATCATCTTGCTTTTTGGGGCCCACCTAGCATCTTTATACGCGACAAATCCTATAAGAGCTAAAGAAAAGACTGTATTGAAATCGCTTTGGGCTGGTATCTCATGTGTGAGGCTTCGATGGGTTAATGAGTCAACACTATAAGCTTAGAAATCTCCTGACGTTATTGTTCATTACAATATCTTGCTCCTTGTTATTTCTCTCGTGCTTGGACAATTCCCAACGATTAGAAGATGGAGATCCTTCTAACTACCAAGTCTCTGACCAGCCTGAGCGATTTCTTAGTGATTCAGAGATTTTAAATGACAAAACATTACAAAAAGTTACATTGGGTATTGATTCCCTTCCGTCTCTTTCCGGACTAGTTGACCAAGTCGAATCCACAGTTGTTTCCATATCGGTAGAGTCTCGTGCAAGAGGCTTGTTTTTCGATTTCACTGAGGAAGGAGCAGGTACAGGGATAGTGGTTAGGCCAGATGGCTATTTAGTTACAAATCTGCATGTAGTACAAGATGCCGATACGGTACTTGTAACTATGCCTGATGGGTCGTCCTACGAAGCACAGGTCATAGGAATGGATCGCCTCACAGACTTAGTAGTATTGAAAATAGAAGCGAAAAATTTAGATGCGGCTATATTTGGTAATTCAAGCCAACTAAGAGTGGGTGACTGGGCACTAGCTTTAGGTAATGCTCTAGCGTTGAAAGGGGGACCTAGTGTCACTCTAGGCATTGTGAGTGCTCTGGGCCGGACAGTGAGAACGCAAGAATCAGAAGATTTGTATGACATGATTCAAACTGATGCTGCGATCAACCAAGGGAATAGTGGAGGTCCATTAGTCAATATGAATGGAGAGGTGATCGGAATAAACACAGCTGTTTTTCGTGAAGCTAATGGCATTGGTTTCACGGTTAGTTCAAACGTGGCTAAGCCAATTATAGATAGCTTGATAGACCATGGTAGAGTAGTAAGGCCCTTGATGGGAATAATGGGGCGGGATGTTACAACTGCTTTGGCAAGCCGGCTTGGCTTGGAGGTGGAAGATGGTATTGCTATTATTCGATTGGACAGAGATGGACCAGCTTACTCAGCAGGTATGAGGCCTGGAGACATTATCGTGAGGCTTGATAACCAATTAACTCCAGACATGGCTAAATTTCTGTCTATTCTATGGACACGTGATGTAGGTGACACTGTTGACGTCGAATACATGAGGGGAAACAAATCTATTACCACAGTGGTTATTCTTGCTGAGAGGGATGATGATCGAAGATGATCAAATTAATTAGAGGTTTTTTCTCCGACCAATATTGTTACTGAACCTAGGGCACGCTTTTTATGAGCTATTATTCTCAATCCGGATTCTTCCATAATCGCACTGACTTCACGTGCGGTAAGAAATTGATCTACCGATTCGGGTAAATAAGTGTAAGCAGCTCGGTCTTGGGCTAAAAAGGCTCCTAACAATGGCGTTATCTTACGAAATCCACTTGAGAAAAATCCATTGATTAAGTTTCTTTTCTCAAGTCTGACTATTTCTAGTATTGCAACACGACCACCTGGTTTTAACACTCTCACGGTCTCAATCATGGCCTCCTTAAGGTTGACAAAATTACGGATGCCAAATCCGATAGTTATGGCCGCGAAATAGTTGTCACAAAAGGGTAATTTGTGGCTATCCCCTACCAGCAAAGAAATATTTTTAGCTGGCCTTAAAGCAGTTATTTTTGTCTTAGCTTTGCCAATCATCGCTTCAGTTGAATCGATACCTAAAGATTCTGTAACAGTTGATTGGCGATCAAGCTCTATAGCGAAATCACCTGTACCTGTCGCTATATCTAGAGCTGGCCCGGTCAAATCTTCTGAAACTAATTTAGCAGCTGTTTTTCTCCACGCATGGTGTCGTCCCGCCGACATGATATTGTTAAGCAAGTCGTAATGTCCGGATATACGAGTAAACAGCTTATTTATATGAATATGTCGGTCTGATCCTTTAAGGTGTACCAGGATTACCCCCGGGGAATTTTCCTTCCAGATACCTGATTGAACGAGGTATTTCTTTTAGCAAATCACTAGCTATAGTGCCAACAACTCCATAATTTTCTACCGATCGGTCTCCTGCTAAACCATGTAGATACACTCCCAGACCTGCTGCTGTCATTAAAGACAAGCCCTGAGCTAGCAGACTCGTTATGATTCCGGATAAAATATCACCAGTACCTGCTGTAGCCAATCCAGGGTTAACGAAAGGGCTTACCAATACCCTTCCTTCGGGGCTTGCAATTATCGTATTAGCGCCCTTCAAAACAACGACCTTATCCCATTGTTTAGCTGAATCTCTTGCTAAACCTATGCGGTCAGGGTTGGTTCTGGCATAATCATCCCTTCTTAACCTACCCATTTCTCCTGGATGAGGAGTCAATATTGCTTCATGATCAAACATCTTCCACCATGGGCTATTTGCAGAATTATTGAGAGATAGGATATTTAGTGCGTCGGCGTCTACTACAGTGGGAGGTAGCCTTCTGCTTGAATAAAGTATTTCTTCTACTAATCTTCTAGATGAAAATGATTGACCTAGTCCACATCCAAGAAGTAGCGAATTGTGGCCAGTAACTTTATTTAGAATTAAAGCGCTGGCTCCATCACCTATAGAGCCCATTTCATTTTCTGGTAGGGGCAAGTAGGTAGGTTCTGGCGCAGCGGTACTTAATGGAGCTACAAGGCTTTTTGCCGTAGCTAATGTAACGAGTCCTGTTCCTGAACGATAGGCTCCCATCGAGGCCAGATGAGCTGCTCCAATGTAGTTTTCAGATCCGGCTACGATCAAAACTTTTCCGTGACTGCCCTTGTTAGAAGTTGGTTGGCGTCTAGGGACGTGTTTGCTGGCCCAGTCGTCAGTTAATAGCTCTATGGAATTCGAGTGTGACAATGTATATTTGAGCCCTATGTCTTCCACGCACAATCTGCCGACAAAATCAGCACATTGCAAAGAAAACAAACCAATTTTCGGAAAACCTAGGGCAATCGTCAGATTGGCGATCTGGCAAGATGGGTCGATCGAGCCTGAATTAGCGTTAATTCCCGAAGGAACATCGACCGAGACCAATTTCAGATTAGGCTTCCGACTTTTAATTTCCCCAAGCTTGAGCAATATTGATTTTATGGGTTCGGATATCGGTCTATTTTGCCCTGTTCCGAGAATAGAGTCTATAACTATAGTAGATTTATTTAGAATACCAGTTAATGTGGACAGTTTTGTATCTTGATCAACTGATGCAATATTAATTCCTGTGTCTGAATTAGGTAAAAAGCTGGATTGAATTTTATTGATAGGAGCGCATAAATAGATCCAGATCCGATACCCGTTATTTGCAAGATACTGCGCAGCAACTAGTCCGTCAGATCCGTTATTGCCTGGCCCTACAAGAATTGTGATGTTTGTTTTTACAGGGTATAAAGCGAGGATTTTTTTAGCTATAGCTTCACCGGCTCTGTCAATCAGGTCGGATGTAGATAAACCCTTCATGGAAGAGGTTTCTTCGATCTGCCGCATCTGGCTGGGATCAACTACTTTTATTGTACTCATGTGCCTTCATGTATTTCTCCTACCACAGAAGCAATAGCAAATTCTCTGGAATGAGAAAGGGATATCGCCCATAGTTTTATCCCAAGACTGGCGGCACGTTTCAAGGCTCGCCCATGCAAATGGATTTCGGGAGGTCCGCCAGGTTGCCTTATCACTTCAATATCTCTCCAACCAACTCCCCTAGTACCGGTGCCGAGAGCTTTCATAACGGCTTCTTTGGCTGCAAAACGACTCGCTAGCTGAGGGGCACGTCCTCTGCAATAAATAACTTCGTTGTCGGTGTATAGGCGCTTCAGGAAACGCTCTCCATGATGTTCAGCCACTTTTCTAATCCTGGAGATTTCTATTATGTCTATTCCAGTCACTAGCATTTGTTTGTAACGTGGCCCACGCTCCTAAATAGTGCGATTTGTATATTTAATATAGATATTGGTTACTAGGGAAGTTCAGCCCGTTGGATGACATCTGGGATTCGCTTCTCCCAGCCAATGGCCATTATGTGGACTCCTCTGCATATATCCTTTATATCATGAATTACCTTAGCGGCTATTTCCACACTAGCCAATCCGCGATCTTCAGCCTTATCTAAGTTTTCTATAATCCAGTTAGGAACGGATACTCCAGGTAGATTTTCGTCAAAATCTTTGGCCATTTTGGCAGATTTCAGCATTATATAGCCAGCTAATATAGGTACCTTGTATTGCTCTGCAACCTTCATAAATCTTTCCAACGTGGAGGGATCATACACTGCTTGAGTTTGGAAAAACTTTGCACCAGCATCCAACTTGTCTTCAAGGCGTGCCAATTCTTTACCAAGATCTTCTGCTCCCGGATTTGCTACTGCACCAGCACAATATTCAGGTGTTCCGTTTAGCGGATTACCATTCATATCCACTCCTGATTCCAGTGACTTAATCGTTCTCAAGAGTGCTACAGCTTCCATGTCGAATACGGCCTTAGCATCTGGATGATCCCCGCTTTTGGGATGATCCCCAGTTAGGCACAAAATATTTGAGGCACCTAAAGCAGATGCTGCGAGTACATCTGCCTGAAGGGCAATTTTGTTTCGATCCCTACAAGTAATTTGTAGTATTGATTCTATTCCTCTGCCGGCGAGAAGATGTGCTACAGCTAAAGGCGACATTGACATCATGGAGCGGTGGGAGTCAGTGAGGTTGAAAGCACACACCACGTCCTTTAAGTATTCAGCTTTGTCAAAAATGAGGCCCAAATCGGTTCCTTTAGGAGGGCTAAGTTCAGCTGTGACAAGGAATTGTTTAGACTTTAGAGAATCTGAAAATCTGGTCATTGCGTTCTCCAATTGGATTTAAAATACAGCGCTGGTTATTATAATCTTAGACGTATTGCAAAGAAAGTTGAAGAAGAAGTGGGCAGCGTTATAATTACTTACTCGGAAAGAAAATTTCACCAAGGAAGTGCGATGTGACTGCTCATTTAATAGACGGAGCCCGTATAGCTGCAGAAATCAGACAAGAGGTAGCTATGGGAGTAACTGACCTAAAATCCACATACGGAATCGTTCCCAAATTAGGGGCAATACTTGTTGGAGATGACCCTGCGTCCGCAGTGTATGTTCGCAACAAGGAGAAAGCTGCTAACGAGGCCGGAATGCTGTCAGAAGTACGAAGATTTTCTTCAGACATAACTCAAGAGAAATTATTGGAAGAAGTTGCCAGATTGAATAGCGACTCATCTATTCATGGATATATAACGCAATTACCTCTACCATCTCATATAGACGAGGATGAAATCATATCCTCCATTAGCCCAGAAAAGGATATCGATGGGTTGAATCCTGTAAATATAGGACGATTGGTAATGGGCCGTCCCGTGTTTGTACCTGCAACCCCTGCAGGTATTAAGGAAATGCTTTTAAGGAGTGGTTACGACACAGCAGGCAAGCATGTTGTGGTATGTGGAAGAAGCAATATAGTTGGAAAACCAGTCGCAAATCTATTTATGCAAAGGGCAGAAGGCGCTAATGCCACTGTGACAGTTTGTCACACACGAACCACAGATTTAAAAGAAATAACTCGTACAGCCGACATACTTATAGCAGCAATAGGACAGCCTAATTATGTAACCGCTGATATGGTAAGCGACGGAGTAGTTGTAATTGATGTTGGGATCAACCGAGTTGAAGCCCCGGAGAGAAAACGTGGTTACAAACTTGTTGGTGATGTAGATTTTCAAGCGGTTTCTGTCAAAGCTTTGGCGATCACTCCCGTTCCAGGTGGAGTTGGACCAATGACTATTGCCATGCTACTAAGCGGAGTTTTGAAGGCCGCCGGGTCAAACGTTGAACATTCTAAAAAATAGTGGTTCATTGTGGTAGCCTTGGGTAGTGACATTCATTAAGTCAGTTTTTTAAGTTTGGAATGTAGCACAACTTTCAGATAGCAACCCACTAAGCCACTTTATCTTAGTTTAATCGACAGGGTATCAATTGCTAAGGCCGTATGCAGATCTACTGGTCAGGATGGCTTAGAAAATCGTGGACGATTTCTCCATAATTCTCAGTAAAATCCATTTCCATGTAATAAGCCCCATAGTAGGAAATAGGAGTGAAATCTGCAAGATTAAATAACGGCACTGAATTGAATTCGACTACTCCATCTCCAGTGCGACAGACATGTATTTTGGTATCAGACATGACGTTAGATCCGTCGATTAGCTGCATAACATCGACCCCTGAACCATCAGCCTTCGGGATGACTTTTAGGCGCCATGATGGACCACCATCCGGTAAGTTTTTTGGGTCCAAATCACTCTGCATTGTTGAACGAATGCTCATTGCGGACGTGCCTGCTATTAAGGTGTCTGTAACCATAACTCGTTCGTCCATATTAACCCGTACATCGGCAAATACTTTTGGCGTGCCATATATTTCACGGCCTGCTGGAATGCTAGAGCGTGAATTGAGATAAGCTACGGGTGCGAAAAACCCGTCTACTCCATCAATAGTACAACTCACTGATAGGACGCTTTCATTGAAACTTCCGTAGTTGCCGCTCCACCCAACTGAAAGTCCTGTTGCAATACAGAGTCCAGTTTTACCAGGCTTAAAACATTCTGGCAGTATTTTCTCTATCGCAGAGATGCTAGATTCGAAATAAACATGTTGGATTTTAACGTTTCTGTATCGAGCTGGAGGCATGGGATAGTATGTCGAAAAGGCTGGCATACTGTTGATTTGACTTAAGGGTATTTGCATTTGTTACCTGTCCAATTAACTATTTCAGGTTTTGGTTTTATCAAAAAGAATGGTACTAGAAATTATTACCTTGGTTCCTTTACGAAGACCATGCTCCAGAAGCCATGTATCCTCCATCAACGTTTACGTACTCGCCTGTAATGAATGACGCTTTCTTACTGGACAGAAATAATACCACGTTGGCTATGTCCAGTCCTGTACCTATTCTTCCGAGAGGATGCCCTTTGCCCCATTGAGCTAATGTATCATCTGTGGTTCCATCCTCCAGGTTTGCCATGGATCGAACCATTTCTGTATCGATGGTTCCCGGATTTACTGCCACTACCCTTATGTTTTCACGAGCATAATCCAAAGACAGTTGTCGAGTCAGAGAGAGAATCCCTCCCTTACTAGCTGCATATGCAGGCACGAGTTTTTGGGATTGCAAACCTTGAACGCTGGCAATATTGATTATTGAACCTCCGCCTCGCTTCCGGATTTCCGGTATACAGTATTTTGCCATCAGGAAATAACTCTTAAGATTTACGTCAATTATCCGATCCCACATTTTCTCAGATGTGTCCTCAGCATTTGTATATGATGCAGGCCCTTGAATTCCTACGTTATTTACTAACACATCAATTGATCCCAGACTGGAGACTGTTTCCATGACTGCTTCTTTACAACTTGGAGTATTGCCAAGATCAGCTTCCACTAATATTGCCTTCCCTCCCGTTGAATGTATCTTGGAGACTGCGGATTTTCCAGCTTGAGCATCGATGTCCACAATCGAAACCGACGCTCCCTCATTAGCGAAAGTTTCTGAGATACTTCTTCCTATGCCAGTAGCACCGCCTGTTATCAATACTACTTGTTCATCAAACATGTTCATGGTTCGACCTCCACTAGAGTCTTGTATTGACACTTCGAGACTAATATTAATCAATTTTTCTTTGACTGGAAATGGGGTAAGCTGTAGAATTGGGATATCATCTAGTCCATAAGGATATTGCCAGCTTGGAGATGTTATGACTACTCAACAACCGTTGAATATATCTATTAGCAAAGGCGCTGCAGAACATGTCCGTGCGTTTGCTGAGCAGTCGGGTAAAGCGGAAGCCAGTCTTCGTGTGGGTGTGAAAGGGGGAGGATGTTCGGGATTGACTTATATGCTGGACATTGTTGATGAACCTCAGGAAAATGATAAAGTGATCGAGGAGAATGGCTTGAAACTCTTCGTAGATCGCAAGTCTTATGTCTTTTTGGCTGGCACAACCCTCGAGTATTCTGGAGGACTTAACGGTAAAGGGTTTGTTTTTAACAATCCCAATGCCAAAACTACTTGTGGGTGCGGTACCTCTTTTAGTGTCTAGCTGATATTTGCTCTCATGTTCGCTGGATTTATTTTCGACACATTTTTCTCGATGTTTAATTATTTAGAGCTGCTCATTAATGACTTCTACAGTATTAAGTGAATCAGGTCAATATCCCAACGAATATTGGTTCTCTACGCAAAAATGTGGAGTAATAGACCGGTCTGATATGTCCAGATTGCGTATTAGTGGAGTGGACTCGCTCGATCTTTTGGATAGACTTTCTACCAACGCGCTGCTGGAATTAGTGCAAGGTAGTAGCTTACACACTGTTATGACCACGAATAAAGGCAGAATAGCATGTCTGTTGCTGGTAGCATCTTTAGGTGACCAACTCATACTGATGACTGGACGTAGAGATGGAGAAAAGGCTAGTGAACTAATCGATTTTTATACTTTTTCTGAAGATGTTCAAGTAGAAGATATCGGTGACCAGACTGGCCAGTTGTCTTTGATGGGACCGGGTTGCGGTTTTGTCTTGGATCAACTGGGTGTCGGTGAATTGAATCCATATGAGTGCATATCTGTGTCGGTGAATGGAATACCAATCACCGTAATTCGCAGTGAATTTATTGCACAACCTTCATATGATTTGATTATCCCAGCGCAGTCTCTTAAAGACATAAATGACATGTTGCTCACCATCGGAGGTGTTGAGATATGTTCCATATCAAAGGAGACGCTAAATTTAGTTCGTATTGAGCGTGGTATACCGGAATCTGGATTTGAGCTCACAGAGGAATATAATCCACTGGAAGTTAACCTGAAAAACCACATTAGTTTCAATAAGGGCTGCTATGTTGGTCAAGAGGTTGTTGCTAGATTGGACACTTACGATAAAGTAAAACGACGCTTAGTGGGATTAACTTGGCGCGACGAAATGATTTTTGAATCTGGCGCCAATATATTTTATGATGGTGATAACATCGGTACTTTAACCTCAACAACAAAATCACTCCAAGCTGGTAGATTTATTGGACTGGGAGTGGTAAAGAAAGCTTACACAGAAGCAGGTACTGAACTACATATAGTCTCTGAAGCGCAAGATATTTCAATAAAGGCAATTGTGGAAGCATTGCCTTTTGGCGGTACAAGCAACCGCGCGAATATGTAGTGTGTTTTGGTAAAAATCGTTTAACAGAGAGTTTGTTTCATTATGACTGATGACCTGGCTTTTGAGTCGGCCTATCAAATAAGCCAATTGATTGTTGAAAAGCAAGTGTCCCCTGTTGAGATTGTGGAAATGTTCTTGAACCGAATCAGTTCTTTCGATGTGAAGCTTAACTCATATATCACTGTTGCATATGATGAAGCGCTCAGAGACGCAAAAAATGCTGAAAGTGCTGTTTTAAGAGGGGCTGAAATTGGCCCTCTCCATGGAGTACCAATTTCAGTAAAAGATTTGGAACTAACAAAAGGGATAAGGACAACATCGGGGAGTCTTGTATTTAGAGACCGAATCCCAGATGCGGATTCCATTGTTGTACAGAGGATAAAAGAATCCGGAGCGATCATTATTGGTAAAACCAATACCCCAGAGTTTGGGTATTTGGGTACTACTGAGAATCTTATTGGGGATCCGTGCGAAAATCCCTGGAAGGCGGGATACACATCTGGAGGATCTAGTGGAGGAGCCGCGACTGCACTGGCATCGGGACTTTGTACTCTTTCTCAAGGAAGTGATGGTGGTGGATCAATAAGAATACCGTCCAATTTTTGTGGAGTATACGGGATAAAACCAACGTTGGGTCGGATACCACTATACAAGTCTAGGGATGCGGAATTCGTCCAAAACCAACTCAGTCAACCTGGACCAATGACCCGGACAGTCTTGGATTCAGCACTGCTACTTCAGGTACTTTCTGGTCCAGATCCAATAGATCCTGGGGCGCTACGCAGCCCGCCACCGGATTTTGTTGCCGCCACTGCTGCAGATGTCAGTGGGATTCGAGTAGGGTGGAGTTCTGATTATGGCTATGCACCAGTTGATCCAGGCGTTATCAAAGTTACCAGTAAAGCGGCGCAAATTTTTGAGGAACTTGGGTGCGTGGTGGATACAGTCAACTTCTCGGTAGGCGAGCCATTTGACGCATTTTGGAACATTTTCTGCGCCAGTGGATTTGCCCGTTACGGCTATTTGTTAGACACGGTTACTGATAGCCTGACTGACTATTTCAGAGCAGGCCTTGAACATGGAAGGGACGTGACTGGTTCTGTATATTCAAAAGCGATGGGTGAAATAGATCAGCTCAAGTACACTTTTGAAGACATTTTTGAAAAATATGATCTGTTGCTTTCACCAGTGACTTCCGTACCTTCATTCCCCGTAGGAGAAAAACCTTCGCAAATAAATGGGAAGGAAGTTCACTCCTGGTGGGGATTTTTCCCATTTACTTATCCTATAAACATGATAGGTTGCCCCGCTGCAAGCGTGCCATGCGGATTTTCGTCTGAAGGTATGCCTATAGGACTACACATAGTGGGAAGACGAGGGGAAGAAGCAACGGTTCTAGCAGCCTCGGCAGCTTTCGAAAAAGCTAAGCCTTGGAGTGGATATTTGCCAACTTTGGCTTGACATATTTCTGTAATTGCTAAGATTTGTCATCAAGACTCAAGAATCGAGCACTCTTTGCATACAGATTCTGGGATGAGGCCCCAACGCATCAAATAGTTGAATACAAAGCATCCGGCACAGAACCCAATTATTGATTCAAGTGCAGTGAATACCACGAGTACAAATAATATTACGTTAGCAAAAATTTCTGCACTGAATACGAAATGAGCTATGATAGCTGCACTTGAGAAAATCAGTCCAACTAATTGTGCAAACCGCTTTGGTGGTCCTGGAACATCCTTGTTGTTCAGTAATGGTGCGAGTACTCGAGTAGCTAATTGCCCCATAGGGCTTAATTTAGGCCCTGTCAGTACTCGGGCTATGAAACCGTATGCTAGTACAAACATGAGCCAATTGTAATCTGTTAACAAAATAGCAAGAGTCAGAATCATAACCATTCCTGCTACCATTCTGGCTGCGACTTCGTTCACAGGATTTGGAAATCCGAATAAATCTTTAATCAGGTGATATTTAGGTTCCATGATTGACCTCTTGATATGATTGGCGTGCGGGTCGGTATAAGTACCGCATCCGGTGATGCTCAAATCTTTGCTAAGCTAATTTCCACAGAATGACTTCGACGATTTTTAAGTAAGCCTACATGTAAATATACTGTCAAAGAGTATTATTGTATAGTTAGTTGTATCTGCGCTTGGACTGGATCGACATGTGGGGCCCAGATGTGGAAATTGATGTGTATTGTTTAGGAGAGTCTGATTGCGAATTCTTATTACATCTACCTCGACGGATATGGGCAAAATTCTTACAGAAGGACTCTCCGATGATAAGGAAGTAGTTCAGCTTGACCTGAGTACAGCCTCAAACCCTTCAACGTCAACACTTGATTTAATCAAGGGAATTGATGCGATTGTTCATCTGTTGGACACTGATATCAAAACAGATGTAAGTACATCACTGGACTTGGCGATGCGCGGGACATACGATTTATTGTGGTTGGCTGGCCAACAAGGAATATCTAGGGTTGTGCTTTTAAGTTCACTAAGTTTGTTTGGTAAATATGACGGAGATATGCGTGTTACCGAGACGTGGCGACCTACAGTTACTACTGCCCCACAAATTCTATGTAATCACCTTGCTGAGTATGTATGCCGCGAATTTGCCAGAGAGGGCCGACTTAGTGTTGTATGCCTGAGGTTCGGTGAACTGGTTCTGGATCCGAGTCAGCAAAATATTGACTCCGGAATTTATCCTGAAGATGCTGTCCATGCTGTTAAAAGAGCTCTGGAATTTGATTTGCCTCTGGGTAAGACCACTGAGCTTCCGCAGCGTTGGAATATTTTCCACGTACAATCTGAAACTCAGAACTCTAGATTTCCTATAGACAATGCCCTTTCAACATTAGGGTTTGAGCCTGCTCAGAGGTACCACGGGTGAAAATTCTACTTCTTGGAGCTAATGGTTATCTTGGTCCTCACGTGATTGCAGCAATTGGAGACGATCATGAGTTACTTATCACTGATTTGGATGACAATGGTCCTAGTGGCGCAAAAAATTACCGTAAAGTAGATGTCTCTGATTTGGAACAGGTGGTGGATGCGGCATCCGGAATGGATGCAATCATTAATTTATCAGTACTTCGTTATGAACCTAAAATAGCCTTTGACGTTAATGCTCGGGGTTGCTACAACGTAATGGTAGCAGCAACACGACACGGTATACGGAGAATAATAAACACTGGTCCCCATTTCACTGTAACAGGGGCAACTTATGAAGAATCGGACTATGGTATAGGTCCAGATTCTCCAACTCAGTCTGGCACTAATCTTTACGCCATAACCAAATCTCTAGGACAAGAGATTTGTCGAGTGTTTACAGAGAATTACGACGTATTCGTCATTATGTTGATGTTTTATAATTTCAGAGATACAGAGAATTCTCAAAGTGGAAGAGATGTTTTTATGGCAGGTGGCGGTAGTTATACAGATACTCCTTTCATCGTCTCATGGAAAGACGCAGGCTCCGTTTTTGATCAAGCGTTGAAGGTCGATCTTGAAAAATTAGAGTCCCGCTGCGAACAATTTTTTGTACTTGCTGATACACCCCACGGGAAATTTTCAAATGAAAAAACAAAGCGAATTCTTGGCTGGCAACCTAGAGACTCACTCGATTTGTACTGGAAAAAATAACCCTCTATCAAAGACTGTTAGTCATGAATTCAAACCAACATTCATTTTTATCTGATTTGCATGTTTGCCGGAAGGCATAAATTTCCATTAACCAAGACCTGACTTGCCTTGACGTGGTTGGTATCTGAGGTAATAGTTTTAACGACAAAGGTTGTTCTTGAAGTTAGCGGGCCGCGCCTAATCGCACAACACTTGGAGAGGTTCTAGTTTTAGTGGATATTGGCAGATATTTACAATTTGGTTTTTCCCTAGGGACCTGGCCGTGTTATTTGGTACCCGCGATAGGCTTGAGTGTTTTATTGTTAATGATTGCTTCAGGTTGTTCACGACCTGATGCGCAGCGGCTGTATTTCACATCAGATAGAGACGGCAACCTTGAAATCTATTCCGTAAATCTTAGTAACGGTACAGAGCAAAATATAACGAATAGTGGAGAAGATGAGAGATTTCCCACGATATCCAAAGATCGTAAAGCTATAGTGTTTTTGACTGAGCCTAAGAATACTAATCCCATCGATAAAGTTGATAATATTGTAGAGACAATGAACATAGATGGTACTGATAGATTTGCACTTACCCGTAGGTCGGCGGGTGTTCACAGTGATACTAGATGGTCTCCAGATGGAAAAAGAATAGTTTATTTAGTGGACAACCGAGGCGAAAGGCAGATACTGATTTCGCCTTTAGGTAGCAAAGAAACAACCTTGTTGACAACAATAGCAGGTGATGGCGTTGGTGATTGGTCAGATGATGGGCAATCCGTTGCATTTACTGTACAAAATTCTGATGAACAAGGCGTTTACATTAGAAACGCAGACGGAGTCAATGAGCTTAGGCTTACAACAGGACCTGATTCGAAACCTGTTTGGTCGCCGGACGGCAGCAGAATTGCATTTATCTCTACTCGCGATGGTAATAGTGCTATTTTTGTAATAAATGTGGATGGTAAAACAGACGAAGAGAAAATTACTGACGGTAGTGAGTCGGAGTACGATGTTTCTTGGTCACCGAATGGCCGAAAATTATTGTTTGTTTCGGAAAAAGACGGAAATCCAGAAATATATACAGCCGACCCCGATAGTATGGAGAGGACGAGGCTAACCAATAACACTGCCATGGATAAACAGCCAGTATGGTCGCCGGATGGACGTAAGATTGCTTTCGTGTCGAATTTGGATGGAGATACAGAGATCTTTGTGATGGATGCTGAAGGTGACAACCAACAGAGAATTACAAATAATGAATCGGCCGACCATAGCCCATCTTGGTAGGATAACTAGGAACTACTGATCATTAACTGTTTTGGGAATTCAGGATTTTGTCGACGATGGATAAAATCTAGAGTCGAGTTTTTGAGAGCCAAAAGCGCTAGTTGCTATAATGTTGTATGTTCCTCAGCGCTTAGAAAACGATTTTTTTCAATATGACTGATAAACTCAAATCTCCATCACACAATTCTGTTCACAGGTACGAGCGAGTAGTTATTAAAGCTGGCAGTGGGCTACTGACAGAAGGCGTGGGCCAACTAGATTTTGAAATAATTAGTTCCATAGTAGACCAGATTGCGCATTTGCACTCTTTGGGCACAGATACATTGCTGGTGACGTCGGGTGCCGTGGCAGCAGGTAGGCATGTGTTTAACAAAGATAGGAACAGGAAGAGTTTGCCAGATCGGCAGGTGATGGCTTCCGTTGGCCAAAGTCGTTTGATGCATGTGTACGAGCAAAGCTTCAGTAGGCATGAAATTATTGTTGCCCAAGCATTATTGTCTCGCAGGGATTTGAGTGACCGCCATGGTTATCTGAATATTAGAAACACATTGATGACTTTATTGGAACGCAGGGTTGTGCCAATAGTAAATGAGAATGACGTTGTAGCTGTAGAAGAACTGACTGGCGAAAATTTTGGAGATAATGACACTCTTTCCGCGATGTGTGCGAATTTAATTGATGCAGATTTACTAGTGTTGCTAGGAGAAATAGAGGGGGTTTACACCAAAGATCCTCATGTTGATCCTAAAGCGGACTTGATCAGGGTTATTGACCTTGCGAAGGACGATGCTGATCGTTTCGCCGGTCCGTCCATAGATGGTAAAGGTAGAGGAGGAATGTTGACGAAAATAGAGGCTGCTAAGCTTGCAACAACTTTTGGGGTGGACGTAGTTATTGCCAGCGGACAGGAGCCAGGTGTGTTGATTAAACTAGTTGAAGGTTCTAGCATTGGTACCCTTTTCCAAGGCTCTGGTTCTAAATTCGAGAGCCGGAAGCGTTGGTTGCTCAGTGGACTGTCTGAAAGCGGTATTATACAGATAGACGAAGGTGCGTCTAATGCAATTCGGAATAGTTATAGAAGTTTGCTGCCGGCTGGTGTAACAAAGGCCTTTGGTAAGTTCAATAGAGGCGACATAGTATCAATCGTAGATTCCCAAATGGCTAGAGTTGCATACGGGGTAACAAATTATGATTCCATCGACATTGAAGCTATAAAGGGTATCCAATCGAGTGAGATAGGAGATGTTGTTGTCAATAATTTTGGTGAAGAGATTATTCACCGAAATAACATGGTTGTTATTAATGAAATTGATGCGTAACTACCAGCAAAAATATCGAAGAGAAATACTCTCATTGCTTAAGTACAGTTTCAATGGGTTATTAGTTCCGTTATGATTATTGAAACCTTGTAAATGTGTACGGATGTTTTATGGAATTGAGTGATAATCAAAGTTTATTAGAGCGTGGCATTAGCGAATTGGAACTTAAAGCAGAAGCTGCCCGAGCCTCAATTCGTCAAATGGCTGGACTAACGACGGAAGTAAAAAATTCCGCCCTTAACAATTTAGCTGATATGTTAATCCAGCGCTCAGCCGAGATATTAGATGCCAATTCGGAAGATTGTTTGGCTGCTTCCAAATCTGAAATTCAGGAAACGACATTAGATAGGCTTCAATTAAATACTGGACGTATACAGTCATTGGCTTCCAGCGTCAGAAATATAGCTCTATTGCCTGACCCGGTTGGAGAATCGTTCGATTCCGCGACAATGGATAACGGACTCAGAATCGAAAAAAAGAGAGTTCCGTTAGGAGTTATCGGAACCATATATGAAAGTCGTCCTGCTGTTACTGTGGACATTTCCGCTTTATGTCTCAAATCTGGCAACGCAGCAATATTACGCGGAGGTACCGAGGCTTTTCAATCTAACAAGATACTAGCAGGTATTGTACGAAGTGCAATATCTGAGGTCGGTGTGCCTGTAGATTCGGTACAGTTTATAAACTGTACCGACAGAAACTTGGTGAGCAGGATGCTTGCTATGTCCGACGAAATAGATCTCATGATCCCAAGAGGGGGTCATCAACTTGTGAGGAGAGTTGGCAAAGAAGCGAAAATGCCTGCTATAACTGGGGGAATCGGTGTTTGTCATACTTATGTCGACAAATCTGCCGATCTGGACATGGCTGTTGAAGTTGTCAATAATGCAAAAGTACAGCGCCCCTCAGTGTGTAATGCTATGGACACACTGTTAGTCCATGCGTCCGTCGCTCCACTATTTCTCCCTATGATAAGTCAAAGATGGGCGATTGCCGGAGTCGAAATGCGTGTAGATAGCAGGGCTATGAGCATGATTGGATCTGTTGACAATCTAAGAGTAATTCCAGCACACGATGAGGACTGGAGTACCGAACATTTGTCCTTAAGAGCAGGAGTGAGAATTGTTGATTCTTTTGAAAAAGCTTTGGAGCACATAAATTCCTACGGCTCAGGGCATAGCGAGGCCATTGTCACAGAGGATGAGAGTGAAGGAATGCGTTTCTTGGAGTTGGTTGATGCCAGTGCAGTGATGCTGAATGCGTCAACTCGGTTCAACGATGGAGGCGAATTTGGTTTGGGTGCTGAGGTTGCAATTAGTACCAATAAAATGCACGCTAGAGGACCTATAGGAATACGTGAGTTGACTTCATATAAATGGATAGTTGTGGGTACCGGTCATGTCCGTACATAAAGATACGATTCGGTACTAAGTTGTGACAAATAATTGATAGTAAAATAATGGATGGTGTTTAAAAATATGGACAATACTAAATATGTTGGGTCTATGACACTCCCTGGAGATCGAGAGCCTCAGTCTGTCGAGGTGTTTTTTCAAACCACTGAGAAGGCAATAAGTGTTCAGTTCCCAGAGCAGGAAGACAGCACTGAATGGCAAGGGGGGAATGTTGTGATGATTGAACGGTTGAAGTTTGATGAGATTACGTTTGCAACTGAAGGAATACCAGTGGCTGGAGTGGAACTATCATGGAGAATACATGCTGATAAGGATGACGGTACTGCTGCTGGAGTAATTACCGTTAAACCCAATGACAAGAAAATCTCTGGGGATAAGGGATTTATTTTATACAAAGCAACCTAGATTTATCTGCTAGTATATTGTGAAGTAAATTGTTATTTGAGACTTGACATGGTTGTAGTTTGCACGTATACATGAGTGCTCCAAGCAGGAGTGGATTTTAAATTGGGTTCTGTACATAGGAGGTACAAGCAGTAATGGCAACACTTAGAAAGAGCGATATGAGTGCTAGAGTGGCAGGGAAGCTTGACGGATCCCGCTCACAGGGTGAAGCGGCCCTAAATGCTGTTCTAGACAGTGTGCAAGAGGCTTTGCTGGAGGGTCACAGGGTGGTGCTCACTGGATTCGGCTCTTTTGAAGTGAGGCAAGTTAAAGCCCGAAGAGTTAGGCCGATTCGCGGTGGACAGGCAGGTACATTGGTTACAGTACCTGCTCATAAGAGAGTGGGGTTCACTGCTGGTGCAGAATTGAGTAAGTCTGCTCAATAATTCAAATATGGCCCTGTCTCCCAAATGCGATCTTTTGCTATTGGTATCGAAGATAGGCTCTGTTTGAGACAGAGTATTATGTGGAATGCTTTAGGCAGTACGTTCCATCGTAGTATGTTAGTGGGCTGCCCCTATTCATTCCCAGTTCCCCAATAGATGCTATGAAGATTGTATGGTCTCCGACCTCATAGTACTTATCTGTACGGCATTCCATGAATGATAAACAATCAGGTACAATTCCGAATCCATTCTGGGTGTATGTAAAATCTACAGGAGGGGGATTTAGATTGGGATCTCTGGAATCACTGTAGTATATGGCTATGGATTCTTGTTTATCAGAAAGTATGCTAATGGCGAATTTACCAGTTCTCTTGATCAACTTGTTCGATTCCCTATCATATGCAACGCTAGCCATGATTAGAGGGGGATTTAGAGAAATAGAAGCTATGCTATTTGCGGTCATGCCGTGAATTCGACCATTGGCCTCAATACTCGTGATTATGGCTACGCCTGTAACGAAATTTCTCCAAAATACTTTGAAAGATTGTTCATCTACCATAGGGAGAATGCCCTCACTAAAAAACATAAGCTAGTTTATTGTCTCAGATAATAATAGATCAAATGGTTGATATTAAATACTTGTTTTTAACCATAAGAGTTTGACATATTAGTTTGATTGAAATTAGAATTCGTATTGCACTTATTGGTCTTAGTGATATTTTCAAAAGGGGTTTAATATGCCAACAAAGGCATACATCTTAATAGAAACTGATGTAGGCAAGTCCCGTGAAGTGGCTGCTCACCTTCGTTCTCTCCCAGGAGTTACTACTGTGGATGCAGTGACTGGGCCATACGATATAATAACCATTGTAGAGGCGCCTGATCTGAACGATGTTGGAGACTTGGTGACTAGCAAGATTCATACTATAGGTGGTATAGCCAGAACGGTCACCTGTTTATCAATGGGTAGCTCCTAGCACTTCAAAACTCACTGTGTTGTTGCGATCATCGTATTCTTCTCTTTGGCTTGAGAACCGTCATAGCGATATAACTGTGCGTGGAGATTTAGATGGAATTCCGATTTAGTGAAGAAGATGAGGCTTTTCGGTCAGATATCATCAACTTTGTTGAATCAGAGTTGCCATGGGATTGGAAAACCCAAGAGCTTGATCCAGAAGAACCGGAAGATTTAAAGCTTGTCCAGCAATTCAAACAAAAACTAGCTAAAAAGGGATGGCTTACTCGTGCTTGGCCTGAAGAGTACGGTGGTCAAAATGCTTCTCACACCCAGCAATTAATATTTAACGAAGAAATGGCTTATCGCGGTGTACCTGTTGATGATGGCGGCATCTCTATGGTTGGTCCGATAATAATGATGAGCGGTACTGAGCAACAAAAACAGTATTTTTTGCCACGTATAGCTAGAGCTGAGATTAATTGGTGCCAGGGTTACTCAGAACCGGATGCGGGCTCAGACTTAGCGTCTGTCCAGACTAAGGCTGAAGAAGACGGTGATGACTTTGTGATAAATGGGTCCAAAATTTGGAATGGAGCCCATTCTGGTGCAGATTGGATGTTCATGTTAGCTAGAACTGATCCCGATGTGCGCAAGCATCGAGGGATTAGTTTTTTAGTGGCTGAAATGAATACGCCTGGAATAACCATAGAAAGAATCCCGTTAATGTGGGGAGCGGATCGAAGTCTAGTTACTTTCTCAGGAGCTAGAGTGCCGAAAACTGGCCTGATAGGAGAAAAGAACATGGGCTGGTATGTTGGTGCGACCCTCTTGGATTTGGAGAGATCTGGGATAGGTTATTGTGCTAGGGCCGCTCGATTATTAGAAGATCTAGCAGAATTTTGTAAACAAAATATTAGGGATGGGGAACCAATTTCCCAAAATCCGCTTGTGAAAAACAGGCTTTCTCAAATGGCTGTTGATATAGAGATCTGCAGAGTGATTGCATATCAAGTAGCCTGGATGCAAAGCCAAGGCCAAATCCCAAACAAAGAAGCTTCGATTTCTAAATTACTAGGATCCGAAATGCTAAAAAAATTATATGGTTTAGGTATACAGATTCTGGGCATGTTTGGGCAACTGGATCCTGATTCTAAGTGGGTGCCGATGAGAGGCAGGTTTGAAACAGGCTACATGAGTGTAGGTGGAAATACTGTAGCAGCTGGGACCTCTGAGATACAGCGCAATATTATTGCGACTCGCGGGTTAGGCCTGCCCAGAGGTTGAAGTAATTGATATTAGTGAGCTAAACAGACAAATTCTTAAGAGGAGTTTAATCTAGATGGATCTTGGATTTGATGAGGCGCAACTAATGCTGAAAACTAGTGCTAGGGAGTTCTTGGGCGCTGAGTGTACTGATATTTTTGTGAGGGAAATGGAGGAGGACCAACAAGGATTCACGCCTGAATTTTGGCAGAAATTAGCCAATCAAGGATGGTTGGGTCTCATATTTCCTGAGCAATATGGTGGAGTGGAACTGTCATTTTTTGATCTTGTGATACTGTTAGAGGAAACAGGTGCGGCCCTGATGCCAGGTCCTTTCTTTGCTACTGTGGTACTTGGAGGCAAGACTGTATTAGAAGCTGGCAATGATGAACAAAAACAGCAGATACTGCCCGCAGTAGCTGAAGGTAAATCGATAGTTACCCTTGCATTGTTGGAGCCTTCCGCTACTTGGAGGCCATTGGGGATTCAAGCCACAGCAGATTTTGTCGGAGATGGATATTTATTGAATGGTACTAAGCTGTTTGTACCTTATGCTCATGTTGCGGATAATATAATTGTAGCAACTCGAACAGGCCTTGAAGAAACAGATATAACCCTTTTCCTTGTTCCCAAAAGTACGGATGGTATATCCCAGACACTTTTGAAGACAATAGCGTCTGACCGGCAATCTGAGGTCATTCTTAAAGATGTACATTTGCCTGCTTCAGCGATAGTTGGGGAAGTAAACAAGGGATGGGATACGATCAAGAACGTAATCAAATGTGGAGCAATAGGTAAATGTGCAGAAATGCTTGGTGGAAGCCAGAAAGTTTTGGATATGACCGTCGAATATGCTAAACAACGAGTACAGTTTGGTCGGCCGATTGGTACCTTTCAAGCTATACAACATCATTGTGCTGACATGGCCAGTGATGTTGAGGGTTCTAGATATGTAACTTATCAAGCAGCTTGGACAATTTCGGAAGGAGCCCCGGCTGATCAAGAAGTTGCAGTAGCTAAAGCATGGGTCAGTGATGCGTATCGCCGGGTATGTGCAAAGGGTCATCAAGTGCATGGTGCAATTGGATTTACCAAGGAACATAATATGCAACTTTATTCTAGGAGGGCTAAGGAAGCAGAACTGGCTTTTGGGGACACTGATTTCCATCTTGAGACAGTGGCAACTAGTATTGGATTGTAAATGATTGTTATAGCTGGTCTGAATGGCAGTGTGGATGAATTAGTGGGGATTGAGTCAGAGCCTGTTGTGAAAAAAATTGAAAAGCGATCCATTAAGCGATTTGCTGATGCAATAGGTGATCGGAATCCCCTTTTCACTAATGAAATTTTGGCTCGAAACGGTCCATATGGAGGATTGGTAGCGCCGCCTACTTTTTTGAGATCGATAATCCCCAATCCATTACCAATCAAAATAGGCCATCCATACACAGCAAAGTTAGATGGAGGAAGTGAATGGGAATATTTCGAACCAGTACGCCCTGGAGATCTGATTAGCCATTTCGAAAAAATAGTTGAGGTATACAAACGTGATGGTAGACTTGGAAATATGTTATTCGTTATACGAGAAGGTTGTTATATAAACCAATTTGAAACGTTGGTTGTTTTGGAACGTTCTACAGGTATCTACTATAGACCAACGGAGGATGATAGGCCTTGAGTAATCAACTCTATTTTGAAGATGTTAAAATTGGAACAGAACTACCAACCTTGGAAAAAACTCCGACCACTCAGCAGTTAGTGATGTATGCTGGAGCCTCCGGAGATTTTTACCAGATTCACTATGATCAGGATTTCGCTAGGGATAATGGATTACCGAATGTGATAATTCATGGGGCGCTGAAGAACGCATTTCTTGGACAGCTTTTAACTGACTGGATTGGCCAAAGAGGCTCGATAAAGAAGTTAGCCGTTGAATATCGTGGGATGGATATGCCAGGAAGTAAAGTCTATTGCAGGGGTCTAGTTACATCTAAGAAGATAGAAGACGAAATTGGGATAGTGGAATGTGAGATATGGTTGGAGGATGTGTCAGGGAAAAAGACAACACCTGGTAAGGCTATAGTGGCATTACCCCTGCGTTGAATTGAGAGTGGACTAGGTAGCCAATGTGGGTCGGTGTGACAAAATTGAGTAGTGTTCCCCTTTTGTCTTCTTGTCTATACGACTTTCCCATGGGTAGAATGTGACGTACACGGGGTGTGGCCCAGTTGGTAGGGCGCCACGTTCGGGACGTGGAGGTCGCCGGTTCGAGTCCGGCCACCCCGACCAGTAATTGCCTCAGAAAATTCAACTTGAATTTAGTGTCGATTGACTAAACACTAGCGCACCCACCTCTGCCTCGGGGATCAGCCGCTCCTTCAAGCTTGCCGGTAATTGGATCTCTGCGAATTGCATGGACCAGTGAGAAAAATGGGTCGTAACTCAAATCACTTTTGATTAATTTGTGGCCCATTACTTCCATAGAATCTTTGACGGCATAAAATAGCCGTGCCTCTATATCAACCCATTGTCCTTCAGAGTGTATTCTGGGGGCAGCAACAGCTTCTTGTATAGACATGTTATGGTCTATGACGTTCACGATTGTTTGCAGGTTTCCTGTTAATATTTTCACTGCTCCGGGAGCTCCAGTAACGATAAATGGCTTGTCGTCTTTTAGCACGATTGTTGGAGACATACCTGTGGTCCGTGACTTGCCTGGTGCGATTGAATTAGGGTGGCCCGGAAAAGGATGAAATACATGCATTGAATTATTGAATAGAAAACCAAGTCCTTCCACAACTACACCTGAGCATGGACTCCCTAGAGTGTGAGTGATAGCAATGGAATTGCCTTCGCTGTCCATGACGGAAACACTTGTTGTATCTTGTCCCTCTGCCCGATCCAAATCTGCTATACGGATGTCTTGCCCATCATCAATCATATTCCTCCATTCTCGCGCATGATCCTTGGACGTTAATTTGCCCACAGGAACTTCAACAAAGTCTGGGTCAGCAAGGTATTTAGCTCTGTCATAGAATCCAGCTTTTTGCGCTTGAGCCATAACATGGCAGTACTCGGGAGTTCCAAACCCGAGTTTCTCTAAGTCGTATCCTTCCAGAATATTCAGAGTTTCAATTATCTGGGAACCGCTACCGGGTGGCTGATTGCCGCATATTTGGTAACCACGATAGTCTGATTTTATAGGCTGGCCGATTCTCAGGCGATAACTTTGTAAGTCTTGTTCGGTGATTAAGCCTCCATTTTCTGAGAAATCTTTTGCGATAATTTTTCCGATATCACCCTTGTAGAGTGCGTCAGGTCCTTCTTTAGCAATAATTTCTAGGGTGGATGCATAGTCTGGCATAGAGAAATGTTCGCCAGTTTGTATTGGATTACCGTCTCGAGTAAAGATTTTCTTCGAAGCTGGAGTAGAATTTAATATTGCATTCGCGGATGCATACCCAGTATTCGCATTTCTTGTCCACTGTTCTTCCTGTTCTCCTGGAGTAGAATACCCGCGTTTTGCCAAATCTATTGATGGCCTCACTAGTTCAGGCCATGGTAGACGTCCATATTTAGACGAGGCCTCATGAAGTGCCATCAACGTACCGGGAACAGTGACTGCTAGGTATCCGACCTGATTAATTAATCCTTCCAATTGCCACATATCAGCGGGTAGCCTTTGGACCACAAGGTCTTTCCACATTTCTGCTGTTGCTGCGATTGGTGCGCGCCCATAAAAATCTATAGTTACGTGTTGTCCTGATTGGGCATGTACTAACTGAAGGGTACCGTTCCCGCCTATGCTGGTTACCAGTGGCTCGGCAACTCCTTGTGCAAATGCAGTTGCGACGGCCGCGTCTATTGCATTCCCTCCATCTTCTAGAATCATCTTACCAATTTCAACTGCTTCAACTGCTGGGCAAACAACCACGCCTTTCATTAAACATCCCCCTTTAACAAAGACACAAGAAATGCCTGAAGTTTTTTATTCCAAGACTTGGATACATCAGCCGAAATGTTAAACTACTCGGAATCATTATAAAAGTACTAACAATAATTTCTAGCTAATTGAGATCAGTATAAAAAATCATCAATGTGATGCCAAAAGGAGAGAGAAATGTTATTTGAACTCAGAGAGTACAGAACCAGACCAGGGAAACGAGAAGAATGGGTTAAGGTAATGGAAGAGGAAATCATACCATTCCAGATGTCCAAAGGAGTTGTTGTAGCGGGAAGTTTTGTTGGAGAGGAAGATGATCTTTATGTGTGGATCAGGCGTTTCGATACCGAGGATGAGCGAAAACGGATATATGAAGCAGTGTATGAAAGCGAATATTGGAAAAACGAGATGGGGCCAAGAGTGCCTGCCTACATTGACAGGGAAAAAACCGTGGTAAGAAGACTGGAGCCCACGAGTAAATCTGTGATTAGATGAGTGGCCATGAATAAATCGTCGGACGAATTTTCACTTAATGACTTTACTGATTACGGACTTTGCTTTGTGTGCGGACCAAAAAATGAATGTGGACTTGGTCTCAAATTTGACCGATCAGGCGATAAAGTGACTACTAGGTATACCCCTCTGGATCATCACCAAGGGTTCCCCGGGATACTTCATGGCGGGATAATATCTTCTTTACTGGATGAAGTTATGAGTAGGGTATCGGTACTAGAAGGTAAATGGACTCAGACAGTCAAATTAGAGGTTATATTCCGACGTCCCATTTCGTTGTGCCAGACTGTTACCGCAGAGGCTAAGAAAGTTGGGGAGCGTCGTAAATTGGTTCAAGCTGAGGGAATGATACTTCTGGAAGATGGCTCTTTGGCCGCAGAAGCCAAAGGTATGTTTGCGCCTGTTGCAGATCAAGTATTGTTCGAGATGTCTGCCAAGTATCCTGTTTTGAGAGATCAGTGGATGGTGAACAAAATATAATCGACTAGTTTACAATTATGCACTAAAAATATTTTGACTAAGGGGCCTAAGGCTATGAAGATAACACAAGTTAGGTCGGTAAAATTAGACGGAGAGTTGGACAGGAATGAGCCTATATGGGAAGAACGTATAGCGATGCCGCTGGACGTGTATGCGGAATTTCGTGAACAGGGCCCAAAGACAGTTATGCCAACTTGGATGGGGGTGAATTCTGAGCAAGGCAAGATACCTATCTCCTGTATTTTTGCAGAAGTTGAAGCAGAAGATGGCACCATTGGATTTGCCGGCCCTATAGACGAAATCCAAGCTTTTTTGATTGATAGGATGATCAAACCTCTTGTGGTGGGTGAAGATCCAAGAGCCAGTGAACGTATATGGGACAAAATGTATCGTGGTATTGAGTCGCATGGTCGTAAAGGTGCCCCGATGCAGGCTTTGAGTGCGGTGGATTGTGCGATCTGGGATTTGAAAGGCAAATTAGCGGGAGAGCCAGTGTACAGGTTGCTTGGAGGGCCGTTGAGGGATAGGATTCCAGCCTATGCCAGTGCACTTGGATTTAGCTTGGATCAGGAGTCTATAAATCTAAGAATTAGCCAGATTTTAAAATCGGGTTATAAAGCCACAAAGTGGTTTTTCAGGTATGGTCCTGGTTCTGGTCCTGAAGGGATTGAAAAAAATGTCGAAATGGCTCGTATGTTGAGAGAGGCGGCCGGAGACGATATTGACATCATGTTTGATTGCTGGAGATCTTGGGACGTACGCTACACTCTTGAGATGGGAGAAAAAATAGCGCAATATAATCCTCGATGGTTAGAGGAGCCAATCTTTGCTGACCAAATTGAGTCTCACGCATTTCTCAGAAATGCATTGCCATTCCCAATATCTACTGGAGAACATGAGTACACAAGGTGGGGCTTCAAGGCCCTTATGGATGCCGGCGCTGCGGATGTTTTACAACCAGATGTGCTATGGGCTGGGGGTGTTACTGAACTAGTCAAAATATGTGCCTTGGGTTCCACGTACGAGGTTCAGATTATTCCACATGCTCACACTGTAGCTACTGTTCAGGTATTGGCAGCTCAAAGCGCTTCTTTGTGTCCGATGCTCGAATTCCTCATTAATCATAGTGTGATACACCAATTTTTCTTCCGTCAGCCAATTGAACCTGCTAATGGCGTAGTTGTTTTGCCAGAGGGACCAGGTATGGGTGTAGAAATAGATGAGTCTAAGGTCCAAAGTAGGAAAATTCTTGATTGGGATGGGGCATAGTTGTGAAAATTGTAATACACGGAACTATTGATTCACAGTTTATCAGTGAATTACGCGATGAGTTTGAAGATGTGGATTTTGTCTTGACGGACGATTTAGAATCGCTGCAGTTGCATCTTAAGAATGCGGAAGTGTTGTACGGAGTTCCAGATAAGGAGTCTTTCGCGAGTGCTGAAAAGCTTCGGTGGATTGCAAATCCAGCTGTTGGCGTAGATTATCTGATGAAACGACCAGACATAGTTGAAAGCGATGTTGTATTAACTAATGCTCGTGCTCCTGGTTATGAGCCACATGCTGAGCCTCTCGCTGACCACGTTATTGGGATGATGTTGATACTTGCTCACAGATGGATTGACTTGTTAGCGAACCAACGATCCCGTGAATGGGGTGCTGGTAAATACAACAACGCATTTCTGGAGACCAATGGAACAACCATGGGTATATTTGCAGTAGGAGCAATAGGTTCGGCTGTGGCTCGTAGGGCAGCAGGGTTTGGAATGGACGTATATGCTGTTGACAAAAAAACTGATTTTGTACCTGAAGGTGTAAAAGAAGTTTGGGGGCCGGAACGCCTCGATGAATTAATCAGCATATCAGACTGGTTTGTGGTAGCTGCACCACTCACAATCGAGACAAATGGATTGATCGATGATAGGCGGCTTGGCCTAATGAAGAAGGGGGCGCATCTGATTGTTATATCTAGGGGAAATATCGTTGACGAAAAAGCGTTAATTGAGAAGTTACGCTCTGGCCACATATCAGGAGCAGGGCTTGATGTTTTTGCCGAAGAACCCTTACCATCTGATAGCCCATTTTGGGATCAAAAAAATGTTTTGATTACACCGCATACGGCCCATGTGACCCCCGAAATGCCTAAAGGCCATAGAGAAGTTTTTAGAGAGAACCTGAGGCTCTTTTTATCCAATAAACCATTTCTTTATGTGTGTGATAAACAAGCAGGATATTAGTAGGCTAATAATTATAGATTTGGTAGTGAATCAAGGACGTCAAAAACTGGAAGTGAAATACTGACATCGAAAAGAAATAGATGACTTAAATTTTGATTGATTTCCATTTGAGTTGAATAGCGATTATATATAATCTAAGCAAGAATCAATTTTGATCCCAAGGGAGTTGTTTCAGCTGTGAGTTCTCTAGTAAATGATGCCACCGACTATGATGTGATTGTTATTGGGGCAGGTGTGATAGGTGTCTGTAGTGCCTATTTCTTAGCTGAAGAAGGTATGAATGTGCTTCTAATAGACCAAGAAGGCATAGCAGAGGGATCATCATATGGAAATGCAGGACTAATTGTTCCAAGTCATAGCGTGCCTGTGGCGCAACCGGGGGTTGTAAAGCAAGGATTGAAATGGATGCTTGATCCCGAAAGTCCTTTTTACGTAAAACCTAGGCTTGAGCTTGGCCTTTTGAAATGGTTATGGAAATTTCGCGCTGCTGCGAATGTACGGCAAAGAGACAAAGCAATGCCAGTTCTTCAAGAACTTATAATGCGAAGCCGTGAGTTATACCAATCTTTCTCGGTCATGGATGATATGGAATTTGGATTTAAGGAAAATGGGGTTCTATATCTTTTCAACACTGAACAAGGCTTGAAGGAAGGTGAGCATGAAGCAGATTTGGTAGCACAAGTTGGTATAGAAACGCACAAATTAGATAGGGATGAGGTGGTTGAGAAGCTAGGAGGGCTTAGTGCCACTGTTGTAGCTGGCATACTATATCCTCAAGATGCCAATTTGCAACCAGCTGATTTTGTCCGGGCTCTGGCGGTTCGTTTTCAGGAAATGGGAGGAACAGTCCTCGATCACACGAAAGTAGAGGGTTTTGAAAAAAAGGGAAATGCAATTATAGGTATTCGGACCCCTAAAGGAATGTTTTCAGCAGATGAAATTGTTTTAGCTACTGGTTCATGGACCCCAAATTTGGCTAGGGAATTGAAAATAAATGTACCTATACAAGCAGCTAAAGGATATAGTATTACTTTCCGTAAACCAGTCGGATTACCCGATATACCAGTGATTTGTTCAGAAGGTAGAGTAGCTGTTAGCCCAATGGGCGGAACTCTTCGTCTTGCTGGTACTCTAGAACTAGCTGGTATAGATTTATCTATAAACCAACGTCGAGTTAACGCTATTCTTCGTCAGCCGAGGCAGTATGTACCTGAGTACAACACTGACGATTTGGAATTGATAGAGGTGTGGGCCGGGCTTCGGCCGCTAACCCCTGATGGGCTGGCGCTGTTGGGTCGTTCGAACAAGTACAAGAATCTAACCTTAGCGGCAGGCCATGCTGCAATTGGGATGTCTTCTGGACCCGCTAGTGGACAAATTGTTTCGCAGATAGTGAGAGGTGAACGACCATTCATGGACATATCTTTAATGAACCCGTCAAGGTTTGGGTAGTAGATTGATAATCTAAATTTATCCCGAATAATTTTGAATTGTTTGTCTCAGGCATAATCAGTACCATATGGAAACTCATGATTCAGAAAGGACTGGGAGTTGGGGAAAAAAATTCGATTGGAACAGTATACGAGGCAGGAATTTCGAGATTCCTTATCGGCAGGACATTTCAAAATAGTTATCATTGCAACTGGCAGTATCGAACAGCACCTAGAACACTTGGGGTTGCCACAAGACATAATGTCTAGTACCTACGTGGCTGAATCTGTTGCCAATGCCATGTACCCCTATGTTTTGGTCACTGTGCCAGTTTCAGTTGGTATAGCTGAGCACCATATGATGTTCCCAGGCACCATGTCAGCCAAGCCCGGTAGTTGGCTATCAATAATCTTTGATTGCGTAGAAAGCCTTGTCAGGCATGGGATCAAAAAGATTTTGATTTTGAATGGTCATGGTGGTAATGAGGAGCCGGTGAGAGGTGTTCTACAACAGTGGCAATTACATTTAACATCTGTATACGGCAACCAACTAGAAGATGAAAAAATCAAAGAGATAGATACGCATTCTGATTATACAAATGCCCTGTTAGAAAGAGATTCTAATGGACTCGATTTGAGATTTAACAGTTATTGGGATTTCATACCGGAAGATCTCGCTAATAGCGTACTGGATACAGGTCAATATCCAGGGCATGCCGGTGAATTCGAGACTTCGTTTGCTATGGAAGCTTTCCCTGAAAATGTTCGTATAAATGCTATTAGTGACAATAAGGATGCAGAATCTCAATCGGCTTCAGCTGAAAAGGGCAGAATTTTGATAGATAGAGCTGTAGAGGGAACTATAGGTTTGATAAAAGAGATGCTTGATAAGCCTTAAATTTAGTCGGGTCATTTCCGATTGTTTTTGTCAAAGTATCAATTTGTGTAAACTATGGTTTCGGAGATTGCGAAACAGCACGAACTGCCTACTCGCCCGATAGCGCTTTTCCAACCCTCTCTTATGAATGGTGCTCCTTCTATTGGTGATTCGTTCACCTTCATTGAAGCTTCTTCACTAAAAAACAAGATGGAATGGGTTACAGATTTGCCTGCTGAATTCAAAGGCTTATCCATTATGGTAGGCGGCTCTATTTTGGACCATTTGGCTGAGATTCTATAATCATTGGTCTCTATGACCCATTCAGGATTTGATTTGACGGTGCCTGTTCGGGTAAAGGAAGCATCAGTTACTTCAAGATCTTTTTCGAAAGGACTGGCTTCCCATTTAATGATGTTATCTTTTACAAAATTAGCTAGTTCCCTGTTGTCTGTGCATAAAATATCGGGCATGATTGCACTAGATCCGATCATTGCAACTGTTCCCTCTCCAACGGGGCTGTATGTTGTCTTATATAAACTTAATGAACCACTGTTTTTGACTTCGGTATCTTTTCTCAAATACAGGATCCAGTGTTCTCCTGACCACAACAAATCAGGCTTGTTACCGTTAGGCATGACGCCAATACTCTCCTGAGAATATAGTAATTTAGAAAAAATCCATGGTTTTCATTAAATATGGATTTTAGAAAGCACCGCCGCCTATCGCAGGCAAGAAAAACACTTCACTCGCCTCCTGAACTTTTTCGAGCATTCCCATGGAGCTAACAACCCCATCTACCGCAACAGATATGTTTGGTTTGATTTTATTGTTAGCGACTAACCGTTCCTTGATCCCAGGGTACAATTCGTCAAGATTGTTTACAACCTGTCTTACGTTTGATCCTTCAACCTCAACCGTTTGTTGGCCGTCGGTCATGTTCTGCATTAAGGACGGTATGTGCACAATTGCCATTGAATGCTATTTGTTCCAGACGGCCTCCATAACCGCCGCAGGGTTCATGGGCAATTTATCCATTCTTACGCCTTGAGCCCTGTATATCCCGTTAGCTATAGCAGCTGGAGGTGGTACAAGGTTGACTTCGCCCACGCCTCGAACTCCGTAGGGATGCGTAGGACTGGGAACTTCAACGATTACCGTATCAATCATAGGTAAATCCAATATTACTGGAATTCTGTAATCTAGGAAACTGGTGTTCATCATTTCACCGGATTCGTTCATATAGTATTCTTCGTTGAGTGCCCATCCAATTCCCTGAACGCTACCACCTTGCATTTGTCCTTCCACGTAACTAGGATGAATGGCTTTGCCAGCATCCTGAACCATAGTGAAACGCTCTATAGTTGTTTTACCTGTGTCTGGGTCTACATCAACATCAACGATACATCCGGCGTAGGCGCTTCCTATTGCAGGAGGATCTATATTACTGGAGCCAACAACAGGGCCTCCTGTGTCCAAAAGTTGTTCTGCAATTTCAGGTAATGACATGGCTAACGACTGGTCCGAGATCGACCTGAGAGAGCCATTTTCCATCTCTATGTCATCTGCACTGATGTCCCATATTTTGGATGCCCTTTCGATCAACTGTTTCTTCACATGGTGAGCGGCTTCGTAAGCTGCCCATCCAGTTTTGTGTGTGACACCACTTCCACCGGTTCCTGAGGTATATCCTACAGAATCAGTATCTACCACTTGGGGATTAAATAGCTCTACTGGTACTCCCAAAACCTCTGCCGCTTGCATAGACACAGATGTCCGTGTACCTCCTATGTCAGCCGAGCCTTCACTCAGTGTCAGGCTGCCATCGGGATTGACCCGTATTGTACAGGCAGAAGGTCCGCCTCCATTAATCCAGTAGCCAACCGCAACACCTCTGCCCTTGTGAGGTCCTTCTAAAGGTGCATTGTAGTGGTCATGGTCACGCATAGCTTCCAAAACTTCAACGCAGCCGATCTTGGGATGTACTGGACCATCAGCGCGTCGTGAGCCTTCTTTGGCTGCATTCATCAGCCGGAATTCAATTGGGTCAATACCGGTTTTTTCAGCCAATTCATCAACAATTGTTTCCGATGCAAAGGAAGCCTGTGTTGCGCCAGGTGCCCTGTAAGCTCCCATTTTGGGTTTATTGTTGACAACGTCAAAACCGTCCACGGTTACGTTTGGAATATCGTAAGCTGCGAAAACGCACATGGCTGCTGCACCTACTGGTGACCCTGGGAATGCACCTGCTTCAAATGCCAAATACGCATTGGCCGCAACAATTTTCCCATCTTTTGTTGCTCCCATTTTGACTTTCATGTAGCTTCCAGGAGTTGGTCCGGTACCCTGCAAATCCTCCGCGCGGCTCATCACTATTTTTACGGCCTTTCCGGTTTTTTTGGATAGCATAGCTGCTACGGGAGCCCCGTATGGCTCAAACTTCCCACCAAAACCTCCACCGATTTCCATGGGAACAAGTTTAATATCAGCTATATTGAGGCTTAACGCTTCCGCTGACGCATCTCGGACTTCAAACGGTCCTTGTGTGCTACACCAGATGGTTACTTTTCCGTCTTTATTCCAGAAAGCGCTGAAATTTTGAGGCTCTATGTATCCTTGATGTACGGTTTGAGTTGTGAATTCCCTCTCTGCTATGACATCAGCCTCACTAAAACCCTTATCGATATCTCCAAGGACGTGCTGAAAATGTTCAGCCACATTACTAATTTTGTCTGTTTTTTCACCTAATTCTTCTGTTTTAAGGTGGTCATGCAATATGGATGCAGCATCATTCATAGCATCCACTGGAGTAGTGGCAGATGATAAAACTTCGTATTCAACTTTAATTAGCTCAACAGCTTCTTGGGCTATATGAGCGTTTATAGCAGCTACTCCGGCTACTGCATGCCCTTTATAGAGTACTTTGGTGCTTGCTAGGATGTTATCTCTCAGGTAGCCCAAGCTTGTGCTCAGTTCTCCTAATTTGACATGTTGGTCATCTGAGGCGTCTGTGTCAGGGAAATCCTTTGCGGTTACAGTAGCCATTACACCAGGATATGCATCCGCTTTACTTGTGTCGATTGATTTAATCTTGGCATGCGCGTGTGGGCTTCGCAGTATCGCTCCAAATTGCAGTGAAGCAGTTTGGAAGTCAGCACCATATTGAGCTCTTCCTGTAACTTTGTCAGCTCCGTCGTGACGGACTGGGCGAGTACCTACAACGTTGTACTTGGTTTGTGCCAGCACCATATTGGGTTGGTAGTCTTTGATTGCCATTTGCGCTTACCTTTCCGTTTTACTCTCTTGTTTTTCTGGTTGCGTTTGATACGGCCACCGGATTCATTGGCAACTTGTTTATCCAAACTCCGGTTGCGTTTTGTATAGCGTGTGATATAGCCGCTGGAGGAGGAACAATATTTGCTTCACCAACTCCCCTAACACCATAGGGGTGTCCTTGGCTTGGTACTTCAACGATGGCTGTGTCTATCATGGGCAGATCTAAACTTGTGGGCATTCTGTAGTCTAGTAGACTAGCGTTAGTCATATTACCAGCATCATTCATATAATACTCTTCGTTGAGTGCCCACCCAATTCCCTGCACGCTACCTCCTTGCATCTGGCCTTCAACGTAGCTAGGGTGGATGGCTTTACCAGCGTCCTGCACAACAGTGAATCTCAATATGGAAACTTTTCCAGTTTCTGGATCAACTTCGACATCTACGATGTTGCCTGCGAATGAACCACCGCCGGCACCAGCTCCACCTGCATCTAAGGCACCACTCCCTATGATTGGCCCGCCAGTATCATTTAGTTCAGCTGCAAGCTCTTTGAATGTCACAATAAGTTCGGAATCTGTTTTAGATCTTAGGGTGCCTTTCACCATCTCTACAGATTCTGTTGGCACATCCCATATAAGAGCGGCACGTGCAATCATCTTATCCTTTACTTCTTCAGCTGCAAGACAGGCCGCCCACCCTGTCGCGTAGGTTACTCGACTTCCTCCGGTAACGCCGGTAAATCCAACTGAGTCGGTATCACCTACTGTTGGACGAACGTCTTCTGCATTTATACCAAGTACCTCTGCAGCTTGCATTGAGATTGAAGCTCTAGAACCGCCAATGTCAGTCGAGCCTTCCATCAGGCTGATGGTACCGTCGGGGTTAACAGTGATGGTGCATGAGGACTCGAATCCTACATTGAACCAGTAACCAATAGCTATACCTCGACCACGATTTGGACCATCAATAGGTGCGTTGTAGTGCGGGTGGTCTTTCATGGTCTGAAGCACTTCCTCGCATCCGATACGAGGGAACGTTGGGCCGTCGGCTCTCCGCGTGCCTTCCTTGCTGGCGTTAATAAGTCTCATATCCAGCGGGTCAATACCCAGTTTTTCTGCTATCTCGGATACTACACTCTCCATTGCAAACGCAGCGTTGGTAGCGCCGGGTGCCCTGTATGCCTGTGTCTTGGGCTTATTCACAACTACGTCATATCCATCTATTAATTGATTAGGTATCTCATAAGCGGCGAATACACATTGAGACCCGGCTCCGACAACCCCGCCTTTAAAAGCGCCTGCTTCATAAGCTAGGTACGCTTGGGCTGCTTTGATGTTTCCGTTTTTATCAGATCCAACTTTGACCTTGATATTGGAACCTGGAGTGGGTCCGGTTGCTTCAAAAACTTCCTGACGAGTCATTACTATCTTCACGTGCCGTCCAGATTTTTTTGACAGAAGCGCGCATACCGGGTCAATGTAGCTAGGGATTTTTCCTCCAAATCCACCTCCTATTTCGGTAGGAGTAACTTTAACTAAGGATTCTGGAATATTCAGAACTTTCGATACTTCATCTCGCACATTGAAAGAACCTTGAGTGCTGCACCATATATGGATACGACCGTCACTGCTCCAAAACGCACTGGAATTGGTAGGTTCAATATATCCTTGATGTACTGTGGAAGTGTCGAACTCCCTCTCAATAACTATGTCAGATTGCGAAAAAACTTCCTCTATGTCTCGAATGTTTTCTTCCAATAGTTCTTTTTTGAAACGCTCAGCAACGTTTGTTAGAGAATTGCCCTTCTTGCCCCCTTCGTCGGTGCGAAGTTTTTCGTCTAGTATAGGAGCATCACTTGCCATTGCTTCTTGAACTGTCATAACAGAGCCAAGGACTTCATATTCGACTTCTATCAGTGACAGCGCTTCTTCGGCATCGTGGGGACTTATTGCTGCTACAGCGGCAATGGCATGTCCCTTGTAAAGTGCTTTATCAGCGGCAAGGACATTCTTTCTCCAATCATTCACGTCCTGATCCATGGCCGTGTCAGGAGGGTCATTGTTGGGGATGTCCTTGTTGGTTACCACTGCTATGACACCAGGGAGAGCGTCAGCCTTGCTGGTATCAATAGACTTAATATTGGCGTGGGCATGCGGGCTTCTAAGTATTTTCCCGTGTAGTAGACCAGCAGCTTTAAAATCAGCTCCATAAATGGCACGGCCGGTCACCTTGTCTGCTCCGTCAGGTCTTATCGGCCGAGTACCTACAACGTCGTACTCCGTTGAAGAAAGCACTACATTTCTTTCGTACTCAGTCGTGGTCATTGCTAAGCCTCCTGCATCCTTCTGGCCGCATCTTGCACGGCACGAACTATTTTGTCATAACCTGTACAACGACAAAGGTTGTTTGCCAGCCAAAAACGTATCTGATGTTCGGTGGGGTCGGGGTTGTGTTCCAGTAGGGCTTTTGTAGCAACGATGAATCCAGGAGTGCAGATGCCACATTGGAGAGCGGCGTTTTCTAGGAAAGCCTGTTGCACAGGATGCAGCTCGCTTCCCGAAGCAATTCCTTCAATCGTAGTGATTTCCTTACCTTCAGCCTCAACTCCTAACACTAGGCAAGAGGTAACAATTTTCCCGTCGAAAACCACCGTACATGCGCCGCAATTCCCATCATTGCACCCCTCTTTGGAGCCAGTTAGTCCTATTACATCTCTCAGGCATTCTAAAAGACTCTGCCGAGGTTCACAGAGGAAATCAATGCTTTCACCGTTGATTGTTGTTTGTACATGGGTCTTTGAAGCCATTGGTTAGTTCTCCTTAGCGCGTTCAATTGCTATTTTTAGTCCTCGACGAGTGAGAACTTCGCACAGGTGTTTTCGATACTCCACTGTGCCTCTCATGTCAGTGATTGGCTTGGCCGCATCTTTAGCAATCGATGCTGCGACTTGTATGCTTTCGTCATTTACTGGCTTACCTATAAGCGCATCTCCTGCCTCTTTGACAAAGAGTGGAGTTGGTGCCACCGAAGCTAGGGCTATACGTGCAGATTTGAAGGTGCCATTGCCTAATTCAACTGACACGCCTGTCCCTGCTACTGCAATGTCCATTTCATTTCGTGGGATGAAGCGCATATACTGAGCTCCTGAATTTTTGGCAGGCGCAGGGATACTTAGAGATACCAATATTTCACCGTCCCCAAGCACATTTCGACCAGGGCCGGTGCAGAATTCTTCCACTGCCATTTGCCTTGTGCCGTTCGGACCAGCTACGTTGGCAATTGCTCCAAGCGCAATCAAAACAGGAATGGAATCGCCACTGGGCGCCGCGTTGCAAAGGTTCCCGCCGATTGAAGCCCTGCCTTGAATTTGGGTGCCGCCGATTAAGGAGGCCGCGTCAATCAGCCCTGGATAGGCAGATGCAACTTCGGCGTTGCTGTATATGTCAAAGCAGGATACAGCTGCTCCTAATGTCAGGCCATCTGACTGATCGTAATTGAGTTGATTTAACTCTGGGATACTCTTCACATCTACCACCAAATCTGGCTGAAGACGACGGACTCTGAGGTTCACTAACAGGTCAGTCCCGCCTGCTAACGCTCGAGCCTCGCCGCTACCAATTAATTCAATGGCTTTTTCTATAGAATCCGCTTTGGCGTAATCAATCCATTTCAAATTCGCCACCTCCTTTGGCTACCCTGTTTTCGCAGGGCGCTTTTATAACAGTACGATACTACCCTCAAGATGCTAAACAGTGCTATGGCCTGAGGGCAATTCATTCAGGCCATAGAGTATAGCAGAACTATATTGGTTCAACAACGTCATACAAAAGGTTATTCGCCACGGCAATTCCTTTTTCCTAGCCTGTCATAATCACGGCTCTTTTGTGGATAGCCGACCCTACCAATTTGGCCTCCTCAAATGCCTCTATTTTGTATGTAAGCTTGTTGCGATCGACATCGGTCAGTTCCACAGTGACGCGGATAATACTACCCGTCGATGTGGGTGCGAGATGTTTCATAGAATCTACGGCATATCCCACAGTTGTGCAGCCATCAGGTAGTTTACTGTCGGTGGTTTTGATACAAGCAAGTTCCATCAATTCCAGCAGTCCTGGGGTTGAGAGGATATCAGCGCCCTCATGTCCTGTGCGATTAATACTCAATCTCTTGGTTACCTTGGAGTTTACAATACCTGTTTGTCCTGCTTGAATTCTACTCAGATCCATCGTTTACAAAACCTCCGATATTTTTTAGCCGACCTACATCAGTACTGGTCTTCATTGGATGGCTATCTTTATTGATGGCCAAGTAATTACTAAAAATGAATTTTCCACCATCGTATTTCATTACTACCTCGTTCTGCACTTGCGACTATTTCCAACTTACCATCTTTGTCTAAATCCGCTAGGATCACCATATTAGCGTTTGTCCAGTTTTCTTTAATCAAGTGCATGTCCCATGGCCCCTTGGGATTTCCTCTGTGCTTGAAAAAGGCAAGCATGCCTTGCTCTCCCCATGCAGTGGCTACTACCTCAATTTCACCATCTCCATCGATATCTCCGGCTACTGCCTCGAAGGCTTGTGGGAAATCGGGGCAAATGATGTGCTTTTCCCATTGAGAATCATGAGGCTTGCCTGGATTTTCATACCATACTATTTGTTGTTGGTTTTCATGTGAATTACCAGTTCTGAGGTTCATCGATGAACTGTCTTGTGCTGAATCCATTCCTAAAGCCATAACGATATCGACTTTGCCATTTCCATTTATGTCTACGGGATGCCCGTGGATAGGCCTGGGTGCTACATCAATCACATGTTTTGGCCATTTAGGCCCTGTTGATTTCTCTGGATTTTCATACCATACCACTTGGCCACCGTCTGAGATTGTACCTATCACGTCTGGCCTACCGTTACCGTTTACATCTGCAGTACATACAGTTCTGTTTTCTGAAGCATTCTCATCTAAAATATGCTTATTCCACTCATCACTGCTGTTCTCGAATAATGCGAATTGATTGCCAATTCTCCATCCAGAACCAACGATATCCAAGTTACCATTACCACAAAAATCACCAATTGCTAAGTCATAAGCACCTGGGAGGCCGCCTTCTGTAATGTAGGTGTACGTCCATGACTCCTCTAGTCGAGGATCTCCATTGAACTCAAAATATAATAAGCATCCATTGATGTTATCAACCGATATGATTTCTGGTTTCCCATCACCATTGATATCTGCTACAGCGTGACGTTCAAGCCATTCTCCTCGCCTTCTATGGATCACGTGACGCAAAAAATTACCGTTTCCAATGTTTTCAAACCAATAAAGTCCAACGTTAGTATCAGTTGCTATGATATCTAGGTAACCGTTACCTGAAATATCGGCGACTGATATTCCGAAAGCGTATTCAAACTGTTGCGAAATTAAATGTTCCGAGAATTTGATAGTACTAACCAAAATGCTGCACTCCGCAGAGCTTTAGATTGTGTTGAAAAATTTTAGGATAAATCTGGTCGCATAAATCTTCTGTTATCTACACACAAATATTCGGAGAGCGGTTCAAGGTAATAATCTGACCAAAATTGCTTACAAGAGTCAGAGTAGCCGATCGGGATATCTTCATGTTCGATGGTTGCAACCGTACCACTATGAGAAGCAGAAAGTAGTATTGTTACTAAAGAATTTTTAGAACCCTCTGGGAATTTTGTGGTGCGCCAAGCTTGAACTATTTTGTGATATGGTTCCAATAGAAGATTTGTTCCAGTAACGTAGCCATCAACCTCTTTGAAGGGAACATTTACTATGGGCTCTATTGTGGACTTAATCCCTGCACCCCGAGATTTTTCCACACCGCTGAGCCATGTTTCGAATACTCTTTTTGGCGATGCTTTGAATAAACGAGAGATTTGGTGGTTTTCGGTCATTGTATGTACAACCGCTTTGAATATGTATCCTGATTTGGCCCTTTCGTTTAGTATAGATGACAATTGAGTTGTGTGAAAGTAGGCAGGATATCAATTCCGTGAATAGATTGATGGGAAAGCCTCAGCTATTTATTTGGGTTAAGTTGTTCAAAACAGTTGGATTGTGAACCATCACAATTAGGAGATGTAAGCGTTGCAAATACGACAAGCACATGTGGATCAGATGATAGCCCATGCCCAGAAGGAATATCCCAACGAATGTTGTGGAATACTTGCTGGTAAAGGGGATATAGGAACTAAACTGTATTGCACTACCAACATCGTAAAAAGCCCGGTTCGCTATCAGATTGCTCCTGAAGAGCAGATGGCAGCTGAATTAGATGCAGAGAAAAATGGCTGGGACTGTATAGCATTTTATCACTCCCATACGAGAGGACATACTGGCCTGTCGTCCACGGACGTCAGGATGGCTCTTGATAGCGGATGGCTGGATGTCTACTACTTGCTAGTTTTATTACATGAAAAGAACAAACCAGTATTGAATGCTTACAAGGTAACTGACTCTGGTGAAGTAATAGAATTTCCTATAACTGTGATATAGCAAGGTTCTTAAAGGTTTTATTTCTGATTGGGCTGGAATAGGTATGCTATGAGTATTCATATTGTTGTCTGTGAACGCCAACCAGTCAGTCCAATGAGTGCGTGACAAGAGGAGGATAATTTATTTGAGTATCCAAAGCTATCTAGCTACGCACACCCTGATAGATCTTGATGAATGCGATCCTTCACTACTGGATAACCTTGAGTATGTCAGGTTGTCTCTGATTGAGGCTTCAACCGAAGCCAAAGCAACCATACTCAGTGACAAATTCCATAAATTTGACCCGATTGGTGTTACCGGGTTTGTGACACTTGCTGAGTCACATATTTCTGTTCATACGTGGCCCGAATATGCGTTCGCCACCGTGGATATATTGAGTTGCGGTAACAGTATGGATCCAGTAATTGCAACTAAATATATCATCAGTAAATTCAAGTGTGCTAAGGCATCAATAAAAAAATATAAAAGAGGGGAAGTTAAAAACTTCAAAATTGGGGATGAGGGTAGTATATGAATGCTTTACAGCCACCAACTTCAGGGACTTGGCTTTATGAACAAATCACGTCTGGGTTTTTCAAAGCTGATCGAATTGATGAGATTTTGTTAGAGGTTCAAACGCCACACCAGAATGTCATGATAGTCGACTCAGAGTTGTTTGGGCGAGAACTTGTTCTGGATGGAAAGATTCAGTCTTCTGAACTAGATGAATTTGTGTATCACGAGGCACTAGTGCATCCTGCAATGATTGCTCATCCTGATCCAAAAAACATATTTATTGCAGGAGGCGGGGAAGGTGCTACAGCACGAGAGGTACTATCGCATAAAGGTGTCAATGCCGTTTTAATGGTGGATTTAGATTCTGAGGTTATAGAAATTTGCCGTAAATATTTACCCAATCATCATAATGGCGCCTTTCTCGATGACCGATTAAAGGTTTGTTATTCAGATGCATTGACCGTTCTACAATCATCTGAGGATAGGTACGATGTGATCATCATTGATGTTACTGAACCTCTTGGAGATACGGGATCGTACCTGTTCTATACAAAAGAATTCTATGAGCTAGCTCAAGAATCCTTGGCCGAGAATGGCTATATGGTTGTACAAGCAGGTCCTACAGGTCCTGCGTTTTATGACAAGAGCTTTTTGGCTGTTGCCAATACAATAGGATCTGTATTTCCTGTTTCAAGTGCCTACGAAGCATTCGTTCCTTCGTTTGGTACCACTTGGGGTTTTGTTATTGGCTCTCAAGGTTCAGAACTAATAGACATGACTATTTCTGAGATCGATAGTCGGCTCTTTAAACGAGTTAAACAGGGCAGGAAATTTTATGATGGTACTTGCCACTATGGAATGTTTTCCCTTCCTTTGTACTTACGCAATTCACTAGAGCAAGAGTCCCGAGTGATTACTACAACTAGCCCTCTATCAGTCAACTAGAAAATTTTTGTTGGATTTGCAGTTGCTTAAACCCTTGGAGGGACCTCTTCGAAAAATAATAATGGCAAGCATGAGGATTAGCTTAGGCTTGGAGTGAATCTAAATGGATTTAATTTAATGTTGGCAGGAGCACGTTTTCGATGGTAGATACGTTGATATTTGATTTTGATGGGGTAATCATAGATACCGAAAGTGTAGAATACGCAACGTGGCAAGAAATTTACAATGATTTCAATGTCTCTATGGATATAGAGCAATGGGAAGGTGTTATTGGTGGAGGAGTTAAGTGGTTTGATCCGATAGAGAACCTTGAAAGATTGGTTGGACCAATAGATGACAAAATCGCTATCATTGAACGGCGCCGCAAAAGATTGTATGAGATTATCGACAGTACTCCATTGTTGCCGGGTGTAGAGAGCTATATTTATGACGCTAAAGAGATGGGTCTTAAAGTGGGCCTTGCCTCAAGTTCAACATCTGAATGGGTTGAAAGACATTTAAAAGATCGAGGCCTTCTTCCGTATTTCGAAGCTATGGCCACTCGAGATGAAGTTTCCTTGGTAAAACCAGATCCAGAATTGTATTTGAAAGTGGTCCGCAAGCTTAATTCTAATCCAACACAAACCCTCGCGATTGAGGACTCGGTTAACGGCTTAGAAGCCGCCAAGGCTGCTGGACTTTTGTGTGCAGTAGTCCCAAATCCAATGACTGAGGATATGGATTTTCAAAAGGCTGATTTAATACTCGGATCGCTTGAAAATCTGTCATTGAAAAAGTTACTTACTACGATCACGCCATATTGATGATGGATTGATTGAGATACAATATTTTTAGTCTTGTTGTGGCAGTATTAGGGAGGGAGATGAAATGATTGATCTATTGGGAATAGGCGATTATCAATATGAGCTTGTGCCGAATT